>Ga0207828_100160_pt1 | contig 62877 bp, 54 predicted proteins | sample TtaePargueraPR_11_FD_187276 | JGI IMG/M metagenome (GOLD analysis project Ga0207828, IMG submission 187276) | Aerobic enrichment media microbial communities from Bioluminiscent Bay, La Parguera, Puerto Rico - Tt and P2 (3) (SPAdes) | ecosystem: Environmental > Aquatic > Marine > Unclassified ...
TGAATGGCGTCCGTTTACCGGCATCATCCCGCCACTGAATGAAGCCGACTGGACCGCCCTTTATCAGCAATACAGCCAATATCCGGAATTCCAGAAAATCAATGCCTGGATGTCGGTCGAAGATTTCAAATCGATCTTCTGGCTGGAATTCATCCATCGCCTTTGGGGTCGGTTGATCGGGGTTGTATTCTTTATCCCGTTCGTCTGGTTCCTTGCCAAAAAGTCGATTGATGGCGCTACCAAGTGGAAGCTTTGGGGCCTTTTCATTCTGGGCGGTCTTCAGGGCCTGATGGGCTGGTACATGGTGATGAGCGGTCTGGTGGATCGCCCCGATGTCAGCCAGTATCGCCTGACCGCGCATTTCGGACTGGCGCTGGTAATTTTCATTGCGCTTTTATGGGTCGGCCTGCAACAGCTTGCACCGCGCGCCATTGGTACAAATGCCTCCAAACGCAGTTGGCAGCTTTTGGGACTGATCGTCTTTACGGCCCTTTCAGGCGGCTTTGTTGCCGGGCTTGATGCCGGTTATGCCTTTAACACCTTCCCGCTGATGGACGGGCAGCTTATCCCCGATGGCCTGTTCGTGTTTGATCCGGCCTGGCTGGCCCCGTTTGAAGACCACATGACGGTGCAGTGGGATCATCGCTGGTTGGCGAAACTGACCTTTGTGATGGTGATCCTGTTCTGGTGGCGGGCTGGAAAATGGAACCTGACTTCTGATCAGCGCTTTGCCACGCACCTTGTTCTGGCCGCAGCCTGCCTTCAGGTCGCCCTTGGCATCTCGACCTTGCTCAGCGTCATCTGGCTACCGCTCGGCGTTGCCCATCAGGCTGGTGCGGTAGTACTGGTCGGAACAGCAACCTATGCCGCATACAAGCTGCGCGACGTCGCTTAAGGTCACGTTTCCCAAAAACAAAAAAGGGCAGACAGGTGCTGCCCTTTTTTAATTCCAAAATCTTCAACTTAACTATCGGCCTGATGCAGGGCCTTTTTCACCCGATGGGTGGCAAACCAGATCATCGCAAGGACAACCGGCACAGCAATCCCGGTTGCCACACGGTCATTGATCGGAACACCGGTATCCTTGATCGCCTTGAACAAATAGCCCAACAGCCCGACCGCATAATAGGTGATCGCGGCAACAGACAGACCTTCGACGGTTTGTTGCAGACGCAGTTGCAATTTGACACGACGATCCATGCTGGCCAGCAGATCGCGGTTTTGTGCCTCAAGCAGGATATCAACACGCGTACGCAAAAGGTTATTGGCGCGCGCCACACGTTTTGACAGCACTTCCAGCCGATCCCCGATATTCTGGCAGGTGCGCATGGCCGGAGCCAGGCGACGTTCCATGAATTCGGTAATGGTCTGGACACCCTCGATACGTTCTTCACGAAGCTCGTTCAGGCGGGCCTGTACGATCCGGTAATAGGCACGCGCAGCACTGAAACGATAATTCAGCGACGCGGCCATTTCTTCGGTCTGGGCTGCAAGATCCGTCAACTTTGACAAGGTTTCCTCGTCATTGGTTTGGGTCTTGCTAGCCATTTCAGCGGTAATTTCCGACAGGCGCGTATCGATCTCGGACACCTTGGGCGTCGCGCAATGGGCCATCGGAAAAGCAAGAAGCGCCATCATACGATAGACTTCAATTTCCTTGAGACGCTGCACCAGACGCCCGGCCTGCAGCTGCTCCATACCCAGATCCTTGACCAGCATGCGACCAAAGCCATCGCCATGCAGACGAAAATCGGTCCAGATTTGCGCCGTACCGCCCAGAACCCGGCTTCCGGTCATGCCATTATGATCAAACAGACGTGAAATCTCTTCTTCGGTCCTGTCTGTTTTCTCAACCACGATATGAAGTCCGACCATCAACTGGCCCGGCGTTTCCGACAGCCAGTCCTGAGGTACCAGATTAATGACCGGGTCTTCGAACGGGTTATCGAACGGCTCCATGCGCTTGAACACGTAGACCGTGAATTCCGCGTGACGTTCCCAAATGACAGAAAAGCCGTCACAGGCAGCTTCGTAATATTTCTGATCCGGTGCGGGCGGCGTCAGACTGAAGCGCTTGCAGAACGTCATGAAATGGTCCCGGACGCCTTCATCAAGCTCTTCGCCTGCGTGAAAAGCAATGCAGGAACATCGCGTCGGGCTGCTGACACCGCCAAACGGGCGGGCATGAATTTCGTTATGAAGGGCGACACGCTGGGGATGTTCGACAAACATTGCCACGGGCTTTCATAATTGGCCATTGCGGTCTATATAAAGCGTTCAGTGGCGGTTTCTGACCGAACGCTGACAGTACCTGTATAGACGAAAGTTCAATGTGACAGAAAGTCCCAAAAACGTCAGGGAAAATACTGTCACAAGTGCTTTTATCTTTTGGGGAAAATCATTTTCTCTGGCCGAACAATTCCGGCCCTCAAGGAGGTTCCATGACCGATCTGCGCACCACTGATAATCTGTTTTTCGCCAAAGGTGATCTTGATCGCGAACGGCTTGAAACGCAGGTCAATGACGCGCTTGGCGCGGCAGAAGACGGGGAACTGTTCCTTGAATATCGCCAGTCCGAAAGTCTGGTCTGGGATGATGGGCGTCTGCGCAGTGCGAATTTTGACACAGCACAGGGTTTTGGTCTTCGCGCTGTTGCCGATGAAGCCACCGCCTTTTCGCATTCCAACGAACTGTCCAATGATGCGGTTGCACGTGCCGCCGAAACCGTCAAGGCGGTTGGGTCCGGACGTTCGGGCAAGGTCGATCTTGGATCAATCGGCACCAATATCTCGCTTTATTCCGATGTGAACCCGCTGGGCGAAGCCACCTTTGAAGCCAAGGTTGATCTTCTGGCACAGATTGATGCCTATGCCCGGTCGCGTGATCCGCGCGTTGTGCAGGTATCGGCATCGATTTCCGGCAACTGGCAGGCTGTCCAGATCTGGCGTGCCGGTGGTCAGCGCATTGGCGATATCCGACCGCTGGTACGGTTTAACGTATCGGTTGTCGTCAAACAGGGTGACCGTATGGAAACCGGATCACACGGAGAAGGCGGTCGTGTCGGATATGATGGTTTCTTTGACGAAAAAACCTGGAAAAAGGCCGTTGATGAGTCCCTGCGTCAGGCCATCGTCAATCTTGATTCCGTTGCCGCACCGGCCGGTGAAATGACCGTGGTGCTTGGACCGGGCTGGCCGGGTATTTTGCTGCATGAAGCGATTGGCCATGGCCTTGAAGGTGACTTTAACCGCAAGGGCACCTCGGCCTTTGCCGGCCTTCTGGGACAGCGCATCGCATCGCCGGGCGTCACGGTTGTTGATGACGGCACCATTCATGATCGCCGTGGCTCGCTTTCGATTGATGATGAAGGAACGCCGACCCAGCAAACCGTTCTGATCGAAGACGGTATCCTTAAGGGCTTTATGCAGGATCGCCTCAATGCCCGCCTGACCGGTGTCAAATCGACCGGCAATGGTCGTCGCCAATCCTATGCCCATGCCCCGATGCCGCGCATGACCAATACCTATATGCTGGGGGGCGACAAGGAACCAGAAGAGGTTCTGGCCTCGGTCAAGAACGGTATTTATGCGGTTAATTTCGGCGGCGGGCAGGTCGATATCACGTCGGGTAAATTCGTCTTTTCGGCATCCGAGGCCTATCTGATTGAAAACGGTAAAGTCGGTGCCCCGGTCAAGGGCGCGACCCTGATTGGCAATGGCCCGGACAGCCTGACCAAGGTTTCCATGATCGGCAATGACATGGAACTTGATAACGGGATTGGTACCTGTGGCAAGGATGGCCAGGGGGTCCCGGTCGGTGTCGGACAACCGACCTTGCGCATTGATGGTCTGACCGTCGGCGGCACTGCAGTATAGTTTTATTTTCACATCTAAAAAGATCTCCGGGGTGCTGATCACAGCACCCCGGAGATCTTTAAGTATATAAAAACTATACGACCTACACTATCCCTACCCTTCACCCGAATGGCTTACATCGGATCACCATAGTTCATAATCTGTCAAAAGAAGATTATGCCGATTTTGGCGGTCCGCAGCTGGGCCAAGTCATCTGGTCTGACGGTGCAGAACCGAAACTGATGCCGCGAAAATCCGAGAAAGTTTGGGGGAAAACTTGAATACAAGCCGATGGCGGCAGGGTACGGCAGTTTCAGCTGTACTCGTTGCACTGGTGATGGGGGCGACTGGTGGTGCCAACGCACAACAGAGCGTCGATGTGCGAACCGATGAAGCACGTCAACTTTCCGACGATTTTGACAGACTGCGTGACGTCACCGAACGTGCAAACCTTTTGCTTCGCACCGATGATGGCGGGGATATTACCTATGCCGATATCCTTGCCAATCCCGACAACATTGTTCTGAATTTCCGCTGGGCCAAGGCGCAGCTCGCCCGCGGCGAGGTACGCGGCGCATCAGCCACACTTGAGCGCATTCTGGTTCTTGATCCCGAACTGGCACCGGTGCGGCTTTATTACGCCATTGTGCTTTATCGCCTTGATAGCCTTGATGAAGCGCGCACGCAGTTTGACCGGTTGCGCCAGATGGATGTCTCGCCCGAGGTCGCGGCTGACATTGATAAATATATCAACGCCATCGAACGGCGGCGCGCACGGTTGCATCAATCCGTGACACTGACTCTGGGGTCCCAAGTCGACAGCAACCGGAACGCCGCCCCCAATGACAAGCAGCAACTGGTCACCGGCACATTGACCAACATCACGGCATCAGCTGACAAACCGAGGAACGACATCGCCTATGTCGGCGCCCTTCGCTATGACGTCAGCTATGATCTTGGTTATCAGGAAGGTCACGAAATCTTTGCCGCCGTGACGGGCTATGCCAGTGATCAGGTGCAGCTTGACTCTCTTGACCTTGGGTCGTTCTCGGTCGATGTCGGAAGCCGCATTCGCGGTGGTTACTGGATGCTTACACCGACGCTGAACCAGACCGTGCAGTCCCTTAGCAAGGAAAAATACCTCACGTCACGTTCCGGGCGGCTGCGTCTGGACTGGAACCCGCGTCCGTTCTTTAACCTGAACGGTGATGTCAGCTATGCCGATGAACGCTATCAGAATACCAGTGAATCAAGCGCACTGCGTTTACATTCCGGTCAGCGCTATGGCACCAGACTGGGATCGAATTACACATGGACGCCGAATAACCGCACCACCTTTAATCTTTTTGCGGGCAAAAAAGGGGCGGCACGCAATTATTACAGCTATGACAGCTTGAGCGGCGAGTTGATCCATGCTTATCTGTTTGGCGGGGGAAGTTACATAAGTGGAAGTTTCCGTTATGGGATCGACCGTTATCGTGATCCTGACTTTCTGGTGACCGGCAATTCGCCACAACACCGGATGGATCGCAGTGCACGGACAAGATTGACCTATGGCGCGCCACTTTCACAAATACTGCCATCGGACTTGTTTGGGGATAGCAAAACGGCAAATCAGATATATGACCTGCTCGCACCGGTTAACTGGTCGATCACAGGCGAATATCTGAATACCAAATCGAACATTCCCAACTATGAATATCACAATGCCAGGGCACAGTTTTACCTGACCCGGCGATGGGAGTTCTAGTGATGCAGAACAACGTAATGACCGCCCGTTTGCACCCGAAATTCGCACGGATCATCCGGGGATTGATGATCTGCAGTCCTTTGGCTCTGCCCCTGATACATGCGACACCGGCAAGGGCCGACATCCCTGTTGAAATGGCCGGTGTTTCCGCAGCTGTAACCGGTGATGTGACCCTTAACAAAGCAGGCGGCGAAGTCGGCATCCTTGTCGAAAGCGGGATGCCTGTTTATCTCGGCGACCGGATAATCACATCGCCACAATCGGGCATGCAGATACTGTTGCTCGACGAGACGGTTTTCACCATCGGTCCGGACAGTGACGTTGCAATTGATGAATTTGTCTATGATCCGGCAACCGGTGATGGACGCATTGTTGCAGATATGGCGCGCGGTGTGATGCGCTTTGTCACGGGGAAAATTCCGCTTAACAATCCATCAAGCATGGATGTCAATCTTCCGGTCGGCTCGATTGGTATTCGCGGCACAATCGGCCTTATCCGATCCGTCTCCGCCGAACAGGCCAACGAGATTGTACCGGGCTCTTTTGATACCTCGACGTCAGAGGCCGCAAACCAGCAGATTTTCATGGCTGTCAATCAGGGGCCAGGTTTACAGCGAAATGACACAACATCGCGTCCAGGCGCCTTTGCCGTTTCCGATCAAAACGGCAATCAGCAAAGTGTGACTGGCGAAAATTTCGGCGTGTTTGTCAGCAATAATGTCGTGACCCAACCCGCGCGCTTCCCGCAAGGCGTTGCAACCTTTGATTTTTCAACCAATCTGGTCCGTACAGCATCTCGTGGAGATGACGAAAATGGGGGTTCAGGTTCGACTTCATCGTCAAGCCAGACTGGCCCGGTGAACCCCGCGCCCCAACAAGCCAACCTGACACCGGGTCAGGCCCAGCAAGCCAGTTCCCAAACCGGCTCGACCATGGCGGGAAGTCTTGATGTTGCTTTGGCACAGGTTGGATCGACATCGGCTTCGTCGAGCCAAGGTGAAATCACGTCGATAGTCGGCAATGTCGACAGCACTTCCACCAGTGACGACAACAGCGACGATACTTTTACTTATGATGCCTTACGTACGGTGTCCAGTGGCTCGGCAAGCACTGGTGTCCGTAATGTTTCTGGCAACGGTATAACCTATTCATTCCGAACGGATATCAACTATGCAACCCGCACAATCGATATCTTCTTTACAAATATTAGTGATGGCGTCGGTTCCGGCGGAACTGCAACATTCAACAACACTCCGTCAGCAAATTATGACAACGGGAGTGGGAACGTCGCATTCACCTACAATGATTTCGGTTATAACGGTGCCTGCAACACGATGAACTGTGATCCATCAGTAACCTTCACGGACGCAACACATGTCGATTTCAACGTAAAAACCACCAATGTCCCGAATGGCAATGCTTCATCCGGAACTCTGGAATAGGCGATTACAGGCAGGCAAGCGGAAAAACGACCAAACATGCGTCTGACCAAGAACAGCCTGCTGCGCATACTGCATTATTTGCTTCCTTTGGGCATCCTGCTGATCTGCATCTTCTTGCGGTGGCAGGATGTTCCATTTGTGGACCAGATGCGCCTGAGCGTGTTTGACACCTATCAGCGCATCGCGCCGCGCCAATATGAAGATGTTGGTGTTCGTATCATCGACATTGATGAAAAAAGTCTGGAAGAACTGGGGCAGTGGCCATGGCCACGTACCCGTCTGGCCGGGCTGGTTTATCGTTTGCGTTCGGCCGGCGCGCGGGTTGTCGGGTTTGACGTGGTATTTGCCGAGCCCGACCGAACATCCCCGGCCCGCGTGGTCAGGGATTGGCCCAAGGGCACGGAAAGCGACGAAATAACCGCCCTTGCCGATAAACTGCCAGATCATGACAAACTGTTTGCCCAGTTCATTCAGGGTACAGGACAGGTCGTTACGGCAATCCAGCTGAGCAACAAGAAACTGGAAACCCCGCCAAGGCAAATCGGCAATTTCAGTACATCGGGTGAAGCAGGAAGAAAACTTTCCGACTTTATTGCTGTGCTGCCCGGTGCGGCCAAAAACCTCGATATCATAGAAAATGCGGCAAGTGGCAATGCGCTGGTGAATGTGTCACCGGAACAGGATGGTGTGGTGCGCAGGGTTCCGCTACTGGCGGCACTGGATTACGACCTGCCCGTGATTGGCATGCCTGTTTATCCGACGTTATCGATGGAAATGCTTCGCGTTCTTCAGGATGCCCCGAAAACCATGAATGTGCGGATGTCCGGGGCAAGTGGCAGTTCACGCTGGACCCGGTCAGAGGGTATCGAGGCCATCAGGGTCGGTGCCATTACCATTCCCACCGATCATGCCGGATATATGTGGGTTCATTTCACCGGCCATGAGAAACAGCGTTATATCTCGGCGCTTGATGTCTTGAATGACACTCTGCCATCGGAAAGCCTTCGCGACACGATTGTTCTGGTCGGCACCAGTGCGGCAGGATTGCTTGACTTGCGGTCCACACCGCTTGATCGGGTTTTGCCGGGGGTAGAAGTGCATGCAGAGATGCTTGAACAGATGTTGCTGGGCCATTTCCTGACCCGCCCATATTGGGCTGCAGAAACGGAAAGCTTTGTTCTTTTGCTGATCGGCCTGTTTTTTGTTCTTGCCGTTCCACGACTTGGCGCCGTCTGGCCTGCGGTGATCGGCGGAACACTGGCATTTGGTGCCGCCGGATTTTCATGGTGGGCATATGATGCCAAATTGCTGTTGATCGATCCGGTCTATCCGCTGGTCAGCTTGCTGGCTGTTTATCTGGCAACCAGCTCCATCGGATTTGTACGCACCGAAGGCGAACGGCGGCAGGTCCGCTCTGCCTTCGGGAACTACCTGTCCCCGGCATTGGTCAATCAATTGTCACGTCATCCGGAACAATTGAAGCTTGGTGGTGAAACCCGAGACATGACCTTGATGTTTTGTGATGTCCGCGGTTTCACCTCGATTTCAGAGGGGTTCAAATCCAACCCGCAGGGTTTGACGCGCCTGATCAACCGGCTTCTGACGCCACTGACCAAATGCATTCTCGATCGGGAAGGCACAATCGACAAATATATGGGCGATTGCATCATGGCCTTCTGGAATGCACCACTTGATGTTGAAAACCATGCCCATCATGCGTGTGATAGCGCACTTGCCATGCGTGAGGCGCTTGATCACCTCAATGCCGAACGTCTGGGCGAAGCCAAGCGTGACAATGAAAAGTTCCTGCCGCTTAACATTGGCATCGGGATCAATTGCGGTGACTGCCTTGTTGGCAATATGGGATCGGATCAGCGGTTCGATTATTCTGTTCTGGGCGATGCGGTCAATCTGGCCTCCCGTCTTGAAGGGCAGTCGAAAAATTACGGCGTTGACATCGTTCTGGGTGAAGATGTTGCCAAACGTGTCGAGAATGATTTTGCCACACTGGAACTCGATCTGATTGCGGTGAAAGGCAAAAGCGAAGCTGTGCATATCTTTGCCCTGCTTGGCGGTGCCAAACTTTGTCAGACAGAAGAATTCAGGAACTGTCAGATATTGCACAAGTCAATGCTGGACGCCTATCGTACGCAACAATGGGACAAGGCAGAGGAACTGCTTGACCAGTGTCGTCAGGCATCGCGTGGTGTCGGTGCACTGGCAGCCCTTTATGACATGTATTCCGATCGTATCGTGACATTCCGGGAAACCCCGCCACCGGTCGAGTGGGATGGTGTGTTTATCGCGACAAGCAAATAGCGATACTTGCCAAATCAGCTTTATCCCAACACTCTGCTATCTGATGATTTTAGACGTCTGAAGTCTGCCTTTTTGTCGAACTGCCAATCGCCCCATTGCGTCACCGAGGTTCCCGATGAACTTTTCATCTGACAATGTTTCGCCCATCTGCCCCGAAATTCTCAATGCTATCGCTGCGGAAAGCGAAAGTGCCGCCCTTCCCTATGGCGCGGATGACAAAAGCCGACAACTTGATGCGGCCTTCTCAGCCCTGTTCGGAACCGACGTTTGCGTTATACCGGTGGCGACAGGAACGGCTGCAAATCTGGTCGGGCTTTCGGGGCTGGTGTCACCGTTTGGCGGCGTTGTTTGTCATCATCACGCCCACATCAATATGACGGAATCAACCGGTGTGGCTTTCTATGGCAGTGGTGCCAAACTGCTTGGCATTGACGGGCCATCTGCCAAGATCGAGGCAGATACGCTTGATCGCTGTCTGGGGTCACATATTTCAAATGGCATGCACTCAGTAGACCCCGAATGCGTTGCCATAACCCAAAGCACCGAGTTCGGGACCGTCTATGACGTTGCGGAAGTTCAGGCGATTGGTAATGTCTGCCAGAAACACGGCATGCGCCTTTTTATGGATGGCGCACGTTTTGCCAATGCGGTTGCAGCCCTTGACTGTCATCCGGCTGATATCACCTGGAAAGCGGGTGTCGATGTTTTAAGCTTCGGGGCGACCAAAAACGGAGCCCTGGCCGTTGATGCCATCATCCTGTTTGATCCGAAGTTGCGGCGTCACACGGAAAAAAGCCGCAAGCGCGGCGGTCATCTGTTTTCAAAGCACCGCTATCTTGCTGCCCAGCTTCTGGCCTATGTCCAAGATGATCTTTGGTTACGTAATGCGCGCCACGCCAATGAGGCCGCCAAAGCCTTGCAGAAAAGTCTTGAGAATATGGGCGCCACAGCCGCGTTCCCGCCGCAAGGCAACGAACTTTTCATTCATATGAATGACGATCTGGCGCAACGCCTGCGGGATGCGGGGATCGTGTTTCGCCCATGGGCTTCCATCGGCCCGGACGCATACCGTTTTGTGTGTGCCTGGAACAGCCCGATTGAACTGATCAAATCGCTGCCACAGTCGATTGGATGACATCGCAGATTTGCCATCATCGGCATTTGCATGGGATAACCACGTTAAATCATTCTCAGCTTTGCAAACGCTGAATGCCACCAAGATATTGCGAGATAGAATATGAACTTTGCCTCCGACAATGTGTCCCCGTTTTGCCCGGAAGTTCTCGAAGCATTGACGCTTGAAGCCAGCAGCAATGCACCGGCTTATGGTAGCGACGAAATCAGCCAGCAGCTTGATCGCACATTTTCCGATCTGTTTGACAAGGAGGTTGCGGTTATTCCCGTTGCAACCGGGACTGCGGCAAACTGCATCAGCCTGTCAGCCCTTGTCACACCATATGGCGGCGTTGTCTGTCACCACGAAGCCCACATTAATGAAGACGAAAGCACCGGTGTTGCCTTTTTCACCGGCGGGGCAAAGCTTCTTCCGATGGATGGGCCTACGGCCAAACTTGAAGCAACGGCACTTGATGCCTTTATTTCCGGTCAGGTCAATCGCGGGGTCCATTCGGTTGCCCCGGAATGTGTCGCGATCACGCAGGCAACGGAACTGGGCACGGTATATAGCCCGGCGGAAGTGACCGCCATTGGTGACGTCTGCAAGAAACATGATCTGCGTCTTTTTATGGATGGTGCACGCTTTGCCAATGCAGTTGCTCATCTTGATTGCCATCCGGCCGACATCACCTGGAAAGCAGGCGTTGATGCCATCAGCTTTGGCGCGACCAAGAACGGCGCGATGGCGGTCGATGCCATTGTTCTGTTTGATACCAGCCTGAAAGGCCGGATCGAACAGGCGCGCAAACGCAGTGGCCATCTGCATTCCAAACATCGCTATCTGGCTACACAGCTTCTGGCCTATGTCAAAAATGACGTCTGGCTCAAGAATGCAGCACATGCCAATCAGGCAGCGTCCGCCCTTGCCGATCTTCTGATCGGACGCGGCGCGACCCTTGCCCATCCGGCAGACGGCAACGAGCTGTTTGTAAAACTGCCCGCAGAGCTTGCTGCGAAGCTGCGCGATGCGGGACTGATGTTCCATGCATGGCCGTCACTCGGTGCAGATGTTTATCGGTTCGTTGCGGCATGGAACACCGATATCGCGCAAATCTCTGAACTTCATACTACCCTGAGATAGCAAGCCGGGGCTCGGACAAGGTATCAAATCGAACGAATCATTAAATTTCAACGGATTATGAATCGTTCAAATGCACATCCGAATGAAGTGATATTCCTTAATTACGTCCGAGCCCCGAAAAAAATGCACAGCTCCTATACGCAAATGGGGGAGTGAATTTCATAAAAATAACAAACACTTGACATAAATTCATCATTCAACGACCAAGGGCTTTCTACGTATAACCACGCAGCAAACGTTGACGATACCTAGAAACCCTGATTATTTTCCCTCGTCGATTGCCAACATAATATCTGTTGGATCGGGTAAACCCCGTCCGTTCCAATATGGCGTTGTCAAACATGACCTGTTCAAGATCATGTAGGCAGCAGTCACTTGTTCGGACCAGCCTTGAGGGAGGCATTTAATGAAAGCGAATTTCGTCAAAGTGGCGATTGGTGCAGGCCTGCTTGCTGCCACTGCACTTGCTGCTCCGACCGCCGCTTCGGCAAAAACTCTGGTATATTGCTCGGAAGGTAGCCCCGAAGGCTTCAACCCGTCGCTTTACACCGCAGGTACCACGTTCGATGCGTCCTCGCGTCAGGTTTTCAACCGTCTGGTACAGTTCAAGCGCGGCACCACCACCATCGTTCCGGGTCTGGCGACCAGCTGGGACGTTTCGGCTGATGGTCAGGAATATACCTTCAACCTGCGCAAAGGCGTGAAGTTCCACACCACCAAAGACTTCGCCCCGACCCGCGATTTCAATGCTGATGACGTGATCTTCACCTTCATGCGTCAGTTTGACAAAAACCATCCGTATCACGGTGTTTCAGGCGGCTCGTACGAGTACTTCAACGGCATGTCCATGCCGGACCTGATCAAGGACATCGTCAAGGTTGACGACTACACCGTAAAATTCGTTCTGAACCGTCCGGAAGCACCGTTCATCGCCAACATGGCAATGGACTTCGCATCTGTTCTGTCGGCTGAATATGCTGACAAGATGATGGAAGCCGGCACCCCGGAACTGGTTGACCTTAACCCGGTCGGCACCGGTCCGTTCCAGCTGGTTCAGTATCAGAAAGATGCGGTTATCCGTTACAAAGCATTCCCGGAATATTGGGAAGGCAAAGCCGCAATCGACAACCTGATCTTTGCCATCACCCCGGACAGCACTGTTCGTTATCAGAAGCTGAAAGCCGGTGAATGCCATGTCATGCCGTACCCGAACCCGGCTGACCTGACCGAAATGGATGCAGATGCTTCCATCAACCTGCTGAGCCAGGAAGGTCTGAACGTCGGTTACCTTGGTTACAACACCGAGAAAGAGCCGTTCACCAATGTGAAAGTGCGTAAAGCACTGAACATGGCGATCAACAAAGACGCCATCATCGAAGGTGTATATCAGGGTGCTGGCGCTGCTGCCAAAAACCCGATTCCGCCGACCATCTGGTCTTACAACAACGACACCGTTGATGATCCTTATGATCCGGAAGCAGCAAAAGCCATGCTGGCAGAAGCCGGTTTCCCGGAAGGCTTCAAGACCGATATCTGGGCCATGCCGGTTCAGCGCCCTTATAACCCGAACGCACGCCGTATGGCCGAGCTGATTCAGGCTGACTGGGCAAAAATCGGTGTTCAGGCTGAAATCGTGTCCTACGAGTGGGGCGAATACCTTGATCGCACCAAAAAAGGTGAACAGGGTACCTTCATGCTCGGTTGGACCGGTGATAACGGCGACCCCGATAACTTCCTTGCAGTTCTGCTTGGCTGTGACGGCGTTGGCGGTTCGAACCGCGCTCGTTTCTGCAACGACGAATTCGAACAGCTGATTCAGCAGGCTAAAACCACCTCGGACGTTCTTGAGCGTACCCGTCTGTACGAAGAAGCTCAGCTGGTCTTCAAGCGTGAAGCACCGTGGGCAACCATCGCACACTCGATCGTTTTCGAACCGGTTCGTAACGAAGTTGTCGACTACAAGATTGATCCGTTTGGCGGTCACATCTTCTATGGCGTCGACATCAAAGAATAAGACCACCTAAAACCTTGTCGAAGAGGCCCGGTCTTCCGGGCCTCTTTGCAATTCCGCAATAGAGAGAGACGTCCACCCGTATCCTGACCGCGCGTGGATGCACAAAAAGGCCCGATGGCATGCTAGGATTCCTGTTTCGCCGTTTGGGAGACATCATCCCGACCTTCTTCGGTGTCACCCTTCTGGTATTCTTCCTGATCCGCCTCATTCCCGGCGACCCAATATTGATGTTGGCCGGAGAACGTGGTGTTGACGCAGCACGATACGCAGAACTTCAGGCACAATACGGCTTTGACCAGCCTATTATCGTCCAGTATTTCGATTACCTGATGGGTGTGTTCCAGGGCGATCTTGGCAAATCTTTTGTCACCAAAAAACCTGTTCTGGATGAATTTCTTGTCCTCTTCCCGGCAACAGTCGAGCTTGGCCTGACGGGTATATTGTTTGCCGTTTGCCTTGGCGTACCGTTCGGTGTCCTTGCTGCCATCAATCGTGGAAAGTGGATCGACCATCTGACCATGTCCGTTTCCCTGACCGGATATTCGATGCCGATTTTCTGGTGGGCGCTGCTTCTGATCATGTTCTTCTCGACAACGCTGGGCTGGACGCCGGTTTCCGGACGTCTTTCAGTCATGTATTACATCGAGCCGACCACCGGCTTCATGTTGATCGACACGCTTCTCAGCGACGAGAAAGGCGCATTCATCAGCGCCCTGCGCCACATGATCCTGCCAACCATTGCGCTTGGCACCATTCCAATGGCCGTGATCGCGCGCATGACCAGATCCTCAATGCTTGAAGTTCTCGGCGAGGAATATATCCGTGTTGCCCGTGCCAAGGGGCTTGCCCCGATCCGAGTGATCATGGTCCACGCACTTCGCAACGCCCTGATCCCGGTGATCACGGTCATCGGCCTTCAGGTCGGTGTTTTGCTGGCCGGTGCGATCCTGACCGAGACGATCTTTTCCTGGCCGGGGATTGGCAAGTGGATCATCGAAGCCATGAACCGTCGCGACTATCCGACCATTCAGGGTGGCATTCTGATGATTGCCTTCCTTGTCATGGCCGTGAACCTGATCGTCGACCTTCTTTACGGGGTAGTAAACCCTCGTATCCGTCATAAACGCTAAGGGGACTGCGAAAGATGAGCGAGAATAATACCCCGTCCGCAGCCCCGGTGAACACTCTGGCGGAAGCCGCTGTTGAACCGATGGGCGCACCGCCCAGCCCGCTACGCGAGACCTGGGACTATTTCAAAAAGAACCGTGGTGCATTGGCTGGCCTGATCGTCATTGCGATCATTCTGTTCCTTGCGCTGACCGCACAATGGATCGCGCCGTTTGATCCGATTGCACAGGACCGTACCGCATTTCTTAAACCACCGGTCTGGATGGAAGGTGCCGATCCGCGTTACATCCTTGGCACCGATGCGGTGGGCCGCGATATCCTGTCGCGTCTGATCCACGGTGCGCAGCTGTCGGTTTCTATCGGCGTGTTTGTTGTCATCCTGTCGATGATTTCCGGTATCGTTCTTGGCATGGTTGCGGGATATTTCCGCGGTTGGGTCGAAGTCGCTATCATGCGCCTGATGGATATCATGCTGGCCCTGCCCAGCCTGATCATGGCGCTTGCCATTGTTGCGATCCTCGGCCCGGGACTTGAAAATGCGATGCTCGCCATCGCGATTGTCCAGTTACCGCATTATGTGCGTCTGACCCGCGCATCGGTGGTGTCCGAACTGAACAAGGAATATGTCATTGCATCGCAGATTGCCGGTGCCGGACATGTCCGCCAGATGTTCGTGAACATTCTTCCGAACTGCATGGCACCGCTGATTGTTCAGGGCACACTGGGTATTTCGAGTGCGATCCTTGACGCTGCTGCCCTTGGCTTCCTTGGCCTTGGCGCACAGCCGCCGCTGCCGGAATGGGGTACCATGCTGTCCGAAGCCCGTGAATTCGTGGGTTCGGCATGGTGGGTCATCACCTTCCCCGGCCTTTGCATCCTTGTCACCGTGCTTGCCTTCAACCTGATGGGTGATGGTCTGCGCGATGCCCTTGATCCCAAGATGAAACGGTAAGTCATGGCTCTTCTCGAAGTAAAAAACCTGACAGTCGAGTTCGGCTCCGAAGACAAGCCGTTTCGTGCTGTTGATTCAGTAAGCTATTCAGTTGATCGCGGCGAAGTTCTTGGCATCGTCGGTGAATCGGGTTCCGGTAAATCGGTATCATCGCTTGCCGTTATGGGCCTGATCGATTTTCCCGGTCGTGTCACAGCAGACGCCCTGACCTTTGACGGTCAGGACCTGTTGGGGATGCCTGCGAAACGTCGTCGCGAAATCACCGGCAAAGACATCGCCATGATCTTCCAGGATCCGATGTCTGCGCTTAACCCCTGCTTCACGGTCGAAGCCCAGATCATGGAAGCCCTTAAGGTCCATGAAGGCGGGACCAAGAAGCAGCGTCGTGAACGTACGCTCGAACTTCTTAATCAGGTCGGCATCCCCGATCCGAAGTCACGTATGACAGCCTATCCACATCAGCTTTCGGGTGGCATGAGCCAGCGTATCGTGATTGCGATGGCGATCGCCTGCAAGCCGCGTCTTCTGATCGCCGATGAACCGACCACGGCCCTTGATGTCACCATTCAGGCCCAGATCATTGATCTTCTGCTGAAACTGCAGGAAGACAGCGATATGGGGCTTTTGTTGATTACCCATGACCTTGCACTGGTGTCCGAGGCCGCCAACCGCATTCAGGTCATGTATGCGGGCCAGCTGTTTGAAAGCGGTCCTGCCGACAGCATCTTTGCCGCCCCGCGTCATCCCTACACGCAGGCGCTGCTTGAAGCATTGCCGGAACGTTCCGAAGGCCATGATCGCCTGCGCACTATCCCCGGCGTGGTTCCGGGCCAGTATGACCGCCCGACGGGATGTCTTCTGGCACCGCGATGCCGCTACGCCAATGAAAGCTGCATAAGCGCACGTCCGGAAGTCACTGACTTCAACGGACGCGATGTACGCTGCTTCTATCCGCTTAATGATCAGGGCCAGCCGACCGGCCTAACTGCCGATCTGGCCACCGGGGAGACTGTATAATGAGTTTTCTGGATACCAAACCCGGTGTTCCGCTTCTGGAATCCGATGACCTTGTCCGTCACTATGATGTTAATCGCGGTTTTGGCAAACCCGGCGCGACGGTCAAGGCGCTTGATGGTGTGTCCTTCACACTTGAAGCCAAAAAGACGCTGGCAGTCGTTGGCGAGTCAGGTTGTGGCAAATCGACCCTTGGTCGTCAGCTGACCCTGATTGAAAAACCCAGTGCGGGCGCACTCAAGATCAATGGCCATGCGGTCGGCAACCTTTCTGACAAGGATGCCAAAATTTTCCGCCGCACGGTTCAGATGATTTTCCAGAACCCTTACGGGTCGCTTAACCCGCGCAAGAAGGTCGGTCAGATTCTGGCCGAACCGGTGTTGCTGAACATGGATCACCTTGGTCGCAAGGAACGCGAGGAACGTGTTCGCGAAACCATGGCCAAGGTTGGTCTGCGCCCGGAATTCTTCCAGCGCTATCCGCATATGTTCTCGGGCGGGCAGCGTCAGCGTATCGCCATTGCGCGTGCGCTTATTCTGGAACCGAAAGTCATCGTTGCCGATGAACCGGTTTCTGCCCTTGATGTGTCGGTCCAGGCGCAGGTTCTCAACCTGATGATGGATCTTCAGGAAGAGATGAATGTTGCCTATGTCTTCATCTCGCACGATCTTTCTGTCGTCAGACATATTGCAGATGACGTCATGGTGATGTATCTCGGTCGCGTCGCTGAAAAAGGACCGACCGAAGAGATTTTTGCCAAGCCGTTGCATCCCTATACAAGGGCGCTTCTGGCATCGGCACCAAAGATCGATCCGGCACATCGTGTAAAGGCAGAACCGCTTACCGGCGAATTGCCTTCACCGATCAACCCGCCATCGGGCTGTGCGTTCCATAAACGCTGCCCGTTTGCGACCGAGGAATGCGCAAAGGTTCGCCCGGAACTGCGCAATTTCGAGGGCCGCGAAGTGGCGTGCCACCGGGTCGAGGAAATCGCCTGAGAACAGGCGATCACCCGGATGTCCGGGTAGACAAGGGAGCAAGGGGGCGCGCTTTAACCAGCGCGCCCCTGCGCATTTCGGAATGTCTTTCCATCAGATGGAAGTCAGGCCGATGAACGGGTCCGCTCGGTAAAGGCCAACAGCACCCCCGCCCCGACCAGAAGCGCACCCGATACACGATTAAGCATCCGCATATGACGCGCCGACCGGATCAGGCCTTTGACCTGTCCCCCCAGAAGTCCATAAACAAGCAAGACCGAACTTTCCATCGCAAGGAACGTCAAGCCCATGACCGTGAATTGCGCACCATAGGCCTGTGCAGGGTCAAGAAATTGCGGGAAGAAGGCGGTAAAAATCAAAATCGCCTTGGGATTGCCAATCGCTGTCAGAAATTCTGTGCGTGCCAGAGTAAAGGCACCGGGATAGGCCATAAGCACGACCTGCCCCGAACCGGTAACAGTATCGGCATCAACATCCTGCACCTTGGCAAGCCAGCTTTTGATACCAAGCCAAACCAGATAGACCGCCCCGACCCATTTAATGATCAGAAAGGCCGTTTCACTCGCCGCCAGAATAACGCCAAGCCCTGTTGCGGTAATCACGATCATCAGTGCGAAGGCCATGATACGCCCGACACCACCGACCGCCGCCGACACGACGCCGTAGCGGGCACCATTAAACATCGCAAGAAGGTTATTGGGGCCGGGAACCATCGACAACGCGATTGCCGCCCCGGCAAATAAAAGCCAGGTATCGAACTGCATGGGGCATATCCTGTATTTCGGAACAGCGCCCGAACTGGCCCCGTCCCGGATTGGTGACAGAGCGATTTCGCCTTAAAATCAGTCGCGCGTCAATGCTGTAATCATATCGGATGCTGCGGGCCATTTCGCGCTCAGGGTTGCACGTTTGCCCATCGAGAAGTCGGCAAAATCAAATCCCGGTGCGACCGTACATCCCAGCAATGCAAACTTTCCGCCGGACTTGAGACGCGCGCCCTGCCAGACATTTTTGGGTACGACCATTTGCGGTTTCTGCCCGGCCAGAAGGTCCTTGCCGATTTCGACACACTTGTGCGTTCCGTCCTCGAACAGCTGAAGCTGTTCGACAGCATCGCCCAGATAATGATGGAAAATTTCGTCACTGGTCAGAATATGCATCCCCGAAAAGGTATCGGGTGTCAGCAGGTAATAGATCGCCGTTCCGGTACTGCGCACACCAAGATAGCGGTTACCGGGATTGCATGTTTCAAAGGCGCGGAACGTCTCGGCGTAATATCCGCCTTCAGGATGGGGTTGCAGCCCCAGCTTGGCAATCAGATCGTCGATGGTGATGTTTTCTGACATTGCGGGCCCCCTCTGACCAACGGCGACTATTTCCCCCATCATGACGAAAAAAGGGGAAAGGCGCAAACCTTCCCCCTGAAAATCGGCCATCAAACCGACGCCATAACTGCAATCAGTTTGCGTTACGGTTCATTCCGCCATGATCCATATTACCGTGGTTCATCGCCCCCATGCCCGCCGGGCCCTTGGCCATTGCATCCATGACATTGATCATAACTGGAACATCGCCAGCCTTTTCAAATTCAAGTATCACCTGAACCATCTCGCCTTCTTCGAGCGGCTTTTTCAGCCCCATCATCATGACGTGATAGCTGCCCGGCTTGAACATGACTTCGCCATGCATCGGAACATCAACACCGCCTTCGACTTGACGCATCTTCATGACATTGTTGTCCATGATGTGGGTGTGGAGTTCGGTCTTGGCTGCAAGATCGCTGCGCACGCCAACAATCCGGTCCGCATCACCGTTATTCAAAACGACAAAGAACGCAGCACCATTGCGCACCTGACCAAGAGAAGCCTTTGCCCAGGCGTCCTTGACTTCAATATCGGCCGCATAGGCATTGCTAACAACAAACAGCGACGCCAAAGTCGCAATGACAGCAAAGAATTTTTTCATGGAGTTTCATCCGTCTTTTGCCTGCGCGTGGCAGGTCTGATTTCATCAAGAGTTCGTTTTGGAAATCAGATAGCGACTGGCGGTGCACGTGAATGATGTACACGCAGAACTTCGCGACCATCCGCCTTGCCATTTGCCACAGCAAAGCGCAGATGATGGACAACCGGAACCGGCACCATATCGGGTAGTTCAATGGTAACAACCGCCCCGTGATGGGTCGCACAAAGCGAACAAAACGCATGACCGGCCATTGGGGGCGGATTGTCTGGCCGGGTGTGTTGATCCCCGTCCTTATCCGCCAGATTGACGGGCTCGATGCCATTTGGCGTACAGATAAGAACAACGTTGCCCCCCGGAACAGCATCCGCGGCATTGGCCTGCGAAATTCCGGTGGCATGGCCAATGATCAGGACCGGGATCAGGCCGGACTGGGTGATACCTGCAAGCAGGATCACAAACGCCATCAGCCAAGTCTGAAGGACGCGGCTGGCAGATATACCGCGACACTCGCGGTTATGGCGTTTGGTTGAGAACATCTGGCTGATATGCCCCAATTCATCCTTACCCGCAATGACATTGATCAAAGATGCCACTGACGGCCTGCCCCGACAAACGCTCACCTGTGACCGGGGAAATATCCGTCCGGCCATTGGTGGCGTCAGGTCATAAGTCAGACCGCATCAGATCATGTCGCGTGCCTGAACCAGTTCGTCGAACTTCGCACCATCAAGGAAGCCCAGCGCAATGCAGGCTTCTTTCAGGCTGCTGCGATCCTTGTGGGCTTTTTTCGCAACAGCGGCGGCATTATCATAGCCAATATGCGGTGCCAGAGCCGTCACCAGCATCAGACTTTGTTCGACATAATGGTCGATCTTTTCCTGATCGGCTTCGAGCCCGGCAACACAGTTATCGGCAAAGCTGACTGACGCATCGGCAATCAGGCGAATAGATTGCAGCAGGTTATAGATAATCACCGGCTTGAATACATTCAGGTCCAGATGTCCGTTTGATCCGCCAACCGTCACGGCAACATGATTGCCCATGACCTGCGCGCACACCATCGTCAATGCTTCGGCCTGTGTCGGATTGACCTTGCCCGGCATGATTGATGATCCGGGTTCGTTGGCCGGAAGAACCAGTTCGCCCAAACCGCAACGCGGCCCTGAACCAAGCAGGCGAATATCATTGCCAATCTTCATCAGCGATGCTGCAAGCACATTCATCACGCCCGACATTTCAACGCAGGCATCATGGGCAGCAAGGGCCTCGAACTTGTTTTCAGCCGTGGCAAAGGCAATTCCGGTGATTTCGGAAACCTGTCTGGCGAATTCGACGTCAAATCCCTTGGGCGCGTTCAGCCCGGTACCCAGTGCGGTACCGCCCTGGGCCAGCTTGCGCAGACGTTTAAGCGCATCATCAATACGTTCAAGACCAATGGCAATCTGCGCGGCATAGCCCGAAAATTCCTGACCAAGTGTCAAAGGCACCGCATCCTGCATATGGGTGCGGCCAATTTTGACGATATCGGCAAAGGCATTGACCTTGGCCTCAAGCGCGCGGCGCAAATGGACAAGTGCCGGTTTCAGGGACTTTTCAACCTCAACCACTGCGGCAATATGCATGGCTGCCGGGAAGCTGTCATTGGACGACTGTCCACGATTGACATGATCATTGGGATGAACCGGATCACGCATCCCCATCGGTTTACCCAGAATTTCGCACGCCCGGTTGGCGATGACTTCGTTGGCATTCATATTGGTCTGGGTGCCCGATCCGGTCTGCCAGACAACCAGCGGAAAATGATCAAGCAGCTTGCCATCGGCAACTTCGCATGCCGCGGCCTCAATGGCATCGGCAAGGTCGGCGTCAAGATTGCCAAGAGCGGCATTTGCGCGCGCCGCGGCCAGTTTCTGAATCCCGAACGCCCTGATCAGCGCATCGGGCATCCGTTCACCACCGATTTTGAAATTCTGCTTTGAGCGCTGGGTTTGTGCGCCCCAGTACCGGTCGGCGGGAACCTCGACGGTGCCCATGGTGTCTTGTTCGGTACGGGTGGTCACTTGATTGGTCACGATAGATATCCTCCGTGTCAGACGTCAAACTGACCGGGGCGGGAAACCCGGTGCAACAGCCACTTGGTTCAGGTTACAAACTGTTGACCGGAAATATGGGTCGGATCAAGAACGAAGGCAAATGCAAATAATATTTGTTTGCATTCAAACCCTTGGTGCCCTAACCGACTTTTTCCGACCGCTCTTGCCAGGCCAGCAACCTGATCCCGGCACGTTCGAGCTGTGATGTGATTTCCGGGCTTGGCGGGCGATCAGTGATGATCCCTGTCAGGTCCTCAAGCGGGGCGACATTTTCAAGATAACGCTGATCAAATTTGGTGTGATCAACCATCAGCCATGTTTCATCGGATCGTTCCATCATCGCGCGTTTGACGGCAACCGCCCGGCGGTTCACGTCGCTAAACCCCTGACGCGAAACACCGGATGCACCGATAAAGGCAATATTGGCGTGGAAGCGTCGCAGATAGTCGACCGTGTCACTGCCATAAACCGCATTTTCGCGACGATCAAACTGGCCCGGACACATCAGAACGTCATCATAATCCGCCAGATCAGCCATGCCATGCACAACCGCATAACAGTTGGTCAGGAAGGTACGTGGCAGCGCACTGCGCCGTGCGGCAAGAAACGGCGCGATCTGTGCCACTGTTGATCCGGCATCAATCATCGCAACATCCCCGGACCGCACCATATCAGCCGCCAGCATACCGATGCGTTCGAACCCAGCCACCGCAGATAATTGCCGTTCCGCCAGATCGGGCTGATGGCCCATCGGTCGCGCTGATGCCCCGCCAAACTCACGCTTGATCAGGCCTTCTTCGCTCATGGCGTCAAGATCACGGCGGATTGTTTCCGTCGCCACATCGAATCGCTCTGCCAATGTGGCAACTCTCACATGCGGATGAACCTGTAGTTCATGCAGAATGCGTTGTTGTCTTGCTTTTTTTCCCAAACGCAAAGCCATATCCCCCTGAAGATTGGCTATTTCCATGATGATTTATCTATTCTATCAACCTCTCCTGAAATCTTTTGTTACAGTTTTATGTTGATTTCTCAACTTTTTCGAATTCATAATGTTGATAAAAGCAACAATAAAACCAACAAAACCACATCATAAATGGCTGAAAGCCAGCGTTCACAGGGAAGAAAGGTTCAGTAGCCGTGTTTTCATATCCGAAAAAAATTGACAGCCTGAAGCTCACCACACTGCTTGCTGCGGTTGGTATGCTTGGTTTCACCGCTGCCCCGGCAGCTGCTGCTGACGATTGCATCGCGCGTGGCGATCTTGACCAGCTTTATTGCGACATGGATGGCGATCTGGTGGCCGATGCACCGGCTGCTGATCAGCTTGTCGATCCGGACACTCTTGTCTTTGCATATACCCCGGTCGAAGACCCGGCTGTTTATGCCGACATCTGGGAGCCGTTCCTTGAGCATCTTGAAAAAGTAACCGGCAAGGACGTTCACTTCTTTGCCGTTCAGTCGAACTCGGCCGAAGTTGAAGCCATGCGTTCGGGTCGTCTGCATGTTGCAGGTTTCTCGACCGGTCCGACGCCGTTTGCAGTTAACCTTGCCGGTGCGGTTCCGTTTGCCCTGATGGGTGGGGATGACGGCCGTTTCGGTTACACTCTTCAGCTTTATACCCGCGTTGACAGTGGCATCAACGAACTGGCCGATCTGAAAGGCAAGCGTGTCGCGCACACCTCGCCGACTTCGAACTCGGGCAACCTTGCACCGCGTGCCCTTCTGCCGGGTCAGGGCGTCGTTCCGGAACAGGATTACGAAGTTGTCTATTCCGGATCGCATGACCAGTCGATCCTTGGCGTTGTTGCGGGCGACTATGATGCAGCTCCGGTTGCCTCCGAAGTTGTCGAACGTATGGCCCAGCGCGATCTTTACGACCCGAAAGAAGTGAAGATCATCTACGAAAGCAAGCGCTTCCCGACCACTTCGTTCAACTATGCCTATAACCTGAAGCCGGAACTGGTCGAAAAGATCAAGGAAGCCTTCTTTACCTTCGACATGAAGGGCACCGCCCTTGGTGAAGAATTCAAAGGTGTTTCGAAATTCATCCCGATCACCTACCAGAATGACTGGGCAGTCATTCGCGAAATCCAGGCTGCCAACGGTGTCAAATACACCCCGGATAACCTGAAGTAATCCGCATTTCTCAAACGACGTCGATATCACAGGGCCCGGCTTGCCGTGGCCCTGTGTCGTCTCCCATTCAAACCGGGGTAACGCAATGCTGCGTATCAAAGAACTTGTAAAACGCTATGGCGAAGAAAAGGCAGTGTTGAAGAACCTGAACCTTGAAGTGCCTGGCGAAAGTGTTGTTTCGATCATCGGCGCATCGGGAGCAGGTAAAAGTACCCTTCTGCGCTGTATCAACCGTCTTGTTGAACCGTCATCGGGCTCTATCGAGCTTAATGGCACTGAACTGACCAAGCTTGAAGGCAAGGCGCTGCGTCTGGCGCGCCGCCGTATCGGCATGGTGTTTCAGGGCTTCAACCTGATTGACCGCCTGACGGTCATGGAAAACGTTCAGTCCGGCCGCCTCGGTTATCTTCCGGCATGGCGTGCTGTGACCCGCAATTACCCCCAAGAAGATATCGACCGCGCCTTCCACCTGATGGAGCGCGTTGGTATTGCCCATTACGCAAACAAGCGTGCCGATGAATTGTCCGGCGGCGAGCGCCAGCGTGTTGGCGTTGTGCGCGCCCTGATGCAGGAGCCGGAAATTCTGCTGGCCGATGAACCGACCGCGTCACTTGATCCGAAAACATCGCGCCAGATCATGGAACTGCTGCGCGCGCTCGCATCCGAGTTGCACCTGCCGGTTCTGATCAATATTCACAACGTGAATGAAGCCAAGGAATATACCCAGCGCATCGTCGGCATGCGGTTTGGTCGCATCATTTTCGATGGCGAACCGACCGATCTGAACAATGACGCCATGGACGAAATTTATGCAGGTGTCCCCGCCGAAGAACGTGGTGGCGCCGAAAGCAGTACGCATTTGCGCGAGGTAGCAGCAAGATGAGCAGCACCGTTCAAACAACGGGCCGCACATGGAAGAAGCCACCCTTTATTGCCAACCCCGTGTTGCGCTGGGGTCTTCTGATTGCTGTGGTCGGCTATGTATGGTGGGCTGTCACCAGCCTTCCATTTGACTGGGAACGCATTCAGGACGGCGTTCCGCGCGCCATCCGTATTTTCAAAGGCGCCTTCCCGCCAAGTTTCATTCGCGGCGAGCTGCTGTTTGACGGCTTTATGGAAAGCATCAAGATCGCGATTGTATCAACCCTTCTCGGGTTGGCACTGAGCATTCCGATTGCCTTTGCATCCGCATCAAACATCGCCCCCAAATGGCTTTACACCATCGGGCGCGGCTTCATCATTGTGGCGCGTTCCTTCCACCCGGTCATCGTTGCCATCCTGTTTGTCAAAGCAGTCGGTTTTGGTCCGCTGGCGGGCATTCTGACCCTGACGATCTATTCCATCGGTTTCGTTGCCAAAATGCTGGCCGAACGGATCGAGGAAATCGACTGGGGCCAGGTCGAAGCCGTCCGTGCGGCTGGCGCACCGACCTTTGTCACCCTACTTTATGCCGTCATTCCGCAAATCATGCCCCGTCAGATCGGTCTTTCGATCTATCAGCTTGATAGCAACCTGCGTGCTTCGGCAATTGTCGGCATTGTGGGTGCAGGCGGCATCGGCTCGACGCTTCTGAACGCCTTCGGGCGCTATGACTATGACTTTGCGCTGGCCATCACCCTTTGCATCATCGGTGTGATCCTTGTCAGTGAGGCCATCAGCGGCCGGATCAGGAGGAACCTATGGTAGCCACCACTCAACCGACCGGACCGGACGCAATCGCCCATCGCGAATGGTCTCGCTATACCTCCAAGGAACGCTGGCGTCGTTACGGCCTGATGGCACTGGTCGCACTTGCCGTTGTCTGGTCGCTTTCGACCATCAACGTCATCTGGCCATGGCTTTGGGATGCGCCGCAACAGATGGGTGATCTGTTTGGCCGTATGTTTCCGCCGTCACTTGAAGGCTGGAAAGACATTGCCTGGACGCTGCTTGAAACCGTCAATATCGCAACGATTGCGACATTCTTTGCTGTGTTCCTGTCCTTACCGATTGCCCTGATCGCTGCCCAGAACACCACGCCCAACCGCTTTACCCTGTGGCTTGGCCGGTTCATTCTGGTGTCATCGCGCTCGGTCAACACCATCATCTGGGCATTGCTCTTTGTGGCCGTGTTCGGACCCGGTGTGCTTGCCGGTATTCTGGCAATCATTTTCCGCTCGATTGGCTTCCTTGGCAAATTGCTGGGCGAGGCAATCGAGGAAATCGACCGTGCCCCGATCGAGGCACTGGAATCTGTTGGCGCATCGCGTTTCAAGATTCTGGTCTACGGGGTTATCCCGCAAGTCATGCCGACCTTCTTTGCCGTTTCCATTTTGCGCTGGGATATCAATCTGCGCGAAAGTACGGTTCTGGGTCTGGTCGGTGCGGGCGGTATCGGCATCATCCTTCAGGGTGCGATTGATACCTTTGCCTGGCAGACAGTTGCCACCATTCTTCTGGCAATCATCGGCCTTGTCATTATCGGCGAAGCCATCTCAGCTTACCTGCGTAAAAAGGTGATCTGACGTGGACAAGACATACGACCTTCTGGTCGTAGGCGGCGGCATCAATGGCGCAGGTATTGCCCGTGATGCCGCCGGTCGCGGACTTTCTGTTCTTCTGGTCGAACAGCGCGACCTTGCCTCGGCCACCTCTTCCTCTTCGACCAAACTGATCCATGGCGGCCTTCGCTATCTTGAACATTACGAATTCCGGCTGGTGCGTGAAGCCCTGCAGGAACGTGAAGTTCTTCTTGCCGCAGCCCCACACATCATCTGGCCCCTGACATTTGTCCTGCCCCATCACAAGGGCCTGCGTCCGCAATGGATGCTGCGTGCCGGTCTGTTTTTGTATGACCATCTGGCCAAACGCAAACGCCTGCCGGGGTCAAAGGCGCTCAGCCTTGCGGGTACACCGGAAGGCAATCCGTTAAAGGCACAATTCAAACGCGCCTTTTCCTATTCGGATTGCTGGGTCGATGATGCCCGTCTGGTGGTTTTGAACGCGCAGGATGCCAAGACACGGGGTGCTGAAATCTGCACGCGGACCCGGTGTGCCAATCTGGTCCGCCAGATTGATTACTGGGACGCTGAACTGATTGACGCAGCCGGATCAACGCGCACCGTCAAGGCGCGTGCGGTTGTCAATGCGGCCGGACCATGGGTCACCCGGATGGTCGAGAATGCCGGACTTGGTGACAAGGCCGCCGGTCTTCGACTGGTCAAGGGCAGCCACATCATCGTGCCGCGTATCCATGACCATGATCACTGCTATATTTTCCAGAATGACGACGGGCGCATTGCCTTTGCCATTCCCTATCAGCGTGATTACAGCCTGATCGGCACCACGGACGTTCCCTATAAAGGCGATCCGTCCGAAGTCAAAATCAGTGATCAGGAAATTGATTACCTGCTCGAACTGGTCAATGGCTATCTGGCAAAGCCGCTTGGTCGGGATGACGTGGTTTGGGATTATTCCGGTGTTCGTCCACTTTATGACGACAAGAATGCCAATGCATCGGCAGTGACCCGTGATTACGTGTTTGATCTTGATACAGGCTCTGCCGGTAATGCCCCGGCGATCCTGTCGATCTATGGCGGCAAGATCACGACCTATCGCAGGCTTGCCGAACATGCCATGCAGAAACTTTGCCCCGTTCTGGGCAACAAGTCACCGGACTGGACGGCAAATGCCACACTTCCGGGCGGCGATATGCCGGACGGCGATTACAATCGCTTTGTTGCGGATCTCAAGACCCGGTTTGACTGGGTAACGCCGGCATTGCTGGATCGTCTGGCGCGTTGCTATGGCACGGCAACCCGAACAATTTTGGGTCACGCCACGTCAATGGCTCAATTGGGCCAAGAGGTTGCCCCAAACCTGTATGAAGCTGAACTGCACTACCTGATTGCCAATGAATGGGCCTGTGACGCAGAAGATGTTCTGTGGCGCAGAACCAAGCTTGGTCTCGGGATGCAGCCTGATCAGGTCGATGCTGTCCATCACTGGTTTGCCGCCCAAGCCCGGCTTGGTCAGGCTGCACAATCATCCCGTCAGGCCGGTTAACGCAATCCGTCCCATTTGACGAACTCGTGGGCGATGAAATCTTCCATCATCGCCCGCCACATCCGTTCAGCCATATCCATGTCAAAGCCGTCAATTTCGCATTGGGCTTTGACCTTGGTGATCACGTCCTCGATGCGGTCCTCGTCACGGACCGCATCGCGTGACGGTTTGATGCGTGCTGCCTGTTCTATGTAATTAAGCCTTTCAGCCATCAGCGCCACAAGCAGCCGGTCAATCCGGTCCACATTGGCACGAACCTCGGACATGGTTTCGCAGTGATTGGCCTTAACGCTCATATTCAGGAACCTTCTTTCATTCGAATGCACAAACAAATAAGGGCAGTGTTGCCACTGCCCTTATTGCCGATATCGGGAACGCCTTAATAGGCATATTCCTTAAAGACCGGATCGACCGAACCGTTCCATTCGGTTTCATATTTATCAAGAAACTCTTCTGCAAGCGTACGACCACTTTCCGCCACATCTTCAAGGCTTTCGAGGAAGTGGGTTTCGTCATCTCCATAGCCATCCATGCGACCACGTGCATGAAGGCCCTGTTTGGAAACAGCAAGGACGTCCTTCGCCAGATCCTGAACGGTGCCATTCTTGAATTTGGTGGCCAGTGCCGTACGCGGAACATCATTGCGAAGGGCTTCGCGTTCCTCAACCGACAGATCCTTGACCAGATCCCATGCTGCATCAAGGGCCGCATCATCATATAGCAACCCGACCCAAAGGGCCGGCAACGCACAGATGCGTTTCCACGGACCACCGTCAGCCCCGCGCATTTCAAGGAACTTCTTAAGGCGCACTTCGGGGAAGGCGGTTGTCATATGGTCCGACCAGTCATTCATGGTCGGGCGTTCCCCCGGAAGCACGTCAAGCTTGCCATCCATGAAGTCACGGAACGACTTGCCCGCAGCATTGATGTATTTGCCATCGCGATAAACAAAATACATCGGCACATCAAGCATATAGTCGACATAGCGTTCAAAGCCGAAACTGTCCTCGAACACGAACGGCAACATACCGCACCGATCCGGATCGGTATCGGTCCAGACGTTTGACCGTGATGACAGGAAACCGCTTGGCTTGCCGTCAACAAACGGTGATGCCGCAAACAATGCAGTCGCAACCGGCTGAAGCGCAAGCGAGGTTCTGAATTTCTTGACCATGTCGGCCTCGGAACTGAAATCCAGATTGACCTGGATGGTCGAGGTCCGAAGCATCATATCAAGGCCAAGATTGCCAACCTTGGGCATATATTCGCGCATGATCCCGTAACGCCCCTTGGGCATCCACGGAATGTCTTCACGCGCCCATTTCGGCTGATGACCGACACCAAGCATATCGATGCCAAGATCACCGCAAATTTCGCGCAGTTCATGAAGATGGGTATGCACTTCACCACAGGTCTGGTGAATATTTTTAAGCGGGGCACCCGACAGTTCGATCTGACCGCCCGGTTCAAGCGATACAGAACATTTGTCCTTGGTCAGTGCGATGACATTGCCGTTCTCGATGATCGGCTCCCAGTCATAGCGTTCGGCAAGGGCATTCAAAAGGGTTTTAACACCCCGTTCCCCTTCATAGGGGATCGGGCGAAGGTCATCGCGGGTGAAGGCGAATTTTTCGTGTTCGGTGCCGATGGCCCAGTCACTTTTCGGTTTGGAACCGGACTCAAACCATTCGATAAGCTGACGCCGGCTTTCAATAACCGGGCTGTCACCAGTGGAGGCGCTGACAGTCATAAAGGGCTTCCCCTAATCTCTCGCAACTGGTCGGTGTGACCAATCGCCGATGCGATCCTGAAATACCGTCAATGCAGCAATTGCCGCTGTCTCCGCCCGAAGGATACGTGGGCCGAGACTGACAGGCGTTGCAAAAGGCTGTTTGCGGATACGTTCAAGTTCGTCGGCGCTAAAGCCGCCTTCGGGTCCAATCACGAGTGCATGGTTAACAACATTGATATTGTCGATAACCGAGCCAGCGCCCTTTGCCAATAGCTGACTTAACACTTCACCAATTGGTGACCCCGATCCCGTCTCGTCACAGAACAGCAAATGGTGATCTTCGGCACCATTTGCGACCCAGTCGAGAAGACGTACCGGCTCGGCAATTTCAGGCACAGTCAGGCGCTCGCACTGTTCAGCGGCCTCGATGACCTGTGCCTGAAAACGATCCAGCCGCACCTTGTCGGTGATACCGTGCTGGGTAATGACCGGTTGAAGTTTTCCAACGCCAAGCTCGACCGCCTTTTCAATCAGGAAATCAAGGCGCTGTTTTTTGATCGGCGCAAAGACAAGAGTCGGTCCGGCCTCGGTGCCCTGTTCGCGCAATTGCGTCCCTGCGGTGATGCGCCCCTTCTTTTTGCGAAGCTCGCTGATCGTGCCTAGCCACTCGCCATCGCGCCCGTTAAAAACTTTAACTGGCGTTCCGGGCTTGAGACGCATCACATGTTCAAGGTAATGAGACTGTTCAGGAGCAAGTTCGATCTCGCAACCGGCCGTGATAGGATCATGGACGAAAAGGCGCTGACGGGCGCGGGTGGCATCTGCGGTCATGTAGGTCCCCAAAGCCGTTCTACGGCGACTTGAAAAAGTTTTTTGTTAGATAGGCCAATTATGACACAGGTCAACCAACCAATACAGAGTACCAAAAACGACATGCCGGCAGATGGCTGGATTGACCGTTACGTGCCTGAACCCGTTCGCCCGTATTTGAAGCTGCTGCGTCTTGATCGACCTATTGGCACATGGTTGCTGCTTTTGCCTTGTTGGTGGTCAACTGCGATGGCCGGTGGCATTACAGACGGCATTACCGCCAAGCAAATCGTCATCATGATGGCCCTGTTTGGCGTTGGGGCACTGATCATGCGCGGGGCTGGATGTGTGATCAATGACCTTGCCGATCGTAATTTCGATGGCAAGGTCGAACGCACCATCACCCGTCCCTTGCCCAGCGGTCAGGTCAAGGTATGGCAGGCATTGCTGTTCCTTGGCTGCATGATGCTTCTGGGTCTGGCCATTCTGGTGCAGTTCCGGATTGAGGCGATCGTTGTCGGTATCTGTTCGATCCCGATCATTATTGTCTATCCGTTCATGAAGCGGTTCACCTATTGGCCGCAATCGGTCCTTGGACTTGCTTTTAACTGGGGCGCGCTTGTCGGATGGGCTGCCGTCACCGGAACAGTCGCACCAGCGGCAATTGCCATGTATGCGGCGGGCTTCTTCTGGACGCTTGGCTATGACACCATCTATGCCCATCAGGACAAGGATGATGATGCCAAGATCGGGTTGAAATCCCTTGCCCTGCGTCTGGGGGACGCGACCCCGAAATGGACAATGGGCTTTTATACCCTGACCACATTGCTGCTTGGCATTTCGGGCATGCTGGCCGATTTGCACTGGTCCTATTTCGTGTTACTCGGTCTTGCAGGCATTCATCTGGGCTGGCAAGTCGCAACCGTCAAGCTTGACGACGCGGCCAATTGCCTGCGACGTTTTAAATCGAACCGGGATTATGGATTGCTGGTGCTTGGCGCCATTGTCATGTCGCATCTGATCGCGCTTGCCTGACAAGTTTCAGATCGGGGCTGTGTTTTTTGAATACGCACACCATCTGTCTGATATCACGACAATTACAAGGGCACATTTATGGCCGCAATGCTTGCCTTGATGATCGCCGGTCTGATCCTTGCCGGGGTTGGTGCCCAATGGTTCGCCTGGCGGGCCGGGATACCCGCCATTGTCGTGTTATCCGTATTGGGCCTTGTTCTGGGCCCGGGAACCGGGTTGCTTGACCCGGTAACGGATTTTGGCCCGCTTTTGCCGCCTTTGATTTCGATTGCAGTAGCCGTCATTTTGTTTGAAGGCGGGCTTGCGCTTGATTTCCGGGAATTGCGCCAAAGCGTCAGCGGCATTTTGCGTCTGACAACATTTGCTCCCCTTCTGGCATGGCTGCTTGGTGCGACAGCGGCCCACTATCTTGCCGGGCTGAGCTGGCCGGTGGCGGTCTTGTTTGGCGGGATCATGATTGTAACGGGCCCGACTGTCATAGCGCCCCTGTTACGTCACGCCCGGTTATCAAAACATCCCGGTACGCTTTTGAAATGGGAAGGCATCGTCAATGACCCGATTGGCGCCCTGTTTGCCGTCTTGGCCTATGAGGTCATTGTTGCGGTTGAACGGGGCAACGGACTGGGCGGTGTCATTGGCCATCTGGCATTTACCATCCTGATTGCAATCGTTATCGGTCTTGCTGCCGGTTTTATGACCGTGCAGGTATTTCGTCGTGGCTGGATACCCGAATTTCTCAAGGCGCCGCTGGTTCTTGGCGTGTTGCTGACGTCATTTGCCGGGGCAAATTTCGTTCAGGATGAAACCGGGCTTCTTGCCGTGACTGTTCTGGGTCTTGTTATCGGCAATGCCCATCTGATGGCGATTGACGAAATTCGCCGTTTCAAGGAAACCCTGACCGTCATACTGGTTTCAAGCGTCTTCATCATTCTGACCGCCATCCTGAAATGGTCAATGATCGAGGAACTGACCTGGGGCCACGGGTTGTTTGTCCTTGCCATGCTGTTCATTGTGCGCCCGGTTTCAATTCTGGGCGCGCTCAGCTTTTCAAAGATTGCATGGCGCGAACGTTTGCTGGTGAGCTGGATTGCGCCGCGCGGGATTGTTGCCGTCGCGGTTTCAGGCCTGTTTGGACGCGAACTTGTCCATCTGGGACATGAAGATGGCAAACTCCTGATCCCGCTTGCCTTTGCAATGGTCTTTTCCACGGTTCTTCTGCATGGTTTTTCGATCCGGCCGCTTGCCCGTCACCTCGACCTTGCCCTTAAAGGTCCGCCCGGTGTCCTGATTGTTGGTGCTCATCAATGGACGATTGATCTGGCAACCCGGCTGCATGAACTTGAAATTCCGGTTGTTATTACCGATTCCCGCTGGCATGCACTGCGCCCGGCCCGCGAGGCCGGATTGACGACATTTTACGGAGAAGTCCTGTCAGAAGTATTCGAGCATCACCTTGACACGACCGGATTGGGTAAACTGATCGCGGCAACCGACAATGATGCCTATAACACACTGGTCTGCACCGATTTCGCCCCCGAATTCGGGCGACGCTCGGTCTTTCAGACCGGACTGCATCGCGGCCCGGATGATCGCAGTCGCCACAAAGCCAGCCAGACGCTTGGCGGATTACAGTTGTTTTCCAATCCCCTGACCACGGACGATATCCGCCGTGACTATCGTAACGGGGTTTCCGTTCGTCAGACCAGACTGACCGATGAATTTGGCTGGGATGCATTCACCGACCTGCATGACGAATCCCCGACCATTCTGGCGATGGTGCGCGGCAATCAGCTGTTTATCGGCCCGGACATCCCCAAAGCCAAATCGCGCGATGTGATCTTGTATCTTGGCAAGACCGAAACAGAGGCCGCTTGATAATCGACCTTGCTCAATTGTAGCAAAGCCGGTACTTCCCGCACATGATCACCGTCAAAGTAGCCAATTCATGACCGAAAACATCTTTGCTGACGCCCTGGTTCCGGAAGTCGACGATCCGCAATTTGCCGATCTGATCGAGACTTTTACCGTACCGGCACGCGTGCCGCTGGCGCCGGAAATCGAGATGTATCTGGCGACCCATATCACCCCGCTTTGGCAAGCGACCGAGGACATCCTTGGTGTGCTTGATATTCCGCCCCCCTACTGGGCTTTTGCATGGCCCGGCGGTCAGGCAATCACGCGCTATATCCTTGATCACCCGGAACTGGTGCGCGGCAAACGGGTGCTGGATTTTGCCTGCGGTGGCGGGATGCAGGCCATTGCCTGTGTGATGGCCGAGGCCGCCGAGATACTGGCAAATGATATTGATCCGGTCGCGATTACCGCGACCCGGCTCAATGCAAAGCGCAACGGGGTCGACTTCCCGACCACGACCGAGAACTTCGTGGGCACCAGTGCACCAGAAAAGCGCTGGGACGTGATTTTTGCCGGTGACGTCTGTTATCAGCAGGACATGGCCAATGCCGTTCTGCAATGGCTGATGGCCGAGGCGCGCCTTGGCACCCGTGTTATCCTTGCCGATCCGGGCCGGACCTATGCCCCGACCCATAATATTGACGAACTCGAAACCTATGACGTTCCCGTCGATGTTGCGGTCGAGGATACCGATACAAAATTCACCCGGATCTGGCAGCTACTGCCTGACCGGGAAAATATGGCTTGAACCGTGATCAGCTTGCGATGCTTTTTACGCAGTCATTCAGTTCGGAAATGCCGTTAAAGACAAACTGAATGTTTTTCGAAATATCCTGTGTGACGCTTGTCTGTTCCTCAACTGCGGATGCAATTGAATCGACATAGCCACTCACTGATTCCGCAGATGTTGAAATACCCGCAGTGGATGCCACCACCCGCTTGGTAATGTCCATCATCGCTTCGATCTGCGTTTCGATTTCGTCGGTTGCCTTGGCTGTCTGGTTGGCAAGGTTTTTCACCTCGCCAGCAACCACCGCAAAGCCCTTGCCTGCTTCACCGGCACGCGCGGCCTCGATTGTTGCATTGAGAGCAAGAAGGTTCACCTGCTCGGCAAGGTCACGAATGATTTGCACAACACCGGCCATTGATTCAGACGTTGTTTCAAGATCGGCGCGAACCTCGTTGGCTTCTTCGGTTTTTGCAACAATATCGTTCATCGCAATTTGCGAGCGATGCATGCTTTCACTGATTTCCTGAATGGCCGCCAACATTTCCTCGGATGCGCTGGCGACGGCCTCGGCACTGGTACTTGATCCTTCGGCCAGTTGCTTGGCTTTGCGACGGGCAAGAATTTGCTTGGTAATATCCGTGGCATATTTCACCACCTTGATCGGACGGCCATTCATGTCGACAACCGGGTTGTAGCTTGCCTGAATCCAGACTTCGCGACCGCCCTTGCCCAGTCGGCGGAATTCGGCGACCTTGTGTTCGCCCCGGCGAAGAGAATCCCAAAATTCCTTATATTCGGAACTTTGCGCCTCTGCGGGATCAATGAACATGCTGTGATGTTTGCCAATAACTTCATCAAAGCTATATCCCATCGCAGCCAGGAAATTGGCGTTCGCATTGCGAATGGTTCCGTCCATTTCAAATGAAATCACGGCCTGTGATTTATGGATTGCCTCTATCTGACCGGCAAAATTCGCAGCCTGAAGCTTTTGGGCAGTGATGTCGGTCGCGTATTTGACGACCTTGAAAGGCCGCCCTGCCATATCAAGGATCGGATTGTAGCTGGCCTGAATCCAGACTTCCTTGCCACCTTTGCCATAGCGCTGATATTCGGCGGCAAGATGCTTTCCTGTCGCAAGCTGCTTCCAGAAATCGCGGTATTCCTGACTGTCGGCGTAGTCCTTATCGACAAATATCCGATGATGCTTGCCCTGAACTTCCGAAAGCTGATAGCCCATCGTGGACAGAAAGTTCTCGTTCGCATCAAGAATGTTGCCATTCAGATCAAATTCGATAACCGCCTGCGATTTGCTGATCGCTGCAATCTGCCCGGCATAGTCGGCTGCCTTAAGCTTGCGTTCGGTAATATCACTTGCGATCTTGAAAACCTTGTAGGGCTTGCCGTTGGCCCCCAGCACGGAATTGTAGGTCGCCTGAATCCAGACTTCCTTGCCGCCTTTGCCAAATCGCTGAAACTCGGCTGTAAAGGATTCACCGCCTTTAAGCCGTTCCCAAAATTGCGCATATTCGGCACTTCGGGAGAATTCCGGATCGACAAACATGCTGTGATGTTTGCCACGCACTTCCGAAAGCTCATATCCCATCAATGTCAGAAAGTTCTGATTTGCATCGATTATTTGACCATCAAGCGAAAACTCGATCGTACCCTGCGATTGTTTGATCGCCTTTACAATATGGCTGTCACCCGAACCCGAACCGAACATGTATGCAGTCTCCCTAGGTCACGAAACGTGAAAACACGCTCGCGCAACACAACACCGAAATTCTCCCAACAATCTCACCCAAAATCTGGTACCGCTTCGCAATTCCAATACCGTGCGAAGATTCAATCCAACTGATCGTTCTCAAATCTATCGGTTGAATTTACCGTTCTGATGACGGCTTTGTACGTTTCACTTAAGCATCTGATTTCTATGATGTTACCCCCAACTTTGACACAATTCCAAATGTCAAAACATGCTTCTCAAGTATATATAGGGGTAGACTAGTGAGGATTACAGAGTGAAGACTGTTTTGGGATAAAGCGGTCGCGAATGTCTGTTCTGAACCGGGGATCATCTATCAGTCTGAGCACGAATTCAGCGCGCAAAACCTGGCCTGCACACTGCGCAGCATGTTCCATCATTTCCCATTGGCTAGATGCCCGATACCGTCGACCTGTCGCACGAATTGACGACAGGGCAAAAACACGACCATCGGCGAAAAGATACCCTGATGATGACTGATATATACCGACATGTTCAGGGCCTGATCCGCAATCAAGATCAATATCCCGACCATGAAGTTGCAGATACTGATAATGGGCTGGAACTGACTCGGTCAGATGCATGTGGCTCAGTTGCGCCGGGGTAAGCCAGGTAACCGCAATACGGACACGCGTCCCCGGTGACGGGGCCAAAGTTGCGGGAATGGCACCGTAACCGGTGATATGAGTCGAATAGACAATATCGTGATGGTTCATCCAGCCAAGCGTTACCGGAATGACATCTGAAAGATTTTGGTGGGTGAATTTCCGTGCCAGTTGCACCGGTGCCCGGTTTGACCCGACGGCCAGAACGGGGATGCGACCGGCTATCTGCGCACTGACCTCGTTTCCTGTCAGAGGCCGGGTTATCCCGCCCTCAAACAGAAAGTCATGATCGGGTGCGGCATAGGGATACAAAAACGCGCGCAGGAGTTCCTGCGCGCGTGGATGCCGTTCGATCTGTTCGCGTAATACGGGGTCGGTAACAACCCGCACGTCAGAAATCGAAAACATGGTTCGGTCGATCCGGCTTAGCCTTCAACGACGCGGTAACGGAAGTTGCAGTCATCAACATGCTGCCAGGCCAGTTTCGACCATGCTTTTTCAGCATCGCCAAAGGTGGCAAACGGACCATGGCGCTCTTCGGAACCGCCAACCGGCTTTTCGAAGTCGGTGCTTTCATATTCACCGCCAACGACCCAGTATTCCTCAAGGCGTTCGATGCGGTAACGCGAATTCGCGTCATCCACCGACTGCCATGCCATTTTGGACCATTCCTGTTCTGCGTCTTCGAAGCTGCCAAACGGACCAACTTTGGTTTCTTCGCCAATCGGCTTGTCGAAACCGGTATCCTGATAGGTGCCCCCGATAACCCAATATTTGGCCATCTGTGCGTCCTTCATGCTTTTGGTGAGTTGCCATGCCGCGCGTTGTGGGCCACGCGACTCAATTCTAGCCCATGTATAACCAAATGATGCGTCAACCAAAACCGCAAATTTATGCAACGCAGCATCCCGGTTTCATGTAGGAAGCGATCGGCCCACTTACAAATAGCGTATTTGACAACAGCAAGGTTGTCCAAGCCCGCGTCCACGCGTATGAAGACAATCAGGTTTCAAAGCTTTGCAGATGACAGGTGCCATGCCCTATCAATCCCTTCGTGACTTCATGGATGCGCTCGAAAAGACCGGCCGTCTTGTCCGTGTCACCGAACCGGTATCCCCCAATCTTGAAATGACGGAAATCCAGACCCGTCTTCTTGCCGAAGGTGGCCCGGCGGTTCTGTTTGAAAATGTCGTCGGAGATGACGGCAAAAAATATGACATGCCGGTTCTGGTCAATCTGTTTGGCACGGTTGACCGGGTGGCGGCAGGCATGAACCGCAAACCCGAAGAACTGCGCGAAGTCGGTGAAACGCTGGCCTTCCTCAAACAGCCCGAACCACCCGCAAGCATCCGCGAAGCATTTTCGATGCTGCCGCTCGCCAAGACCGTCATGGCGATGAAACCCAAAACGGTTTCAAAGGCGCCGTGTCAGGAAGTCGTTCTTCAGGGTGATGACATTGATCTGTCGAAAATTCCGGTGCAGTCCTGCTGGCCAGGCGAACCCGCCCCGCTGATTACCTGGCCGCTGGTGGTGACCCAAGGCCCCACCGCCGGGGAAAAAGGTGGTGACAAGCGTGATGTCTTTAACCTTGGCATCTATCGCATGCAGGTGCTTGGCAAGAACAAGGCGATCATGCGCTGGCTGAAACATCGCGGCGGGGCGCAGCATCATGCGCGCTGGAAAAAGGAAAAGCGTGATCCGCTTCCAGCCGCGATTGTTCTCGGTGCTGATCCGGGCACCATCCTTGCCGCTGTGACCCCGGTTCCCGATACCCTTTCGGAATATCAGTTCGCCGGTCTTCTGCGCGGCGAAAAAGTCGAGCTGGTTGATTGCAAGACCGTCCCGCTCAAGGTTCCGGCAACGGCCGAGATCGTGCTTGAAGGCTATGTATCGCTCGACGAATATGCACCCGAAGGGCCATACGGCGATCACACCGGTTATTATAACTCGGTCGAGGACTTCCCGGTCTTTACCATCACCGCCATAACCATGCGCAAGGACCCGATCTATCTGTCGACCTTTACCGGTCGTCCGCCAGATGAACCGTCAGTTCTGGGCGAGGCACTCAACGACGTGTTCGTGCCGCTTCTGCAACAGCAATTCCCCGAAATCGTTGATTTCTGGCTGCCGCCCGAAGGATGCAGCTATCGCATTGCTGTTGTATCGATGAAAAAGGCCTATGCCGGTCACGCCAAGCGCGTGATGATGGGTGTGTGGTCATTCCTGCGCCAGTTCATGTACACCAAATTCGTCATTGTCGTGGATGACGACATTGATGTGCGCGACTGGAAAGACGTGATGTGGGCGATATCAACCCGGATGGACCCGGTACGTGACATCACCACGGTGACCGACACCCCGATTGATTATCTTGATTTCGCATCCCCGGTCAGCGGCCTTGGCGGCAAGCTTGGCCTGGATGCCACCAACAAGTTCCCCGGCGAAACCAACCGCGAATGGGGTGAAAAAATCTATATGGATGACGAGATTATCGACCGGGTGGATCAAAAATGGGAACGCTATGGCCTTCCCGGATCGGGTAAGAAAATCTGGCGGGACTAATCGCTAGATCCCGTGGAACACCATATCCAATGCGTTGGTGAGGGCGAAGCTGTCTTCAAACTCACCAACCTTTTCGCCAAACTCTGCGAGACTGACCGTTGCAATAAATTGCGGCAGTAAAACCCACTCATTGCTCTCAATCCTGATAACCGGATTTAACCGTTACGCCGGGATTGCATATTCGGATTTGAGCCGCAGAGGGACAACGACGCGAGTTTTCAGGTCTGATAAAAGATCAGACTGCACATCAACGACATATCCCGCCTCAAACCGATAGATATCGCCCTTTGCCATCAGAATTTCCGATGTGCGGAAAGCGGAATACCCTGTTCTTCAACAAAGGCATTACTGGCTTCAAGTGCAGCCTTGTTTTGCGCGCGCCACTGTTCGGCCCGCTTCTTGGCAACCGCCTCACGCAGCCCCTGCTCTGCCGTCCGCGAGATATTAATTCCAAGGCTTTTGGCTTCTGCAAGCAATTCCACATCAATGCTGATATTGGTCGCCTTACCAAGTGCCGCTGCGTTCACGCCCGCCATTGACCGGCCTTTCATGCGCACGTTCTATCAACTTTTCTCATTCGCCTCAATTTCGGAAAAAGAACCAGTGATCGCCATTATCGGCGGGCTTCTCCGAATAGAAGAATTGCGGCGCATCGCACATGAAATCGTCAACCCGGATGGCGAAGTTGCAGCTGTCTTTCGATCCGATGACTTCTTCCATAAATTCTGTGCTGTTTTCCTGCCAGCTCATGACGGGCGGGGCAGTTTCATCATGGATACAAAGCGCAAACTGTTCGGATTGTTCAAACGGCAGGTAATGGATTTCGCTTTGCGCCTTGCCACCATGGTTGGTCACAAACAGCATGGCAAATTTCGGACCTTCGGGGCTATCAAGATCAACCCATCCTGCAATCCGGTCGACAACATCGTCACAGGTAAAATCACCTGTCAGCATCTGATGACGATAGTTACGTGCATATTGCCCGCCCTGAAAGCGCATCTCGGCGTAAAGCTGAGCTGTTGATACCGGATCCGCCTTGCCATCGGCATTGAGTTCCCAGACACCGTTTTCATCAGGCCCGTTTGTCTGATCCTGATTATCGGCGAATGACGGATTGCCAAACCCGACGAACAAGCCACCTGCAATCAGGCCAACCATAATAGTGCGCATCAGTGTCCGATCCCGTTTGTCTGGCGATCATACCCGCCAATTATCATCTGTTTTCCGCACTATAGCAGATAAATCCCGGAAAATAGAGCCACCGCACCCTTGCCCGGTGGCCGGTTTCAAGCCACCTCTGAACAGAGGTGTCAGGATGCACAGACGCGACACGGTCTTTTTGTTTCTGCTCTTTGCGAATGCGTCCCTGCCCCCTATAACTAGCACATAGATACATTCCGATATAAGGGAGCTTCCATGCCCAAGACCGACATGACACTTGATCGCATCAATGATCTGCTCAAAAGCGCCAAGAAAGCCGGTGCCGATGACGCAGATGCCGTCTATGTCGAAGGAACGTCGCTTTCAGTTGCCCAGCGTCTTGGCAAGATGGAAAAGCTTGAGCGCTCCGAAGGGGCCGATCTTGGCCTGCGCGTTCTGATCGGCAAGCAACAGGCTGTTGTTTCGTCATCCGATACAAGTGATGCTGCACTTGCCGAACTTGTCGAACGTGCTGTAGCAATGGCGAAAAACGCGCCCGAGGATCCCTATTGCGGGATTGCCGATCCGTCCGAACTTGCCGAGACCTTTAATGTAGAAGCCCTTGAACTGTGCGAACCGGGCGAAGTCGATCAGGCAAAACTGATCGAATGGGCTACCGCCTGTGAAGAAGCCGCACGTTCGGTCGAAGGCATCACCAATTCCGAAGGTGCCGACGCCGGTTGGGGACGTCATCAGATCACCCTTGCTGCGACAAATGGCTTTGCCAATTCCTATGCCGGGTCAGGAAGCCATATTTCGGTTTCGGTTCTGGCAGGAACCGGCACGGCGATGGAACGCGATTATGATTATGACAGCGCGGTCTTTTCGACCGACTTGCGCGATCCGGCCGATATCGGCCTTAAAGCTGCGCAAAAAACCTTGCGTCGACTGAACCCGCGCAAAGTCAAAAGCACACAGGTCCCGGTCATTTATGACCCGCGTGTTTCCTCCTCCATCGTCGGGCACCTGTCCGGTGCAATCAACGGTTCGGGCATTGCGCGCGGCACCAGCTTCCTGCTTGACGCCATGGACAAGGAAATCTTTGCCCCGCATATCAACATCGTTGATGACCCGCACCGGGTGCGCGGCTTGCGGTCAAAGCCGTTTGACGCCGAAGGTGTCGCCAACCAGAAACGGTATCTGATTGAAAATGGCGTTCTGAAAACCTGGATCATGGATCTGCGTTCGGCCCGTCAGTTGGGCCTGAAATCGACCGGTCATGCATCGCGTGGTGCGGGAAGCCTGCCCAGTCCCTCGACCACGAACCTTTACATGGAAGCTGGCACCATTTCACCCGAGGACATGATCAAGGATATCAAGTCGGGCCTCTATATCACCGACATGATCGGAAGCAGCATCAACGGTGTCACCGGCGATTATTCGCGTGGCGCATCGGGCTTCTGGATCGAGAATGGCGAACTTGCCTATCCGGTATCGGAAATCACTGTCGCCGGGAACCTCAAGGACATGTTCAGGACAGCCGTTCCGGCCAATGACCTGACCTTCAAATATGGCACCAACGCGCCGACATTGCGTATTGATGGCTTGACGCTGGCCGGTCAGTAACCGCAGTCACATCATCAGACGAATTAAAAGACGCCCGGTTCAAATCAAACCGGGCGTCTTTCATTTCATATGGCCGATTTTACATACCCGGCGGGCAACCGATATCACGCAGTCCTGATGGTGCTGACGAAATGATCCGTTGCGCCCTTAAGCGTCGTGAAGTTTTCCGAAAGCATGCCGACCGCACGCAAGACATCACCGGATGCCGTTCCGGCCTCATTCACGGCCGAGCTTACGGTTGCGATGTTTGAACTCACAACCGTCGTGCCCGTTGCCGCCTGTTCAACGTTAAAGGCGATTTCGCGCGTCGCGGCAGTCTGTTCCTCAATAGCAGAGGAGATGGTTGCGATGATGGCTTCCATGTCCGTGACTGTTTTACCAACCGCATCGACCTGACTGACCGCACTTCCGGTACGCGTCTGAAGGTTTGCGACATAACGGGTGATTTCCTCGGTCGCCTTTGCGGTCTGGTCCGAAAGGTTTTTGACCTCGTTGGCGACAACGGCAAATCCGCGACCGGCATCCCCCGCACGCGCGGCCTCGATGGTCGCATTAAGCGCAAGCATGTTGGTCTGATCCGCAATGTCGGAAATCAGTTTCAACACATTTGAAATATTCTCGGACGCATCGACCAGTTCTTTGAGATCAGCCTTGGTTTTCGTGACCTCGCCAACGGCATTACGGGCGACTTCGGATGAATGAACAACCTGACGGTTGATCTCTTCGATCGAAGTGTTGAGCTCCTCGGTCGCCGACGCCACCGAATGCACATTACCGCTTGCCTGTTCGGTTGCCGACGCAACGGCCACGGTCTGTTCCGAGGCCGAACTTGCCAGACGCGACATGCTGTCTGCAGTCGCCTGCAACTCGACAGCAGCTGCGGCAACCGTTTCAATGATCTGCCCGACATCGGCATTAAAGGTATCGGCCGTCTGGTTCATGAAAAGACGCTGGGCTTCCTTGGCGCGCTTTTCGTCTTCGATGGCCTTGGCTTCAAGTTCGTCATTACGGATGGCGTTTTCCTTGAACACCTGCACGGCACCGGCCATTTTCCCGATTTCATCGCGACGTTCCTGCCACGGGATATTCACACTCAGATCGTGATCCGCCAGTTTGCGCATGAGCGCCGTGATCGCAACAATCGGCTTTGAAAGGCGATCCCCGATCAACATCGCAATCGCAATTCCCAACCCCATCCCCACCAGAGATGCGATCAGAATTTCTATTTCAGCCAGTTTGATTTCATGAATGACCCGTTCAAAAATTGAATGCTCGTTCGTTGTGAATTCGGTCATCAGATCGGCCGCTTCGGACAGAAGAATATTGGATGCCTGCTCCATGTCACCATTAACGGTGTCCATAATGATCAGTTCGTTGGAACGGATCTTGTCAAAGGCTTCGCGGTAATCATCAAACAGTGTCATGACTTCGGACAGGGTCTTTTTGCCTTCAGCATCCGGGACGGTCTGATCAAGTTCCAGCAGGCCGGTCTTGAGTAATCCGAATTCACTGGCTGCTTTTTCGCCAAAACTGTCATCCTGTCGACCAATCAGAATATTGGCATAAAGCCGCGCCAGCAGGGCATGCTCGCGCGCCGCCACTGCCTTTTTCAAGGTATCGATATTCTGACTGCTTTCTGCCCGCGCAATCAGGGCATTAATATCCGATACGACCTTGATCCCGTCGGGTTCAAGACGGTCAAGGATCATCGCGTGATATTCGTTGCTGAGATCTCGGACCTTTTCAAAGTCGTGCATATAACGATCAAGCGCGGTTGAAATGTTGGAAATACGTGCACGATGTTCTTCGGAATCAAAGCGTTGCAACGCCTGATCAAGGATCGGACGAATTTCGTCTGCTATCAGGAAAACCTGTTCCGCATCCTGTGCCCTGGCTGTACTGGCAAATTCCTGGGCATGACTTTTAAAACGCAGGAATCTGGTTTCAATCTGGGCGACAAGACCTGCCTCTTCTACGCGCAGGGCGTATTCATCAACATCATGTGCGACCCGGGTAAAGCTGTAATAGGCAAAGGCCAATGCCGAGACCAGAATGATCAGGACGGCTGAAAAGCCGGAAAGGATCTTGGTTTTGACACCCAAATTCGCAAAAAATGATCCATTCGATGCGGAAGAAACACGCGACACCATCATACCCTCCGAGTTCATGGCAGGACACCATGATCGCTTTGCACATCAGGGTATCTGCACTTGAACGTTGCGTTCATCCCCATATGGGGAGTTCATTACGCACATATTGGAATTATAATATTACCAATTACAGTAAAGGTTTGGTGGCAGTGAGGAAATTACAAGGAAAGGTAGAATAAACCTGTTGAAGCGCTACGACTCCCTGCCCTTACAGATACCTGGAATGAACTCCGTCGGCTTGGCCGGTTCAGATTTCCTGTTTAAGGACAATTGATGTCTTGACCTCTGCGCAGGCTGGCAACAACGCCAGCGCATCACGAAGCGCGTTGAGCCGTTCGCTATTATCGACCCTGACATCCACAATCAGGTCCGGATCCCCCGCCAGCGAGAAACACCCGCGAACTTCGGAATACCCGGACAAATGGCGTATAACTTCATGTGCCGGCGTATGTTTTAAACGCACAAACAGAAATGCCGACAACCCGGCTTCCGAACCGGGATTGATTTTGACTTCATAGCCGGAAATCACCCGTTCCGACTCAAGCTTTTCAAGCCGATACCGGATTGTGGACCGCGCCAGACCGGTCTTGGCAGCAATCCCCTTAAGACTTTCGCGGCCATTGGCCCGCAGAACCTGCAATATCTTCTGGTCGGTATCATCAAGATGACGCATTTGGCCCCCGGTGTTGAACGGAACCAAACTTAACATAGTTAGCCATTAAAACAATGTTTTGGCCATAATGGCGAAAGTATTGGCCAAATGACAAAACTAGACTGGCATCAACAACCAACGCCACAATGCGAGAATGCCAGATCATGTCCCGTCCTGATTTTCACATCTACTCCGTACAAGAAGCCTGTGTCCTGTTCGCTCAGCATTTTAACCTTGCCGCCACGGCCATTCGCCTGCCCGGCGAGCGGGATTTGAATTTTCATATGACCTGCGAAGACGGTACACAGTTCATCTTCAAGATTTATGCACCGGGTACGGATCAGGACTGGCTTGCGGCTCAGGATCAGGTTCTTGATCACATCGCCCGGATCGGCGGGTTTCCCGTACCGCAATTACTTCTATCCAAAGCAGGTAGCACCACCACCGCAATCACCGATGACGATGGCAACCGGCGTCTCCTGCGGACATTGAACTGGATTGACGGCACTGTCTGGGCCAAGGCACGGGAATCCCACGACCTTGATTTTACCCAGATCGGAACCCTGCTTGGCCGTCTGGATGCCTGCATGAAAGAATTCGATCATCCGGCAGCCCATCGCGATTTCCTTTGGGATATCGCCCAGACATCAAAACATCGCGAATTTTCTGATCTGATTGGCGATGACAATGTGCGTGCATATGTGACGGACATTCTCGACCGCTTCGATCAAGGCATCGCCGAAAAACTTGCCAAAACACCGCGTCAGGTCATTCACAATGATGCCAATGACTATAATCTGCTGGTCGATGGAAACCTGACCATCAATGGCCTGATTGATTTCGGGGATTTCATCGAAACCCATCGCATTTGCAATCTGGCGGTCGCACTTGCCTATGCGATGATGGATCAGCCAGATCCGCTCGCCTGTGCTGTTGACATTATCACTGCCTATCACCGGGTAAACCCGCTTGGCGAAGATGAAGTCGCCATTCTTTATGATCTGATTGCTTGCCGTTTGGCCCAAAGTGCCTGCATGGCGGCCCAGCAATATGCCAAGGAACCCGACAACGACTATCTTCTGATCAGTCAGGCCGGTGTGAACGACCTTCTGGCCAGGATGGCAAAACTCAATCCGGCCATCGCCCATTACCGCTTCCGCGATGCCTGTGGCTGGGAACCCTGCCCCGGATCACGCAAGGTGGTGAACTGGTTGACGGTCAATGCCGATCAGATCGGTCCGGTTATCCCGCAATCCATGGATGCATCCAACCTGCATATAGTTGATCTGAACGGACTGTCCCTTGATCCGGACGGCAAACTCCGCCCGGCCAACATTGTTACCGATGCCATCTTTGCCGCGATGGATGCCGCCAATGCCGAGGTGGGCGTTGGCAAGTATCTTGAAAACCGCAAAGTCTATCAGGGGCCATTCTTCGAGACCGCAACCAGGGGCGAGTGGCGCAGCCTGCATCTTGGCATTGACCTGTTTGTTCCCGATCAGACACCGCTTTTTGCGCCGCTTGACGGTGTGGTTGTCGTTTCAACCGACAATGCGCGCGATTTTGACTATGGCCCGATCATCATTCTTGAACACAAGACACCGTGCGGGCTGACTTTCTATACCAAATACGGCCATCTCAGCCGGACGTCCCTGCCCGTCAGTCCGGTTGGCAAAACCGTGCGCAAAGGCGAACTGGTCGGTTATGTCGGGCCCTATCCGGAAAATGGAAACTGGGCACCACATTTGCATTTCCAGATCATGGTCGATCTGGTCGGTATGGGGGCAGATATCTGCGGGGTCGCCGCCGCGAGTGAGGCCAATGTCTGGAGCAGCATCTGCCCCAACCCGAACCTGATGCTCGGCATGGCGATTGATTGCCAGGATATCGTGGAACGGGCACCGGCAAAAATCACCGCCGAACGCAGTCGTCATCTTGGCCCGAACCTTAGTATTTCATACAAAAAGCCACTCAAGATGGTCCGTGGTGCAGGCCAGTATCTTTATACCGATACCGGGGAAAAATACCTCGATATGGTCAATAACGTCTGCCATATCGGCCATTCGCATCCGCGTGTGGTCGCTGCTGCTGCCAAACAGGCTGCCGAACTCAATACCAACACCCGTTATCTGCATGACAATATCGTCAATTATGCAAACGAGCTGGTCGCAACCTTCCCTGATCCGCTTTCGGTCTGTTTCTTTGTCAATTCGGGCAGTGAAGCCAATGATCTGGCCCTCCGCCTTGCACAGGCCTATAGCGGTCGCCGCGAAATGCTGATTATTGATCATGCCTATCACGGCAACCTGACGTCGCTCATTGATCTCAGCCCCTATAAGTTCAATCGCAAGGGCGGTAAGGGATGCCCGGATCATGTCAAAATCTGTCCGATGCCCGACGGGTTCCGCGGACCGATCCGTTCCGATGATCCCGAATGCGGCAGGAAATACGCCGATCTGGCGATTGATCAGCTTCGCGCGTTTGAGGCCGAAGGCCGTCCGCCTGCTGCTTTCATCGCGGAATCTGTTCTTGGATGTGGCGGGCAGATCTTCTTGCCCGATGGCTATCTCAAACACATCTACGCGGCCGTTCGTGCATCCGGTGGTCTGTGCATTGCCGATGAAGTCCAGGTCGGTTTTGGTCGCGTCGGAAGCCACATGTGGGGCTTTGAACTGCAAGACGTGGTGCCCGATATCGTCACGCTGGGCAAACCGATTGGCAATGGCCATCCGCTTGGTGCGGTGATTACCACCCGCGAGGTCGCAAATGCGTTTTACAACGGCATGGAATATTTCAACACCTTTGGCGGCAATCCGGTGTCATGTGCCATCGGGCGTGAAGTTTTGCATGTTATCCGTGATGAACGTCTTCAAGCGAATACACGCATTGTCGGCGATCATATGATGGCAAGATTGCGCGAAATTGCGGCAGGAAATCCGTTGATCGGCGAAGTTCGCGGCGCCGGTCTGTTCATCGGGATCGAACTGGTACACAGCCTTGAAACAAAGGAACCGGCAACCGAAAAGGCCGGGCAGATTGCCAATATGATGAAGGATCGCAACATCCTGATTTCGACCGACGGCCCGATGGACAATGTCATCAAGATAAAGCCGCCAATCACCTTTGACCTAGATGACGCCAACACGTTCCTCGGCAATTTCGAGGAATGTCTGGCCCTGGTCACCCCCTGACAGCGGCAAGGTGATCTGGACGACAAATAAAAAAAAGCATCCCGGCGATCAATGGCCGGGATGCATCAATTCTGTGTCCCCGCTTTGTTGGCTTAAGCCTTGGTCAATTGAAGGGGCTGATTGCCTGAATCGACCATACCACCAGCAGCGCGTGCATAGGCTTGCGGCACCATCAGACGCACCGGATAAGGTGACAAACTGATTTCACAAGGAAGCTTTCCCGCACTTTCACCATCAATTTGCATTGGCGCTGGCCCACAATGACTGGTGATGGTGACCCGTTCTGTACGCACAACCGAAACATCACTTTGTTCGTGTAACCGGTTAAGTGTAAGTGCCAGCCCGTATCGCGACAGCGCACCAATACCGTTGCCAGGCATCAACACCACGTCAAAACCGTTATCGGTCAGCTTGGCGGATGGGGAAATAATGAACTCGCCGCCATAATGTTGGGCATGAGTAACAACCACGCCGGCCACGCGATAGTTTTCCCGCCCGATATTGACTTCAAAATCCCGGTGATGTGGAAAGATGATGTTGCGCAGACCTTCAAGGACATAGGCCCCCTTGCCGATCAGGCGTTTGAGCTTAAGCGATACATTGGCAACCGTATCGGCATCCGCCCCCATGCCAACCATCAGGAAGAACGCCCGTCCATTGACCAGCCCCGGACGTATCCAGACCTGACCGGGATTGTTGATATAGTCGGCAATCGCCTTTGCCTTGCGCTCCAGACCAACCTCGACGGCCAGAACATTTGCGGTCCCTAGCGGGATCACCCCAAGTGGCGGGACTTCATGTCCCTCGATCTGGGCGTCAAGCAAGCCGTTAAGTGCTTCGTTCAGTGATCCGTCGCCACCCGCAACAAACAGCCGCTGATGGGCGCGCACCTTACGGGCCAGCTCGCGTGCATGGCCCGGATGGGTGGTCTGTAACAGTTCAACCTTGATCCCCGCGTGCTGCAAAATACTCGACAGGAATCGCTGTTTATTGCCGCCCGCACGCGGATTAAAGATCACAGTTACATCGGCATGAGCCATTCAGAACATACTTCCGAAATAAAACCGAAATAAATCATACATACGAAACACCATATGAAAGAAAATATGTAACAGTTGCTTTACAGAACGACGAAATTTCTGTGAACGGGTTATGTTGTCACGTTTTTTATTCTAAACCGATACTGGTTGAGGACAGTATTCGGCACCTTCAAATGCCGGGTTCCAGCCATCCTTTTGGCAGGATACGGAGGGGCGGCAATGACAGCGATGACGCTGCAACCGCATTACCGCACGGTCTGGATTTCAGACGTCCATCTGGGGACACGTGGATGTCAGGCAGATCTTCTTTTGGATTTCCTCAATGAAGTAACAGCAGACACCTACTATCTGGTCGGTGACATTATTGATGGCTGGCGGCTCAAGAAAAGCTGGTATTGGCCGGAAAGTCATCACGCTGTTATCACGACAATCATGGATAAGGCAAAAAATGGCGCCAAAGTCATCTTTGTCCCCGGAAACCATGATGAATTTGCCCGCGAATTTGTTGATATGACCTTCGGGCATGTCGATGTCAAAATGAACGATATCCATGAAACGGCCGACGGCAAACGTTTGCTGGTCATTCATGGCGACGAATTTGACGGTGTTGTCAAATATGCAAGATGGCTCGCCTATCTTGGGGACACGGCCTACAACCTCGCCATCGTTCTGAACCGCTATTACAACGGCATCCGCCGCCGTCTCGGATATGGGTACTGGTCACTGTCGGCCTATCTGAAGAACCGGGTCAAGAACGCGGTTCAGTTCATCTGCAATTTTGAAAATGCTGTTGCCCACGAAGCTGCCAAACGCAAGGTCGACGGCGTGGTATGCGGGCATATCCATCATGCTGAAAAACGCATGATCGGGGATGTTCTGTATTGCAACGACGGTGACTGGGTCGAAAGCTGCACGGCCCTTGTCGAAGACATGAACGGCAAACTTGAACTGCTTCACTGGGCAGAAATGCGCCAGATGGCGATGAGCCATTCCAATCCGGGCCGCGATGCATCAAGCGCCCCGTCACTGGGTCTTGGCAAACTGATTTCCATGTTCCGCATCGCCCATAGCACGGGCAGCTCCACATCAGGTGCATCAAAAAAACGCAATGATGCACCAATTGGAAAGACTGCATGAAAATACTGATCGTAACCGATGCCTGGTACCCACAGGTAAACGGTGTTGTCCGTACCCTTGAAACCGTACGCGGCGAGTTGGGCGAGATGGGGCATGACGTTCACGTCATCTCGCCCGATCAGTTCAAAACCATTCCATGCCCGACCTATCCGGAAATCCGCCTTGCCCTGTTTGCCAAACGCAAGATGGCAAAAATGATCGAGGCCCTGCACCCGGTTGCAATTCACATTTCTACCGAAGGGCCGCTTGGACAGGCTGCACGGTCCTATTGCCTCAAACACGGCCTGCCGTTCTCAACCGCCTATCACACGCGTTTTCCCGAATATATTCATGCGCGCTGGCGGTTACCGCTTTCGATCACCTATCGCGGCATGCGAAAGTTCCATTCGAAGTCCCGTTCAGTGATGGTGGCAACCGAAAGCCTGCGCCAGGAACTTTCCGACTGGGGTTTTGATAATCTGCATATCTGGTCGCGCGGGGTTGATCTTGATCTGTTTCGGCCACGCCCGGATGCAAGCTTTGGCGATTTTCCCAAACCGCATTGGCTGTTCGTTGGCCGGGTCGCGGTTGAAAAGAATATTGGTCATTTTCTTGATCTTGACTTGCCCGGCACCAAGTTCGTGGTCGGCGATGGCCCGCAGCTCAATGAGCTCAAGGGCAAGTATCCCAATGCACAGTTCCTTGGCAAAAAGGTTGGCGAAGATCTGGCCAGGGCTTTTGCCTCTGCGGATGTGTTTGTGTTTCCAAGCAAGACCGACACGTTTGGCCTTGTGATCCTTGAAGCACTTGCATCGGGAACCCCGGTTGCCGTCTTCCCGGTTCAGGGGCCCGCCGATATCGTGCGCGGCACCAAGGCAGGCGCGATTGATGCCGATCTTCGCGAGGCGGCACTTGCCGCCCTTGACCTTAAATCAGAAGATGCCCGTGCGCTGGCCGAACAATATAGCTGGCAAAATTCCGCCAATCAGTTCCTGCACAATCTTGCACCCTTTTCCGGCGGGTTTGACGGGATCGAGGCCATCCGCATTTCCCTTGATGATGCGGCACGAACAGGCAGCATGGACACCCCGTCCGAACCGGACAGCCATGAAACCGGTACCGTCCCGATTGGGCAACCCGCGCAATAAGCGGGGCCAGTCGGGACGATTAATTGCGATAAAGACTTTTGCGCAATGTGCGATAGGCCAGAAGCCCGTTAAGCGCATCGGTGCCAAGCCATCTGCGGAACGGACGCAGGATCAGGTAAACCGGACGCAAAAGACGGATTACCTTGCGCAGCGGCAAAAGCTGCGCTGCATCCTCGCCCGCCGCTGTGACATATGCACTCCATCCCGCACGCAACAGTTCCGGACGTTTTTTGAATTCGCGCTGAATGGAAAAAACAAACAGCAAAACGTCGCGCGCCTGTGCATCTACGACCGGCATTCGGGCATTGGGATCTTCTTCAAAATCAATAAAGCCGATCTCGCCATCTTCGCGGATCGTCATGTTTCGAAGCAACGGTGCCCCATGTGAGACCCCTGCCATATGCAATCGGGCCAAGGCTTTGGCGGCGGCCGTTATGTATGATTTGACCTTATCATCATGTCCGGCGCGCACTTCATCTTCGATGAAGGATTTCAGTATCCCGCCATTATCGCCAATCGCAATCCAGCTGGCACCTTCGTCAATCAGGTCCGGCACCAGAATACCCTTGGCAGCAAGGTTACGAAGCGTCGCGGCCTCGCTATCGAGACCGGCTTTTCCGCCCGGCGACACCGTTGGGCGCAACAGGGGAATGCCGGTGATATTGGCCCAAAAGCGCTGCAACCGATGCCAGACTTTCTGCTTTGCCGGCACCGCTTGCTTGACCCAGATACGCCTGCCATTCCAGCTCAGCGGAAAAACCCGTGCGCCAACACCTTGAGCAATTGTGTGCTCTACAAGTGCGTGTAGTTGCTCGTTCATTATTTTGTCTTATATGTCGCTCTTCGTACCCTGCTAAACAGCAAAGTAATTTTGTGCCCGTCGCGCGCGTCCTGCGGCTTGCCGCCCAACTCCCGGCATGTTAGCAACAGCGCGTGTATTTAATGTTATTTTGAAGCCCTATCCATATCGTTAGTATCAATCCGATACAATGTGGAAATGGCGGAAGCGACCAGGAAGAAATCATTGCGAAATAATCCGATGGACCACACTGGAGAACACTGGCGTACTTGGCCAATGGTCAAGCGTATTGTTCAAGACGCGGTCGCGCCATATTTCGGCAAGATTATCCTCGCCCTGGTTTGCATGGCTCTGATGGCAGCTGCGACAGGCGGATACGCATATTTGATGGATCCGGTTATCAACGAAGTGTTCGTCAAGAAAAACTCGGCGATGCTTGTTCCGGTCGGCGTTGCCGTTCTTGGCGCCTTCGCTTTGAAAGGCTTTGCCAATTACGGTCAGTCTGTGCTCATGAGCTATGTGGGTGGTCGTATCCTCGCGGATATTCAGAACAAGCTGTACGAGCATGTTATCCGTCTTGATATTGGCTTTTTCCACAGCACCAACACCGGCAAACTCATTACACGCTTTACCAGCGACATCAGCTCGATGCGCGCGGCTGTATCGAGTTCTCTGACCGGATTTGGTAAAGACCTTTTGACTGCTGTTGTTTTGATCGGCGTCATGTTTTATCAGGACTGGCAACTGGCCATTATTGCCTTCACGGTTTTTCCGGCCGCAATTTTGCCCATCGCAAGACTGGGTAAACGCATGCGCAAAGTGTCGGCAAACACCCAACAGCAGATTGGTGAGTTTGCCACTCTGCTCGAACAAACTTTCCAGGGTGTCCGCCACGTCAAGGCTTACGGGATGGAACCTTATGAGTGTTCCCGAATGGAAAAGCTCGTTGAAACCGTTTTCCGTCTGAGCTTTAAAGCCCAAACGGTCAGTGCGCGCTCATCCCCCATTATGGAATCCCTTGGCGGCGCAGCAATTACGACGATCATCATTTATGGCGGTAGCCGTGTGATTGATGGTGCCAGTGACCCCGGCAGTTTCTTTTCGTTCATCACGGCACTTTTGCTGGCATACGAGCCGGTCAAACGCCTTGCAAACATCAATATAAGCTTGCAGTCCGGACTGGCGGCTTCACAACGCGTCTTCATGATTCTTGACCTAGAACCCGGGATCAAGGACACCCCGGATGCCAGGGAACTGAAAGTTTCGGGCGGCAATATCAATTTCAGAAATGTCGCGTTTTCCTATAACCCGGAAATCACCGCGCTTCGCGATATTGATCTTGATATCAAGGCTGGTGAAACCGTTGCCCTTGTCGGCCCGTCCGGGGCCGGCAAATCGACCATTCTGAACCTGATCCCGCGCTTTTATGACATCGATAACGGTGCGATCAGCATTGATGGTCAGGACATTCGCGGCATCACGCTTGAAAGCCTTCGCAAGGCAACGGCATTGGTCAGTCAGGAAATCACCCTGTTTGATGATACAGTGCGCGCCAACATCGCCTATGGTCGTGCGGGTGCAAGCGATGCCGAGATTGAAGAAGCAGCCCGTCACGCCGCCGCCCATGATTTCATCCTGCAACTTGAACATGGCTATGACACCATTGTCGGCGAGCATGGTGTGAAGCTTTCGGGTGGCCAGCGTCAGCGTATCGCCATTGCGCGCGCCATGCTGAAAAACGCACCGATCCTGTTGCTGGACGAGGCCACCTCGGCCCTTGATACAGAATCAGAGCGTCACATTCAGGGTGCGCTTGCCGAATTGATGAAAGGCCGTACGACCCTTGTGATTGCGCACCGTTTGTCGACCATCGTCGATGCCGACAAAATCTGTGTGATCAATAATGGTCGCGTCATCGAGCAAGGTAAACATGAAGAATTGCTTGCACTGGGAGGCGCTTATGCGAACCTCTATAACTTGCAATTCTCTGAGGAAAACGGAAACTGATCCGGGTAATTTCAGGATAATCAGGCGTGCAGTGGCATAAGCGGATCATCAAAAGCGACACGATGCGCAGCACTTTGTGCTGGCTTGCGGCAACCTATGTCCGTTTCATTCGTCGAACCGGACGCTGGGAAACCAAAGGCGGCGATCATCCCGCTCATTATCTGACAGAGGGCAAACCCTTCATTGTGGCGTTCTGGCATCAGCGTCTTTTGATGATGCCCTATACCTGGCGTTCGGTCGCAGGTGATCGCCCGTTCAACATGCTGATTTCGTCTCATCGTGATGGTGAAATCATCTCGCGAACCATTGCGCAATTTGACATCAAGACAATTGCCGGATCGACCGGCAAGGGCAAAGGCGGTGCCGCTGCCCTTCGCCAGATCCTGAAAGTATTGAAAGCGGGCGAAGTCGTTGGCATGACGCCCGATGGCCCGCGAGGCCCGCGTATGCGCGCATCCGACGGGATCATTCAGGCCGCTCGCATGGCAAATGTGCCTATTTTCCCGCTGACCTATTCCGCATCCAATCGCAAGGTGATTGGCAGCTGGGACCGGTTCATCCTGCCATTACCGTTCTCTCGCGGGGTCTTTCATTGGGGTGAGCCGATCTTTGTCGATCGCAAACTTGACGATGCCGGACTGGAAGCCAAGCGGCTGGAACTTGAAGATGCCCTGACTGCGCTAACACAAAGCACGGACGTCGCCCTTGGCCTTAACGCCATTCCGCCTGCCGGGCCAGACGAAGTGCCAAAACAGAAACGTTCTGCCATGGCAGCAGGGGAAACCGGGCAATGAGCCTGTTTTATGCATATCGCGCAGCAACCCGCCTGCTCGGACCAGCACTCCATTTCTATCTGAACCGGCGCAAGAAACGCGGCAAGGAAGATCCGGGTCGCATCGGTGAGCGGTTCGGTCATCCAAGTGCCATGCGTCCCAAGGGGCATCTTGTCTGGATCCACGGCGCAAGTGTCGGAGAATCCCTTTCGGCTCTTCCCGTCATTGACGAAATTCGCCGTCGTTACCCCGGTTTGTCCGTTCTGGTCACCACGGGAACCGTAACATCGGCGGAACTGATGCATGCCCGCCTGCCCAAGGGGGTCATTCACCAGTTTGTTCCGATTGATCGCCAGGTCTGTGTCGCGCGTTTTCTCCATCACTGGAAACCCGACATTGCCCTTTGGCTTGAAAGTGACCTTTGGCCGAACATGCTGACCAAGGCGCATAAGGCCGGGGTAAAACTTGCACTGCTTAATGGCCGTATCTCGGAAAAAAGCTTCAAGGGATATTCCCGCTTCCCGTCCTTTATCCGTCCGGTCATTGCCGCCTTTGACCTTGTTCTGACCCAAAGCGATGAAGAAAGTCGACGCTTTGAAAGTCTGGGCGCAAGCAATGTGAAAACGGTCGGCAATCTGAAATTTGCGGCCCCGCCGCTTCCGGCGGACGCAACAGAACTTGCCAATCTGCAAGAACAGATCGGCCAACGCCCGGTCTGGCTGGCATCAAGTACCTTTGCCGGGGAAGAGCACGTTGCCGGTGATATCCACAAAAAGCTCGCCCATGAACAGGTCGGACTTCTGACAATCATTGTGCCGCGTCATCCCGACCGCGCCGAGGATATCGAGGAAGACCTGATCGCACAGGGATTGCAAGTTGCCCGGCGAAGCCGCGGCCATGCGATCACACCGGGAACAGATATTTATCTTGCCGATACCATTGGCGAGCTCGGCCTGTTTTATCGTATCGCACCGGTCTGCTTTATGGGCAAAACCCTCTGTGCAAGTGGCGGCCAGAACCCGCTTGAACCGGCCCGGCTTGACTGTGCCATTCTGCACGGCCCGGATATGAGCAACTTTACCACAATCAGTGAAGAAATGCGCGCCGTCGGGGGATGCCGCCTTGCAACGGATGCCGATGATCTATGCCGTCAGGTTGGTGCCTTGTTGCGTGATCACGCCGCAGCACGAAAGGTTGCAGCCACGGCCCTTCAATATGCCAATTCCAAGGCCGAAGTCCTTGAGCGCACCGTTGATGCCTTGCGCCCGTTAATGGCGCAAAAAGCAATCGACGAGGTGGATCATGCGTGATCCGGCATTCTGGCAGCAAGACGGCCTTGTCCCGAAAATCTTAAGTCCGTTGTCCCTGCTTTGGCAGGCAGGTGCCTGTATCCGCAACAAATCCACCACCGCACGTCATCCGGGGTGCCCCGTATTTTGCGTGGGCAATTTCACGGTTGGTGGTGCGGGCAAAACCCCGACCGCTGTTGCGCTGTATGACATTCTGACAGCACTGGGTCGCAACCCGCATTTTGTCAGTCGCGGATACGGGGGATCGGTCGCCGGGCCCCATCGCGTTGATCCCGTTCACGACACGGCATCCGGGGTTGGGGACGAGCCCCTTTTGCTCGCACAGCATGGCCCTGCATGGGTATCGCGTGAGCGTTTTCTGGGCGCCGAAACGGCCCGTAACGCCGGTGCGGATGCCATCATTCTTGATGATGGCTTACAGAACCCGTCCGTGATCAAGGATTGCAGTTTTGCCGTCATCGACAGCCGGTACGGGATTGGCAATGGCCGTGTCATGCCAGCTGGTCCAATGCGTGAAACGCTGCTCAGTGGTTTGGAGAAAGTCCGCGCCATCATCCTGATCGGGGATGAAACGCCCGCCTTTATTACCAACCTTCCGGCATCCGTCCCTGTGTTGCGTGCCCGGATCGAGCCGATCAACGGATCAGAGTTTGCAGGCAAGAAAGTCCTGGCCTTTGCCGGCATAGGACGCCCTCAAAAATTCTATGACACCCTGAAATCAATTGGTGCCGGGATCGTTGCAACAAACGACTTTGATGATCATCATGTGTTTACAACCGACGAGCTAAAGACCCTGCGCATGAATGCAGCACGTCTGGACGCAACACTGGTTACGACGCAAAAAGATCTGATGCGCTTGCCTTTGGAAAGCCGTATCGGCATAAACAGTCTCGACATTCGACTGGTGTTCGAGACACCCGATCAGCTTGCCCAGATTGTGAAGACAGTACTTGCCGATGGATAAGAACAGCAATCTCTACCGGATGCGCCAAAAATACATCTCCCACCCGCTTCAGGGGTTCGGGGCGTATCTTCTTTATTGGCTGTTTGCGATCATGCCGGTTGATATGGCGTCAAATTTCGGCGGCTGGTTACTGCGCACCATTGGCACCAAAGTCGGACAATCCAAAAAGGCGCGAAACAATCTGATCAAGGCCTTTCCTGAAAAGTCCGCTGACGAGATCGAAAAAATCATCGCCGATATGTGGGAAAATCTTGGCCGGTCTGCGGCCGAAATACCGCATCTGCATAAAATGCGGCCCGGTGGTTCCCGCATTGAAATCATCTGTGCGGAAAATGGACGTGCGCTTAAAGATGACGGCAAACCCGGTCTGTTCTTTACCGGGCATATCGGCAACTGGGAAGTCAGCATGTGCATCGCAGCCGTGCTTGAGATGGACATGATGAGTGTCTATCGCGCACCGGATAATCCATGGGTGGATGATCTGTTCATGCGCGCGCGCAAGACTTTCCGCGGGCAATTGGTACAAAAAGGCCCCGATGGTGCTCGGAAACTGACACGCTTTTTGAAACAGGGCGGTCATGCCTGCATGCTGGTCGATCAGAAAATGAGTGACGGCATCCCGGTCCCGTTTTTTGGCCGTGATGCGATGACTGCCCCCGCACTTGCGCAATTTGCCCTGAAATATGACGCACCGATCATACCGGTGCGGGTTGAACGACTACAAGGTGCGCATTTTCGCATGACGTTCTATCCGGCACTTCCAGTCACCAGAACCGGCGACCGCCACGCTGATGTCGCCAAGATCATGACCGATGTAAACGCGGTTCTGGAATCCTGGATACGCGAACGCCCGGAACAATGGCTTTGGGTTCATCGTCGCTGGCCGAACTGATCTGCTTGAAATTCCGGCCGGTGCATTAACCCAATAGGAACACCATTGCCTCAGACTTGCGGCTTGATGTTCTGATCGAAGGCTGGAGTCCCCCTTTTTGAGCCGTTTCCTGGTCATTTTTTGTTTATTGATTGCCGGATCGATGTTTGCCGTTTGGCCAAGCATGGCGCTTGATCAGGACGTTTCTGAAATCCGCAGTGCAGCGCGCGACATCCGCTTGCAGGTCTCCGAACTCGACAAACAGCTTAAGGAACATTTGCGCAAGGCCCTTGAGGAATATGGCAATCGCGCAGTGGAATGCTCGGATGACCAGCCGCGTACCACCCTTTCCGAATGTGTCGAGGCCGATGCAAACAGCCTGATCAAAACCACAATCACGATTGCGCGCGCTGGCGATAACGAAGACGATCTGACAGGTGACCTTGCCGATACCGAGGAGCGGTACGCTCTTTTCACCCAGCAAATGAACAAGACCAATGATCTTTTGGCACGTGCCGGGGCCAGACTTTATCTAAGCGGGCTTGATGTTGCTCCGGAAATGGATCAGCTTCGACACAATGTGATCGCCTATATCGAACTTAAACAAGCCAATGAATTGCGCACGAAACAGGCCCTTTTGATTGCAACCGTTGCCATCATCCTGATTGCGATTTTCTCGCTGATCTTCGCCGTGATCCAGCGTTTCAGATAGATTTGGAATTTGCAGGCGCACTTTGTCGCAGGACAAATGGTCTTGAACAAAAACACAAAGCCCGTTACCCGATAACACTGACTTTCACACGCCCCTAAAAGCAAAAGGGAACGCCATGACCGAAACCTATTGGCAGGATATTCTTGTCGCCTTGCGCCAGATTATCCGGGCGACGGATTTGCATTCAAAGCGCGTGATGAAAGTGTGCGGCCTGACCATCCCGCAGGTGATGGTTCTGCGCGCCATTGACGAATTGCAGAATGTCACGGTCAAACGGATTTCCAACCATGTGTCGCTCAGTCAGGCGACTGTCACGACAATTCTGAACCGCCTTGAACAGCGCGACCTTGCCGAACGCCGCCGCAGTTCGACGGATAAACGTGTGGTAAATACCTTCCTGACCGAGGCCGGACGTGCCGTTCTGGCCACCGCACCCACCATGCTTCATGAAGAATTCATCAAGCAGTTCGAAGGCTTGCCCGACTGGGAAAAGACCCAGCTTCTCTCATCTATGCAGCGTGTAGCTTCCATGATGAATGCCGAAAATATCGACGCGGCACCGTTGCTTGATGTTCGGGCCGTCGACGACGTCCCGCGTTAAGAGGTTCGGAAACCATATTACAAAGACATGGCCACCGAGTCCTTTGGTTAAAAACCGGAAACACGGAAAATTCCTGGTGAACCTGCCTGACTGAAGTGCATTTGATTTGCCGAACCTTGTCAGGCCAATACCTTATTCCCGAACACCTTTTTCAACATTACCCCTGCGATAACTGATCCCCGATCACATCCGTGGAAAGTTTCTTCTTGCCTTTTTATATTATGATCATAATTTTATATTAAATTACGACCATAATTTAACTTGGCATGCCAGTCGGCATCGCTTGAGAAGGATCACAGAAATGACCATCGGAAATCAGGTTTTAAGTCGCAAATCCGGGCTGCGCGTGTCCCAACTGGCCCTTGGCACCGGCAATTTCGGCACGGGCTGGGGATATGGAAGCGACTTTGCAGAGGCAAGAAAGATTTTTGACCGCTATGCAGAGGCAGGCGGATTTTTCATTGATACCGCTGATACCTATCAGGTTGGCCAATCCGAAGAATTCGTTGGTCAACTGATTGCCAATGACCGCGACCATTTTGTGCTTTCAAGCAAATATACAATGGGTGCCGAAAATGATGGCAGCATCAGCAAGTCGGGCAACAGCCGCAAAAACATGGTCCGCTCGGTCGAAGCCAGCCTCAAACGGCTAAAAACAGACCATATCGACCTCTATTGGGCACATTTTACCGACGAGACGACCCCGATGGAAGAAATCATGCGGGGCTTTGAAGATCTCGTACAGGCCGGGAAAATCCATTATGCGGGCCTTTCAAATTTCCCGGCATGGCGCATCGCACGCGCGGACATGATTGGCGAACTTCGCGGCTGGTCGCCGCTTGTTGCTATTCAAACCGAATATAATCTGGTCGAACGCAGTGCTGAGCGCGACCTGATTCCGATGGCCGATGCCCTTGGACTTGGCATCACCACCTGGTCACCATTGGCAGGTGGCATGTTGACCGGAAAATACCGCAACAACGAACAAGGTCGCCTGCAGGGGCTGGGGGGTATTCTTGTTCACTCTGAACAATCAGGTCGCAAAACTGCAATTCTTGATACCGTCATCAGCATCGCGACAGAGGCCGATACAACACCTGCAAATGTCGCCATTGCATGGCTGCTTGATCAATCCCGCAATCTGTCGACCGGCATGGTTCCGATCCTCGGGCCCCGTACCCTGTCCCAACTTGACGCGACACTTGGTGCGCTTGATGTTCATCTGACACAGGATCAAATTGACAGACTGACGTCGGTAAGCGCCTTTGAGCGCGGCACACCCCATGATCAAATCCAGTCCCTTGGTGCGCAGGCGCGCGGTGGCGACAAAATCATTCGCCGGGCGAACTTTGTCACCACCGCGTGACAGCGCTGTTTCTTCATGCTTTAAGCAACCCTTCCCGATTTACGCATTCGGGAAGGGTTGCTCCACCAATGAACCGGATTTTGCAATGCGTTATGATGCCAGCCACAAGGAAGAAACCCGCAAACGCATTCTTGCCAGTGCGTCGCAGACCATCCGTCTCAAAGGGCCGGATGGCGTTGGCGTTGCCAAGCTGATGTCAGAGGCCGGTCTGACCCATGGCGGCTTTTATGCCCATTTCAAATCCAAGGAAGACCTTGTCGCGCAAACCATCACCGAGATGTTTGAAACAACCCTTATTCATCTGACCAGAACATTGGCAAACGGTACACCGTCTCAGGGTTTGCGTCTTTACATCGATCTTTATCTGGGGCGTGACCACCGTGATCACCCCGAAACAGGATGCCCGATGGCAGCACTTTCAGGTGATGTCGCCCGTATGGACGCCGCCGGAAAACGGGCCTTTGGACGCGGCCTTTCCATGATGCATCAGGTCATCACGGAACATCTCGAACAGATCGAACCGAAATCCGTCGATACCGCATCTTTGGCAAAATCCCTGACAAGTGAAATGGCCGGGGCCCTTGCCATGGCACGGGCAACCTTTGATGATGAACAAGCCGAAAGCATCCTTGCTTCCAGCCGTCGGGCCGTCAAGGAACGGGTCGGGTTGTCCTGATAAGTCAGTCTTTCGAAATGCTGATGTGATGCCCGTTGCGTCTTGCATCGCCGACGGCAGAAAAAGTCATGCCGTCCGCACTGACCTTGGCGGCATGCACCCCGCCAAAGAACATATCTTCGCTGTCCCAACGGCTTTGATTTTCAAGACTCAGTTGATCAAGCAAGGCGTCATCAAATCCCGGTTCAACGGATAGAAGATCATCCTCAACATGCATGCGCGGTGCGGAAACCGCCCCATGCAGGGTCATGTCAAAGGCATCGATATTCAACAGGACCTGAAGCATCGTCGATCTGATGCGGTTAGATCCGCCCGACCCCAATGCCACCGAATTCCCGTCATCGCCAAGATAAAGTGCAGGCGTCATCATCGATGTCATCCGAACGCCGCACGGCCATAGATGGAACCCGTCGGGTGAAAGATCAGCCTCGCCCAGCATGTTATTCATCATGATCCCGGTTTTCGGAACGATCCGGCCCGATGTCGATCCGTTCGATATCGTCGCAGCCGCAAGGTTCCCGTCTTCATCAACGACCGAAATATGGGTTGTTCCCTGCTGGCTCAACGGGCGTTCACCGATCATCAGGCGATACCGTTCGCAAAGCTCGTCGGCAAGAATGGCCGAGGTTGCGCCATAATCCCCGCGCACCAGCCCCGTGGCATGAATAATCCGTGACATGGCTTCAAGATGACGGGCCGATCCGAAACTCCCCAAGGACATCTCGCGCGCCAGCTTAAGCCCAAATCCGACCAGAACACCGCCCGATGCCGGTGGCGGGTTCAGAATAAACCGCCCCTTTCGCCCGCTGACAAGCAGCGGATCACGCACCAGAACACGATAGGCTGCCAAATCCCCGGCACCGAGATACCCACCGAACTCCTTGCATTCCCTTACCAGCGCATGCCCCAGATCACCTCGATAAAACCCGTCTGCCCCGGTTCGCACCAGATAATCGATGCTATCTGCCAGGTCGGTTTGGACGTGAAGCGCGCCACTCTCAAGCAGTTCAAACCCGGCCTCGTCGGTGTGGCCCGGTTTACCAAAGATTGTCCGGCTATCGGGGGCAAACGCCAACAAGGGTTCAACGATCCCCATCACATAGCGCTGAAAGTCATCGAGAACCACGCCATCCCGTGCAGCGATCATGGCCGGTTCAGCCAGTTGCGCCATTGGCAAACGGGCCAGATCGGCATGGATTTTAAACAGGCCCGCCACAACACCCGGTGTCGCAGCTGAACCGTATCCGCCATGGAATTCCTGGGTTACGCCACCGGCAAAGGTCGCAAGGCGGCTCTCGAATTCCAGATCTTCGCGGGATCGTTTTTCAAGTGGCGTTTCGACAAAGAAATCATAAAGGCGCGGCGGTTTGCCCGCAGGACGCGCCATGACAAAGCCACCACCGCCAAGGGATGCCAATACGGGTTCGGCAACACAGGCCGCCCACATCGCAGCCACCACCGCGTCAAACGCATTACCACCTTCTTCAAGCACACGGGCAGCCGCACGTGCTGTGACATCATGTCCTGCGGCGACGGCCCCGTGCTTTTTCATGGTTTGCGTTTCCCGTCAGTTGTTGGCGTTTGCCGCCTTTTGCGCTTCTTCCATCGGCGGG
>Ga0207828_100161_pt1 | contig 62636 bp, 64 predicted proteins | sample TtaePargueraPR_11_FD_187276 | JGI IMG/M metagenome (GOLD analysis project Ga0207828, IMG submission 187276) | Aerobic enrichment media microbial communities from Bioluminiscent Bay, La Parguera, Puerto Rico - Tt and P2 (3) (SPAdes) | ecosystem: Environmental > Aquatic > Marine > Unclassified ...
CGAAATGCTCGCGGATGCTGTGCTGCAAATCGTTGCTGGAGAAATGCGTGGTGTCGATCAGCACATCGGCCCAGCGGCGCAGCGGCGCCATCAGCTCGCGCTCGGCGGCGATGCCGGTGGCGGCGGGCAGGTCCTGCGCCAGGTAATGCCGCCGCCGCGTCTCGTTGAAGCGCCGTTCCAGCTCGTGCCCGGAGCAATCGAGGAACAGGGTGGTCAGCACCAGATCGTCGCGCTCGGAAAGCTTCTTGACTCGTTCGATCACGTCGGCCGGCACGAAGCCGCGCGTGCGGCAATCGAAGCCGATGGCGAGCGACTGGTTGCTCATATCGCCGCCCAGCAGCCGCTGCAGCAGGCGGATCGGGAAATTGTCGATCGCTTCCCAGCCGAGATCCTCCAGCTCGCGCAAGGCGGTGCTCTTGCCGGCACCGAGCATGCCGGTGACGAGCAGGATTCGCTGGCGATTGTCCACGGGATCGCTGGCCATGCGCGCGATGTGCCTTTGCCGATGGCAAAAGAAAAGGGGGCGCGTCAGGCCAATCCGTGGATTTCGAGAGCATGCTCGGCGCGCAAATGCAGCACCGGGCTATCGGGCCAGAGGCGGATCAGCGGCAGGGCGAAACCGGCTCGTTCAGCGTTTTCAGCCTGTTCCACGTGGCGCGGGGCGATCGGATCGAGCAGCAGGACCAGCGACAGCGGCGCGCTGACGGGCGGCAGCGCGGCCAGCCCGACATTGCGGATTTCGATCAGGCCGGAGATGTTGGGCGGCGGCAAGGCCCATAACCGCCCCTCGCGTGCTTCCAGCCGCACGCCGTCATCGCCGACCAGCGCCGCGCCGCGATCGATCAGGGCGAGGGCGAGGCTGGACTTGCCACAGCCGGGCGGCCCCTCGATCAGCACGCCGCGCCCGCCAATGGCGACGCAGCTTGCCTGGTGGGTCGCGATCATGCCGCGGCCGGCAGTTCGAGCACGAGGCAGGCGCCCTTGTGGCCGTCCGGCCGGTCGGAAACCATCAGCGATCCGTCATGCGCCTCGGCAATGGTGCGGGCGATGGCGAGGCCGAGCCCGCTGTGATTGCCGAAGCTTTCCGCTTCCGGCCGCACCGAATGGAACCGGGCGAACACTTTCTCGCGCGCGGTTTCAGGGATGCCGGGCCCTTCGTCGCAGACGCTCACCCGCACCATGTCGCCATCGCGCGCGATCCCGATCGAGATCGTCCCGTCGGGCGGCGAGAAGGACACCGCGTTGTCGAGCAGGTTTTCGACGATCCGCTCGATGCGGATAGGCACGCCCATGACGAGCGAGGAACCGGGACCGCGCTCGATCACGATCGTCCGGCCTTCATTGAGATTGCGGCCGTTGCGCGCGCGCACGGCATTCTCGACCAGGTCGGCCATGTCGATCGCCTCGAATGTGGCACGGCTCAGCTCGGCGTCGATGCGGCTCGCATCGGAAATCTCGGTCACCAGCCGGTCGATGCGCAGCACGTCATGCGCGGCGACTTCGGTTAGCTGGGTGCGCAGCTTGGGATCCTCGACCCGTGCCAGCGACTCGAGCGCGCTGCGCAGTGAGGCGAGGGGGTTCTTGATCTCATGCGCGACATCGGCGGCGAAGCTTTCGACCGCGTCGATTCGCTGGCGAAGCGCGGCCGTCATGTCCGACACGGCGCGCGCGAGCACGCCGATCTCGTCGCCGCGCGACTGCATGCGCGGCACTTCCACCTCGCGCTCGCGGCCCAGCCGCACGCGCACCGTCGCGCGCACCAGCCGGCGCAAGGGTTCGATGATCGTGCGCGCGAGATAGAGCGAAAGCACGATCGACAGCGCGAGCGCCACCGCCATCAGCGCCAGCAGCGATCCGCGCGCGTCGCGCACCGCCTGGGTGATGTCCACCGCATTGCGCGTGGTCAGCAGCGTGGCGCCGTTGAGGCCCACCGGCGCGGCGGCGGTGATGACCGGCGTGAGGTCGGGCGCGCGGCGCAGTTCGATCTGCGTCAGCCCCTGCTCGCGGGCGCGGACCAGTTCGGGCCAGTCGCTCGCCTCGTCGCTTTCGGGATCGGCGAAGGGGGGCGGGGAGGGGGCGCCCACGGCGATGTCCACCGCCCGGTCGATCCAGCGGGCGAGGTCCTGCGGCCAGGGCGCCGCCACCGGATCGCCAAGCGTGAAGGAGGGGCCGTCCAGCACGAAGCTGTCGGCCCATAACTTGCCCTTGGGATCGAACAGCCGCAGCCGCAAATGCTGTTCCTTGCCGATCTGGATCAGCAGCGCTTCCTGCCGTTCGCGGGTCGCGCCGGCGAGCGCCTCCGCGGTGATCTGCGCCTCGATCCGGGCCAGCCGGAAGCGCTCCTCCAGCAATTGGCGGCGATAGGAATCGAGGAAGAACAGGCTGCCCGCCAGCAGGATCAGCGGGATCAGGTTGACCGCCAGGATGCGGACGGTGAGCGATGTGTTGAGCGGGAAGGCGAGCCGTTCCAGGTGCCTGGTGCGCGCGGGCTTCTCAGCCATCGGAGAAGCTGTAACCCGCGCCGTAAAGCGTGGAAATCGCGCCGAAATCGGGGTCGGCCGCGCGGAACTTGCGCCGCAGCCGCTTAATGTGGCTGTCCACCGTCCGGTCGTCCACGAACACGTCGTCCGGATAGGCCGCGTCCATCAGCTGGTTGCGGCTCTTGATCACGCCGGGGCGCTGGGCCAGCGCTTCGAGGATCAGGAATTCGGTGACGGTCAGCGACACCGGCCGCCCGTCCCAGGTCACCTGGTGGCGCGCCGGGTCCATCCGCAGCCGTCCGCGATCCATCACCGCGCTTTCGGGTGCCGGGGTGGGGGCGCTGCCGGGCTCCGGCTCGCGCACCGGGCCGGACCGGCGCAGGATCGCGCGGATGCGCGCCAGCAGCAGGCGCTGGCTGAAGGGCTTGGCGATGTAATCGTCGGCCCCCATCGCGAGGCCGGCTTCCTCGTCCTGCTCTTGGTCCTTGCTGGTCAGGAAGATCACCGGCAGCTGCGAATGCTCGCGCAGGCGGCGCAGCAGCTCCATGCCGTCCATGCGCGGCATCTTGATATCGAACACGGCCAGGTCGGGCGGATTTTCGCTCAGCGCCTTCAGCGCGGCCTCGCCATCGGAATAGACCCGCGTGGCATAGCCTTCGGCCTGCAGGGCGATCGACAGGGTGGTGAGGATGTTACGGTCGTCATCGACCAGCGCGATGCTGCGCTGGATTTCCTCGGCCGTTGCCGGAAGCGGCGCTTCCTCGGTCATATTGCGTATGGTTTCACGCACAGGGACATGTAACTCGCCCTAACGTGATCCGGCGAAATAGACAATCTGGCGCGCGGGAGAGGCGTTTGTTGCGGTGCAACAAGAAAATGCTGCATTGCGAAGGGTTTCCCGCATGGAATTCTCCATTTTGGGACACCCCTTTTGGCAAATTGACGACAGCGCCCATGCCTATTATGCGCTCGGTAAAGCCCGGCCGCCTGCCCGCTATGCGGCTCCACCCACATTGCGAGGGAGACCTCTTCCAGTGACCGCCCAGCTTTTCGTTCCGCTTTCGGCGCAAAGCATTCGCACCGATGCCACGATTCACCCCAATCTTGGAACCGCTCCTTTGGTCGAACATGCGATCGCCAATGGAGAGGGCAAGCTGGCCGCGCATGGCCCGCTGGTGGTGGAAACCGGCAAACACACCGGCCGCAGCGCGAAGGACAAGTTCATCGTCCGCGATGCGGAGACGGAGAACACGGTGTGGTGGGGCAAGGTCAATGTGCCGATGACGCCCGAGCATTTCGCCGCGCTGAAGGAGGATTTCCTCAAGGCGCTGGGCGAGAAGCAGGATCTCTATGTCGCGGATCTGTTCGGCGGCTCGCAGAAGGATCATCGCGTCAATGTCCGCGTGATCAACGAGCTGGCCTGGCACAATCTGTTCGTCCGCACGCTGCTGGTCCGCCCGACGGCGGAAGAGCTGGAGGGCTTCGAGCCCGAATACACCATTATCGACCTGCCGAGCTTCCGCGCCGATCCCGCGCGCCACGGCAGCAAGAGCGAGACGGTGATCGCCGTCAATTTGTCGGAAAAGCTGATCCTGATCGGCGGCACCAAATATGCCGGCGAGATGAAGAAGAGCGTGTTCGGCATCCTCAACTACCTGCTGCCGGTGAAGGGCGTGATGCCGATGCACTGCTCGGCCAATATCGGCCCGGACGGCAAGAGCGCGGTGTTCTTCGGCCTGTCCGGCACCGGCAAGACGACGCTTTCGGCCGATGCCAGCCGCACGCTGATCGGCGATGACGAGCATGGCTGGTCGGACACGGCGGTGTTCAATTTCGAAGGCGGTTGCTACGCCAAGATGATCCGCCTGTCCGAAGAGGCCGAGCCGGAAATCTACGCCACCAGCCGGATGTTCGGCACCGTGCTCGAAAACGTGGTGATGGACGAGGATACGCGCGAGCTCGATTTCGACGACAATTCGCTCGCCGAAAACAGCCGCGGCGCCTATCCGATCGACTTCATCCCGAACGCGTCGGAGCATAATCTCGGCCCGGTCCCGTCCAATGTGATCATGCTGACGGCCGACGCCTTCGGCATCCTGCCGCCGATCGCGCGGCTGACGCCGGACCAGGCGATGTATCACTTCCTGTCGGGCTACACCGCCAAGGTGGCCGGCACCGAGATCGGCGTGACCGAGCCGGAAGCGACCTTCTCGACCTGCTTCGGCGCGCCCTTCATGCCGCGCCATCCGAGCGTTTACGGCAACCTGCTGAAAGAGCGCATCGCCAAGGGCGGGGTCTCCTGCTGGCTGGTCAATACCGGCTGGACCGGTGGCAAATACGGCACGGGCCACCGCATGCCGATCAAGGCCACCCGCGCGCTGCTCAATGCCGCGCTCGACGGTTCGCTGAACAATGCCGAATTCCGCGTCGATCCAAATTTCGGCTTCGACGTGCCGGTTTCGGTGGAGGGCGTGGACGACACGATCCTCGATCCGCGCGCGACCTGGGCCGATAAGGACGATTTCGACCGCACGGCGCAGAAGCTGATGCAGCTCTTCATCGACAATTTCGCCGAGTTCGAAGCGCATGTGGACGAAGGCGTGCGCAACGCCGCGCCGCAGCCGGCCTGAGCCTTTCGGCGGCGGGCAAGGCCTGCCGCCAGTCTGAAACCAGCAAGGCGCCCGTCAGCAATGGCGGGCGTTTTGCCGTTCAGACGGCTGGCGGCCGCTTTTTGCCATAGAGCATATTGGCGACCGCCTGCTCCGCTATCCGGCCGCCCGTGCGCATGGCGCTCTTGGGCAGTATGGAGCGGGGCCGGGTCTTCCGGGCGGGCCTGGGCGCGCGATCGGCATAAGTGCCGGTCTCGACGCCGTCCATCGCGGCAAGCTGCTCGCAATAACGGTCGAAGCGGCGCTTCACGATCTTGTTGGTCCGCCGGCGGTCGCGGCAAAGCAGCTCGAAACTGTGCGAGACCAGCGTGAAATCGGTGATCTGGTTGTCCACCGCATGGCGCGTTGCGGCCAGCAATTCGGCCAGCGAGAGCGCGGTCAGCTGCGCATGGCGCAACCCGCCCACGACATCCCCCACGCAGCCGATCGGCACTTCGGTCACCCCGCGATGGCGCAGCGGCCGGCGGTGTTCCTGGCCGAGCGAGATTGCGCAGGGCGAGCCGGCGAAGCCGGGCGTGTGGCTGCTGTCATGCGAGAAGCCGAGCATGGCGAGCGCACGCAACGTGTCGTCATTGGCGCCGTAATTGCCGGCGCGAAACGCCGTGGGGCGGGGCGCGCCCGCCGCCTGCAATTCCTGCGCGGCCCATTCGAGCAGGCGGCACTGGTCCTCGAAGGCGAAATCCTTGAGATTGTCGCCAATGCGCGATCCCAGCGGGTTGGCGCTGCCGGCAAGCTCCAGCCATTCGGTATGCAGGTGCAATTGCACGTCATGCCCGCGCTCCACGATCGGCCCCACCACATCGGCAATGGCCTGCGTGCCCCACAGCAGCGATGGCATCGGATCGACGAAGAACACCGCCTTCAGGCCGCACCGGTCGAACATTTCGATCTGGTAGAAGATGCCGACATCGCCGGCTTCCGTGCGGCCGCGGATCGACCGGTCGAAGTTCTCCTGCCGCGTATCGGCGCCGTTCCGGGCGACGAAGCCCGGTTCGTATTCGGTGTCGATGGTGAAATAGAGCAGGGTCATTGCATTCCGACAGGCGAATCCGGGACGGGCCTTTTCCTCTTCTTCAATGGTCCTGCCCATCGCTTGCGGGCAGGCGCGCGGTCTTGTCGAATATTGGCCTTATCGCAGGAGGGGTTACCAAATCGCCATTCCGCGCCGGGCGAGGGGCGAAGCGGCGCTTGTCAATTGCGTTTTCTCCGCTTGCACTGCGGCCTGCTTCGCCACACTGTGCGGCTCTATTCTGAGCAAGGAGAAGGTTGATGAGCCTGTTCGATGGTATCCTCAAGAATCTCGGCGGCGCGCCCGACGATGTCGCCAATCTCGCCGCCAAGGTGGGGATCGATCCCGGGATGGCGGAAAAGGCCATCGCCGCGCTGGGCCATGCGCACCAGATGGAAGGCGATACGGTTGAGGCCGCAGCGGCCAGCACCGGCCTGCCGACCGGCACCTTGCAGCAGATCGTCGAAGCGATCGGCGGCGAAGGCTCGCTGATGGAATTCGCCAACATGCTCGACCGCGATGGCGACGGGAACCCGCTGGACGATATCGCCGACATGGCGAGCGGTTTCTTCGGCAAGAAGTGATTATTCGCGCCGCGGGCGGGGGCATCCCCTCCGCCCGCGCGCAATGCTTGGCGGCCTAGCCCGCCCCGGCGATATAGCGGTCCACGATCTTCGCCAGAACGTCGAGCGGGACATTGCCGCCCATGACCACGGCATCGTCGAAACCGCGCAAATCGTAGCTGCCGCCCATCGCCGCCTTCGCGCGGGCGCGCTGGCGCAGGATCTCGCTATGGCCGACCTTGTAGCCGCAGGCCTGGCCCGGCCATGAGCAATAGCGGTCCACCTCGCTTTCGATTTCCGCCCGGTCATTGCCGTTGCGTTCGGTGAAGAAGCGGATCGCCTGCTCGCGGCCCCAGCGCTTGTGGTGCAGGCCGGTATCGACGACGAGCCGGCAGGCGCGGAAGGCCTGGTCCTGCAGATAGCCGAGCCGCCAGGCCGGATGCTCGTCATAGGCGCCGAGTTCGTCGGCCAGCTGCTCGGCATAGAGCGCCCAGCCTTCGGAATAGGCATTGAAGGCCAGGATCGAGCGGATCAGCGGGAGCTGGTTGGCATATTCGCCCTGCCACACATGGCCGGGAATGGTCTCGTGGTGGACCAGCGTCGGCACGCTGTATTTGCGGTGCAGGTCGGTGGTCCGCAGATTGATCCACATCTTGCCCGGGATCGTGCCGTCCTTGGAGCCCGCGCCGCCATAGGCGGTCGGCGCGCCCGGTTCCTCGGCCAGCGGCAGGCGGCGGACTTCCAGATTGCCCGGCACCAGCGTGTTGAAAGCGCGCGGCATCTGCGCCTTGATCCAGTCCACCCGGTCCTGGATGAAAGCCATGATCTCGGCGCGGCCCGGATCGCCCTCGGCGAATTTGAAGCGGTCGTCGGTGGCCAGCGCGTTCATCCGGTCGCCCACGCTGCCATCCGTATAGCCCAGATCGCGCAGGATCGGGTCCATCCGCGCATGGATTTCCTCGAGCTGGGTCAGGCCCATCTCGTGGATTTCCCCGGGCGACATCGTGGTGGTGGTGCTGGCGCGCAGGGCCCATTCATACCATTCGGGCCCATGCGGCTGCGACCACATGCCCGGATCGCCACCGGCGATCGCCCGCTGCTGCTTAAGTTCGGCAAGCTGGCTTTCGAGCGCATCGGCGATCGGGCCGGAAACGATCGGCGTGGCGCGCGCGGACCAGTCGCCGGCGATCCCGAGTTCGCCCGTGCGGCGGACCAGCGATGCCACCATCGATCCGCCTTCGCGCGCATCGACCAGCGAGGCTTCCATCTGCGGGATCGCCTTGTCGAGCAGGAAGTCCGGCGGGACCAGGCCCATCTCGCGCGCGGAGCGAATGCGGTCCAGCTCGCCGCCGAGATAGGCCGGGAATTGTTCGAGCCGCGACAGATAGGCTTCGGCATCCGCTTCCTCGCGGATCGGATGGTCGGAATCGAGGAAGCGCGGCACGTCGAGATAGCCGCCGACATTCTGGATCACGACATAGGGCGCGTTGCGCCAGCTGCCCACGGCGACATCGCCATAGGGCATGGCGAAGCCTTCCAGCGCATTGGCATAGGCGCTTTCGACCACTTCGAAGCTGGTCAGCTCGACCGGATCGAGCAGGTCCTCCGGAAACGCCCGCACCTGTTCCAGGTCGCGCCGCAAGGTTTCCGCATAGGCCGCCTGGCCGGCAGGCGACTGGTCCTCCAGCTGCGATCGCAGCGCGGCATGGGCCCCGGTATCGACACCGAGGCTGGTCGCCCGGTCGGGCTCATGTTCCAGCAAATTGTAGGCGATCCGGTCGAGCAGTTCGCCCGGGGACGGCGCGGCGGGCTGGCCGGTATCGGTGGCATGGGCGGAACGGGCGCAGCCGGGCAGGGCGAGCAGGGAAACCCCGGCGCCAAGGCCGGCAAGGGCCTGGCGGCGGGTGATGGTTTCGAGCGATATCGTCATGGCACGACACTTGCCGTGCCGCGCCGCCCTGTCAAACGGGTTCGCCGCCGCTAGTCCAGCAGGTCGGCGGGAACCTTGCCGCCATTATCGGCCAGCGCCTGCATCACCTGCTTGTGCAGCAGGATATTGTCCTCGGCCGAGCCGGAATAATCCTCATTGCCGAGTTCCTGCGCCAGCTCCTTGCGGTTGGCATAGCTGGAATCGACCTCGATCAGCTTCATCAGATCCACGATCGATGTTCGCCAGTTGAGCTCGTCGGCGCCCTCCATCGCATCGAGCCGTTCCTCGATATCGACGATCTCGACCGGCTCGGGCTCGGCCGGGGCCGGTTGTGCGGGGGCAGCCTGGGTCGTGGCGGCCGCGGCGGGGGCGGCTTTCTCTTCCTTCTTGCCGAAGATCGCGTTCTTGATCGAACTGAAAATGCCCATTGAAGACCTCCATCCTCTCCCGCCCAAGGATTGCGGAAGAGGCTTCCCTATGCCTTCGCAGGATTGCATAGCTGCGACATATGAACACGATCCTGTCGATCCTCGTCCTTGCCGCCATCGCCATGATCGGCGGGGCCTTCATGCTCTGGCGCCGGGGCGGGGCGAACAAGCAGGTGTGGCTGATGCTGCTGCTGGCCGTGGTAATGATCGTCAACGTGCTGATCTGGACCGTGCCCGATGCCGACGGCACGGCCCCGGTGGACCGCGCCGCCAACATCGAATGACGGGCATTGATTGACGGGTCAGCTTAGTCGGGGATCTGCCAGCGCACCGTCCCGGTAAAGTTGCCGACCACTTCGGCGCCGCTGCCATCCGTCGCCGGATCGAAGCGGGCGCGGCGGGTGATCAGCTTGCAGGTCGCTTCGTCGAGCTGGCGATTGCCCGAACTGCGCGTGATATCGCAGGCATTCACCCGGCCATTGGTGCCGATCACCAGCCGATAGCCGGAAACCCCCTCGATATGCTTGCGCAGCGGCACGCCGGGATAATCGTCGGTCGTGATCCAGCGTGAGGCGTCATTGGCCGGCGCGGCGCGGCTGGGCGTGAATGTCGGGGTCGGCTTGGGCGGCAGCGGCGGGGTGAAGGTCGGGTTGGGGATCGGGATATTCACCGGCACGTCGACGATCGGCGCCAGCGGATCGAACGTATCGACCACGATTGTCGTATCGCTGCTGAGGTCGACCGGCCGCTCGGGCGCCTTGGGCTGCGTATATGTCTGGGTCGGGGTCTCGGTGGGCACCGGATCGGGTGGCGGTGGATCGTTCACGGTGAAGTCGATCGGCGTCATCTTCGGATTTTCGAGTCTGATCACGCCGGAAACGGTCAGCCCCATCACCACCGCAAGGCCGATGGCGACGTGGATCGCGCCGACCGAGGCGATCGCGATGGCGCGGTTGCGGGAATCCTGGGTGCGGTTCAGGTAAGTCATGGTCGCATCCTCTCCTCTTCGGCCGCCCCATGGGCGAAGAATGAGGGGCAGCTCCCTTATAATGTTGTAACATTACACCAGGAGTATGCGATCCGGCAAGCCCCGGCCGGTTGGGGCCGGGGCTCACGGTTTTTCAGCCTTGGCGGCTCACTTGATCGGGCAGTTCGGGTCGAGCCGGAAATCGAGATAATTGTCGACCGCGCCCATCAGCTGGTCGATCTCATTCTCGAAGAAGTGGTTGGCCCGCGGCACTTCCTCGTGATGGATGGTGATGTGCTTCTGCGTGCGCAGCTTGTCGACCAGCTTCTGCACCGCATTGGGCTGCACCACCGTGTCCGCCGTGCCCTGGATGAAGATGCCCGAGGCCGGGCAGGGCGCGAGGAAGGAGAAGTCGTACATATTGGCCGGCGGCGCGATCGAGATGAAGCCGCGAATCTCCGGGCGGCGCATCAGCAGCTGCATGCCGATCAGCGCGCCGAAGCTGACGCCGGCGACCCAGGTCGTCTGCGCTTCCGGGTGGATCTGCTGCACCCAGTCCAGCGCCGAAGCGGCGTCGCTCAGTTCGCCGATGCCATTGTCGAAGCTGCCCTGGCTGCGGCCGACGCCGCGGAAATTGAACCGCAGGGTCGCGAAGCCGCGATCGACGAAGGTCTTGTAAAGATGCTGCACGATGCGGTCGTTCATCGTGCCGCCGCCCTGCGAGTGCGGATGCAGGATCATCGCCACCGGCGCGCGCGGGCGTGGGGCGGGGGAGAAGCGGCCTTCAAGGCGGCCTTCGGGGCCGGGAAAGATAACGGAGGGCATTCTGTGCTGTCGCTCTTGTAGGTTGAAAATGGCCTGCGGGTGGCGCGGCCGAAGTGCCGGGCTATATAGTGAGAAAGCCCAATTTCGCAATTGTTGAGACGTGAACCGAATCTATCTCGATCACGCGGCCACCACGCCGCTGCGCCCCCAAGCTCGTGCGGCGATGGAACAGGGCTTCCGGATCTGGGCGAATCCCTCCAGCCCGCATGCCGAAGGCCGCAAGGCCCGCGCCGCGCTGGAGGATGCGCGCGCGCGGGTGAAGGCCGCGCTCGGCTGGGAGGGGGAGGTGATCTTCACTTCGGGCGCGAGCGAGGCGCTGGCCATCGGGCTCGGCCGGGCAAAGGCGGAACGGCGGCTGGTTTCGGCAGTGGAGCACGATGCGGTGTTCCGCGCCGCGCCGGATGCGCAGGTGCTGCCGATCGGCGCGCGGGGCCAAGTGGACGGGGATAAGCTGCGCGAGGCGCTGGCCTTGCCGGGCAGGCCGGTGGTCGCCGTCCAGCATGTGAATTCGGAAACCGGCGTGATCCAGCCCATCACCGCGCTGACCCGCGAAGTGAACGCGGCCGGCGGATTGCTGCTGTCCGACTGCTCGCAATCGGCGGGCAAGTTCCGCCTGCCGCTGGCCGACATGATCGTGGTCTCGGCGCACAAGCTGGGCGGGCCGATCGGGATCGGCGCGCTGCTCGTCCGCGATTACGAGATGCTGGAGCCGAGTGGCGGGCAGGAACGCGGCTATCGCGCAGGGACCGAGAACCTGCCGGCCGCGCTCGGCTTCGCGGCGGCGCTGGAGGCGCGGCATATCGGCAAATTCACCGTGGAAGGCGGCGATTCGCAGCCGCTGCTGTTCGACGGGATCGTCGATTGGCTGGTCGGCGTGGAACTGGCCTTCGGGGATATCGCGGAGACGGTTCGCCGCCATGGCGGGCAGTTTCAGCCCCCGGCTTGCGAGCGGCTGGACCGCTCGATCCTGTCGATCACCATGCCCGGCGTCAGCGCGGCGGCGCAGCTCATCCAGTTCGACGCGGCCGGCATCGCCGTATCGGCGGGCAGCGCCTGTTCCTCCGGTACGCTAAAGCCCAGCCGCACCCTGCTGGCCTTCGGCGTGCCGCCAGAGGACGCGGCCAACACGATCCGCGTCAGCGTCGGATGGAACACCCGCCCCGAGGAGATCGCGAAATTCGCCGATGTGTGGGCCGCCATTGCCGGGAGAGCGGGTGCGAAGGGGTAATAGGTGAGGCGAAACGCTTTTTGAGACGAACTGTCGGGAAGCGAACCGAAAGCGGACATTCAGGCTCGGAGGACTGCTTTCTGCAAGAGTGCGAGACACTGGGCATCGATTGCAGTGCCAGCTTCGCGCTCCATTATGTCGAACGCCTGCTCATGAGAGAGCGCCGAGCGGTAGGGACGATCAGCCGTAAGCGCATCGAAGAAGTCGCATACGGTGATAATTCTTGCTTCCACCGCCAGCAATCCTTCATCCAGCCCCAGCGGATAACCCTTGCCGTCCAGTCGCTCGTGATGGGACGCGGCAATCATCGCCATCTCGCGCAGCGGCGCGATCCGCCCGAGGATTTCGGCGGTCTGGGCTGCGTGTCCGCGCATCACCCCCCATTCGAGATCATCAAGCTTGCCGGGTTTCTCCAGAATACTGCTGCTCACACCCAGCTTGCCCACGTCGTGTAAGAGCGCGGCGCGGCGTAAGGATCGAAGGTCGTGCTTGGGCAGTCCCATCGCGGCTCCGACATCGGCAGCATAGCTGCTGACCCGCTCGCTGTGACCGGATGTGTATGGGCTCTTCGCGTCAATCACTTGCCCGAAGGCTGCGGCGATTTCGTCGAGATAGGCCTCGTCGACGACGATTGCGTCTTCGGGCGGCAGGTCGGCGATCACTGACGCGCCCAGGTCGTCATTTTCCAGCCGTTCCCAGAACCGCCTGCCTGACGCGATCTCAGCGAAGGCCCGGCAGAGTTCCGGATCGAGCCATTTACCGGCCAGACGTGCCACCTCCGTCTGCGCGGCCTGAGGTCCGGCATTCGAGAAGAAGACGTCGGCGATCTGAACGAGTAGGGCAATGCGCGAAGCCAGCGGAATGGCGTGCCCAGCCAGCGCAGCCGGCTTGCCGGTGCCATCCCAATGCTCGTCCAGCGAGTAGATGCCTTGGGCGACCGCGTCGGGGAAGCGGAGCAGCCGGGCAATTTCGGCCCCGCGTGTGCAGCGGGTCTCGATCAGAGAATGAACCAGTTCCGGCCCGTTCTTCAGGATATTTGCGATCGCCCTGGAACGCTTGCCGATGCTCTTGCCGTTACCGGTCTTGGCCAGCACGAAGCGAAGCGCGGGTCCGATGCCTTCTCCGATGAGTTTGAAATCGTGTTTGAAGCTGCGGTCGTCTGTAAGATAAATCTCTGCGACCCGCGCCGCATTGCTGCTGCAGCCCAGGTCCTTCAGAAGCGCGGTGTAATAGATCATTCGCCGCTCTTCATTCGGCAAGCCAAGCTGTTTGCAGAGCTGCATGGCAATCCAGCCTGCGCGGAGACTATGTCCCGCCGGCTGACCTTCGGTCAGATCAAGTGCATAGGAAAACGCGCCCAGAAGTTCAGGCAGGGAAGTCTCCGATGCGGTGCGGGAACGCTCGAACTGACTTTGGAGTGAGATGTTGGCCATGCGCGTGTCTTGGCCGCGCCGATACGTTGATCTAACTCAAGAAAGGGTAAACTCGGCAGGCAAGCGCGATGTTCGCTTTCCACCGTTCTCGGACATGCGCGCCTAGGTTGCCCATACGAACCTGACCAGTGCCATGGTGAACGCAAAAATGAATGCGTATCCGAACCGGTCAAGCCGTACCAAAGCCTGCCCCTTCTTCGAACGCACTTGACCGACGATTGTCATCAATGCGCCTGCGAGGACGGGCGTCGCTATGAGATTAGCCTTCCGAAGCATTGGGTTGGCAATCGGGGAAGCGGGGAAGATCAGAAGCGAGATGCCCCCGGCCATTGCCCCCCACATTGCGAAGCCGACTGTCGAAAGGAAGGGGTTTTTCGGTCTCTTCAGAGTATCCGCGAGGCCATGGAGTCCAAGTTCAAACAGTGCCTCGAAGATCACCTGAAGCAGCAGTTCTCCCAGGAACTGGAGCAAAATCTCGAAAACAAACTCCATCGTCGTGATGCCCGGCATGACTTGGAAATGGGGAGGTAATTCCACCTCATCTGTCGCAAAAGCGGACCTATCGCAATCCACCCGATTCCGGCGATCGGGCCCGCCTCATCGGCTTCCCGGTAGCGGTCCACCTGCCGCTTGATGTTTGCTCGCGCGGCCCGGCTGTTGCCCGTTCATGCGCATCCTCGCGCTCGGTGTTTTCCTATCCGTGGATGTTTCCCTACCGTCCCCACCGCATGGACGAATCGTCGCATACGCATTGCGGGCGCTGGAGCGGCGGATTGGAAGGTTACGGTTTGATGCGCGGTTTTTCTCACAACTATTTGAAATATAGTGCGAAGATGGGATTCTTGGGGTCAAGAAAATCTGCGTTTAGCGTTCCACGCAAGGCCGCGAGCGGCGCCTTGCCTTGCGGCGATGAGGCGGTGAAAATGCCGGGAGCGACCCAGTGATCTATCTCGACTATCAGGCGACCACGCCGCTCGCGCCCGAGGCGCGGGAGGAGATGTTGCGCTGGCTCGACGGGCCGGGCGGCACGGGCTTCGGAAATCCGCATAGTTCGCACCGGCTCGGGCGCATGGCCTCGGCGGCGGTGGAGATTGCGCGCGAGCGGGTTGCGGCGCTGCTGCCGCCGGGCGGCACGGTCACTTTCACCAGCGGGGCGACCGAATCGCTCAATATCGCGCTACGCGGCTGCGAGCCGGCGCTGGCGGGCAAGCCCTTCGCCTTCGGGGCGATCGAACATTCGGCCGTGCGCAACACCGTGCTCGACCTGCCGGTGGAAGCGCATGTCCTGCCGGTCGATGCCGAGGGGCTGATCGATCCGCAGGTGGCGCTGCCCGAAGGGCTCGGCGTGCTGGCGGTGATGCAGGTGAATAACGAGATCGGCACCATCCAGCCGGTCGCGGACCTCTATGAACGGGCGAAGGTGAAGGGCGCACTGTTCGTCTGCGATGCGGTGCAGGCGGCGGGCAAGATGAAGATCGCCGAGGCCGATGTGATCGCGATCACCGCGCACAAGTTCCACGGGCCAAAGGGCATCGGCGCGCTATGGGTGCGCGACGGGATCGAATTGAAGCCGCTGATGACCGGCGGCAAGCAGGAGAAGGGCCTGCGTTCGGGCACGCTCGCCCCCGCGCTCTGCGCAGGGTTCGGCGTTGCCGCCAAGCTCGCGCTGGAGCGGATGGAGGAGGATGCCGCCCATGCCGCCGCGTTGTGGGCCCGCGCGCGCGAATTGTTCGCCGGCTGGCAGTTAAACGGCAGCGCCGGGCAGCGCTATTTCGGTAATCTCAATATCCGCCGCGAAGGGCTCGATGTCGCGCGGCTGATGTCGGATGCGCGGGAAGTGTGTTTTTCCGCCGGATCGGCCTGCGCCAGCGAGTCGAAAAAGCCCAGCCGTATCCTTTCGGCACTGGGCCTGACGGCGGAGCAGGGGCGCAGCTCCATCCGTCTCGGATTTGGACACTACACCACGATGGAAGAGCTTGAAGAAGCGGCGCAAGTCATCAATAATGCTGCGTCGCAACAAGAGTAAGGCACATCCGGGTCAGGTTCATTACGCGAGACGGGGAAACCGTGGAGGCGCAAGCCGAACCCGGCAGCAACCTGCTCGAACTGGGGCAAGCCTGCGGCATGCCCCTGGAGGGCACTTGCGAGGGGCAGATGGCCTGTTCCACCTGCCATGTGATCATCGCGCCCGAATGGTTCGACAAGCTTGGCGAAGCGAGCGAGGACGAGGAGGATATGCTCGACCTTGCGGCCGGCGTGCAGCGCACCAGCCGCCTGTCCTGCCAGATCGACCTGACGCCCGAAATGGACGGGATCGAGGTGCGCATCCCGGCCGACAGCCACGACATGCAGCGGCGCTAGGCGAAGGGCGCCGCCCTGAGGGGAGACGGCGCCCCGGCCTCGCGGCCACCCGTTTTGCTTATGCCGGTTCGGAAACCTGCGCTTTCTGCAAGGCTTCGATCACCGCCTGGCTGAAGGCCGGAATATCGTCCGGCTTGCGGCTGGTGATGATATTGCCGTCCACCGCCACTTCCCGGTCGACCACGTCGGCACCGGCATTCTTGAGGTCGGTGCGGATCGAAGGCCAGCCGGTCAGTGTCTTGCCGCGCGCGACATCGGCTTCCACCAGCAGCCACGGCCCGTGGCAGATCGCGGCGACCGGCTTTCCGGCGCGGCAGAAGTCCTTCACCAGTTGCACGGCCTTCTCCTCCAGCCGCAGCTTGTCGGGGTTCATCTGGCCGCCGGGCAGGACGAGCGCATCGAATTCATTGGCTTCGGCTTCGTCCAGCGTCAGGTCGACCTTTACCTTGTCGCCCCAGTCGGTGTGCTGCCAGCCCTTGATTTCGCCTTCCTGCGGACTGACCACGACCGTTTCGAAACCGGCTTCGTCGAGCCGTTGCTTCGGGCCGGTCAGTTCGGACTGTTCGAAACCGTCGGTGGCGAGGATCATAACGCGTTGCGCCATGGAATATCTCCTTGGTTTGCTTGATTGGCGTTTGACCTTGCAACTTGTGGGGAAAGCCATGCGTTCCATGCTGTCCCACCGGCCGTGCCGGTGATAGGGCGAGCCGCATGGCCACCATCGATGACGAAAAGGATCCGTTCGACGCGATTGTCGACGCTCCCTTCGACAGCGCGCTGAGCGAGCGATATCTCGTCTATGCGCTGTCCACGATCACCGCGCGTTCGCTGCCCGATCTGCGCGACGGGCTGAAGCCGGTCCACCGCCGCCTGCTATGGGCGATGCGCGGATTGCGGCTCGGGCCGGACAGCGTGTTCAAGAAATCCGCCCGCGTGGTGGGCGACGTGATCGGCAAGTACCACCCGCATGGCGACGTGGCGGTTTACGATGCGATGGTCCGCCTCGCGCAGGATTTCACGCTGCGCTATCCGCTGGTGGAGGGGCAGGGCAATTTCGGCAATGTCGATGGCGATAACGCCGCCGCCTATCGCTACACCGAATGCCGGCTGACGCGCACCGCGCTGACCCTGATGCAGGGGCTGGACGAAGGCGCGACCGATTACATCCCGACCTATAATGGCGAGGAGGAAGAGCCCGAGCTGTTCCCGGGCCTGTTCCCCAACCTGCTGGCCAATGGCGCCAGCGGCATCGCCGTGGGCATGGCGACCAATATTCCCAGCCACAATGTCGCCGAGATCATCGACGCTTCGCTGGAGTTGATCGACAATCCGCATGTCGAACATGCAAGGCTGATGGAGCTGTTCCGCGGCCCGGATTTCGCCACTGGCGGGCTGATCGTCGATAGCCCGGAAGCGATCTCGCATGCTTACGAGACCGGGCGCGGCAGCTTCCGCGTGCGCGGCCGCTTCCATGCGGCGGAAGCCGAGAAGGAAGAGGATCGCGAAGCCGGGATCGAGCGGCTGGGCGGCGGGCAATATCAGCTGGTCGTCTCCGAAATCCCCTACCAGGTGCCCAAGAGCAAGCTGATCGAGCAGATCGCCCAGGCGATCGCCGACAAGAAGCTGCCGATCCTGGAGGATGTGCGCGACGAGAGCGACGAGCAGGTGCGCATCGTGCTGGTGCCGCGCAGCCGCAATGTCGATCCCGAACTGCTCAAGGAATCGCTCTACAAGCTGACCGATCTCGAAACGCGCTTCGGCCTCAATCTCAACGTGCTGGACGCCACGCGCACGCCGATGGTGATGGGGCTGCGCGAATTGCTGGGCAATTGGGTCGCCGCGCAGATCGAGATCCTCCAGCGGCGCACGCAGCACCGGCTGGACAAGATCGCCGCGCGGCTGGAACTGGTCGAAGGCTATATCGCGGCCTATCTCAATCTCGACCGGGTGATCGAGATCATCCGTACCGAGGACGAGCCCAAGCCGGTGATGATGGCCGAGTTCGAGCTGACCGACCGGCAGGCCGAAGCGATCCTCAACATGCGGCTGCGCAGCTTGCGCAAGCTGGAAGAGATGGAACTGCGCAAGGAGCGCGAGGATTTGCTGGTGGAGCGCGAGGAGCTGGAGAAGCTGCTCGCCAGCCCGGCGCGCCAGCGCACCCGGCTGAAGCGCGATCTTACCGCTCTGCGCAAGGAATATGCCGAAAATACCAAGCTTGGTTCTAGACGCACCGAGATCAAAGAGGCCAAGCCGGCGGTCGAATTCAGCATGGATGCGATGATCGAGAAGGAGCCGGTGACGGTGATCCTCTCGGCCAGGGGCTGGATCCGCGCGGCCAAGGGCCATGTGCCGCTCGATTCCGATTTCAAGTTCAAGGAAGGCGACGGCCCGGCCTTTGCCGTCCATGCGCAGACGACAGATAAGCTGCTGCTGGCCGCCGATGACGGGCGCTTCTTCACCATCGGCGCGGACAAATTGCCCGGCGCGCGCGGCTTCGGCGAACCGATCCGCAACACGCTGGATATCGATGCCGCCGCGCAGATCGTGGCGCTGATCGTCCACAAGCCTGGCACACAACTGCTGCTCGCTTCGACGCCGGGCAAGGGCTTCGCCGCCGTGACCGACGAATTGCTGGCGGAGACGCGCAAGGGCCGGCAAGTGGTCAATCTCAAGGGTGATGCGAAGCTCGCCGTGGTCCACCCGATCGCGCCCGAGCACGATCATGTCGCCGTGGTGGGAGACAATCGCAAGCTGGTGGTCTTCAGCCTGGAGGAACTGCCGGTGATGACGCGCGGGCAGGGCGTGACTCTGCAGCGCTATCGCGATGGCGGGCTGGCCGATGCGACCACGCTGAAGCTGGAAGAAGGCCTCTCATGGCGCATGGGCGGAGAAAGCGGCCGCACGCGCACGGAAGAGAATGTGTGGGAATGGAAGGTCGCGCGCGGCGCGGCCGGCCGCCTGCCGCCGCGCGGCTTCCCGAAGGACAACAAGTTCGGCGCATGAAAAAGGCCGGGCGCGGCGATGCGCGCCCGGCCCATTCGTCCGGTGGAAATTCGCCGGTTTAGCTGGCGGTCTGGGCGGCCAGCGCGGCCTTCAGGTCCGCTGCAGTGGCGAGGAAGGTCAGCTTATCGCCGGCCATCGTCATCTGCTCCTTGGGCAGCTGCACCGGCTCGGCGTCGGTCAGCGCGACGACCACCAGGCCATCGTCTCCCACGCTGTCCACCGTGCCGAGCAGCACGCCGTCAACGCTGTAAAGCTCATGGCCCGGAACCAGCGCGGCCTCGAAAGCGGCCTTGGCCTTGTCCTGCTCGGCCGTGATCGCGGCTTCCAGATCGGCCTTGTTCCAGCCGATGGTCGGGCCCTTTTCGCCTTCGCCGAAGACGCTGGCCGGCAGAGTGGCCGTGAGGTTGCCGGTGTTCACCACCACATTGCCATCCACGACCTTTTCGACCGTGCCGACTTCGCCGCCCTGCGGGCCGTAGACGGTCGCGCCAACCGCGACGGCGGTATCCTGTGCGAGGGCGGGGGCGGAAACGCCCGCCAGGGCCAGAGCGGCAGCCATTGCGAAATTGGTAAGCTTCATCGTGAAATTTCTCCGTATTACAACACACTACAAGGCGCCGGAGATGGCGCAAAACGATTCACGGGATGTTGATGCGGACGAAGCTGACACGGTGGCCAAGGCTCGAAGATGCGACCGAAAACGGCCGCTGCCCGCTGGGTTCAACCCGGTCATTGCTCACGCATCGCAGATGCGCGGGCAAACTCTGAAACAACTTAGTTAGCTCGTTATGAAGCCGCGATGAAGCGTGCGCAAGGCCCCCATTCAGGCGTATTTCAGCCGGAGAGCGCGCTATCGAGCAGGGCTTCCACCCGTTGGCGGTCCGGGAAGCCCTCGGCAATCCAGCGATCCTCGACCCCGCGCAGGATGCGCGCCACCTCCGGCCCGGCGGAAACGCCGCGTGCAACGATCTCGCCGCCCTTGAGCGGGAAGGTGGGAATCTCCCATCCCTTGAGCGGCGCCACGTCCGCGCCATCGAGCAGCAGCCTGTCCACCGCTTCCTCCCGTCCAAGGCGATAGGCGAGTGCGCGCGGATCGCCTGGCGCGCCGTCGCGCATGGCGGCGCTCGTCAGGCGTTTCTTCTGCGCGCTGGAAAGCCGCAGCCGCGCCGCCACTTGCTCGGCGACCCGGCGTTCCGCCGGCAGCAGGGCCGCGAGGCGGCGCAGGGCGGCGGGCGCGATTTCCGCCTGCCGCTCGGCATCGAGCAGCCCTTCGAAGGCGGCGAGGCCTGCCGGTCCCGTCTCGGGGAGAACGACCGGCAACACGCCGCGCCGGTGCATCCGCTCCACGGTCTCGCGCGGATCGGGCAGGCCCAGAAGGTTAAGCAGTTCCATCGCCACGCGCTCGCGGCTCAGCCCTTTCAGCATCGGCGCGAGTTCGGCGCAGGCCTCTTCCGCCTCGCCATCGAGCAGGCTGCCGAAGCGGGCCTGGAAACGGTAATATCTAAGGATGCGCAGGTGATCTTCGCGGATGCGCTGGCGGGCATCGCCGATGAAGCGCACACGCCGCGTTTCGAGATCCTGCAGCCCGCCGAAATAGTCGCTGATCTCCAGCGTCAGCGGATCGGCGTAAAGCGCGTTGATCGTGAAATCGCGCCGCGCCGCATCCTCGCGCCAGTCGCTGGCATAGGCGATGGTCGCGCGCCGTCCGTCGGTCGCGACGTCGCGGCGCAAGGTGGTGATCTCCACCGTGCCGCCGGGCAGCACCGCCGTGACCGTGCCATGTTCGATGCCGGTGGGGACGGATTTGATTGTCCCGGCATCGAGCTTCTCGATCACCTGTTCGGGCAGCAGCGTGGTCGCCGCATCGACATCGGCGACGCTCTCGCCCAGCAGCGTGTCGCGCACCGCGCCGCCGACCCAGCGGATATTCTCCGCCCCCAATGCGGCGACGAGCTGCGCGAGACCTTCGCGCTGCGTCCATTCGGCGGCGGGCAGCCTAGCCATCGCTCAGTTCCTGCCAGGCAAGGCGGCGTGAGAGATTGGCGATGATCGCCGCGGTGATCCCCCAGATGCGATGCCCCTGCCAGTCGATCTCGATATAGGGCCGGGTGCGCCCGCGCCATTCGCCCAGCTTCTGCACATGGTTGGCGGGATCGAGGATGAAGCGCAGGGGCGCCTCGAACCAGCCGGAGACTTCCTGCGGGTTGGGCGTGATCGGCAGGTCCGAGGGCACGAGGCCGAGGACCGGCGTCACGTCATAGCCGGAACCGGTGACGAAGCGATCGCTCGCGCCGATTACCCTGACATCGGAGGGGCTTATCGCCAGCTCCTCATGCGCTTCGCGAAGCGCGGCCTCGACGGCGTTCTCGCCCGGATCGAGCTTGCCTCCCGGAAAGGCGACCTGCCCGGGATGGGCGCGCATGTCTTCCGGGCGATGGGTCAGCAACACGCCGGGCCGGGGTCGGTCGGTGACGGCGATCAGCACGGCCGCCGGGCGGATCTCGGCCGGGGCGAAGCGGGCATCGTTGCGCAGGCCGGGCAGTTCCACGCCGTGGCCTTCGTCGAACAGGCGCTGGAGCCGATCGAACAGCGCGCTCATGCTGGCACCAGCGGGAAGGTCGCGCCCTGACTGGTCACTGAAAGCCCGTCGCCGGTGGTGATGGCATGGTCGGCAAGCTGCAGCCAGGTCGAACGGTCGAGCCGGGCCTCGCAGCCGCGCCGGACGGATAGGTAGATCGCCGGGGTCTCGGTATCGCCCGCCGCGCGCAAAGGATGGTCGGGCCCGGCCAGCACCAGGTCGTCGGTGTTGAGGCGGAAGGCGAGGGCGCCGTCCTTCTCCTGCATGTCCACCGCGATGAAGGCCGCATCCTCCACCTCGATCGACTGCCGGCATTCGGGGGTAACGAGCCAGTGCTGCCCCTCCGCATCGCGCATCAGCAGCGAGGCGAAGGCGCGGATCATCGCCTTGCGGCTTATCGGGCGGCCTTCATGGAACCAGCGCCCATCCGCGGCGATGCGCATGTGGCTGTCGGCGGCTTCGGCCGGGTGCCATTGCTCCACCGGCGGCAGGCGCCGTTGCTCCACCGCTTCGGCAATGTCGAGCAGCGAGAGCGAGGCAAGATCGGGAGGCGGCTCGTAGGGCATGGAGCCCGAGCGATGCCAGATCGGATCAGCCCTTCCAAGGGCCCAGCATGCCCTCGCTGGGGAGTATCGCTGGATTGGCGCAGCGGACCAGCAGCCGCGCGGGATCCCACGGGCCCGGGCAATGCCAGCCGCGCGGCGCTTCGGAGAAGCCGAAGCGGCCGTAATAGGGCGCATCGCCGATCAGCACTTGCGGCAGCGGCGCCTCGGGATCGAGCGCGCTGGCCTGCGCCGCCATCAGCGCACGGCCGAAGCCCATGTCCTGCCGGTCGGGCAGAACCGCCACCGGGCCGACCATCACCAGCGGGTGGACGCGGCCGGTGGAATCGGTCAGCGCGACCGGATAGGCCTGGATCGTGCCGACGAGATAATCCTCCTCGTCCAGCGCGGCGAAGCTCAGCGCCGGCAGATAATCCGTGCCCTCGCGGATCGCATAGGCCGTGCGGCCATGCCGGTCCGGGCCGAAGGCGTGATCGAGCAATTGCTCGACCAGCGCGGGATCGACCTGCTCAAAGGGAATCAGCGTGGAAAGCGCATGGGCCATGGGCGCGCGCGGATAGGGCGCGCTAGCGTCTCTGGCAAAGGAAAAGCGCGGGGAAAAGCGCGGGCGCTCAGTTCGGCGTCAGATGCAGCAGCCGCCCGTCGGCGCCGTCCTCGGCCAGCCACAGCGAACCGTCCGGTGCTTCCACGATCTCGCGCATGCGCTTGGGAAAGCCGTAACGCGCCACTTCCGTGCCGTGATCGCCATCGAAGGACACGCGCGCCATCGACATGGTGGCGAGGCCGGCCACCAGCGCCTCGCCCTTCCATTCGGGCCAGGCCTTGCCCGAATAGAAGATGAAGTCGCCCGGCGCGATCACCGGGGTCCAGAAGATCGCCGGGGCGTGGAATTCCGGGTGGGTGTCGTGATCGGGGATCGGCGTGCCGTTGTAATTGATACCGTTGGAGACCACCGGCCAGCCGTAATTGTCACCGGGCACGAGCATGTTGATCTCGTCGCCGCCGCGCGGGCCGTGTTCGAGATCCCATAGCTGGCCGTCGAGATCGAATTTGAGGCCCAGCGGGTTGCGGTGGCCATAGGTCCAGATCTGGTCGGTCGGGCTGCCCTTGCCGGCAAAGGGATTGCCCGCCGCGGCCGTGCCGTCCGGGTTGAGCCGCAGGATCGCGCCGAGATTGTTGGACGTATCCTGCGCCGGATCGCCCTTGGCGTATTCGCCGGAAGCGACGAACATGTATTTGCCGTCCGGCGAGAAGGTGATCCGCAGCGCGAACTGGCCGAAGGTCTGCATGGCCGGCTCCTGCCGCCAGATCACCTTGAGCCCTTTCACCGCGCAGGCCGAGGCATCGGCGCAATCCAGCGTGCCGCGGCCGATCACGCCGTAGCGCTTGCCGTCATCCTCCGCCGTCACCCAGCTCAGATAGATGGCATGGCTCGTTTCGTAATCGGGCGCGAAGGCGACATCGGCGAAACCGCCCTGTCCGCCATAGGAAATGTCCGAGGGCGTGCCGCCGACCGACCCGGTCTGCCCGGTCGCTGGATCGTAGAACTTCATCGTCCCCGGCTTTTCGGTGATGAAGATCACGCCGGTGCCGGGCTCGATGGCGAGCGCCCAGGGCTCGTCGAAGCTGCCGAAGGCGCTGGCGGCGAAGGGCGGGTCGCCGTCCACGGCCACCGGCTCGCCCGCCGACGGGCTGGCCTGGGCCTCGGGGGAACTATCCCCCGGCGAAGCATGGCCGCAGCTTGCGAAAGCGAAAGCGGCGGGGAATAGGGTGGCGGCCAGGACAGACTTGCGCATGCTTTCCGGAACTCCCTCTCGCGATTTTTGTGCCTCGCTCCGCGGCGGGCTCGTTATCGGCGTTGACGAGGCCGGGCGCGGCCCGCTCGCCGGCCCCGTTGTGGCCGCCGCCGTGCTGCTGTGCAAGCCGCGTCCGGCCGGGCTCGACGATTCCAAGAAGCTCTCCCCGGCGCGGCGCGCCGAACTCGAGGTGACGATCCGCCGCCGCTGCGCCTTCGGCATCGGCGTGGTCGATGTTGATCAGATCGACCGGCTCAACATCTTCGGCGCGACCATGCTGGCGATGAGCCTCGCCGTCGCGCGCCTGTGCGAGGCACTGGGCGAGGATTGCGCAGAGGTGCTCGTGGACGGAAATCTCACGCCGCATGGCCGCTGTGCAGAGTGGCGCTGGCCGGCACGGGCCATCGTCGGCGGCGATGCCATCGAACCGTGCATTTCCGCCGCCTCGATCATCGCCAAGGAATATCGTGACCGGCTGATGGTGGAGGCCGCGAACGAACACCCGCATTACGGGTGGGAGCGCAACAAGGGCTACGGCACGAAGGACCATATGGAGGCGCTGCGCCGCCATGGTCCTTCGCCGCTCCATCGGCGCAGTTTTGCGCCCGTCGCGCAGATGGAGCTGTTTTCCGCCGGTTAGGCAGCGATCGCTTCTCCGCGCAGCGCCGCCAGATAGCCTCGGCCCATCTCCTCCAGCCCTTCGATCGGCGGCGGTGCGGAAAAGTCCAGCCCGTCCTGCATATCCGCCGAACTGTTGACGTGGGGGAAGGGCGCATCCGGAACGCTCACGCCCAGGAACGCGCATAGTGGCTCCCATCCCTGCTTCGCCTCGAACACCAGCAGCCGGCCCTCGGGTGCGTTATCGATGACCGACTGGTTCCACTCGGCAAAGCGGCGCGTCATATAGGCGCGGTCGGCGATCTGGTCGCCGAACATGTCGTACACGGTTTCGCGCAGCAGGCGGGCGATCGCCGTCTGGTCGAAAAAGGCCATATGCGGTGCGGACATGATCGTGCGATTGACCGAAGTGAACCAACTGTCGGCATCGCGAGTGGTCAGCACGATCTTGCTTTCCGGATAGTGCTCGGCCAGTTCCTGCCAATAACGGCAGGCCGGATGGTCGAGTGTGGATGCGAAACCTTTGAACACCGCATCCCAATCGGGCTTGCCGTTCATCACGTCATCCCACAGCGGTACAAGACGCTGCGCGTCACTGAGCACTTCGATCATGTGGTGGCATTTGGCGAAGCCAAGTTGTTCCAGTGCAAGCTTTAGTGATAGCGTACCCGTTCGGCCGAGTCCGGCCCCTATTACTTGTAATGTCATGGTCGTTTCTTCCCTCTTTGTCCCGGCGCGCGCTTATTGCGATCGAACGGCGAATGCGGAGGGCGGATCGTCAAAATGACGATTTTCGTCGTCAAACGGCGGTGGGCGAGTCTTCCCGGTAACACCACCATATATCGAGTCGGCGATTCCACCGATGACTCAAGATGCTGTGGGGGACTCGTTTCGTTCTTCATTAACCATGTTCGGCTAGGTCTGCCCGGCACCGAAAAGGCGGCTTGACGGCGGAGTCCGCTGCCCGCACCCTGTGGATAACTCGAGGGGGTATTGGACTGCATGGGCGAAGTCATCACCATCACCGCGCCGAAAGCGCGCGCGGCAAAGCCGGCTGCGAAGCCGCTGGACCTGCCGCTCGGGCAGATCCTGTCCGGCGATTGCGTCGAGGCGATGCGCAGCCTGCCGGACAATTGCGTGGACGCGATCTTTGCCGATCCGCCCTACAACCTGCAGCTCGGCGGCGATCTCAATCGCCCCGATGGCAGCCATGTCGATGCGGTGACTGATCACTGGGATCAGTTCGACAGCTTCGCGATCTACGACAAGTTCACCCGCGACTGGCTGAGCGAAGCGCGCCGCGTGCTCAAGCCCGATGGGTCGCTATGGGTGATCGGCAGCTATCACAATATTTTCCGCGTCGGCGCGATCCTGCAGGATCTGGGCTTCTGGATCCTCAACGACATCGTCTGGCGCAAGAGCAACCCGATGCCCAATTTTCGCGGCACGCGCTTCACCAATGCGCATGAAACGCTGATCTGGGCGAGCCAGGGCGAGAAGGCGAAATATCAGTTCAACTACCGCGCGATGAAGACGCTGAATGACGAGCTGCAGATGCGCAGCGACTGGGTGCTGCCGATCTGCGGCGGGCAGGAACGGCTGAAGCAGGATGACGGGCACAAGGCGCATCCGACGCAGAAGCCCGAGGCGCTGCTCTATCGCGTGCTGCTGGCGACGACCGAGGCGGGCGACGTAGTGCTCGATCCCTTCTTCGGCACCGGCACCACCGGCGCCGTGGCGAAGCGGCTCGGCCGGCAATGGATCGGTTGCGAGCGTGAGCAAACTTATCGCGACATCGCGCTGAAACGTATCGAGAAAGAACTGCCGCTGGATGAAAGCGCGCTGACCACGATGCAGAGCCGCAAGACCGCCCCGCGCGTGGCGTTCGGGGCGCTGGTGGAAGCAGGCTATCTCAAGCCGGGCGCCGAATTGTTCGACAAGCAGCGCCGCTGGTGCGCCACGGTGCGCGCCGACGGCTCCATCGCCAGCGGCCGGGAAACCGGATCGATCCACGGCGTGGGCAAGGCGCTGCAGGATGCGCCGAGCTGCAATGGCTGGACCTTCTGGCATCTCGAGCATGAGGGAAAGATCCAGCCGCTCGATACGTTGCGCCAGCTCTATTTGCTGGCGGTGGAGGACTGAGCGGGAGAGGCAATGCCCCTCCTCGCCCTTTTTCGTCACCCTGAACTTGTTTCAGGGTCCATTTCTCCACCAGCAAGGACCTGTCCCAGAGGCGAGATGGATGCTGAAACGAGTTCAGCATGACGAACGGAAATGGGTGGCTGTGTCGTTGGCCACCTCTTCCCTACCGTGCCTGTCCTACCTCTGGCGAAGCGTGTAGGCCTTCGGAATGATCCATCGATCGTCACCCCTGCAGCCCGGCGTTGAAAGCCGCTTCGTGGGCGGCGGGTTTTCTCCTTCAGGACAGTGTTCCAGGTGTTCCAAGGGTAGGGCATGGCCGACCAGCTTTATATCCAGCCGCTGACTTTCGCTCCTTCGCCGCAGGCCTTTGAGGGCGACGCGGTGCGGCTTGCCGGGGGCATGGTCTATGTCCGCGAATTCGCGCTTATCCTGCGGCGGGACGGGGCCGTCATCGGGCGGGAGATCGCCACTGCGCGGACGATGCAGGATGCGATCGACCGGCTGCCGGAGGGGCTAGCGGGCGAAGCGGGCGAGCAATGGGCCAATCTGCGCAAGGTGCATGCGCCGCTGCAAATGGGCGAGCGGACGATCCGCATGGACCAGCCGCAGATCATGGGCATCCTCAATGTCACGCCCGACAGCTTCTCCGATGGCGGCAAGTTCCTTGATGATCCGGAGGAGGCGCGGGCGCATTCGGCGGCGATGCTGGAAGCGGGCGCCGCGATCGTCGATATCGGAGGGGAAAGCACGCGGCCGGGCGCGGCGGCGGTGTGGGAAGGCGACGAGATCAAGCGCGTGGTGCCCGCGGTCGAACATTGCGTGGCGATGGGCGCGGCGGTCAGCGTCGATACGCGCCGGCCGGCGGTGATGGAGGCGGCGCTGGATGCCGGCGCGCATGTCATCAACGATGTTTCCGCCCTGCGCCACGATCCGCGCAGCACGGAACTGGCGGCGGCCAGCGGCAAGCCGGTGATCCTCATGCACGCGCCTGGCGAGGGCGAAGATCTCCATGCGGGCGCGAGCTACGGCAATGTCGTGCTCGACGTGTTCGACTGGCTGCGCACGGCGCGCGACCGGGCGCTGGATGGCGGGATCGCGCGCGACAAAATCATCCTCGATCCCGGCATCGGCTTCGGCAAGAGCATGGCCGAGAACCTCGCTTTGCTGAACGCGCTGCCGCTGTTCCATGCGCTTGGCCAGCCGCTGCTGCTGGGCGCCAGCCGCAAGCGGACGATTGGTGCGCTCTCCAACGAGGCGCCCGCGCATCGCCGGCTGGGCGGCTCGGTCACGCTCGCGCTGGCGGGCATGGATGCGGGATACCAGCTGCTGCGCGTGCATGACGTGTTCGACACGGTGCAGGCGCGCAATGTCTGGCGCGGCCTGCGCGATGCGGCGCTGACGGATTTCTCGGCGGTGATTGACTGACGCCTTCGCGCGGGCGCGCAGGCCTATTTGGAGATGCGCAGCCCGCTCATCACCGCGCCGATCGCCTTGGAGGCCTGGCCGAGCCCGGGGCCCGCCTGCCTCGCCAGCATGAGAGTGCGCCCGGCCACCGGCACGAAGCGGTATTCAGTCGGCTGGCCGTCGGTCTCGCTGTTGAAGGCGAAGCCGACGCGGCCGCCGATCTCGGTGGAGCCGAGCTGTTCCTCGCCGAAGCCGTCGCGCGTGAAATTGGCGCGGTAATCGGCGATCGGTCGTTCGAGCATGGCCAGCGCCAGCCCGGCCTCGTCGGCGACGTTGCAAACTTCGTCGGCCTGGGCATCGCCATAGCGGCAAGCGGTCTCGCCCAGCATCTCCGCGCGTTCGGTGGGGATCAGCTTCACCGCCCAGACGCGGGTCCGGTAATCGGGCGGGATGGGCAGTTCGACTTCGGTGCGGGTCAGCCGGCTGTCGTCGAAACTGTAGCTGACCGGCCCGATCGTGCCGTGGCCGGCCCGCGCCAGCATATCGGCCTCGCCGCTGGCCTCGGTCGCGGTCGGCGTGCCGGTCGCCGTCGCGCCGGTGCCTTCGCCGCCGGACGCAGTGCCGTTGCAGCCGGCGACTGCCAGCGCGACGAGGAAGACGGAAAGGTGGCGTGGACCCGGCATGGTCAAGACCAAGCGCACCATCTGCTCGTGAGTTCCAATGTCCTCATTTCGGTGATCCGCTGTGGCACAGATTCAACACGGAGCGCAATTTTACGGCGTGGAAAGCCGCAAAGATGCCGCAATTCGTCCCGGAAGGGCCGATTTGCGATACAAATTGGAAACCTGGCGTCAGGCAGCGTTGTCGATGCCGAGATCGCTCAGCTTGCGGTAAAGCGTCGAACGGCCGATGCCCAGCCGCCGCGCCACTTCGGTCATGCGGCCGCGATAATGGCCGATGGCGAGGCGGATAACGTCGGCCTCGATCTCTTCCAGCGGCCGCAGATTGCCGTCCGCCGCATAGATCTGCACGCCGCCGCTTTCCTGCATCGGCTGCACGCTCTCGTCCATCTCCCCGATGATCTCGCTCAGTTGCGGGAAATCGCGCGCCGTCAGTGCATTGCCGTCGCAGAACACGGCGGCGCGGAACAGCACGGCCTGCAGCTGGCGGACATTGCCCGGCCAGTCGAAGGCGGAAAGCAGGTGGAGCGCCCCGTCGGTGATGCCCAGTTCGCGCAGGCCCGGCTGCTCGCCGATGCGGGCGAGGAAGTGGCGGGTGAGGGCGGGGATATCGCCCACGCGATTGCGCAAAGGCGGAAGCGTGATCGCGGTGACGGAGAGCAAGTCCAGCAATTCCTGCCGGAAATGGCCGGTGGCGACCAGGTCCGCCAACGGCAGATTGCTGGCGGAAATGATCCGCAAGTCGATCTTGAAGCTGTGATTGGCTCCGATCGGGCGCACCTGGCGCAAGGCCATGGTTTCGGCGAGGCGATCCTGCGTCTCGAGCGAGAGCCGGTCCACCTCGTCGAGCACCAGCGTGCCGCCGTCGCAATTCTGCATCGCGCCCACCTGCCGGTCGAAGGCGCCGGCAAAGGCGCCTTTCTCATGGCCGAACAGCACCGATTCGAGGCTGTTGGTGGGCACGCCGGCGATGTTGATCATGCGGAACGGCGCCTTGGCCCGCGGCGATGCGCCATGCATCGCGCGGATCAGCATTTCCTTGCCGGTGCCGCTTTCGCCCTCGATCAGCACCGCGCCATGGCCGCGCGCCGCCTTGGCCGCCTTGGCCAGCGCATCGCGGAAGGGCGAAGCGGTGCCGACCATCGCGTCGAAATCGAGCACGGCCGGCATTTTCTCGGTCAGCGGCGTCAGCTCGTCCTGCGGGGTTTCCCGCGTGGTCGCATTGCGCAGCGCCTGCATCAGCCGGTCGGGAGCGATCGGTTTGACCAGGTAATCGGTCGCGCCGGCCCGCATCGCCTCCACCGCGAGCAGCGGCGAGGTGCTGGTGGTCAGCATCAGGATCGGCATTGCGGGGCGCCGGCTCTTGAGTTCCTCGATCAGCGAGGCGGCCTGATCGCCCGGCACCCATTGGTCGAGGATGATCGCCGAAAGCTGCATGCCCTGACGTGTGCCCAAAGTGGCGATGGCGGTTTCGGAATCCTTGACGACCAGCGTGCGCCAGCCCTCGCGCGCGGCGAGCGCCGTGATGAGCCGGCTTTGCGCCGGTTCGTCATCAATCAGCATCAATAGTCGTTGATCAGGCTCGGCCATGCGTCCCCTACCTTGAGGCCAGTAAGAGCGGCTTCACTAGCGCAAGCGGGTAAAGAGCCGATTAAGCAGGCTTGAGCGCATCGTGATCGGAAGATACAGCGGCGCCCAAGGGCAATTCTCGAAGGGAATACAGCAATGGCTGCGAACGATATGAAGGCTGCCGAACGGACCTATGAAGGGTTTGTCGGCCTGATCAAATGGGCGGTGCCGATCATCGCCGTGATCGTCGCTATCGTCCTCTACCTGATCACCTGAGCGGCAACGGTGCCGAGGGGATGAGGATTGCGGTTCTGAAGGAGAACGCGGCGGGTGAACGCCGCGTCGCCGCTTCGCCTGAAACGGTCAAGAAATTCATTGGCCTGGGAGCCAGTGTTGCGATCGAATCGGGGGCGGGCGAGACGGCTTCCGTCTCCGATGCGGCCTATGCCGATGCCGGCGCCGAGCTGGGCCCGGCGGCCAAGGTCCTGAAGGATGCCGATATCGTGCTCGGCGTCCAGGCGCCCGATCCGGCCAGCCTGCAGGGCGTGAAGCCCGGGGCCTGGGTCGCCGCATTGTTCGATCCGTTCGGCAATCGCGCCTTGGTGGAAGCCTATGCCAGGGCCGGGCTGGAGGCGCTGAGCCTCGAATTCATGCCGCGCATCACCCGGGCGCAGAGCATGGACGTGCTCTCCAGCCAGTCCAACCTCTCCGGCTACAAGGCGGTGCTTTCGGCGGCGGACACCTATGGCCGCGCCTTCCCGCTGATGATGACCGCGGCGGGCACGGTCTCCGCCGCGAAAGTCTTCGTCATGGGCGTGGGCGTCGCGGGATTGCAGGCGATCGCCACCGCCCGGCGGCTCGGCGCGCAGGTTTCCGCGACCGATGTGCGCAGCGCGACGAAGGAACAGATCCAGTCGCTCGGTGCCAAGCCGATCTTCGTCGAGAATGTCGCGGGGATCGAGGGCGAGGGCAGCGGCGGCTATGCCACCGAAATGAGCGAGGAATACCAGAAGGCGCAGGCCGAGCTGGTTTCCGGCCATATCGCCAAGCAGGATATCGTCATCACCACCGCGCTGATTCCCGGCCGCGCCGCGCCGCGGCTGATCAGCGATGCGCAGATCGCCAGCATGAAGCCGGGCAGCGTGATCTTTGATCTCGCGGTGGCGCAGGGCGGCAATGTCGAAGGATCGGTGGCGGACCAGCTGGTGGAACGGCACGGTGTGACGATCATGGGCTATTCCAACACGCCCAGCCACCTCGCGGCCGACGCATCGGCGCTGTTTTCGCGCAACGTGTTCAACTTCCTCTCCGCCTTCTGGGACAAGGAGCAGGGCAAGCCCGTGCTCGACGAGGAAATCGGCGACGCCGTGCGGCTGACGCAGGGCGGGGCGATCGTGAATGAGAGGATCAAGGCATGAAGGCATGGCAGATTTCGCTGGCTCTGGCGGGCGCAATGCTCGGAAGCGGGGCCGCCAGCGCGCAGGGGCCGGAATTCTCCGCCGGCGTTTCCTTCGATCATTTCATGGTCGCGATCTCGGTCGAGGATATCGAGAAGGAAACCGACTGGTACGTGGACAAGCTCGGTTTCGCGGTCGCCAAGGATGCGGTGCTGCGTGACGGCGCCGTGCATTTCCGCTGGCTGACCAACGGCAATGAGCGGATCGAGCTGGTTCGGATCGCGGATTCGCAGCCGGCGGTGGAGCGTCCCGCGCCTCCGGGCCATGCGGCGGTGCGCGGCCTGGCCCATTTCACGCTGGAAACGCCCGATCTGGAAGCGACGAAGGCGGCGCTCGCGGCGCGCGGCGTGACGCCGGCGCTCGACATCACCGAGGTCGCGCCGCTGGGGATCAAGGTCATGTATCTGCTCGATCCCGAGGGCAATGCGGTCGAAATCGCGCAGCGCACCGAAAGCTAGGGGCGGGGCGATGGATTTCATCAGCATCCTGTCGATCTTCGTGCTGGCCTGTTTCGTCGGCTATTACGTCGTCTGGTCGGTCACGCCGGCGCTGCACACGCCGCTGATGGCGGTGACCAATGCGATCAGTTCCGTGATCATCGTCGGCGCACTGATCGCCGCCGCGGCGGCCGGGGTGCCGGGCGCGAAATGGCTTGGCCTTGCGGGCGTGGTGCTGGCCAGCGTGAACATTTTCGGTGGCTTCGCCGTTACCGCGCGGATGCTGGCGATGTACAAGAAGAAGGAGCGCAAGTGATGCTCCCCTTCAAACCCGCCACTCCAGTTCCAGAAAGCGTCACCCCAACGAAAGCCGGGGTCGCCCTCGGCACGCTCGGCATCAGGTGGGCAGCGATCCCAGCTTTCGCTGGGATGACGATGTGGGCGACACCGGCCTTAGCCTCGACAGGTGCGGAACACGCCGTCAATCCGTGGGTCGCGCTGGCCTATCTGGTCAGCGGCGTGCTGTTCATCCTCGCGCTGCGCGGCCTTTCATCTCCCGCGACGAGCCGCGCGGGCAATCGCTTCGGCATGGCCGGCATGCTGATCGCCGTGGTGACGACGCTGATCACGCATTTCCCGATGACCAGCGAAACCATCTCGCCCGACGAAGTGAAGGTGGTGATCGACGCCACGACCGCATTGGAGATACTGGCCGCGATTGCGCTGGGCGCGGTGATCGGCCTCACTATAGCCCGCCGTATCGCCATGACGGCGATGCCCCAGCTTGTGGCGGCTTTTCATTCGCTTGTCGGTCTGGCGGCTGTCCTGGTGGCGGCAGCGGCTTTCCTCAATCCCGGGGCATTCGAGATTCTGGGCCCCGACGGCAATATCTTCCTCGTCAGCCGCATCGAGATGATGCTGGGTGCGGCAATTGGCGCGATTACTTTTTCCGGTTCCGTCATCGCCTTCGCCAAGCTGAACGGCAACATGTCGGGGTCCCCGATCCTGCTGCCGGCGCGGCACATTATCAATCTCGGTACTTTGCTGGCGATCCTCGTCCTGACGGCGATCTTCGCGGTTTCGCCCATTGGCGGACCCGGCGAAAACCCGATCTTCTGGATCGTCGTCGCGCTCGCCTTTGCCATCGGTTTCCTGCTGATCATCCCGATCGGGGGGGCAGACATGCCGGTCGTCGTATCCATGCTAAACAGCTATTCGGGCTGGGCGGCGGCGGCGATGGGCTTCACGCTGCACAATACCGCGATGATCATCACCGGCGCGCTGGTCGGCTCGTCGGGCGCGATCCTCAGCTACATCATGTGCCGGGCGATGAACCGCAGCTTCATCAGCGTGATCGCGGGCGGCTTCGGCGCCGATGCCTCCGCGGGCGGCGGGGAGGCGAAGGAGCAGCGGCCTTACAAGCAGGGCAGCGCCGAGGATGCCGCCTTCATGCTCCAGCAGGCCGAAAACGTCATCATCATTCCCGGCTACGGCATGGCCGTGGCGCAGGCGCAGCATGCGCTGCGCGAGATGGGCGACCTGCTGAAAGAGCATGGCGTCAACGTCAAATACGCGATCCATCCGGTCGCCGGGCGCATGCCGGGCCATATGAACGTGCTGCTGGCCGAAGCGAATGTCCCCTATGACGAAGTGTTCGAACTGGAGGACATCAACAGCGAATTCGCGCAATGCGACGTGGCCTTCATCATCGGCGCGAACGACGTGGTGAATCCGGCTGCCCGGACCGACAAGTCCAGCCCGATCTACGGCATGCCCGTGTTCGATGTGGAGAAGGCCAAGACCATCATGTTCATTAAGCGGAGCATGGGCGGCGTCGGCTATGCCGGGGTGGACAATGACGTGTTCTACATGGACCAGACCATGATGCTGCTCTCCGACGCCAAGAAAATGGTCGAGGAGATCAACAAGTCCATTGCCGACTAGATTTCCCTCCAGCGCCGAAACCGATAAACTTCCGTTCATGCCCGTGCCTTATGGTAGGGCTAGTGGCAGGGCCTAGGGGGACATAACGTTGCGCAAGCTGGGTTTGATCGGCGGCATGAGCTGGGTTTCGACCCGCACCTATTACGAACATATCAATCGCCTCGTCCAGCAGCGCTCCGAACGCCATACCAGCGCGCCGCTGCTGATCGAGAGCCTCGATTTCGCGCCGCTCTGGGGCCTCAAGGACGATGCCGACTGGGAGCGGGCAGGGGGCATCCTGGCCGATTCCGCCAAGCGGCTCGAACAGGCCGGGGCGGAGGCGATCGTGATCGGCGCCAATTCCATGCACCGCGTCTATAATCGGCTGGCCGAAAGCGTTTCCGTGCCGATCCTGCATATCGCCGAATGCGTGGGCCAGCGCATGGCCGCCGATGGCGTGAAGACGGCGGCCCTGCTCGGCACGAGCAATGTCATGACGGAGAGCTTCTATCGCCGGCGGCTGGTGTCGCATGGCGTGGACCTGCTGCCACCCGACATGGGCAATGTCGAAACGCTCGACCGGATCATCTACGACCAGCTGATCGTCGGCAAGGCGACCCGCGATGCGGAGCGCGCGCTGAAGACCATGATCACCGTGCTCGAACAGGAAGGCGCCAAGGCGATCGTGCTGGCCTGTACCGAGCTGGAGATGATCGTGGATGTCGATGCCAATGTGCTGCCGATCTACGACAGCACGCGAATCCATGCCGAACGGGCGGCGGAATGGATATTGGGCGCCGACTGACGGGCGGAATCGGCTGCGGTTCCGCAAGTGTTCTCGTTGTAAAGTTAACGACCGCGGCCTAGCCACCGGCCAATGTCCCGCGCATCCCTTGCCGCCGATCCCGCCGCATCGCGCGGCCGCGAATTCGTTCAGTCGCAGGACGGCGTGCGCGGACCGCGCAGCGAATTCCAGCGCGACCGGGACCGGATCATCCATTCGATCGCCTTCCGCCGGCTGGCCGGCAAGACGCAGGTGTTCATCGCGCCCGATGGCGACCATTTCCGCGTCCGCCTGACGCATAGCCTGGAAGTGGCGCAGATTGGCCGCGTGATCGCCCGCGCGCTGGGGCTGGACGAGGATCTGACAGAGGCCCTGTGCCTGGCGCACGATATCGGCCACCCGCCCTTCGGCCATGCGGGGGAGGATGCGCTGCACGCTTCGCTGGAGCGGCATGGCGGCTTCGATCACAACGAGCACTGCCTGCGCGTGCTGATGCGGCTCGATTGCCCCTATTGCCCGCATCCGGGGCTGAACCTGACCTGGGAGATGCTGGAAGGCCTCGCCAAGCATAACGGGCCGGTGGAAGCGCCGGGCTGGGCCTTGTCCGAACTGGACGCCGATTTCCCGCTGGAACTGGCGCAATGGCCTTCGCTGGAAGCGCAGGTGGCGGCGCTGGCGGACGATATCGCCTATGACAATCACGATATCGACGACGGGCTGCGCGCGGGTTTCCTGCAGCTCGACGACCTGCTGACCTTGGATTTCGTCGCCGATCAGTGGCGCGAGATCGAAAGGCGTTTTCCCGGCCAGCCGCGCGAAGCCCTGCTGCGCGAACTGGTGCGCGGGCAGATCGGGTTGATGGTCAACGATTTGCTGGAGACCACCCGCGCCAACACAGCGGGGATCGGTTCGGCGCAGGAAGTGCGCATGGCCGGGCGCGCGCTGGCGACCTTTTCGCCCGAAATGGCGGTGCAGGAACGGAGGTTGAAAAGCTTCCTCTACCAGCGGCTCTATTACCATGACGAGCAGAAGGCGACCGCCGAGCGGGCGCGGGCGGTGATCGCGCGGCTCTATGCCGCCTATCACCAGGAGCCGGCCCTGCTTTCGGCCGGATGGCGCGAACGGTTGCCGGAGGAAGAGCCTGCCCGCAGCCGCCATATCGCCGATTTCATCGCCGGAATGACCGACCACTATGCGATGGAGCGTTATCGGCTGATATTCGGCGAGGTCCCGGAAGGCCTGTCCAATGTCTAGGCAGCGGCGCGTCCTGCTCGTCGGCGCCACCGGCCTTGTCGGTGGGCTGGCGATCGAGGAGGCGATCGGCCTGCCGGACATGCGTCTGATCGCGCTCAGCCGCCGGATCACCTCGCTGCCCAAGGGCGCGCGGATGGAATTGCTGGTGGCGGGCCTTTCCGGCTGGGGCGAGATGATCGCCGGCCTCCAGCCGAACTCGGTGATCTGCGCACTCGGCACGACCTGGGCCAAGTCCGGCCGCAGCGAGGAGCGTTTCCGCGCCATCGACAAGGATCTGGTCGGCGCGGTGGCGCAAACGGCGCGCAAGGCCGGTGCGGAGAATTTCGTGCTTATCTCCTCGGTCGGCGCCAATCCCTATTCCCGGCAATTCTACCTGCGCGTGAAGGGCGAGGCGGAGGCGATGCTGGCGCGCCTACGGTTCCACCGGCTCGATGTGTTGCGCCCCGGCCTGCTGCGCGGCCGGCGCGAAGCGGATCGGCGCTTGCTCGAACGCATCGGCATTCAGGCCAGCCCGGTGACCGACCTGTTCCTGCAGGGAAACAAGCGCCAATATCGCTCGATCGACGCGCGGATGGTGGCGCGGGCCGCGCTGCAATGCGCGCGCTCCGATGCAGGAGGGCATTTCGTGCATGACAATGAGGGAATAGTGCGGCTGGCCCGGCGGCTGGAGCAGCAGCGATGAAGCGATCCGCACCGGCCGCCTTGCGCAATCGCGATCCGATCGCCGCTATATTGGCGGAGGAATTGCCGGCTTCGGGGCTTGTGCTGGAACTTGCCAGTGGCACGGGCGAACATGCGGTGCATTTCGCCGCGCGCTTCCCGGCGCTTGTCTGGCAGCCAAGCGATCCCGATGCCGGTGCGCGCGCTTCGATCGAAGCCTGGCGCGCCGAAAGCGGGCTTTCAAACCTGCTCCCACCGATCGAACTGGATGCAGCCTCCGCTGATTGGCCGCTCGACCGGGCAGATGCGATGCTGTGCATCAACATGGTGCATATCAGCCCGCCCGCCTCGGCGGAGGGGCTGATGGCCGGGGCGGGGCGGCTGCTCGCGCCGGGTGCGCCGCTGATCCTGTATGGCCCCTATCTGGAAGACGGTGTCGAAACCGCGCCGTCCAACCTCGATTTCGACCGCAGCCTGAAGCAGCGCGATCCGCGCTGGGGATTGCGCGACATTGCCTGGATGGATGAAATCGCTGCCGCGAGCGGCCTTTCGCGCATGCGGCGCGTGGCCATGCCGGCCAATAATCTGATGCTTGTCTATCGCCGCACGTGAAGAAGAAGTGCCCGCCGGATTGCTCCGACGGGCACCCTGCGACCCTGCAGGTGCAGACTGGTTAAATGGCTTTGTCGCCGGCCTCGCCGACGGATTCGATGTCCTGGCCAGCACCCTTCACGGTGTTGCAGGCGGCCACGCCAAGACTCAGCGCAACAAGGCTAACAGCCAGTGTGATCTTGCGTAACATATTGATTTCCTTCGATGCAGTCGCTTCGATGTAACGAAGGATTAACTATCGGACCTGCGCTAGGTTCCCTCGGCGCGAACAATATTGCGCCGACCCTGCCGAGAGAGGCGGTGTTCGCGCCAGGCAATCACCATGCCCGCGGCGACAATCAAGGGTGCGCCGATCCAGGTGCTGGCGGGCGGCAGCGTCTCGAACAGCAGCCAGCCATAGAGCGTCGCCCAGAACAGCGCCGAGTAATCCATCACGATAACGCTGGCGACCTTGCCGAAGCGCAGTGCGGCGGTGAGCAGCAACTGGCCGATGGACCCCGCAATTCCGATGGCCAGCAGCAGCAGCCATTCAAAGGCGTCATGCGATGTATAGGTGAAGGGCAGGGCGAGCGCCGCGATCGGCGTGGAGATGGCGGCGAACCAGAAAACGATCGTCACCGGCTTTTCGGTGCGGTTGAGATCGGCGATCTGGATCGAGATCAGCGCGATCATGAAGGCCCCGCCCAGCGCCACGGCCGCGCCAAGCAACTGGATGTGCCCGTCGCCCGGCTGGGTGATCAGCAGGATTCCCAGGAAACCGAACCCCACGGCCGACCAGCGCCAGACGCCGACATGTTCCTTCAGCAATAGGGTGGAGAGGATCACGGCGAAGATCGGCACGGTGAAATTGATCGTCGTCGCCTCTGCCAGAGGCAGCAGGATCACGGCGCCGAAATTCAGGATCATCCCGATAAGGCCGTAGATCGCGCGCACGGCATGGGTTTTCGGCCGGCGCGTGGCGAGCGTGGCGATCCCGGATGTCGCCATGACCCAGCCGAGCAGGAGCGGGATGGTGGTGAGTTGGCGCCAGAAGATGATCTCCGGCAGCTTGATACCGCGCGCCGAAGCCAGCTTGATCATCGCGGACATGGTCGCCAGGGCGGCGATCGCCCCCAGCCTGATCAGCAGCGCCAGCAGCGGGCGATGGCCGGGAACAGCTTCCATAGCCGTGCCATAGGGCGGTTCACCGCCCGATCAAGCGCCGGGCCGCTCGCCGCGAAGAGGGGATTGCCGGGCGCGTTCCGCAAAACCATATGCGGCGGCCATGAGAATGCCCGAATTCCTGCTTTTCGCCAGCGATGCCACATTGGCGGCCATTTGGGGCGGCGCGTTGCTGTTGCTGGCACTGGCGGCGATGATCGCCGAACGACGCAGGATGCGCCGCCGGGCGATCGATTCCGTGGGCTGCATGCCCTGGACCGCGATCTTCCTCGTCGCCGCCTTCGCCGCGGCGACCCTGCTGACCATGGCGCTGAAGGGCTGGGCGGCGGGCTGAGCAATCCTCCCCGTTCGGGGAAGGATCGGCGGAAATCAGAGGCAGGCTTCCAGATAGGCCTGGTCGAAACCGAACTGGCGGGCCTTTTCCAGCGTATAGGGCCGCAGGCCGGAGCTGCGATATTCGCCCAGGATCTTGCCGTCCTCGCTCTCGTCCAGATATTCGAAGTTGAACAGCTCCTGGGTAACGATCACGTCGCCTTCCATACCGATCACTTCGGTGATGTTGGTCGTGCGGCGCGAACCGTCGCGCAGGCGCTTCACCTGCACGATAAGGTCCACCGATTCCGCGATCTGGCGGCTGATGGCTTCCTTGGGGATCTTGATGTCGCCCATCAGGATCATGTTTTCCATACGGCCCAGGCATTCGCGCGGGCTGTTGGCGTGCAGCGTACACATGGAGCCATCATGGCCGGTATTCATGGCGGCGAGCAGGTCGAAACACTCGGCGCCACGAATTTCGCCCAGGATGATCCGGTCCGGCCGCATACGCAGGGCGTTCTTCACGAGGTCGCCAATGGTGATCGCGCCCTGGCCTTCAAGGTTCGGCGGGCGGGTTTCCAGCGGCAGCCAGTGCGGCTGCTGCAGGCGAAGTTCGGCCGCGTCCTCGATGGTCAGCACGCGCTCGCCAGGGTCGATCATCTTCGACAAGGCGTTGAGCATGGTCGTCTTGCCCGAGCCGGTACCGCCCGAGATGACGATGTTCATCCGGCAGGCACCCGCAATCTTGAGGCAGGTGGCCATCTTGTCATTCATCGAATCCCAGCCCTTGAGCATGTCGATGGTGATGGGCTTCTCGGAGAACTTACGAATGGAGATCGCGGTGCCGCGCAGCGAAAGCGGCGGCACGATCACGTTGACGCGGGAGCCGTCCTTGAGGCGGGCGTCGGCCAGCGGCGTGGTCTGGTCGACGCGGCGGCCGACCTGGTTCACGATGCGCTGGGCGATCTGGAACAAATGCTGCTCGTCGCGGAACTTGATCGGCGCGATGACCAGCTTGCCCTTCTTTTCGATGTAGGTCTGGTCCGGGCCGTTGACCATGATGTCCGACACGTCGGGATCGCTGAGCAATTCCTCCAGCGGGCCGAAGCCGAGCAATTCGTCGATCAGCACCTTTTCCAGCGCGAATTGTTCGCGCCGGTTGAGCGTGATCTTGAGCTCGGTCAGCACTTCCATGATGATCGGGCGGAATTCCTCGGAAAGCTCTTCCTTGGAAAGCGTCGCCGCCGCTTCCGGATCCACGCGTTCGAGCAGGCGGGGGAGCACCTGCTCCTTGATCTTGTGGACGCTGGCTTCGAAGCCGCCGACTTCCGAAGGCCCATCGTTCACCGCATTGGCGCGATCGGCCAGCCGCGCCATCGCGTCGGAGGAGGACCCAGGCTGCCGGCTGGGTTCAGGGCTGACGCTTTCGCCGGAGATCGGCGGGAACTGCTCGCCGCCCTGATTGCGGCTGGCATCGCTGGGAGCGGGCGCGCCGCCCTTCATCGGCCTGGCAACGCCGAAAGACGGGCGGGACCCCGGCTTCATCCCGGCTGCACCATTCTTGCGTCCGAAAGCGCTCATTCCCGTTCCTCGCAGCTCCGCTTGGTCCTTGGCGGAAGAGGCCGCGCGCCGCGCAGCCGCCCCCGCTCTCCATATGTTGGAAGATGGTGAATAATCGGCAAAGTTTGATTTTGTATAAATGGATGGTGGAGTTCAGGCGGGTGGCCGTTCTGAGAGGTTTTCCCTGCCTGCTAGCGCTTTCTTAACCATGCGGAGCGTAGGAAACCCGGCATGGCGAGCAATCCTCAGACTGGCGTCGGCAATGTGCCTCGCGCGGCGAAAATCGAGCTCCTGACGCTGGACAATCTCGCCTGCCTGCTGGTGTTGGTGCCGCTCCTCGCCGGACTTCTCTACCATACCTATGAGATTTCGGTTGCCAGCGCATATCTGGAAACGACCCGTCAACTGGGCCTTGTTTTCATCCTCTGCGAAACTGCCGTTATAATCCTCGCGCTTCGTGGGGGATATCGGCCGGTGGACGATATTCTCGCGCTTTCGCCATTCCTGCGAATGACGCTGCTGTTCTTTCTCGCGACCTTCTGGATCAGCTCCGTCCTGATGGTTCCCGGCGAGCCACCCACCGGGCCGCTGCAATTCGCCTACGATCTCACGATCATTATCCACCTGCTGTTTGCCGGAGCTATTGCGCATGCAATTGGCACTATCGACAGGGCGGCATTGCGGCGCTTCGCCACCTGGATGGGGTTCGGCGCACTGGCCTTTGCCGTGTTCACCGCGATCCAGTTCATCGCCCGGCCTTTGCCCGAGCCTCTGCCGGAAAGGTTTGTGTGGCAGTATGCCATTCCCGGATACATTTCGGTCCGCCTGTTCGGTGCCTACTACGGCGCGCTGCTACTGTTTTACGCCGCCTTTATCCTCGGTGAGGAAAAGCGCGGAGAGGCACGTCCGGTCCAGTACGTCTGGATGACGCTGATGGCGGCGATGACCATCTGGTCGGGAACGCGGGCCGCCATCCTTGCTCTCGTGTTGATCCTGCCCGCTCTAGCGCTCGGTTACCGTATCTGGCCCACACGCGAAGTAATTTTGAAATTCGTCGCCTGCCTTGGAGGGGCTGCCACAATTGCTTGGTTCCTCATTCCGCCGGGAGATCCGCAGTTCTGGCTGTTCCTGCTCAAGGATTTCGGCTCCGTGAATCAGATCTCGAGCGGTCGTCCCGAGATTTGGGCCGCGATGGGGAGAGCTTTTCTCGAGAACCCGCTATTCGGGACGGGACCGTTTTCTTCTGGATGGTTGCTCGCGCGCGAAGGCATGTTTCCGCAGCTCCAGCCGCATAACGCCATTATGCAGTTCCTCGTCCATTGGGGATTACTAGGAACGGTGCCGGTCCTGATCCTGCTCTTCGCGGCGACCCGGACGGTGCATCGTATCGCTTTCGGGAATCCGGATGTCGTGCCCTTCGTCGCCATGCTCGATGCGTTGCTGGTCATGTCGCTCTTCGACGGGATGCTGCATTTTGCCCGCCACCTTATGCTGGTGATGGTTTGCTTAGGCGTCGTGTTCGCCAGCGGTCGCGCCAAGCTCGCTGCCGCCGACTGATCGACAGGGGTTCCCGCCCCGGTTGACGAGCCCCGCCGGACCTGCTGATTGCATCGCCCACGGTGTTTTCTGCCGCGTGGGGAAGGGCTGCATTGTCGACACATAATGAGCGCGCCGGCCTGCTGTGGGTGCTGGCCGGATTCAGTACGCTCGCGATCGGTGATGCGATCGTGAAAGGGATGCCCGGCGAATGGCCGGCAACCGCCATGGCGGCGACGCGCTATGTGCTGGCGGCGATCGGGCTTTCGGCGATCCTCGTGGCGCGTGAAGGGTGGGGCGCCCTGCGCATGCCGCGGCCGGGCACACAATTCCTGCGCGGGCTCGGCGTCAGCCTGGGTTCGGTGGGCATGTTCGCCGCCGTCTGGGTAATGCCGCTTTCGGAGGCGATCACAATCTCCTTCACCCAACCGATGATCACCGCCCTGTTGGCCGCGTTGGTGCTGCGCGAGCCCGCGAAACCCTCGGCCTGGATCGCCACGCTGGTTGCCTTTTGCGGGGTCGTGATCGTGTTGCGGCCGAATTTCGATTCCGCTGGATGGGGGGCGTTCCTGCCGCTGCTGTCCGCCTTCGGCATGGCCATGCTGATGACGGCGAACCGGTCGGTAGTCGGCCATGCCAGCATCTGGGCGATGCAGGCCTATATGGCGATCACCGCCACCGTCATCCTGCTGATCCTTACCGTGGCCGGCCATTTCAGCGGGCTGCCCCAGCTCGTGCTGCACTGGCCGCATTGGAGCGTGGTGGCGCGCATGGCCTTCATCGCGGTGAGCGCCAGCTTCGCGCAGTGGTTCATTTATATGGGCACGGTGAAGGCCGGGGCGGGCAATGTAGCGCCGATGACCTATGGGCAGCTGCTGATGGCGATCCTGCTCGGCTGGATTTTCTTCCACGAAGTGCCGGACCTGATCGCCCTGCTGGGTGCCGCTATCATCGTTGGGGCCGGGCTGTTCCTGTGGTGGGACAGCCGCCGCCGGGCGCTGAAGCCGGCCGCGGACTGACGGGCGGTGCGGTGAAGGGCGACGCCGCGAGCTGCTGGCTGTGCGAGCGCCCGCTGGGCCGCCGGGTGCAATGGCACCACCTCGTGCCCAAGGCCAAGGGCGGGCGGGAAACCGTCGCGCTGCATCCGATCTGCCACCGCGCGATCCACGCCAATTTCACCAATGCCGAACTGGCGCGGATCGGCGGAGACCGGCAGGCGCTGCTGGCGCGCGAAGCAATCGCGAAATTCGTCCGCTGGGTGGCGAACAAGCCGACCGATTTCCAGGCCCCGACCCGGCGACCGAAGTGATCGCTGGAACACCTGGAACACTGTCCTGGAGAAGAAAAACCCTTCCCGGCGATCGGGCATTTCTTCCCGCCGCGCCAACCGCATAATCAAAGAGCCGCGGCGATGATGCGCCGCGGCTCTTGATGTAGGAAAGCGGTCCGGGGAGCGCCCCCTGCGCGCGACGGGCGATCAGCCGTCGACATGCTCCGCAAGCACGGTGAGGCCATTGTCGCCCACTTCGGCGAAGCCGCCGCGGATGGCGATCGTCTCCGGCGCGGCGCTGGCGGTCTTGTAGACCTGCACTTCGCCGTCGCGGATCGTGGACATGAAGGGCGCGTGGCCCTCCAGCACACCGAATTCGCCCTCGCTGCCGGGGACGACCACCATGTGGACGTCCTCGGAGCGGACCAGCTTGGCCGGCGTGACCAGTTCGAAGTGGAGCGCCATCGTCGCTTACGCCTCGTCGGCCATCTTCTTGGCCTTCTCGACCGCCTCTTCGATGCCGCCGACCATGTAGAAGGCCGCTTCCGGAAGATGATCGTATTCGCCTTCGACCACGGCCTTGAACGACTTGATCGTGTCTTCCAGCTGCACGAACTTGCCCGGGATGTTGGTGAACACCTCGGCCACGTGGAACGGCTGGGAGAGGAAGCGCTGGATCTTGCGCGCGCGGGCCACGGTTAGCTTATCCTCTTCGGAAAGCTCGTCCATGCCGAGAATGGCGATGATGTCCTGCAGCGACTTGTACTTCTGCAGCGTCTCCTGGACCTTGCGCGCGGTCTCGTAATGCTCCTGGCCGACGACGCGCGGTTCCAGCACGCGGCTGGTGGAGTCGAGCGGGTCAACGGCCGGGTAGATGCCCAGCTCGGAGATCGCGCGGCTCAGCGTGGTCGTGGCGTCGAGGTGGGCGAAGGAGGTCGCCGGAGCCGGGTCGGTAAGGTCGTCCGCGGGAACGTAGATGGCCTGCACCGAGGTAATCGAACCCTTGGTGGTGGAGGTGATGCGTTCCTGCAGCTGGCCCATGTCGGTGGACAGGGTCGGCTGGTAGCCCACGGCCGAAGGAATACGGCCGAGCAGGGCGGACACTTCCGAACCCGCCTGGGTGAAGCGGAAGATGTTGTCCACGAAGAACAGCACGTCCTGGCCTTCCTGGTCGCGGAAATATTCCGCCATGGTCAGGCCGGACAGGGCGACGCGGGCGCGGGCGCCCGGCGGCTCGTTCATCTGGCCGAACACCAGCGCCACCTTGGAACCGTCCGACGTGGCGTTGCCAGCATCGTCCTTGGCGATAACGCCGGCATCGAGGAATTCGTGATAGAGGTCGTTGCCCTCGCGGGTACGCTCACCCACGCCGGCGAAGACGGACACGCCGCCATGGCCCTTGGCGATGTTGTTGATCAGTTCCTGGATCAGCACGGTCTTGCCCACGCCGGCGCCGCCGAACAGGCCGATCTTGCCGCCCTTGGCGTAAGGCGCGAGCAGGTCGATGACCTTGATGCCGGTCACGAGGATCGCGGCTTCGGTGGACTGGTCGATGAATTCCGGCGCCTTCGCGTGGATCGGGGCGGTCTGGTCCGCGCCCACCGGGCCCATTTCGTCGATCGGCTCGCCCACCACGTTCATGATGCGGCCGAGCGTCTTCGGGCCGACCGGCACGGAGATCTGCGCGCCGGTGTTCACCACCGGCTGGCCGCGGGTGAGGCCGTCCGTGCCGTCCATGGCGATGGTGCGCACGGTGTTCTCGCCAAGGTGCTGGGCGACTTCGAGAACCAGCGTGTTTTCGCCGTTCTTGGTCTCCAGCGCGGTGAGAATTGCGGGCAGCTCGCCTTCGAAGGTCACGTCGACGACGGCGCCGATGACCTGGCTGATAGTGCCGTTGGTGGTCTGGTTGAGCACGGGTGCGGTGGCCATTTTCGTTTCCTTGGCTTCGATCCCTGGAGCGCTTCGGCGCCGGGCTTTCGGTTGTTGCTAAAGCGCTTCCGCGCCAGCAATAATTTCGATGAGTTCGGTGGTGATCGCGGCCTGGCGGCTGCGGTTGTACTGAATGGTCAGCTTGTCGATCAGGTCGCCGGCATTGCGCGTGGCGTTGTCCATCGCGGTCATCGAGGCGCCCTGTTCGGATGCGGCGACTTCGAGCAATGCGCCGAAAAGCTGCGTCTTCAGGTAGCGCGGCAGCAATTCCTCGAGGATTTCTTCCTCGCCCGGCTCATATTCCACCACCGCGCCGCTGCTCGCTTCGGTGGTTTCCGGGGCGGGGACGGGGATGATCTGCTGCACGGTCGGATCCTGCACCAGAGCCGACTGGAAGATCGGATAGACGAGGTGGGCGACGTCGAACTTGCCCGCTTCATACATCGCGACCAGTTCGGCGGCGATCGTTTCGGCTTCGGCGAAGCCGGGATCGCGCACATCCGACGTATCAAAATGCTTGCCGACATTTTCGGGCATGGCGCGCTTGATCGGCGCGCGGCCCTTGCGGCCGACGAGGTAGAATTCCACCGCCTTGCCGGCGGCAACCAGTTCGCGCGCCTTCTTCAGCGCGGCGCGGACGATATTGGAGTTGAGACCGCCGCACAGGCCCTTGTCGGTGTTGACCACCACCAGCAAATGGCGCTGGTCATTGCCGGTGCCGCGCAGCAGCAGCGGCGCGTTGTCCTGCCCGGCGACCTTGCCGGCGAGCGAGGCCATGACGTCGGCCAGGCGCTCGGCATAGGGGCGCGCGGCTTCGGCCGCGGCCTGCGCCTTGCGCAGCTTCGCCGCCGCGACCATCTGCTTGGCCTTGGTGATCTTCTGGGTCGATTTGACCGAGTTGATCCGGCCTTTGAGTTCCTTGAGGCTGGCCATCAGACCTGCTTACTCCGACTAAATGCCTTGCCGCTCGCCCAATAGACGAGGCCGCCCACGACCAGTCCGTAGATGAATTCGTCACCGCGATCCGCCTGACCGGCCCCGAGCACGAGGAAAGTCGTCAGGCCGCATACGATGCCGAGGCCGATGCGAATGGCGCGGTTCCGATCCATCAGGCGAACTGCTTGGCGAAAGCGTCGAGCGCCGCCTTGGTCTTGTCGGCCACTTCGCCCTCGAACTTCTGCGTTGTGCGGATTTCATTCAGCACGTCGGCATGGTCGGAGCGCATGAAGCTCAGCATGGCGGCTTCGTATTCGGTCACCCGGTCCACCGGGATCGCATCGAGATAGCCATTGGTGCCGGCGAAGATCGACACGGTCTGCTCTTCGAACGGCATCGGGCTGAACTGCTTCTGCTTGAGCAGCTCGGTCAGGCGCGCACCGCGATTGAGCAGCTTCTGCGTCGCGGCGTCGAGATCCGAGCCGAACTGCGCGAAGGCAGCCATTTCGCGATACTGGGCCAGCTCCAGCTTGATCGAGCCGGCGACCTTCTTCATCGCCTTGGTCTGGGCCGAACCGCCCACGCGGCTGACCGACAGGCCGACGTTAATCGCCGGGCGGATGCCCTGGTAGAACAGGTTCGTCTCGAGGAAGATCTGGCCGTCGGTGATCGAGATCACGTTGGTCGGAATATAGGCCGACACGTCGCCCGCCTGCGTTTCGATGATGGGGAGGGCGGTCAGCGAACCGGCGCCGTTTTCCTCGTTCATCTTCGCCGCGCGTTCGAGCAGGCGGCTATGCAGGTAGAACACGTCGCCCGGATAGGCTTCGCGGCCCGGCGGGCGGCGCAGCAGCAGCGACATCTGGCGGTAAGCGACGGCCTGCTTGGAAAGGTCGTCATACACGATCACGGCATGCATGCCGTTGTCGCGGAAAAACTCGCCCATCGCGGCGCCGGTGTAAGGCGCGAGATACTGCAGCGGGGCCGGCTCCGAAGCGGTCGCGGCGATGACGATGGAATAATCCATCGCGCCGTTCTCTTCGAGCTGGCGGACGATCTGCGCGACGGTGGAGCGCTTCTGGCCCACGGCGACATAGATGCAATAGAGCTTCTTGCTCTCGTCGTCGCCGGCATTGACTTCCTTCTGGTTGATGAAGGTGTCGATGGCGACGGCGGTCTTGCCGGTCTGGCGGTCACCGATGATCAGTTCGCGCTGGCCGCGGCCGACGGGAACCAGGGCGTCGATCGCCTTGAGGCCGGTCTGCACGGGTTCGTGCACGGACTTGCGCGGGATGATGCCAGGGGCCTTGGCTTCCACGCGGGCGCGCTTGTCGGCCACGATCGGGCCCTTGCCGTCGATCGGGTTGCCGAGCGCGTCGACCACGCGGCCGAGCAGGCCCTTGCCGATCGGCACGTCAACGATGGTGCCGGTGCGCTTGACGCTGTCGCCTTCCTTGATCTCGGCGTCGGAGCCGAAGATCACGACGCCGACATTGTCGGCTTCGAGGTTCAGGGCCATGCCCTGCACGCCATTGGCGAATTCCACCATCTCGCCGGCCTGGACATTGTCGAGGCCGTGGATGCGGGCGATGCCGTCACCGACGCTCAGCACGGAGCCGACTTCGCTGACTTCGGCTTCACTGCCGAAACTGGCGATCTGGTCCTTGATGACCTTGGAGATTTCTGCGGCGCGGATTTCCATGTGGTTTTGCCTTTCGTGAGCCTTTGCGGCGTCAGCCCTTCATGGCCTGGGCGAGAGTATTGAGACGGGTGCGGATCGAACTGTCGATACGCTTGGAACCGATGGTGACGACGAGCCCGCCGAGCAGGTCGGGATCGACGCGGGACTTGAGCTTGACCGTGCGGCCTTCGCGGGCGCGCAGCTTCTGTTCGAGCTGGGCAAGCTGTTCGTCGGTAAGCGCATGGGCGCTGGCGACTTCGGCGCTCACTTCGCCGCGCTGGGCGGCGGCGATGGTGTGGAAGGCGCGGATCATCGCCGGCAGATCGGCCACGCGGCGGTTTTCCGCCAGCACGCCGAGGAAATTGCGGGTAAGGCCGGCCAGGCCGAGATATTCGCCGATCCCGGCGACGACCTTGGCCAGCTGGCTGCGGCTCACTTCCGGGTTGCGGATGAGGGCGCGCAATTCGGCCGATTCGGCCAGCGCAGCATCGAGCTTGTCGAGATCGGCCTCGACCGCAGTGATGGTGCCCGCCTCGCTGGCGAGGTCGAACAGGGCCGATGCATAACGCCCGGCTAGGCTTGCCTGAATACCGGCGGAAAGCTCCACGCGCTGAGGTCCTTTTGGGTCCGAGAAGACGGTAAACTTGGGCCTGCCAAAAAGGGCGCAAAAATTGCACCCCGGCAAAGCTGGCGCGCGCCTAGCATCGGGGTGGCGGGGATGCAAGCCGGGTGGTCAGGGCGCCGTGTCGCACTTGTAGACAAGCCGTTCATTGGGCTGTTCGGGCAGCAGCGACAGCACGGTGGACTGCTTCGCGCCGAACTCGCGCGCCGCTTCCTCGCCGCCGCCGCAGGCCGGCGCCTGGTATTCGCCGCGCGCCTTGCGGGTGCTGGCCATCTCGTCATGCCCGAGCAGGTAGCGGTCGATCCGGTATTCGCCGCTATTCGGGTCGAAATGGCTGACCGAAACCGCCGCCTCGTCGGACGGGACGAAGACGCGGGTCCATTCGCCATTGGCGAGGCCATATTGCGTGCGCCCATTGACGCAGCCGCCTTCGGACCACTGGAACGGCAGGTCGTCGGTGGCGGAACTGGTCACGCGGCTGCGCTGCGGATCGAGCACGCAAACGAGATTGCCTGTCTCGGCATTGTCGGGCTTTTCGATCGGGCCGTTATTCTCGGCCGCCATTTCCTCGCGCAGCAAATCCTGCAGCCGGTCCTCGATCTGGTCGAAGCCGGGGCGCGAAAGCCAGGCGATTCCCGCACCGAGCAGGGCGACCACGGCCACCCCGCCGGCGATCTTGGCATTGCGGTGGTCGCCGCTGTTCCGGGCGAGCAAGGCATAGCCGCCCGCACCGAGCACCACGACCAGCAGCAGCCCGGACAGCGCCATGCGGTTGTCGCGTTCGGCCAGGATCTCGAACTCGATCTGGCGCCGGGCCTCCTCGCTGCGGCGAGCAAGCGCTTCCTGTTCGGCCTGTGTCCGCGCCTGCTTGGCCTGCCGTTCGCGCTCGGTCCGCTGGCGTTCCTGCTCGTCGAGATCGGCGAGGCTGCGGCAGGGCAGGCCGTTGACCTGCGGGACGATGCCGTTGGCGCGCAGGAAAGGCAGCAATTCGCGGGTCGAGACCGCGAAGAAGAACTCCGCATCGGCCCCGCCGCTTTCCGCGCCGAAGCTGTTCACGCCGATCACCCTTCCGCATTCGTCGAGCAGCGGGCCGCCGCTGTTTCCGCGCGCGATCGGGGCGGTGTGCAGCAGCGAATCGAAATCGCGCGTCGGGCGGCTGCCCGAAAGGAAGCCCGTGCTCGTCACCGGCGGCTGGGCATGGAAGATGTCGGTGATCGAAAGCCCCTGCGCCCGATCGACATTCATCGGATAGCCGACCGCGGTGACCGGGCCGCTATTGGTGGGTGGATTGCCGGAGACGGTCAGCGGCGGCAGGTTCATCGTGCTGGTGGTGGCGACCAGCGCCAGATCGTTGCGCGAGGATACCGCGACCAGCCGGCCATAGACCGCGCTTTGCCCGTCGGAAGGGACGATGCCGATGGCGAGATCGGGATCGTCGATCGCTTCCTGCACCACATGCGCATTGGTGACGATCCGTTCGGGCGTGACCGCGAAGCCGGTGCCGTGGGAAATCGGGATCACCTCGCTGCCGTCATGCTCGACGATGACGACCCGCACCACGCCGCGCGCGGCGGCTTCTATGTCTGCGGGGCCCGCGAGCGCCGGCAGCGGGGCGAGCAGCGCCAGGGCGGCAAGCAGCCGCGCGAGCCACATGATGGGTTGGGATCGATCCTCCATTGCTGCGCCTTCTCGCCGCCATTGGCTTTGAGCGCAAGATTCGGGAAGCAATCCTTCGCCGAATGCCTATCCTTGCTGCATGAGCGATACCGATCCCCGAGAGCTGCAACGCATGGAAGCCGCCTTCGCCGCGCGCGACCGGCGCTGGGACGGGCGCTTCGTCGTGGCGGTGCGGACCACCGGCATCTATTGCCGGCCGAGTTGCCCGGCGCGCCGCCCGCGCCCGGAAAACACGCGCTTCTATGCCACCAATGCCGAGGCCGAAGCGGCGGGCTTCCGCCCCTGCAAGCGCTGCGAACCCGATGCGGTGGCGCGCGATGCGGCGGCGGTGGAGCTGGCGATTGCCCTGCTGCGCGATGCGGCCGAGCCGCTGACCCTGGCCGATCTGGCGCAGGAGACCAGCTATTCGCCCAGCCATTTCCAGCGCATCTTCAAGCGCAGCACCGGCCTTTCGCCAGCCGAATATGCGCGGGCGCTGCGACGCGAGCGCGCGAACGAATCGCTCAGCGGCGGCGAAACGGTGACCGGCGCGATCTACGAGGCGGGCTATGGCGCGCCCTCGCGCTTTTACGAGGACAGCAAGGGGAGGATGGGCATGGCGCCATCGGCCTGGAAGAATGGCGGCAGGGGCGTGACGATCAGTTGGGCGGTGGTGGAAACCACGCTCGGTCCGATGCTCGTCGCCGCGACGGAAAAGGGCGTTTGCCGCCTCTCCTTCGGTGAGACCGGCGAGGATTTGCGGGCACGCTTTCCCGAAGCCGAACTGGCCGAGGGCGGGGCGGGCTTCGCGCAATTGCTGGAAGCCGTGATCGCCGAGGTGGAGCGGCCGGGCAGCGGCGGGGCCGATGTCCCGCTCGACGTGCAGGGCACGGCGTTCCAGGAGAAGGTGTGGCGGGAATTGCGCCGCATCCCGCCGGGCGAGACCCGCTCCTATGCCGAAATCGCGGCGGCGGCGGGCAATCCCAGGGCCGTGCGCGCCACCGGCAGCGCCAATGGCGCGAACCATGTGTCCGTGCTGATCCCCTGCCACCGCGTCGTTCGGTCGGACGGGTCGCTGGGCGGCTATGCCTGGGGGCTCGATATCAAGCGCGAACTGCTTGAGCGGGAAAAGGGACGGGGTTGACCGCTCAGACGAAACTGTAGGGGTCGATATCGACGCCGATCCGCACGCCTTGCGGGAAGGTCAGCGCGCCGAGCCATTCGCGGATGACGTTCTGCACCTCGGCCGAACGCCGGGCATTGAGCAGCAGGCGATAGCGGTAGCGGCCGCGCAGCAGCGCCATCGGCGCGGGGGCCGGGCCGAGGATCTGGACATCGGGCAGGCTGGGCCGCGTGGCGCCGATCTGATTGGCGGCTTCGCGGGCTTCGGCTTCGTCCTCGCTCGAGACGATGATCGCCGCCCAGCGGCCGAAGGGCGGGGCGCCGGCGTGGCGGCGCGCTTCGGTTTCGGCTTCGTAGAATGCGTCGCGATCCCCAGCGGCGAGCGCGGCGATCACCGCCGCTTCCGGATGGCGGGTCTGGATCAGCACTTCGCCCGGCTTGGAGCCGCGCCCGGCGCGCCCGGCCACCTGCGCGATCTGCTGGTATGTCCGCTCCGCCGCGCGCAGGTCCCCGCCTTCCAGGCCGAGATCGGCATCGACTACGCCGACGAGTGTGAGTTCGGGAAAGTGGAAGCCCTTGGTCACGAGCTGCGTGCCCACGATCACGTCGATCTCGCCCGCTTCCGCCTGCGCCACGAAGGCCGCCGCTTTCTCCGGAGAATTGAGCGTGTCGGATGTCGCTACCGCCACCCGTGCTTCGGGCAAAATCTCGGCCACTTCATCGGCAATCCGCTCGACGCCCGGGCCGCAGGCGACGAGGCAATCGGGCTCGCCGCATTCGGGGCAGCGATCGGGCGTTTCGGTCTCGTGCCCGCAATGATGGCAGGCAAGGCGGCGGCTGAGCCTGTGCTCGACCAGCCAGGCGCTGCAATTGGGGCATTGGAAGCGATAGCCGCAATGGCGGCACAGGGTCAGCGGGGCATAGCCGCGGCGGTTGAGGAACAGCAGCGATTGCTCACCGCGTTCCAGCCGGGCGAACAATTCGCGGGCGAGGCGCGGGGCGAGCCAGCGGCCGCGCTCGGGCTGTTCCTCGGTCAGATTGACGGTCTCGATTTGTGGCATGGATGCACCGCCGAAGCGGCTGGGAAGCACCAGCCTTTCATAAATGCCCGCTTCGGCCATTTGCAGGCTTTCGAGCGCGGGCGTCGCGCTGGCGAGGATCACCGGGATCTTCTCGAACCGTGCGCGCATCACGGCCACGTCGCGCGCATTGTAGCGCACGCCGTCATCCTGCTTGAAGCTGATCTCATGCGCCTCGTCGACCACGATCAGGCCCAGCCTGGCATAGGGCAGGAACAGCGCCGAACGCGCGCCGACCACCACCTGCGCCTCGCCGCTGGCAATGGCGCGCCAGGCCCGCCGCCGTTCGGTCTGCTTGAGCGAGGAATGCCAGACGATCGGCGGTGTGCCGAAGCGATCCTCGAAGCGCCGCAGGAAGGCTTCGGTCAGCGCGATTTCCGGAAGCAGGACAAGCGTTTGCTGCGCATTCCTGAGAGCCTGCGCAATGGCTTCGAAATAGGTTTCGGTCTTGCCCGATCCAGTCACGCCATCAAGCAGGAAGGGCGCGAAGCCACCTTCGCGCACCGCCTCCACGAAGCGTCCGGCAACTTCCGCCTGGCCTTCGGTCAGTTCGGGCTCGTCGAAATCGGCGCTGGCCCGGTCATAGGGACGGTCGCAATCGACCACCACGGGTTCCAGCACGCCCTGATTCACAAGGCCTCGCAACACACCTTCGCTGACGCCTGAAATATCGGCCAATTCCCGCAAGGTCGCCTGCTCGCCCTCCAGCGCCGCCATGGCCAGTTCGCGCTTGGGCGTCATCCGTTCGGGCATGCCGCCGGTAAGGCGATATTCGGTCATCGTCGCCGGGCCCTTCAGCGCGCCGCCGCTCGAAAGCACCATGCGCGCGACCGAGAGCATCGGGGCGCAGTAATAATCGGCGGTCCATTCGATCAGCCGGCGCAATTCGGCCTTCAGCGGCGGGACGGGCAGCGGGCCCAGCAGCAGGCGCAGCTTCGAATCGGGCACGGTGTCGCCGGGCAGCCGCCCTTCGTCCCACACGATGCCGATCACCTGCCGCGGCCCGAGCGGCGCGACCACCACCGAACCGGGCACGACCTCCATCCCCTCCGGCACGCGATAATCGAGCGGGCCGAGCGCGGCATTGAAGACAAGCAGGCGGACGCGTTGCATTGCTCCCTAGATCGAAGCGCAAGCGGCGAAAGGCAACCGGGCGGCGAGCATGATAGGATGTTGTCCGCGACTCAGTTCGCGGACAAGCGGGGATGGCCGATGGACGCCGAAGCGCAGCTGGAAAGCTTTATCGCGAAATATGACGATCGGATCGCCGCGCAGCTGCGCACCGCGATCGCCCGGATGAAGGCGCGCCTGCCGGGCACGGTGATCATGGCCTATGACAATTACAACGCGCTGGCTGTGGGCTTCGGCCCGCGCGAGCGCGCATCGGACATGGTGGTTTCCATCGCCGGCTATCCGCGCTGGGTGACGCTGTTCTTCCTCAAGGGGGCGGGACTGCCCGATCCCGATGGCTTGCTGGAAGGCAAGGGCAGCCACGCGCGCAGCATCCGGCTGGACGACGAATTGTCGCAGCTAGGCGATCCGCGCGTCGATGCACTGATCGAGAAGGCCTTCGCGCGCTGCGAGCCGCCGGTCGATCCGGCGGGCGAACAGCGGCTCGTCATCGCCTCGATCTCCGCGAAACAACGCCCGCGGCGACCGGCCTGAGCCGCTGTTGCGGCTGCGTCAGAGCAGCATGGACAGCCTGATGCGCGGGAAGTGCGAGACTTCGGAGCCCATGCCGTGGCGCTTGGCATAGGTCAGCTGGTATCCGATCCCGCCGGTGATATGCGCGGTAAGGTGATGTTCCAGCTCGCCGATCGCGCGCCAATGCACGGGTTGGGGATCGCCCACCCGGTATTCCGACCGCAGGACGTAGAACATCTCGCCGGAGCCCCGCAGCATCGTGGCGCGAGCGAGTCGGAAAGAGGCCTGCACCCGCTCCCGCAGCCGAATCTGCGCGCGCGAACTGCCATGGATGAAGCGCTCTTCCAGCCGGGTGCGGGATGACAGGAAGCCGGCGGAAAGGTCCGCCTCCTGGTAGGGGCGCACTTCATGCCCGTCGCCGAAGTCGTAATAGGCCATGCCGCCGCTCATGCCGAAATGGTCCGACAGGTCGAGATCGGCCCAGGCGCGGCCGAATGTCAGGTCGTTTCCTTCCCGGGCGCGGGTGGAAACCTCCATATTGGCCTTCGCGTGATCGCCGAGAACGAACTTGTGGCCGGCGGCGAACCAGAACTGCGTATCCTCGTCCGAAGCGCGCGCGGAGGACCAGTCCAGCGCAATTGCGGCGATCGCGGCCAGATAGATGGAAAAGCCGGTTGTGCGAGGCATAGCCCGCTCTATACCGGCCCGCGAAGAGACCGCGAGCTATCTTGAACGAGGAATCATGAAATTTTTCGCCGACACTGCTGAAATCGAGGACATCAAGGAACTGGCCGCCACCGGCCTGCTCGATGGTGTGACCACCAACCCCTCGCTGATCCACAAATCCGGTCGTGACTTCATGGAAGTGACGAAGGAAATCTGCGGCCTCACCGATGGACCCGTCAGCGCCGAAGTCGTCGCGCTCGATCACGAGACGATGATGAAAGAGGCCGAAGTGCTGCGCAAGATCGCGGACAATGTCTGCATCAAGGTGCCGCTCACGATCGACGGGCTGAAGACATGCAAGGCGCTGACCGAAGACGGCACGATGGTGAATGTCACCCTGTGCTTCTCGGCCAATCAGGCGCTGCTGGCGGCCAAGGCCGGCGCGACCTTCGTTTCGCCCTTCGTCGGCCGGCATGACGATAACGGCTTCGACGGCATGGACCTGATCCGCGATATCCGCCTGATCTACGACAATTATGCCTATGAAACCGAAATCCTCGTCGCCAGCGTGCGCCATGCGACGCATGTCCTTGAAAGCGCGCGCATCGGTGCCGATGTCGTCACCGCGCCGCCCAAGGTCATCAACGGGCTGGTGAAGCACGTCCTGACCGACAAGGGCATCGAAGGCTTCCTTGCCGACTGGGCGAAGACCGGCCAGACCATCATTTAAGGCTCCGGGCGTTACGGGCAGCATTTGGCAGACGAAACACCTCTCGATCGCTTCAAGCTCGCGCTGACCGGCGCGGCGCGGGCCATTGCGCGCGATCGCGAGGCGGAAGTCTCGTGGTCCAGCGACGGGCCGGGATTGCAGGGCGATTCCATCCGCGTGCCGATGCCGGCGCGCGCCTTGCCCGCCGACCAGGCGCGCGAGGCGCGCGGCTTTGCCGACAGCTATTCGCTGCGCCTGCGCCATCACAATGAAGCGCTGCATCGCCGCAACATGCCGGCCGAGCCCGGCGCGCGCGCCTGCTACGACGCGATCGAGCAGGTCCGTTACGAGGCGCTGGGCGAGAACAATTTCGCCGGCATGCGCGACAATCTCGAAGCCGCGACCGAGATGCGCCTGCGCTCGGACCCGATTTCGCGCGCGACCACGGCCGATGACGTGCCGATGCAATCGGCGCTGGCGTTGATGCTGCGCGAGCAGCTGACCGGCCAACCGATCCCCGAAAGCGCGCGCGAAGGCGTGGAGATGGTCCGCGAATTCATCGAAAGCCGCACCGGCGACGATTTCGAACGACTGGCCCTGTCGCTGGACGACCAGAAGGCCTTCCAGTCGCTTTCGCTCGACATGCTGCGCCATCTCGAACTGGTCCGCGCCGACGAGATGGACGAGCCGGCCAATGAGGATTCCGGCGAGGAGCAGGACGGCCAGGACGAGCGCGACAGCGAGGATAGCGACGAGCAGCGCAGCGACGAGGAAATCCGCCAGGAGCAGACCTCCGGCGAAAGCGGCGAAGGCGAGGGCGACGAGGAGTCCACGCAAGAAGTCGAGCAGGAACAGGAGATGACCGAGGGGGACATTGGCGACGAGGGCGAGGAGGGCATGATGCCCGTCCGCCCGAACCGCCCTTGGACCGATCTCCCCGAAAGCTTCGACTACAAGGTCTTCACCGAGGAATTCGACGAGATCATCGAAGCGCAGGAATTGTGCGACCAGGACGAACTCGGCCGTCTGCGCGCCTATCTCGACAGCCAGCTGACCGGCCTGCAGGGCGTCGTCACCCGGCTCGCCAACCGGCTGCAGCGGCGGCTGATGGCGCAGCAGAACCGCAGCTGGGATTTCGACCAGGAAGAAGGTCTGCTCGATGCCGCGCGGCTGGCGCGCGTGGTCGTCAGCCCCGGCCATTCGCTGTCCTACAAGGTCGAGCATGAGCAGGATTTCAAGGACACGGTCGTCACCCTGCTGATCGACAATTCCGGCTCCATGCGCGGCCGCCCGATCTCGATCGCGGCGATCAGTGCGGACATCATGGCCCGCACGCTGGAACGCTGCGGCGTGAAGGTGGAAATCCTTGGCTTCACCACCCGCGCCTGGAAGGGCGGGCAGAGCCGCGAGAAATGGCTGGGCAGCGGCAAGCCCGCCAATCCCGGCCGGCTCAACGATCTGCGCCACATCATCTACAAGAAGGCCGACGAGCCGATGCGCCGCGCGCGCAAGAATCTCGGCCTGATGATGCGTGAAGGGCTGCTGAAGGAAAATATCGACGGCGAGGCGCTGCTATGGGCGCATACCCGCCTGCTGGCCCGCGCCGAGGACCGCCGCATATTGATGGTGATTTCGGACGGCGCGCCGGTCGACGATTCAACGCTGAGCGTGAACAATGCGGGCTATCTGGAAACGCATCTGCGCAAGGTGATCGACTGGATCGAGAAGCAGAGCCCGGTGCAGCTCGTAGCGATCGGCATCGGCCACGATGTGACCCGTTATTACCGGCGGGCGGTGACGATCATGGATGTCGAACAGCTTGGCGGCACCATTATCGAGCAATTGGCCGGTCTGTTCGAAGTAGAGTAGCGCCTACGCCGCCCGGAGCTTTCCGGTCGGGCCGGAAGGCCGCGGCGCAGGCACCCTGTCCGACTACGGGCTGGCCGGCTCGTCGTCGTCGCTGACGATAACCACGACAGCAACGAGCGCCGCCGCGAAACCGGCGAGCAGCAGGCCGCCGGAGAGGTTTTCGCTGTCCTCGACGGGTGCGCTGCTGCGAACGCCGTCAACATCCGCAGCGCTGGCCATGACCGGAGCGGCCATGAGGCCAAGGGCCGCCACGGAGGTGAGACATTTTCCGATATTAATCATAGTGCTTGTTTTCCCTCATTGTTGCACCGCAGCAAGGCGTATCATCAACTAATGATGGAATGCAAGGCGGGCTGCGAGTGATTGTTAATAACTTTGTAGCCATCCTATTCGAAAGAATGCTGCGCAAGCTTGACCTTCCGCGCGCCGCGGGCCAAGGCCGCGCCATGACCGAAGCGTTCGCCAGCCTGCTCCTTCTTAGATGACGCACCCGTTCCTCTGGGTGCCGTTCACGTTGGTCGCGGCACTCATGCAGGTGCTCCGCAACGCGTTTCAGGCAAAATTGACTAGGCGTATCGGTACGCTGGGCGGGACGCAGGTGCGTTTCATCTATGGGCTGCCCTTCGCGCTGGTCCTGCTCGCCGGCCATTTGCTGCTGTTCCCGCAGGCACTGCCGCCGATCACGGCTTCCGCCATCGGCTGGGCCTCGCTCGGCGCGATCAGCCAGATCGTCGCCACGGCGCTGATGCTGGTGGTGATGGGCAAGCACGATTTCGGCCTCGCCTATGCCTATATCAAGACGGAGCCGGTGAGCGTGGCGCTGCTCGGCTTCGTGCTGATCGGCGACAATCTGCCGCTGCTCGGCTGGGCGGCGGTGATCGTGGTGACGTTCGGCGTGATGCTGGCTTCGCTGCAGAAGGGCGGGAAGGGCACCGGGGCTTTCGACTGGCCGCCAATGCTCACCGGAATTGCCGGCGGCGCGTTGTTCGGCCTGTCCGCGATCTGTTTCCGCGCCGCCATCCATGCGCTGCCCGAAGGCGGCTTCATCCTGCGTAGCCTGACGATGCTGGCCATCTCGCTGGCGATCCAGTCGGCCATGCTCGCCGGATGGTTCATCGCGCGCGGTTACGAGCCCTTGCTCGGCTCGCTGCGCGAATGGCGGCTGAGCATCGTCGCCGGCCTGTTCGGGGCGCTGGCCTCGGCCTGCTGGTTCATCGGCTTTTCGCTGACCATCGCCGCCAATGTCCGCACGCTGGCGCTGGTGGAAATGCCGATCGTCGCGCTGGCCTCGCGCTGGGTCTCGGGCCGGTGGCTTTCAGGGCGCGAATGGCTGGGCTTCGTGCTGGTGACGCTGGGCGTGCTGCTCCTGCTGCTCGCCCATCCGGCTTGAACAGCGCCCGGCCTGCTGGCACAGCGCCCGCGCCATGACTGACACGCCGCTGAAGCTGTTCAACAGCCTGACTCGCCAGCTCGAGACATTCGAGCCCGTCCATCCGGGCGAGGCGCGCGTCTATAGCTGCGGGCCGACGGTCTATAACTATCCGCATATCGGCAATATGCGCGCCTATGTCTTTGCCGACGTGCTGGGGCGCGTGCTGAGCTGGAAGGGCTACAAGCTCACCCACGTCATCAACATCACCGATGTCGGGCATCTGACCGACGATGCCGATGCCGGTGAGGACAAGATGGAGAAGATGGCGGCGCAGCAGCACCAGTCCATCTGGGACATCGCGCGGCATTACACGGAGGCTTATTGGGCCGACATAAAGGCGCTCAATATCCGCCAGCCGGCCGAATGGTCGATCGCCACCAATTATGTCGAGCAGATGATCGACTTCGCGAAAAGAATCGCCCCGGAGCACTGCTACGAACTCGATAGCGGGCTCTATTTCGACGTCTCGACGGTAGACGATTACGGCAAGCTCGCGCGTGCCGTTACCGAGGAAGGCGAGGGGCGGATCGAAGCGGTCGAAGGCAAGCGCAACGCCGCCGATTTCGCCATCTGGCGCAAGACTCCGCCGGGCGAGACGCGGCAGATGGAATGGGATTCCCCTTGGGGCAAGGGCGCACCGGGCTGGCATCTCGAATGCTCGGTGATGAGCGGAGACCTGCTCGGCTTCCCCTTCGACATCCATACGGGCGGCATCGACCACCGCGAGATCCACCACCCGAACGAGATCGCGCAGAACCAGGCCTTCTGCTGCACGAACGGGCTATCCGTCCCCGCCAATTCCGGCGCGCGGATTTGGATGCACAACAATTTCCTGGTCGAGCGCAGCGGCAAGATGAGCAAGAGCGCGGGCGAATTCCTGCGTCTGCAATTGCTGATCGACAAGGGCTATCACCCGCTCGCATACCGCTTGATGTGCCTGCAGGCGCATTATCGCAGCGAACTGGAATTCAGCTGGGAAGGGCTTGGCGCGGCGCTGACGCGGCTCAAGCGGATGGTGATGGCGGCCGAGCGGTTGCAGGACGCCGACGAGGGCGATCCTTCGCATCCCAAATTCGCGCCGCTGCTCGAGAAATTCGATGCCGCGATCAGCGACGATCTCAACACGGCGGTGGCGCTGACCGCGCTCGAGGAAGCGCTGGCCGTCAAGAAAGTCGATGCCGGGGTGAAGCGCGCCGTGATCGCCAGGATGGACGAGGTCATGGGACTGGGCCTGCTCGCCCTCGCGCGCGCCGATCTGCGCATCCGCCCCAAGGCAGCAACCATCACTGAAGCCGAGATCGAGGACGCGCTCGCCCGCCGCAAGGCCGCGCGGGCCGAGAAGGATTTCGCCACTTCCGACGCCATCCGCGATGAGCTCGCGGCCAAGGGCGTCGAGGTGATGGACGGCGATCCGCTCGGCTGGGAATGGAAGCTGGGCTAGGCCGGTCCTCGACTTCACGCGCGCCAAGTTGTTAGGGGAGCGCGCATGACTGTCGCCGTATTGCCCGATCCCGTCCGTCCGCTGCTGGAAGACCGCCTGCCCGAATGGGTGGAGCCGCTCTGGTGGAGCGATCCCGAAAACCTCGTCGAACTGGCGCCCGCCGCCGAGATCGGCTGGTTCGACCTGCATCTGAAGCCGCCCGTGCTGCGTTCGGTCCAGCTTGCGCGCGGGCTGCGCTGGCTCAACACGTCCTATGCCGGGGTGGACTGGCTGCCGCTCGCCGATCTCGAGGGGCGCGGGGTGAAGCTGACTTGCGGATCGGGCCTGACCACGACCCAGGTCTCGGAATTCGCGGTGATGACAATGCTAGCCTTTGCAAAGGATTACCGCGCGGTAGTGCGTGCACAAGACGGGCATGACTGGCTCTCCGTCCCGCCCGGAATTCGCGACCTTTCGGGCAGCCGCGCGCTGGTGCTCGGCTATGGCGCGATCGGCCACGCGATCGGGCGGGCGCTGGAAGGTCTCGGCGTGGAAGTGGTCCCTGTGCGCAGCAAGGCCGGGGAGGGCGCGCTCGGCCCTGGCGACTGGCGGGGCGAGCTGGACGGTTTCGACTGGATCGTGCTCGCTTTGCCGGGAACGGGCGACACCGTCGGCCTGATAGGCGCGGCGGAGCTGGCGGCGATGAAGCCCGAGGCGGTGCTGGTGAACTTCGCCCGCGCCGACATTATCGACCAGCCCGCACTGATCGACGCGCTGCGCGAAAGGCGCATCGCCGGGGCGATCCTCGACACGGTCGATCCCGAGCCGCTGCCGCGCGATCATCCCTTCTGGTCGCTCGAAAACGCGCATGTCACCATGCATCTTTCGGGCATTCCGACACCGGCGAGCCAGCAGCGCGCGGCCGACCGCTTCCTGCGCAATTGCGCCCGCTTTCGCGGCGGGACCGGGCTGGAAGCAGAGGTGGATTTGCAGCGCGGATATTGAGGGGCCGGCATTGATCGGGGAGCTTTCGGCCGGGCTCCGGATTGGATTGTCAGGAGGATCGCATGGTCACGCTGAAAGACACCTACCCGCTCTATCTCAACAACAGGCCCGCCCAGCCCAACACCGATCTGGCGGTGACGGACAAATATACCGGCGAAATTGCCTTCCGCACCGCGCTCGCCACGCCGGACGTTATCGAACAGGCGATTGCCGGCGCGGTGCGCGCAGCGGAGCCGATGGCGAAGCTGGCCAGCTATGAGAAGCAGGGCGTGCTCGACCATTGCGTCGCCCGCTTCCGCGAGCGGTTCGACGAGCTGGCCTATGCGCTTTGCGTCGAGGCCGGCAAGCCGATCAGGGATGCCGAGGGCGAAGTCACCCGGTTGATCGACACATTCCGCATCGCCGCCGAGGAGGCCGTGCGCAATTACGGCGAGATCCAGCCGCTCGATATCTCCGCGCGGGCCAAGGGCTATATCGGCATGTGGAAGCGCGTGCCGATCGGGCCGTGCAGCTTCATCAGCCCGTTCAATTTCCCGCTCAATCTCGCCGCGCACAAGATTGCGCCGGCCATCGCCATGGGCTGCCCCTTTGTGATGAAGCCGGCCAGCATGACGCCGCTCGGCGCGCTGATCATGGGCGAGGTGCTGGCCGAATGCGACGTGCTGCCCGAAGGCGCCTTCTCGATCCTCCCGGCCCATCGCGACGGTGCGGCGATGTTCACCGAGGATGAGCGGTTCAAGCTGCTGAGCTTCACCGGCTCCCCCGCGGTCGGCTGGGCGCTGAAGGCCAAGGCCGGCAAGAAGAAGGTGATCCTCGAACTCGGCGGCAATGCGGCGGTGATCGTGGACAAGGATGCCGATCTCGATCACGCGCTGGAGCGGATCATTTTCGGCGCGTTCTACCAGTCCGGCCAGAGCTGCATCGGCGTGCAGCGGATCATCATCCACGCGGATGTTTATGACCGGTTCAAGGCCATGCTGGTGGAACGGACCAGCGCACTCAAGGCTGGCGATCCGAAGGACCGCGAGACATTCATCGGCCCGATGATCTCCGAACAGGAGGCGACCCGGCTAAAGGGCTGGATCGACGATGCGGTGGCCGCCGGCGCCACGCTGCTCTGCGGCGGCGAACTGGAAGGCAACATGCTGCAGGCGACCCTGCTCGAAGGCGTACCGGGCGATTGCGACGCCAATAAGGACGAGGCCTTCGGCCCGCTGGCCAATCTCTCCAAATTCTCCGACTGGAACGAAGCGCTCGACCAGGTGAATGACAGCAAGTTTGGCCTGCAGGCCGGCATCTTCACCCGCGACCTCCATCAGGTGCTCGATGCCTGGGACCGGCTGGAAGTCGGCGGGGTGATGGTGAACGAGGTTTCGTCATACCGGGTGGACAACATGCCCTATGGCGGGGTGAAGGAATCCGGCCTCGGCCGCGAGGGCATCCGCTTCGCGATGGAGGATATGAGCGAGATCCGGAACCTGGTGATCCGGCGGGTTTGAGCGGCGGGAAATTCCCGGCGCTTCGTCATTGCGAGCGTAGCGAAGCAATCCATGGCGGCAAAGTGTCGCCCTGCATTACCAATGACGAAGGCGTGGCAGTCACCCGTCTTCCAGCAGCAGCAATTCGCAGGTGACCCGCATCAGCGGCGGGT
>Ga0207828_100162_pt1 | contig 62410 bp, 57 predicted proteins | sample TtaePargueraPR_11_FD_187276 | JGI IMG/M metagenome (GOLD analysis project Ga0207828, IMG submission 187276) | Aerobic enrichment media microbial communities from Bioluminiscent Bay, La Parguera, Puerto Rico - Tt and P2 (3) (SPAdes) | ecosystem: Environmental > Aquatic > Marine > Unclassified ...
TGCGCGCATCGAAGGGCGAGCCGTTGGGCACCAGCAGCATTTCCGCGCCCGTCTCTTCCAGACACTCCACCACATCGGTGAACCAGATGTCCTCGCAGACGGGCACGCCAATGCGCACGCCGCGGAAATTGAGCGGGCCGGGCATGGCGCCGGGCGAGAAGACGCGCGGCTCATCGAAGACGCCGTAATTGGGCAGGTGCACCTTGAAGCGCACGCCCGCCACCTTGCCGCCATCGAGCAGCGCCACGGCGTTTTTGAGCGTGCCTTCTTCTTCCGAAATCCAGGGAGTGCCGACGAGAACCGCGGGGCCGCCATCCGCCGTTTCTTCGGCCAGCGCGTTCAGGGCTTCCATCGCCTCCCGGTGGAAGGCTGGCTTTAGCACAAGGTCTTCGGGCGGATAGCCCACCAGAAAGAGCTCCGGAAACAGCACCAGATCCGCGCCCTCTGCCGCTGCCGTCTTCCGCGCGGCGCGAATCTTGGCGAGATTGCCCTGAATGTCGCCAACGGTCGGATTGAGCTGGGCAAGCGCGATGGAAAGCTGGTCTGTCATGAACGGCCTAAAAGGTTGATTCACGGGCCCGTTTCTTAACCCGGCCCGGGCTCTCAAACAATGGCGGGATTGGGGGGAACGGGGCTTCGCGGCGCCTCTGCACGCATCTATTCCGCCGATTGTTCAAAAATGGCGGGTTATCACCTGCAAAAGACTCCGATAGGCCCTATGTTAATTTCAATTAACGCAAGGGCGGCGGGCCTACCGCCGTGAGGGAGGATGCCATGCCGGCCGAGAAGAACCGTCAAATCGCCATTGTCGAACTGCCCCAGGGCAAGCTGAGCGAAAGCAATTTCAAGCTTGTGGAAAGCACGGTGCCGGAGCCGCATGAGGGCGATGCGCTGCTCAAGGTCCGTTATATTTCGCTCGATGCCGCCAACCGGGCCTGGATGCAGGGCGCGACCTACCGGGACGCCATCGAGGCCGGCCAGGTGATGGCGGGCGGCGCGATTGCGGAGGTCATCTCCTCCACGGCGGAAGGTTTCAAGGCGGGTGATCTCGTTTTTGCGGATACGGGCTGGCAGGAATTTGCCGTCCTCCCCACCAAGCAGCTCACCAAACTCCCCTCGCTTGAGCCGACGACGCATCTGCTTTCCGTTTACGGGATTGCGGGGCTCACCGCCTATTTTGGCCTTTTCGAGATCGGCCAGCCGAAGGAAGGGGAAACGGTTGTCGTTTCCGCCGCCGCAGGCTCGGTCGGCTCCATTGTCGGGCAGCTTGCCAAGATGCGCGGCTGCCGCGTGGTGGGCATTGCAGGTGGCAAGGAGAAATGCGACTGGCTGGTGAAGGAACTCGGTTTCGATGCCGCCGTCGATTACAAATCCGAGCCCGTGCACAAAGCCTTGAAAGCGGCCTGCCCGGACGGGATCGATGTCTATTTCGACAATGTGGGCGGCGACATTCTGGAAGCCTGCCTTTTCCGCATGAACCTTTTCGGGCGTATCGCCTGCTGCGGCGCGGTTTCGCAATATGACGGCGACGCGCCTGCCCATGGCCCTCGCGGTGTGCCGGGGCTTATCGTCACGAAGCGGCTCAAGATGCAGGGCTTTATCGTGATGGATTTCGACAAGAAGCGCGATCAGGCGCTGAAGGACCTGGAGCGCTGGGTCGGCGAAGGCAAGATCAAGGTGCAGGAAGATGTGATCGACGGCCTTGAGAACACGCCGAAAGCGCTGATCGGCCTTCTGGCGGGTGAGAACCGCGGCAAGCGCATGATCAAGGTTGCCTGACGCCGCCCCGCCTTTTCAAAGTTTCCGAACCACGACTCAAACTCAAACAGGAGAGATTTTAATGAGCGTCACCAACAAGGAAATCCGCCTCGCCTCGCGCCCCGTCGGCATGCCGAAGGACACCGACTTCGAAGTGGCCGAAGCCACCATCGCCGACCCGAAGCAAGGTGAAGTGCTTGTCCGCAATATCTGGATGTCGGTGGACCCTTATATGCGCGGGCGCATGATGGACCGGGAAAGCTATGTGCCACCCTTCCAGATCGGCAAACCGCTTGAAGGCGGCGCCATCGGTCAGGTGGTCAAATCGAACAGCGAGAAGTTCAAGGAAGGCGACTATGTCAACTCCATGCTGGGCTGGCGGGAATATTTCACCGCGCCTGCCGAAAGCCTGACGCAGGTCGACCCGAAGATGGGGCCCATCGAGGCTTTTCTCGGCGTGCTGGGCATGCCGGGCCTTACCGCCTATGCCGGGCTGATGCGTGTGGGTGAACTTAAAGACGGGGACACCGTTTTCGTTTCCGCGGCGTCCGGGGCCGTCGGCTCCGTCGTCTGCCAGCTTGCCAAGGCGCATGGCTGCTATGTGGTGGGCAGCGCAGGTTCCGACGAGAAATGCCAGTGGCTTGAGAAGGAAGCCGGCATCGACAAGGCGATCAATTACAAGACCTGCGGCGATCTCGACGCCGCCGTGAAAGCTGCTTTCCCGAAAGGCATCGATGTCTATTTCGAGAATGTGGGCGGCGCGCATCTGCAGGCTGCTATCAACTATATGAAGCCCTTCGGCCGCGCGGCGCTCTGCGGCATGATCGAGCAATATAACAACACCGAGCCGGCGCCAGGGCCGAACAACATTATCATGGCCGTCGGCAAGAGCCTCAAGCTGCAGGGCTTCATCGTGTCGAACCATTTCGATCTGCTGCCGGAATTCTATGAGGAAATGTCGAAGCTGATTTCCTCCGGCAAGATGAAATGGCAGCAGACGGTGGAAGAAGACATCGAGAATGCGCCCAAGGCGTTCCTCAACCTTTTCTCCGGCAAGAACTTCGGCAAGATGCTGGTAAAAGTCGGCAACGATCCGGCTGTATAAGATGATCGATGTTCTGTCACCCCGCGGGGCGCATTTCCCCAGGGTGACAGAACACCTTTCCTTCCCCGCGCTCTTCTGCGAGCATGAGAAAAACAAGAGGGTGAGGAGGGAACATGCCCGTAACAAACAGGCGCTGGGTGCTGGCATCGCGCCCGGAAGGCAAGCCATCGGCAGCCAATTTCCGTCTCGAAGAACAGGAACTGCGCGACCCCGGCGAGCATGAAGTGCTCGTCAAAGGGCTTTATATTTCCGTCGATCCCGGCATGCGGTCGCGGCTTTCCGGCGACTCTTATGCGCAGGCGCTGGGCATTGGCGAGACAATCGAAGGCGCGATGATCGGGACGGTCAAAGCCTCTAACAATGACCGCTTCAAGACAGGCGATCTCGTGATGGGCGGGTTCGGCTGGCAGGAATATGCGCTGTCGAACGGGCGCGGCCTTGCCAAGCTCGATGCGGCCATTTTTCAGCCCCCGCTCACCGTTACCGCCGCCATCGGCGTGCTCGGCATTCCGGGGCTGACGGCCTATTTCGGCCTGCTCGACATGGCAAAACCTAAGGAAGGCGAGACCGTGCTCATCTCCTCCGCTGCGGGCCCGGTGGGCGCAACAGCTGGTCAGATCGCCAAGATGAAGGGCTGCACTGTTGTCGGCATCGCCGGTTCGCGGAACAAATGCGATTACGTGACCAAGGAACTCGGCTTCGACCGCTGCTTCAACTACAAGGAAGAGGCAGACCTTGTGGCTGCGATCAAACAAGCCTGCCCCAAGGGCGTCGATATCTATTTCGACAATGTGGGCGGCGAGATGCTGGATGCGGCCATTGCCAACACGAATGAGCGGGCACGGCTCATCATTTCCGGCGCGGTGGCGGAATATAACCAGCCCGAGCCGCGCGGCATCCGCAACACGACGCGCTTCATCACGCACCGCCTGCGGATGGAAGGGCTTGTTGTCTTCGACTATTTCAAGCAGTTCCCGCAAGCCCAGGCGGAAATGGCGGGGTGGATCAAATCCGGCAAGCTGAAATATACCGAAGACATTTCAGAAGGCATCGAAACCACACCGGAAGCCTTTATCGGCCTCTTTGAAGGCGAGAACCACGGAAGACGGCTCATTAAGCTCGGATGAGCCTCACTCCCCCGCCAGCACGCGGCGCCCGTTCAAAGGCTGAACGGGCCGCGCATTGGCCGGATAGAGCGCGGTGAAGCGGGCGATTTGTCCGGCTGAAAGCGTACGCGCATTATCAAGCACGATCCAAGACACGGTTTCGGAGCATGGCGGCGTGGTGAGCGAACCCTTGTAAGCCACATGGGCGCGGCTTTCGGGCAGCAGCGCGGCGGGATCAAGACGGCCTGCGTTCGCCGCACCTCCGGCCTTTTCCGGCATGACGGCAAGGACAGGTTCAAGTTCAATGAACGCCCCTCCCTCATTCAGCATCAGGCCGATAACGGCAAGATCGCCAGAGCCATCTTCTGCCGCATGCACGAAATGAGCTTCCATGGGCGCGGGCTCACCGCTGCGCGTGTGTTCGGACTGGCTGTGAAAGTGGAACTGTTTCAGCGCAAAGAGCCGCCCGCCGAGTGCAATATGCCCTGCCCCGCCTTCCGGCTGCGCCACGATGGTGTGGCCGTTATTGAGGATGGTCCAGTCCGTTCCTTGCCAGGCAATGGAGAGGGCCTTGGCCACATCTTCCGTGCCCGTCAAAAGACCGGCAGGCAGCTGGTCCACCAGCGCAAGATCGATGGGCGATTGTTTGCGCCCTTCTGCGCAAGCGGCATAGGCAGGGTCGAGCGCCCCCCAATGAGAAGGCCCCATTTCGCCTTCATAAGACCAATGCGCCATCTCATCCGCCTGCGCGGAAAGGGACGCGCCAAGCATCAGCGCGAGAAGAAGTAAAAACCGCATGAGAGCCCCCCAGCCCTGTTGAAAAGACAGATTTAATATCGGGGAGATTGGCGCGGCGCGCAACTGCGCATGCGCCTCAGGCCGGCCTCTCCCGCAGCCGCAATACGGATGTCACAATGGCCAGCGCCGCCAGCATGAAGAAGCCCGCCATAATGAAAGCCGCACCCGGAAAGTGAACCGGCGCCTGCGGCCCTGTGAACAGGTTGAAAACCTGTGTCGAGAGCAATGGCGCCACGATAAGGGTGAGCCCCATGACGCTGGAGATCGCGCCTTGAAGCTCGCCCTGCGCATTGTCCGGCACGTCGGCGGACATGATGGCGCGGAGCGAGGGCATGATGAGCGCCATGAAGGAGAGCACCGCCATGAGCGGCAGGAACATCCATGCCTCCGTCATGAAGGCGAAGCCGATGAGGCCGAGGCTCGCACAGACAAAACCAAGTGTTGCCGCGCGCACTTCCCCGAAGCGGGGAATGATCGCGCGCGTGCCGAAACCAGACATGAGCGCCATACAGATGCCGACAATGGCGAGCGAGGCGCCGACCTCGCCCTCCGACCAACCGAATTTCAGCATGGCGTAATAGGACCAAGTGGAAGGGTTCACGTCATGCGCAAGCTGGAAGAACACCATGGCGCCCAGAAAACCGATGACCAATGGATATTGCTTCATCTGCCGGAAAGCGCCGAACGGGTTTGCCCGCATCAGCACGAAGGGGCGCCGGTTTTCAGGCTTCAAGGTTTCGGGCAGCACGATGACGCCATAGAGCACATTGACAAAGCCGAGCGCGGCAGCGGCAAAGAACGGCACACGCGGGCCATATTCACCCAAAAGCCCGCCAATGGCCGGGCCGATGATGAAGCCAACCCCGAAAGCCGCCCCGATCAGTCCGAAATTTGCGGCGCGCTTTTCCGGCGGGCTGATATCGGCGATATAGGCATTGGCGATGGCGTAGTTCGCGCCAAAGAAGCCCGCGATCAACCGGCCGATGAAGAGCCAGAGCAGGCTGGGCGCAAGACCCATGATGACATAATCGATGGCAAGGCCCGTCAAGGCCAGCAGCAGCACCGGGCGGCGGCCATAGGCATCTGACAGATTGCCCATGACCGGCGCGAAGAGAAACTGCATCAGCGCATAAGTAAACATGAGCCAGCCGCCATAGGCCGCAGCCTGGCCCAGCCCCTCCCCCGTTATGCCGGAAAGGAGGGAGGGCATGACCGGCATGATCATGCCCAGGCCGATCATGTCGATCAGGACGGTGATGAAGAGGAAGACAATGGCGTGTTTGCCGGGTGTGCGGGGCATGAAATGCTCACCCCTCGCCGAACATTTCAGCCGCGCGGCGCTCCAGCTCTTCCGGGGTCACTTCCTCGATCTGCGTGGCGATGGACCAGCGGAAGCCGAAGGGATCTTCAAACTGGCCGGTTCGGTCGCCATAGAATTTGTCTTGGATTTCCCCGAGCATTCTTGCGCCTGCGGCCCGTGCCCGTTCCGCCACAACATCCACATCCGGCACCATGACGGAGAGCATGACGGGGCAGCCGCCCACGCTTTTTGGTGAGAGTGCGCCGATATCGGGAAACTCGTCGGCAAGATAAAGCGTGCTGTTGCCGATCTTCAGTTCCGCATGGCCCACCTTGCCGCCGGGCATGGTGATGCGCGCGCCCGGCTCTTCCGCGCCGAGGACGCTCTTATAGAAATCGATCGCAGCGGCGGCATCGCTTGCCACCAGATAGGCGGTAATGCTTTGGCGTTCACTCATGACGTCCTCCTGTCTCTTGAGTTGCATAAGTCTTCAAGGCTTCCAGGTTTCCAGCCCAGTTCTGCGCCTTCATCATGATGAGCGCATGGCCAGCAAGCCCGTGATGGGCGGGATGATCTGCCGGCAGCGTTTCCCAGCCCGTGTGAACAAGCTCGATGCGTGTGCCCGTCTCTATCGGCACGAAGGAGACATCCACGCGTGTTGCCTGTTCCCGCGAGAAATTCGGCAGGCGGAATTCGAAGGCAAGATGAACGCCCGGCTCCCAGACCAGCACCTCGCCGATGACATGGCGGCGCTTCGGATTGTCCGGGTCCTGTTCAACAAGGCGCGTTTCACCGTTCTTCTCGAACCGCATCCGCCCCTTCCACGGCGGAAAGAAGCGGTGCGCGGGACCGCGCTTCCACCAGAGGTCCACATCCTCGACGAAAATCTGGAACAACTCGTCCGGCGCGACGGCAATGTTGATGCTGACGCGGATAGCTGCTTCCTCGCGGGCCTGATCTTCCTTCATTTGCGGCGCTTTCCTGCTTTGGTTTCCGCATGGGCTTTGAGCGCGCCGAGGCTGCCGGTCCAGAAGGCGCGCACTTCTTCCAGCCAGCCTTGCAGTTCCTCGAACCGCTCCGGCGCAAGGCGGTAGAGCTTCACCCGCGCGTCCTCCTCCACCCGCTCTTCGACGATGAGATGCGCGCGGCGAAGCTGACGCAAATGGCGGCTCATGGCCGGGCCGCTCATACCTGCCTCTTCCGCAATCTCCCCGGCACGGCGCGGGCCTGCCTTCAAAAGATCGACGACCTGGCGGCGCGCGGGGTCGGCCAGCGCGGCAATGGTCGCGTCCAGCGTTGCAGGCGGCAATGGAGTCCCTGGGGTGAGCATGTCCAGCCCTTATATTTCATATGCATTATTATTTAACGATATCATTAAATATACTGTCAAGCCCCTTTCGCGGCCCGTCTCACGCACTTGTCAGATGGCGAAGGTGCTTTCCCCGTTTATGCTTTCCGCAATCAAGACTCAGCCCGGCAATGGAGGCAGACATGGAAGCGGTGAAGGAACGCTACAGCGCAGCGGCAGAGGCGCGGGAAGAGGCGCTTTGCTGCCCGGTCGATTACGACCCGCGCTTTCTGAAAGTCATCCCGGAGGAAGTGCTGGAGCGGGATTATGGCTGCGGCGACCCCTCCCGTTATGTCCGCGAGGGTGAGACGGTGCTGGACCTTGGCGCGGGCGGCGGCAAGATCTGCTTCATCGCCTCGCAGATCGCCGGCCCCAAGGGCCGGGTCATCGGCGTCGACATGACCGATGAGATGCTGGAGCTGGCGCGCCGCGCGCAGCCGCTGGTGGCTGAAAAAACCGGCTTCGACAATGTGGAGTTCCGCCACGGGCATATTCAGGACCTGTCGCTTGATCTCGATGCGCTTGGTCAGTGGCTGGAAAGCCATCCGGTCAAATCCGCCGCCGATTACAAAGTGCTGAGTGACAAGCAGGCGGAGCTGCGCCGCACCCAGCCCCTGGTGGCGGATGCAAGCGTCGATGTGATCGTCTCCAACTGCGTACTCAACCTCGTGCCCGATCATGAAAAGCCGCAGCTCTTCCGCGAAATGTTCCGCGTGCTCAAACCCGGCGGGCGCATCGCGGTTTCCGACATTGTTTCTGACCGGGAAAGCCCGGCGCATCTGAAAGCCGACCCCACGCTCTGGAGCGGCTGCATTTCGGGCGCGCTCACCGAAAAGGGCTTTGCGGATGCGCTGGCGGAGGCCGGCTTTGCGGGTGTCACCTTCGACAAGTTCGACCATGCGCCCTGGCAGGTGGTGGAAGAAATTGAATACCGCTCCGTCACCGTGACGGCTGTGAAGCCCGACACCGGCTGCGCCGCGCGCGCCGGAGCCACGGCCCTTTACGCCGGGCCCTGGGCCTCCGTCACAGACGAGACCGGACAGCGCTTCACCCGCGGCGAGCGCGTCACCGTCTCCGGCGACACTGCTGCCCGCCTGCGCTCCGGGGCTTATGGGGACATGATGATTGTGGGAGAGCCGAAGAGCTCTTGTTGTTGATACTCCCGCTTCGTCACCCTCGGGCTTGACCCGAGGGTCCATTAGGTATTGCAGCTTGCCCCAGCCTTCCGTGGATGCCCGGATCAAGTCCGGGCATGACAGTGGGAGAGAATGGCAAGGCACCGCCTCACACCCACATCGTCACCCCAAGACTTGATCTTGGGGTCCAAGCAGCCTCACAACCTGCCGCGGCTTCAGCATGGACCCTCGCATCAAGTGCGAGGGTGACGAATTGAGAAGCGGAAGAAACAAAAGTGCGGCCCCGAGACAGCCCCTTCTACCCGGTCAAAGCCAGCAAGGCTGCTCTGTCAAATTTTATGGTTGGGAGAATTTCTCTCACGATCTTTTCCACCTCCTCGCGGGACATGCCGGATTTGATACGCGGATTATAGAGGATGGTGAGATACAGCCGGTCTGCCTCGGTAAATTCCGTCGGCGCGCGCTGGACGATTTCATCCCATGTCGCCACGCCATCTTCTCCGAGATAGTAATCGGGCCGGTAAGGCGCACGCACGCCTATGAGCGCTTCGGGGAAAAGTTCGGACTTGTCGAGCAGCCCAAGGCTGCTTAACAAACAATCCCCTAGACCAGCTTTCAGCAGTTCCGCCTCATCGAAAAACTTGATGGTGCATTCCGTGAAGATGATGTCAGTGTGATTGGAAACATAATTCTCACCGTCCACACGCAGCCCGCAGCTCCAGTCATGATACACGCGGACAAAAGGCACTTCCTTGGAATGCGTGTAGCCCAGGCTCTCGGCCTTCCGCGCGACACGGTCAATCTCGCGAAGATTGATCGTTCCGCGTGTGTGATATGGCCCAAGTATATGATAACAGTACCTTGGCCCCAGAACGGTGAATTTGCGCCGCCACCGGACAGGACCTTCAAAAGTTTGCTTCCTTATATATTCTTTGTGGCGATCTGGAATTTTCTCCAGAAAAAGATCCACTTGTCCCGGCTCTTGCTTCTCTGTGCCGAAGGCAGAATGGGTCACTCCGGTAATGCGGGATTGCTGCTTGTCGAGCTTCGCAAAGTATGAGGCCATCCTGGAGATTGCGGCCTGCCGCATGGCCTCATCCTCAACAAACTCCCCTTCTTCGTATTTCAATGCCGCAACCCGGAAAGGCACATTCTTTCCGGTTTTCTTGATCACTCTCTCGTGACGCTTGAACAGCATTGTGAGGAAATCCTGCACAATGATTTCGTCGGTGATTTTCTCCGGCTTCTTGAATTCCGGTTTCGCGGCCACCGGTTTGGTTTCCGCCTTCTTTTTTGCGGGCACCTTCTCGGGGCTTGCCGGCGAAGGTGATCTGGATTCGATGCTTGCCGACTGCGGCGCCTTGGCCGGTGCCTTTTGTCCGCCGCAGGCAGAGACGGTTCCCAAAAAGACGGCACATAGAAGTATCGCGCTCAGCTTTGACGAAACCGGAGACATCCGCCTCCGGCCTTTATCACTGACTTGCCTCATCCGATTGTTCATTGCCCCGTCCTCCTTCATGCAAAGGAAACCGCCATTTCACCGCTGGGGCCAGTTAACAATTTTTCATACCGCAAACGAAAAGGGCGGCCTTGGGGCCGCCCTTCCAATCAACTTGAGCTTGCTGCGCCGCTTATTCGGCGGCAACACCTGCGGCCTGCAGGGTGGCGCGTTCCTTTTTCAGCCCTTCGGCGATGAGGAAGGCAAGTTCCAGGGCCTGATTGGCGTTGAGGCGCGGGTCGCAATGCGTGTGGTAGCGCGAGGAGAGATCACCTTCGGTGATTGCCTGCGCGCCGCCGATACATTCGGTGACATCCCGGCCCGTCATTTCAAAATGGACGCCGCCCGCATGGGTGCCTTCGGCGCGGTGCACGGCCATGAATTCCTGCACTTCGGCAAGAATGCGGTCCACCGGCCGGGTTTTGAAGCCGGTCGAGGCCTTGATCGTGTTGCCATGCATCGGATCACAGGACCAGACGACCTTGCGCCCTTCCCGCTCCACCGCGCGGATGAGCCCAGGCAAATGTTTTTCGACATTGCCGGCGCCGAAACGGGCAATCAGCGTCAAACGGCCCGCTTCATTGTCGGGGTTCAGCTTGTCGATGATGCGCAGAAGATCATCGGCTTCCGTGGTCGGGCCGCATTTCATGCCGACCGGATTGTTCACGCCGCGGCAGAACTCCACATGGGCGTGGTCGATCTGGCGCGTGCGGTCGCCGATCCAGAGCATGTGCGCGGAGGTGTCGTACCAGTCGCCCGTGGTGGAATCGACGCGCGTCATCGCCTGCTCATAGCCGAGCAGCAGCGCCTCATGACTGGTGTAAAACGCCGTCTCGCGCATCTGCGGCGCGGTCTCGCTGTCGATGCCGCAGGCCTTCATGAAGTCGAGCGCTTCGGAAATGCGCGTTGCCAGTTCTTCATAACGCGCGCCTTCCGGGCTGTCGGCCACGAAGCCGAGCGTCCAATTATGCACATAATGAAGATCCGCATAGCCGCCCTTTGCGAAAGCCCGGATGAGGTTCAGCGTGGCCGCAGCCTGGCTGTAAGCGCGGAGCTGGCGCTCAGGATCGGGCACGCGGGCTTCAGCCGTGAAGTCCATGCCGTTGACGATGTCACCGCGGTAGCTCGGCAGTTCCACACCGTCGATCGTCTCCGTGTCCGAAGAGCGCGGCTTGGCGAACTGGCCGGCAATGCGCCCCACCTTCACGATGGGCGAGGAGGCGGCGAAGGTCAGCACCACCGCCATCTGCAGAAGCACACGGAACGTGTCGCGGATATTGTCCGGGTGGAACTCGGCGAAGCTTTCCGCGCAGTCCCCGCCCTGGAGCAGAAAAGCACGGCCTTCACAGACTTCCGCCAGCTCTGCCTTGAGGCTGCGCGCCTCGCCCGCAAAGACGAGCGGCGGATAGTTGCGCAGGGTGCCTTCCACTGCCTTCAACGCGTCCGCATCCGGATAGGTCGGAACCTGCTTGATGGGTTTCGATCTCCAGCTATCCGGCGTCCATTTCTCCGCCATTGGTCTCGTCCTCGTCTGAAATCAACGTAAGTTACTGTTTTTCAAAGCAAAGAGGCGCGCGGCCCGGCCCACGGCATAAGCCCAAGACCCGAACCCGCACGCTCCCTGTCGGCTTTCAGCTTACTATATAGCCTCAAACATTTCTAACGCCAAGGCTAAGATGTTGATTTTATTGGGACTGTGCCGAACGGCCTCAATCCTCGGCGCGGGCGACCGGGGCAAGATAGGGCTCCTTCATGGTCACCAGTTCTTCCGCCGCCGTGGGGTGGACGGCGATGGTGGCGTCGAACTGGGCCTTGGTGGCGCCCATGGTGACGGCGATGCCGACGGTCTGGACCATTTCACCGGAGTAAGGCCCGATCATGTGAACGCCGAGCACCTTGTCCGTTTCCTTGTTCACCACGAGCTTCATTAGCGTGCGCTCGTCCCGGCCCGAGAGCGTGTGCATCATGGGCTTGAAGGTGGACTTGAAAATCGTGATGCCGTCCGGCCCGTATTTCTCGCGCGCTTCCTGCTCGGTCATGCCGACGGTGCCGATTTCCGGCTGAGAGAAAACGGCTGTCGGGATGATGGAATGATCCACGACAAGGGGCGTGTTGTTGAAGACGGTTTCGGCAAAGGCCGCCCCTTCGCGGATGGCGACGGGGGTGAGGTTTGCCCGGTCGGTCACATCGCCCACGGCATAGATGTTGTCGACATTGGTCTTTGAATATTCGTCAACGGCAATGGCGCCCTTGGCGTTCAGCTTCACGCCCGCCTTTTCGAGGCCGAGCCCATCCACTTTCGGGCGGCGGCCCGTGGCGAACATGATGCAATCCGTCTGATAACTGTCGCCATCCTGCATCACGACTTCGAGGCGGCCATTCTCACACTTGTTGACCTCGGCAATGGTCGTGTTGGTCAGGACCTTGATGCCCTTCTTGATCATCTCATCCTGCAGCGTATCGCGCAGATCATTGTCGAAACCGCGCAGGATTTTCGGGCCGCGGTACATAAGCGTGGTTTCTGCGCCGAGGCCATTGAAGATGCCTGCAAACTCCACCGCGATATAGCCGCCGCCCGCAACGGTGATGTGCTTCGGCAGCTCTTTCAGGTGGAATGCCTCATTCGAGGAGATGACATGCTCAGCGCCCGGAAAATCCGGCGTGAAGGGCCAGGCGCCGACGGCGATGAGGATCTTGTCCGCTGTCACGTCCCTGCCCTCGCTGACCAGGTGGACGGTATGCGCGTCCTTCAGCACTGCGCGGTCTTCGATGATCTCAACACCGGAATTTCCCAGATTGCGGATATAGATGCCGTTCAGGCGATCAATTTCCGTGTTCTTGTTGGCGATCAGCTTTTCCCAGGAGAAGGAGACCTCTGGCACATCCCAGCCATAGCCTGCCGCATCTTCAAAGGCTTCGGAGAAATGGCTGGCATAGACGAGCAGCTTTTTGGGGACGCAGCCGCGGATCACACAGGTGCCGCCGACGCGGTATTCTTCGGCAATGGCGACCTTCGCGCCATGTTTCGCCGCCATGCGCGAAGCGCGCACGCCGCCGGAGCCAGCGCCAATCACAAAAAGATCGTAGTCATAGGAAGCCATATCCGCTCCGCCTTTTCTTATTTGTTCACGCGGAACCTAAGTATTCCGCCCGCGCAAACAAGTCACGTTGTGTGTGCCTTCACAGGAGTGTGAGCGCTTATTCGGGGGGCACGTCTTTCGTGCCGGCTTCCGTGCCGATAATGGCCATGGTCGCGATACCGATGAAGAGACCATTGTCGACAACGCCCGGAATGAGGTTGAGCGCGCGGTTCAGCCCGTCCGGATCGGGAATGGAGCCGAAATTGCAGTCATAGATGAAGTTTTCCGAATCCGTGAGAAACGGCACGTCATAATCATCATCGCGCGGTTCGATCTCGCCAGTGAAGCCATACTCTCTGGCAACTTCGGCGATCTTCATGGACGTGACGCGGGAGCCGAAGGGAACGACCTCCACGGGCAGCGGAAACTTGCCCAGGGTTTCGACCATCTTCGACTGGTCTGCAATCACGATCATTTTCTTCGAGGCGGTTGCGACGATCTTCTCGCGCAGAAGCGCGCCGCCGCCGCCCTTGATGAGACGAAGCTGCGCATCGAGCTCGTCCGCGCCGTCGACGGTCAGATCAAGCTCCGGCGTTTCATCGAGATTGGTGAGCGGAATGCCAAGCTCTTCGGCCAGCGCGGCTGTGCGTTCTGACGTGGGAATGCCGACGACCTTGAGGCCCTTGGAAACTTTCTCGCCCAGAAGACGCACGAAATGTTCGGCCGTGGAGCCCGTGCCGAGGCCGAGCCGCATGCCGTCTTCGACGAAATCAAGTGCTCTTTCGGCTGCCGCCCGTTTTTGCGCGTCGGACATGAAATGTTCCTCTCGAATTGCAGGTGAAGCGGATCAAAGACCCGCCATAGCGACATATTTCACTTCGAGGAATTCCTCAATGCCCCATTGCCCGCCTTCGCGGCCGATACCGCTTTCCTTCCAGCCGCCGAAGGGCGCCACTTCTGTTGATATGAGGCCTGCATTGACCCCGACAAGGCCCGACTCAAGCGCTTCGGCCACGCGCCAGCAGCGGCCCACATCACGGGAGTAGAAATAGGAGGCCAGGCCGAAGGGCGTGTCATTGGCAAGGCGGATCGCTTCTTCTTCCGTGCGGAAGCGGAAGACTGGCGCAACGGGGCCGAACGTCTCTTCCTTGGCGACGAGCATTTCGGCCGTCGCGCCGGAAATCACCGTCGGTTCGTAATAGGTGCCGCCCAGCGCATGGGGCTTGCCGCCGGTCACGATGGCCGCGCCCTTCTTTTTCGCGTCCGCCACATGCTCTTCGACTTTTTCAAGACCCGCCTTGTCGATCAGCGGCCCCTGCACCACTCCATCTTCCAGACCGTTGCCGACTTTGAGTTCCTTCACCTTGGCGGCGAGCTTTTCAATGAAGCTGTCATAAACACCGTCCTGCACAAGAAAGCGGTTGGTGCAGATGCAGGTCTGACCGGTATTGCGGTATTTCGACGAAATCGCGCCTTCCACCGCCGCGTCTACATCCGCATCATCGAAAACGAGGAACGGCGCGTTGCCGCCCAGCTCGAGCGAGACCTTCTTCATCGTGTCGGAGGATTGCGCCATCAGCTTCTTGCCGACTTCCGTGGAGCCGGTGAAAGTAAGTTTCTTCACTTTTGCATTGGCGGTGATTTCGCCGCCGATTTCAGAAGCCTTGCCGGTCACGACGTTGAGGACGCCCTTGGGCAGGCCCGCGCGCTCCCCCATTTCGGCCAGCGCAAGGGCTGAAAGCGGCGTCTGGCTGGCGGGTTTCACGACGCAGGTGCAGCCAGCCGCCAGGGCGGGACCGACCTTGCGGGTGATCATGGCAGCGGGAAAGTTCCAGGGCGTGATGGCGCCGACAACACCGACGGGCTGTTTCAGCACCACGATGCGCCGGTCATTCGCAGGCGCAGGCACGATGGCGCCCATCACGCGTTTTGCCTCTTCGGCATAGAATTCGATGAAGGAGGCGGCATAGGCCACTTCGCCCTTTGCCTCGGCCAGCGGTTTGCCCTGCTCGCTTGTCATGATGACGGCCAGGTCATCCTGATTTTCCATCATCAGATCGAACCAGCGGCGCAAGATGGCGCCCCGCTCTTTCGCCGGGCGTGCGGCCCAGTCTTTGAACGCCTTTTCGGCGGCGTCGATGGCGGCGCGGGTTTCCGTTGCGCCGAGAGATGGGACCTCGGCAATCACCTCGCCGGTGGCCGGGTTCGTCACCTCGATGCCGCCTTTGCCCATCCAGGCGCCGTCGATATAGCACTGGGTTTTCAACAGAGATGTGTCTTTGAGCTGCATGAATGCCACCTGTTTGCCGCGGAATGCGCTGCGCGGCGGCTTTAAGCCTTACCGCGGCGCGCTCAATCGCCTATGCTTAGCCTATTCATAACACGCGGGACCCCGTCCGGCGACGCGTGAGGCACAAGGCTTGATTAACAAACTGAGCATGAACGATCCCGGCTTCTTCTCAAACAGCTATGAGGAGGCCCGCCAGCGGTTTCTCGCGGTGGCCGAGGCAGCCGGTGCGCGCATTGCAAGTTACGAAAATCCGCATGCCAGGGGTCCGGCGGGTCAGCCGCTCTTTCTCGACACGGCCTGGGTGGGCCCTGCGGATGCGGAAACCGTGCTGCTCAACACCTCCGGCACCCACGGGGCGGAAGGCTATGCCGGGTCCGCCGCCCAGCTTGCCTGGCTTGAACGGATGGGCCCTGCCTCGTTGCCGCCCGGCACCGCGCTTTTCATGGTGCATGCGGTCAATCCTTACGGCTTTGCCTGGGGGCTGCGCGGCACCGAGAACAATGTGGACCTCAACCGCAACTGGCTCGACCATTCAAAGCCGCTTCCCTCAAATCCGCTTTACGCGGAAATCCACCCGCTCATGTGTCCGAAGCGGATCGATGCGAGCTTTGCCAATGAGCTTGTTGCAAAAAGCGCAAAGCTGCTTGCCCGGCACGGGCAATGGGCGCTGGAAGACGCGATCACGCGCGGGCAGTACTCCCATCCGGACGGGTTTCACTTCGGCGGCACCGCGCCTGAATGGTCCACCCGGACACTGCGCGTCATCCTTTCGCGGGAGATGGCCGCAGCCAAGCGCGTCGGCTTTATCGACTGGCATACGGGGCCTGTGGGTGACGGGGAGCTGATCTTTCTCTGCTTCTCACGCCCCGGCTCGGCGGATTGTGCCCGCGCGCAGGACTGGTGGGGCGATGATGCGCTCGACCCGGCGCATGTGAACGCGCTCTGGGGCTCCAAGCGCCCGTCCCGGCGCGGCATCATGTTCTGGGGGATCGAGGAAATCGTGAAGCCGCAAGCGGGGTTTACCGGCGCGGTGATCGAATTCCGTTCGGCCCGGGCAAAGGAAAACCCCATCGACAGTTTGCGCATTTCGCTGCTGGAACGCTGGCTGCGCTTTGAAGGCGGGTTCGATGCGCCCGAAGCGCCGCATTACTTCGAAGAGATTCTGGAAGATTACGCGCCCCGCCGCCAAAGCTGGCGGGAGAACGTCATCACCAATGCGCTTTCCACTTACGAGCAAACGCTGGCCGGCCTCGCCCGCTGGTCCCGCGACCCGGATTCAGGGGCGCTTGCGGCGGATTGATCTATTCCGCTTGGCGTATTGCGGGAATGACCGGATTCCACCTCCTGGACCTCGTGCCATAGCGCCCAACCTGCGGCAGGATGACGCAGCGCAGCAGAAAAATTCCGCATTGCGGCAGCATAAGCGCTGCAAGGGTCTTGACCTTTCTTTAGAACAATCCTAAATCGCGTAAGTCACGGGGCGGCGGTCCTGCCCCGCGCTGAAAAGCGCAAATCCAGTGTCAAACAGATAAGTTGAAGGAGCCACTCATGGGCGTTCTTGTGGGCAAACCCGCACCTGATTTCACCGCAGCCGCCGTTCTTGCCGATGGCGAGATCGTTGAAGATTTCAATCTCAAGGAGCATCTGAAGGGCAGCTACGGCGTGGTGTTCTTCTACCCGCTCGACTTCACCTTCGTGTGCCCCTCCGAAATTCTGGCTTTCTCGAACCGTGTGCCGCAGTTCGAAGAGCGCAACACCAAAGTGATCGCGGTTTCGGTGGACAGCCAGTTCTCGCACTATGCCTGGCGGAATACGGCCCCGGCCGATGGCGGCCTTGGCCCGGTGAAATTCCCGATGGTTGCGGACATCACCAAGTCGATCGCGCGCGACTATGACGTGCTGATCGAAGATGACGGCGTGGCCCTGCGCGGCACGTTCCTGATCGACAAGGACGGCAACGTGCGTCACCAGCTCGTCAACGACCTTCCCCTCGGCCGTAACGTCGACGAAGCCATCCGCCTCGTGGACGCGCTGCAGTTCCATGAAGAGCATGGCGAAGTCTGCCCGGCCGGCTGGAACAAGGGCGACGAAGGCATGAAGGCGGACGCTGAAGGCGTGGCCGCCTACCTCAAGGATCACGCGGAAGCCCTTTAATTTCCGCGGTCTTTCGGATGCGGCCCCCATTCCCTATATTGGGGATGCGGGGCCGCGCCTCCGGCAGATCAAGTTAGTGCCCTCCCCGCGCAAAAATGAAGCGCAGCAACGAAGACGAGCGTTCCCATGTCCGAACAGCATTCGAAAGTCATCATCATCGGGTCCGGCCCTGCGGGCTATACCGCTGCCGTTTATGCGGCGCGTGCCATGCTTGAGCCGACGCTGATCCAGGGCATTCAGCCTGGCGGCCAGCTCACCATTACGACGGATGTGGAGAACTATCCCGGTTTCGCCGACCCCATTCAGGGTCCCTGGCTCATGGAGCAGATGGAAGCGCAGGCAAAGCATGTCGGCACCAACATCATTTCCGACACGATCGTAAAAGCGGAACTGAAGGCGAAACCCATCCGCCTCACCGGCGACAGCGGCACGGTCTACACCTGCGACTCGCTCATCATTGCAACAGGCGCGCAGGCGAAATGGCTCGGCCTGCCTTCGGAAGAAAAGTTCCAGGGCTTCGGCGTGTCGGCCTGCGCCACTTGTGACGGGTTCTTCTACCGCGGCAAGGAAGTTGTCGTGGTGGGCGGCGGCAACACGGCTGTGGAAGAAGCCCTCTTCCTCACCAATTTCGCCAGCAAGGTGACGCTAGTACACCGCCGCGATGAGCTGCGCGCAGAGAAAATCCTGCAGGACCGTCTTTTCAATCATGAAAAGATCGAAGTCATCTGGGACAGCGCGCTCGATGAAATTCTCGGCGATGCGGACCCGCTCAATGTGACCGGCGTGCGCCTGAAAAACGTGAAGACCGGCGAGACGCAAGAGATCAATGCGCATGGCGTCTTCATCGCCATCGGCCACAAGCCTTCGGTTGAGCTTTTCGAAGACCAGCTCGAATCGAAACAGGGCGGCTATCTCGTCACCGCGCCGGACAGCACGGCCACATCCATTCCCGGCGTCTTTGCAGCGGGCGATGTGACGGATGATGTTTACCGGCAGGCCGTGACGGCGGCGGGCCTTGGCTGCATGGCCGCACTGGAAGCCGAGCGCTATCTTGCGGCACTGGAAGCCACGACGAAGGAAGCCGCCGAATAAGGCTTTCTGCTTAAAGGTTCAGAAGTTCGGGCAAGGCGCGCATGTCATCAAAGATATGCGCGCCTTCTCTTTTAAGGCCCTCCGCATCGGTGTGCGGGTCGCCCGCATAGCCGAGCACACGCATGCCCGCCGCCCTGCCCGCCTGCACGCCGGGCACGCTATCCTCGATCACGATGCACTCTTCCGGCGTATGCCCCATTTGCGCGGCGGCATAAAGAAAGAGATCGGGCGCAGGCTTGCCCTTGCCCACCATGTCCGCGCTGAAAAGCACATCTTCAAGCAGCGGCAAGAGCCCCGAGGAACCCAAGGTTGCCTGCATCTTGGCGATCTTTCCGGATGAGGCCACACAGTGCGGCAGCGGCAGTCCGTTCAGCCATTCAATCTGACTGCGCACATGGGGAATGGCGGCGATACCGGCCTCGAAGGCATGCAGCGTTTCCTTGCGCACGACGGCTTCGCACCAGTCCTCTGCAAGGGCACGGCCAAGATCAGCCTCCACTTCTTCTTTCACGGATTCCAGCGAGAGACCGACAAAGCGTTTGCGGCACTCGGCATAGGAGACGGTCATGCCTTCATCGGCAAGAAGGCGCACAAGCAGCTCGTTCGCCACGCGCTCGGTATCCACCAAGACGCCATCGCAGTCGAAAATCACCAGGGAAGGATAAGAGGCAGGCCCGTTTTTCATGGCGCGAGTTTAGCGGGGGCGGGACGGCGCGCCAGTCAAATTGTGTGTCGGTGTGTTGCGGGGTGTTCGGGCTCCCTCCCCCGCCTTTGTCACATCCAGAGCGGCTGCTTTTCCATGCCCTTGTAAATGTCCGCCACCTGCTCGCCGTAACCATTGAAGAGCTGTGTGGGCACGCGCTTGCCGGTGCCGAGCACTTCTTCGGTGGCTTGCGACCAGCGCGGATGCGGCGCTTCGGGGTTCACATTGGCCCAGAAGCCATATTCCTGCGGACCGGTTTCTTCCCAGAAGCTGACGGGACGTTTGGCAGTGAAGGTGAAGCGCACCACCGACTTGATGGATTTGAAGCCATATTTCCACGGCACGGCGAGGCGGAGCGGCGCGCCATATTGCTTGAGCAGCGGCTCGCCATAAACGCCCGTCACCATGAAAGCGAGGTCGTTGCTTGCCTCTTCAAGGGTCAGGCCTTCCACATACGGCCAGGGATACCAGTACTGCCGCTGGCCGGGCGCCACATCCGGGTCCATGAAGGTTTCCATTCGGACATAGCGCGTGCCGCTTTTCGGGTCGGCGCGTTTCACGATCTCCTTCAAGGGAAAGCCCGTCCAGGGCACCACCATGGACCAGGCTTCAACGCAGCGGTGCCGGTAGACCCGTTCTTCCAGCGGCATGGAGCGGATGAGTTCGTCGATATCGAGCGTCATGGGATTGTTGACATCACCATCGACCACAACCTGCCACGGGCGCGTCTTCAGATCCTGCGCGCGGTCATAGATGCGCTTGTGCGAGCCGAATTCGTAGAAATTGTTGTAGGTGGAGGTGAGCTTTTTGGGTGTGATGTCCCGTTCCGCTTTGAACGCGCCGTTGCGCGTGACGGGATAAAGGTCGGCTGTCGGGTCGGCCTGCGCGGCGCTGTCTGCTGCTTCCCCATCGCAAGCGCCAAGCCCGAAGGCAGCGATGCCTGCCATGGCGAGGCCCGACGTTTTAAGAAACCTGCGGCGGTTAAAAAACACCTCGGACGGCGTGACCTCCGCTTCGGGAATGTCCCAGATCTTTCGTGATTTTATGAGCATGGTTTCTGCCTCCGCTGGCCTTCCACACCCATGAGGATAGAAAAAGGCCCGGCAAAGGCAAATCACGTTGCCTCACTGGGCCGTGACTTGGGCCTCACCGGGCCGTTACCAAGCAGCGCTGAAACAGCGCTTATTCAAGCATGGAGCGCAGCATCCAGGCGGTTTTTTCGCTGGCCTGCATGCGCTGGGTCAGCAGGTCCGCCGTCGGCTCGTCGCTCGCTTCTTCCGCAAGCGGGAAGACTTCGCGGGCCGTGCGGGTGATGGTCTCATGTGCCTTCACGAGATTGGCGATCATGTCCTGCGCTTTCGGCACGCCCTCATCTTCCTCAACCGAGGTCAGTTCGGCAAAGGCCTTGTAGCTGCCCGGCGCCACCGCGCCCAGAGAGCGGATGCGCTCGGCAACCTCATCCACGGCCAGCCAAAGCTCGTTGTACTGCTGCTCGAACATGAGGTGCAGTGTGTTGAACATCGGGCCCGTCACGTTCCAGTGATAATTGTGGGTCTTGAGATAGGCCGTGTAGGTATCCGCAAGAACGCGGGTCAGACCTTCCGCGATTTTCTTGCGGTCTTTTTCTTTTATTCCGATATCGATTTTCATCGCGTTCTCCTGAACTGTGGGTCTCTTTAATATAACCTTCGAACAAGCGCCTGCAAGGTATATTAGAATAATTATAAATTATAAAACTCGCCAAATGCGCTGGCAGAAGCGCCTGGCAACGCTTAAGGTAAACGGCAAGGGTTCAGCATATCCAGGGGGAAGCGTCATGTCGGCGACTAAAACGCTCGATGTCCAAATTCAATGGGAAGACCGGGAGCCGATCATCATGAACCGGCGGCGCCTCGTGCAGGGGCTTGCGGCGGGCACGGTGGTTGCGCTTGCAGGCTGCGCGCAAAATGCGGCGCTCGGACGAAGCCAGCTCATGCTCGTGTCGGACGGACAAATGGCACAGATGGCGGCCAGTTCATGGAACGCGCTGAAGAAAGAAGAGAAGATTTCCCGCGACCCGGGGATGAACCGCCGTTTGCAAACCGTGGGGCCGCGCATCGTGCAGTCAGCAGGCCTTGCCAATCAGCCCTGGGAGTTCACCCTTTTTGAAAACGATCAGGCCAATGCCTTTGTGCTGCCTGGCGGCAAGGTCGGTTTCTATGAAGGCATTTTCGACCGCTTCGAGAATGACAATCACCTTGCCACGGTGATGGGCCATGAAGTGGCGCATGTCACCGCGCGCCACTCTGCGGAGCGCTACAGCCAGCAGCTTGCCTCCGGGATCGGCATGACCGCGGCAGCCGTGGCGCTTGAAGCCGGCGATGTGCAGGGCGGCGCAGAGATTGCCGCTGTGCTCGGCATGGGCGTGCAGTTCGGCATTCTGCTCCCCTATTCCCGCCAGCATGAGACCGAGGCCGACATTCTGGGCCTGCGTTACATGCATGCCGCCGGTTATGACGCCCGCCAATCCGTCCGGCTCTGGCAGAACATGGCCCGGCAAAGCAGCGGCAGCGCTCCGCCGGAATTCATGTCCACCCACCCCTCGCACAGCACGCGCATCGCCACCCTGCAGCAGGAACTGAAACGGATGGGCCTTGCCGCAGTGACGGATGAGAACGGGGTGGAGCTGGTTTGAGCCACGGCATGGCTATGAACCGGACCACACGCATCGGCGCAGTTCTTTGGTGGGCAGCATCCTCAGTCACAGTGGCTTTCAATATACCTCACTTGATCGTGCCGTTTCTAGAACCTGACACGACCACCGCGGCGATTCACTTTTTTTCTGGCGCAGGCGTTATGCTCTGCTTTGTATTGATGTTCCTCGGCAGCCAAACCGTGCGGCGTGTATGGGTTGTGCTTCTGATCCTGGCCGCTCTTTTCAATACACCGATAGCCATTTACCGCGATGGCTGGCTGGGCCTTGTTTCGATGATCAGCAGCATCGTTTTCATTACCCTTTTCATGTCGGCACCAGTTAGAGCCTATATCGACCATCGCAAGCAAAAGACCAGCAGAGCACCTTCCGCCGAAGAAAACATTTGAAACCGTGCCTGCTGGACAGGCGCAAAGAAAAAGGCCCGCGCATGACGCGGGCCTTTCTCAATTCAAAATGCGCTGCCGCTTACTTCAGGCTGGCACAGAACTTCTGGATTCGGGTGCAGGCTTCGGTGAGCGCTTCCGTGGAGGTCGCATAGGAAATGCGGAAGAAGGGCGAGAGGCCAAAGGCTTCGCCGTGCACCACCGCAACGCCTTCCGCTTCCAGAAGCGCAGTTGCGAAATCCTCGTCCGTTTTCAGTTCCTTGCCATCCGGCGTCTTCTTGCCAAGGCAGCCTGCGCAGGACGGATAGACATAGAACGCGCCTTCCGGGGTCGGACATTCGATGCCTTCGGCCTTGTTGAGCATGGAAACGACGAGATCGCGGCGCTCCTTGAAGGCCTTGGCGCGCTCGGGAATGAAATTCTGCGTGCCGTTCAGCGCTTCCACCGACGCCCATTGGCTAACCGAGGTGGGGTTGGAGGTGGACTGGCTCTGAATCTTTCGCATGGCGTTCAGCAGCTCTTCGGGCCCGCCGCAATAACCGATGCGCCAGCCGGTCATGGCATAGGCCTTCGAGACGCCGTTCATGGTGAGCGTGCGGTCTTTCAGCGCCGGTTCGACCTGAGCGGGGGTGGTGAACTCGAAATTGTCATAGACGAGGTGTTCGTAAATATCATCGGTGAAGACCCAGACATGTTCATGCTTCTTGAGCACATCCGTCAGCTTCTTCATCTCGTCGCGCGTATAGGCGGCGCCGCTCGGGTTCGAGGGCGAGTTGAAGACAAACCATTTGGTCTTCGGCGTGATGGCCGCTTCCAGCGCCTCTGGCGTGAGCTTGAACCCGTCTTCCATTTTCGTCTCAAGGAAGACCGGCGTGCCGCCCGCGAGCAGCACAATGTCCGGATAGGACACCCAGTAAGGCGCGGGAATGATGACTTCATCGCCTGGGTTCAGTGTCGCCATCATAGCGTTATAGATGATGGGCTTGCCGCCCGGCGCCACAAAGATCTGCGCGGGCGTGTAGTCCAGCTTGTTCTCGCGCTTGAACTTGCCGGCGATCGCCTCTTTCAGCTCGGGAATGCCGTCCACGGCCGTGTATTTGGTTTCCCCCCGGCGAATGGCCTCGATCGCGGCATCCTTGATGTTGTCCGGCGTGTCGAAATCAGGTTCGCCTGCGCCGAGACCGATCACGTCCCGGCCCGCGGCTTTCAAATCGCGCGCCTTCTGCGTCACGGCCATGGTGGCAGACGGCTTGATGCGGCTCAGCGACTCGGAAATGAAACCCATAAATGGCTCCCGGGGAAAAGGGGTTGAAATGCGGCGCCAACCTATGACGCCGCGCGGGTTTTCGCAACCGCTTCGGCGGGTCAGGAGGCCCGGCCGGCCCAGAAATAAAGCGCAATGGCAAGGGCGAGCAGCGCAATTCCCCCAACGTCAGCCCAGACCACCTTTTGCAAGGCGGCATTGACCCCGCCCGAGGCCCAGGCCAGCAGGATGAAAGACGCCATGGAGACCATGCCCGCCGCAAAGGCATAAGGCTGGAGATCCGGGCGGAAGGCAGCCCAGATCATGAAGCTGCCGACGATGCCGAAAAGCACCGCCCGGTGCTGCATGAGAACCAGCATGTCCGCCCCTTCCACCGGCACGCCATACATGGCGCGCAAACGGCCTGCGCCGAGCACGCCCAGGACAGGCAGTGCATTGAGAAGCCCCGTCAGAACGAGAAGCAGCGCGATCACGATATTCATGCCTTCACCTCCGGCGTGTTTGACTGTGTGAGAATGGGCGGCTTGAGCGCGGCGCCCACGCCATTGTCAGGCTCCGGCGTGCCGAAGACCGTTTGCATCGGGATGACGCCTGCCCAGACCGGCAGGTCCATGTCTTCGGGCTCGTCATTCACGCCGCCCGCGCGGATTTTTGCCGCGGCTTCGGCCAGCGGCAGGGAGATCACCACTGTCGCCCTCATCTCTTTTTCATTGGGCGCACGGGTTTCCGCCGCCCTGCCCTTTGCGAGCCGCTCCACCGTGAGCGCCAGCGCGCGGGCCTTGGCTTCGCCTTCCAGAATTTCCGGCTGACCGTGAATGACGACGGAGCGGTAATTGACCGAATGGTGAAAACCGGAACGCGCGAGCACCAACCCGTCAATCAGCGTGACCGCGGCGCAGAAGGGCGCGCCGCGCCGTGCCGCTGCGGCCTGGCCCATTTTCGAAGAGCCATGCAGCAGCAGGCTTTCCCCGTCGCGCACGTAATACATGGGCAGCACGTGGGGAAAACCCTCCCCATCCGCAAAGGCCACATGCGTCACATAGGCTTCATCCAGAATGGCGTGGACCACCTCGCGGTCATAAGCCGCGCGCTGCGGCGCGCGTTTGGGCTTGAAAGCCTTGCGGGGTTCATAAAGCGTCATCATCCACCTCGGGCGCCACCTGAAAAAGACGGCTGTTTGACTGAAATTGAGGTCTTGCATTCCCGGAAAGCCGTTCCTATCTGACTGAGCGTCAGACTGGCCCCAGGGAACCAATTGGCCGTTTCGGCCCTAGACAAGCCTCAAAATTGGCTCCTTCAAAAGCTCCAATGGCGCAACTACATTGGAGCCAATAATGGTGGCTTTCCGAGGGGGCTGATTCATGAGTGCGCCGACTGCAATTCTGGGGGCTGTTCATCTCGACCCCAAAAGCGAAGTCCCGCTTTACCGGCAGCTTTACGAGAATGTGCGTGCAGCCATTCTGGACGGGCGGCTGCTTGCGGGCCTGCGCATGCCGCCCAGCCGGACGCTTGCCAAGGAACTGGCCATCGGACGCAACACGGTTGTTTCCGCTTACGAACAGCTCATTGCGGAAGGCTATCTGGACAGCCGGGTCGGCTCCGGCACGCGGGTGGCGGCCATTCCCCCGGACACGCTGATCGAAACGGGTCCCTCGGAAGAGCGCGAGGTGGCGCCGGACCCAAGGCGCCGGCTTTCAGAGCGCGGTGAAGCAATGCTCACCGTCAAACGCGCCTCCCCTTCTTTCGTCAAAGGCCATGTGCTGCCCTTCCAGCACGGTATGCCTTCGCTCGAACTTTTTCCTCATCAGGTCTGGGCGCGGCTTCTGGCAAGACGGGCGCGCCAGCCCCAGTCCCGCCTCTTCGATTATCAGCTCGGCACGGGCTTTCCGGCGCTGCGCGAGGCGATTGCCGAATATCTGGGCGCGGCGCGCGGCGTCATTTGCGGGCCGGACAATGTGATCGTCACGGCAGGCGCGCAGGCCTCGCTTGACCTTGCAACCCGGCTTGTTGTCGATCCGGGGGACACGGTCTGGCATGAGGAGCCGGGATATCTCGGCGCGCGGGGCGCGTTTCTCGCGGCCAGCGCGCGCATCGTGCCGGTGCCGGTCGACAAGGAAGGGCTCAATCCCGAGGCAGCGCCCGGCGGAGAAAAGCCGCCGCGACTCATCTATTGCACGCCCTCACACCAGTATCCGCTCGGCGTCACGATGAGTCTGACGCGCCGCCTCGCCCTTCTTCAGTATGCGAATGAAACGGGCGCGTGGATTCTGGAAGACGATTACGATTCGGAGTTCCGTTATGCGGGCCGCCCTCTTTCCTCGCTGCAGGGGCTCGACCGGGCGGGCGGCGTTATCTATATGGGCACCATGGCGAAGACGCTCTTCCCCGCCATCCGTATCGGTTATCTCGTCGTGCCGGACAATCTGATCGAAGCCTTTCAGCGGGCGATCCGCGTGACGGGGCAGAACCCGCCCGCCATTGTGCAGGCGGCGCTGGCGGATTTCATGCTCGAAGGACATTTCTCCGCGCATATCCGCCGCATGCGCTCGCTTTATGCGGAGCGGCGCATTCTGTTGCTTCAGGAACTGGAAAAGCAGCTTGGCGACCGCATCAAACCTTCGCCGCCTGACGGCGGCATGCAGCTTCCCGCCTTCTTGCCCGAAGGGGTGAGCGATGATGATGTTGTGGCGGCGGCAGACCGGCACAAGGTGCTCGCCAGCCCCGTCTCGCATTTCTATCTCACGCAGCGCAAACGCCATGCTCTTTATCTCGGCTTTGCCGGGGTGCCCGAACAGATGATTGCGCCCGGGGTCGAACGGCTCGGCCTTGCGCTTGCCGAATGCGGGGTTTGAGGATCAGGTCCATGCGTCTCTACAACATGCACAATTCCGGCAATTGCTACAAAGTCCGCCTCACCGCGCATCAGCTTGGGCTGCCGCTTGAGCTTGCGGAAGTGAATGTGCTGGAAGCGGAAACGCGGCATGCCGGTTTTCTGGCAAAGAATCCCAATGGGCGCGTGCCGCTGCTGGAACTCGATGACGGGCGCTTTCTGCCGGAATCGAATGCCATCATCTTTTATCTCGCGGAAGGCTCCCCGCTCGTGCCACAAGACTCGTTCGAGCGTGCGCAGATGCTGCAATGGATGTTCTTCGAGCAATACAGCCATGAGCCTTACATTGCCGTGGCGCGCTTCTGGTTCTCCATCAAGCCCGGCGGGCGCGCGGAGACGACAGACGCGCAAAGAGAGCTATGGAAAACGCGCGGGCTGCAGGCGTTCGATGTCATGGAAAAGCATCTGGCTGAGACGCCCTATTTCGTGGGCGGACGATATTCGCTCGCCGATATTGCGCTTTATGCCTACACACATGTGGCCCATGAGGGAGACTTCGATCTTGCGCCCTATCCTGCCATCCGGGCCTGGCTTGCGCGGGTGCAGGCCGAGCCCCGGCATATTCCCATGGATGCACGGTAAAATGAGCCTGTCACATTTTCGCCCAGAAATGACCCCTTCACCGGCATATTGAGTCAAAACTCCTGCCGCATTGACCTCCTATCTCTCTTGTCCAGGGCACGGGACAATTCAGGGGATCAATCATGGCCAGACCAGACCATCACCGCCTTGGCGCGCTTCCGCCCGCCGAGGCGTTTCGTTATGCGGCAGCGGGCTTTGCCGCCTTTTTTCTTGTACTGACGCTGTTTACCGGATTCGCGCGGGCCGACACCGCGCCGCGGACAGTGACGCCAAACGAGATGGGCACGGGCGGGCTTTTGCTTAAAGCCAAGGAGCCAGGCCGCTACATTCAGGCGCCGCTGGTCGCCACGGATGTGGACATCGATGTGACGGGGCCGATTGCGCGCGCCAGGGTCACGCAGCGCTTCGAAAATCCGAGCGATGGCTGGGTGGAAGGTGTGTATGTCTTTCCGCTTCCCGAAGAGTCCGCTGTCGACAGCCTACGCATGCTGATCGGCGACCGGGTGATCGAAGGGGAAATCAAGAAGAAGGAAGAGGCCCGGCAGATTTACGAGAAGGCCAAGGAAGAAGGCAAGCGCGCCTCTTTGGTCGAGCAGAACCGGCCCAACATCTTCACCAATTCGGTAGCCAATATCGGCCCGGGCGAAACCGTGGTCGTGCAGATCGAATATCAGCAGACCGTGCGCCAGAGCGGCGAGGAATTCTCGCTGCGCTTTCCGATGGTGGTGGCGCCGCGCTACATGCCCGCGCCTTCCGTTCACCTTGTGGACTTTGCCCCCGGTGAAGGGGGATGGGGCAGCGTAAGCGACCCGGTGCCGGACCGGGAGCACATCAGCCCGCCTGTTCAGCACCCTGATGACGGCAAGCGCAATCCGGTCACACTCACGGTTTCGCTGGATGCGGGTTTCCCGCTTGGCGGCATTGAAAGCCCGCATCACAAGATGCGTGTCGTGCGCGACGGGGAGAACCGCGCCGCCCTGACGCTCGATGCAGGCGAAGTTCCTGCGGACAAGGATTTTGAACTGACCTGGGCACCGGCTGAAACGGCGGCGCCCACCGCCGCGCTTTTCCGCGAGCATCTGGACGGCGAGGATTACATCCTCATGATGCTGATGCCGCCGCAGAAGCTGGCCGAGGAAGCTGAACGCCAGAATCGGGAAGTCATTTTCGTCATCGACAATTCGGGTTCCATGTCCGGCCAGTCCATGCCGCAGGCAAAGGCAAGCCTCGAACTGGCGCTGAAGCGCCTGACGCCGCAGGACCGCTTCAATGTCGTGCGCTTCAATCATACGCATGAAGCGCTCTTCCCCTCTGCCGTGCGGGCGGATGCTGAAAATGTGGGCCGCGCGGCAGGCTTCGTGCGGGGCCTTGAAGCGGAAGGCGGAACGGAGATGCTGGGCGCGCTGCAAACTGCCCTTTCCGGTCAGTCGGCGGATGGCTATTTGCGCCAGGTTGTCTTCCTCACCGACGGCGCTGTCGGCAATGAGGCGCAACTTTTCCAGACGATCTCGCAGCGTCTGGGGGAGAGCCGTCTTTTCACTGTCGGCATCGGCTCGGCGCCCAACTCCTATTTCATGGCGCGGGCGGCGGAAATGGGCCGCGGCACCCACACGCATATCGGCGAGCCCGAACAGGTGACGGCGCGCATGGAAGAGCTGTTCGTGAAGCTGGAAAATCCGGCCATGACGGATCTGGCGGCCATCTGGCCGGACGGCACGAAGGCCGAAGCCTGGCCGACCCCGCTGCCCGACCTTTATCTCGGTGAGCCCATCGTGCTCTCCGCGAAGATGAAAGAGGCGGAAGGCACCTTCAAGCTGACGGGCATGTTTGACGGCAAGCCTTGGGAAATGCGCCTGCCGCTTGATAAGGCCACGGAGCGGCCGGGCGTTGCCAAACTCTGGGCGCGCAAGAAGATCGCCTCGCTGGAAGGCATGCGCCATGTGGGCGGCGACTGGGAAAAGATCGATGAGGCGATCACGGATGCCGCGCTTCATCACCATCTCGTCAGCCGCCTGACCAGCCTGGTTGCCGTGGACAAGACCCCGGCCCGCCCGGATGGGGAAGAGGTGACGCGCCGCGACGTGCCGCTCAACCTGCCGGATGGCTGGGACTTCGAGGCGGTGTTCGGGGAAGCTGCCCCCGCCGCGCCGATGCGCGATGCGCGGGCCCGCACCGCCATGCCGATGCTAGCCATGGCTGCCGCCCCTGCCCCGCAGGCGGAAGCAGCGAAAGGCATGGCCCTGCCGCAAACCGCGACCGAGGCCGAACGGCTCATGCTCACCGGCGGGCTCTTGATGCTCTTCGCCCTCACCTTCTGGATGCTGACCATCTTCTGGCGGCATCTGGGAACGCAGGCGAAGGCCGCCGCCCGCGGCACCCGGAGCTACTGACATGAAAGCGGCGCGTTTTTTCTCCTCCCGCGCGCTTGGCACCTGCGCCTTGGCTTTATGCCTTGGCGCAGGTGCCCTGCTTTTCGGCCAGGGGGCTTACATTCATGTCAAAGCGGCGCTGGCTCAGGTGCTGCTCTCCAATGCCTGGGCCGAAACGCTGACCAGCGGCCAACCGCAAAAACCCTGGTCCTGGGCCGACACCTGGCCCGTGGCGCGGCTGGAAGCCCCGCGGCTTGGGGCGGAAGCCGTGGTGCTGGACGGGGGAAGCGGCGAGGCGCTGGCCTTCGGCCCCGGTCATTTGCATGGCACCCCGGAGCCCGGCACCCAGGGCACGACCGTGTTCGCGGCACACCGCGATACGCATTTTGAGTTCCTGAAGGATTTAATTCCGGGTGATTCACTGCTTGTGACCGGGAAAGATGGCGTACGGATCACCTATGAGGTGAGCGGCATGTCGATCGTTCATGCGGAGGCGTCGGGAATCGACCCGCTGGCGGGGGATGGCCGGCTGGCGCTGGTCACGTGCTACCCGTTCGAGGCCATGGAACGCGGCCCGCTGCGCTATGTGGTCTTCGCGGAACGCAAATAATTGCGAACAAAATTGTGAACAGTGTGTATGTTCCGGGTCATATTGACTGCGGAATCGCGCTGTTTATTTGGCGTATGCTGACCATTCCCAATCCCAGGCCAGTCGTGCCAAGCAGAAATTTGCTAAACAAGATGGATGGTGCATTTCGTCACATGGCGCATCCTGCGTAAAACATGTATATTATCAAAAGTGAAAGTGCCATATGGGAGAACTACGGCAAATGAATGTAGCCAACACAAAACAGACCCCTCAGCCGGCGCATTCTGGCCTCGAAAATTATCGTCGGCGTGTGAGCGCCACGAAGCGGCGCTCCATCCTTGATGCAGCCCGCGATGAGTTCCAGACGAACGGCTTTACCCGCGCGGCGATGGCAGAGATCGCCCGCAAGGCCGATGTGTCCACGGCCACGCTGTACAAGCACTTCAACTCCAAGGAAGAGCTGTTCAGTGCCGTGATCAACGAAGCCTATGAGCGCATTGAAGAGACGGATGCGGATCTTGGTGAAAAAGGCTCGGTCGAAGAAGTCATCACCAAAGTCGCCAACAACATCCTCGCTGCGCAATTCGACCAGGGCCTCAACGCGCTGATGCGCGCGGTGATCGCCGAAGTGTCCGGCCAGCCTGAGATTGGCCGGGAGTTTTATGAACGTGGTGTGATCCAGCGCCAGCAGGCCGTTGCCAAGCTGCTCGACAAGCTGGTGAAACGCGGCCTTCTGAAACCGCATGACACCGAAATCGCCGCACAGGAAGTGTCCGGCATGCTGCGGGAAAGCCTGATCTGGCCGGCGCTGTTCGATCCGAGCTTCCGCCTGCCCAAGGACAAGGACAAGCTGATCTCGGAAGCCGTGGCAACCTTCGTGGCCCGTTACGGCGCGTAAATCCGGCTGAAAAGCGATACGGAAAGGGCGCCCCCCGGGGCGCCCTTTTCATGTGCGGTTCCTGTTGCATCACCGCCTGCAGGGGTGCAGACTCTTCCTTGCGCTATCGGCTTCATCCGGCGGGCAGGCCCGACCGGACCATGCTATTGGTGAGGAGGAGACGATGCGCGCATCCCATCCACAGGATTTACATCATCCCACGCTGGACGAAGACAATGCCCGGCAAGGCGTGACCGGCCATCATGTGCGCCATGTGCTCGGCCTGTCTCTGTCGCTGGCGCTGGTCTTCATGCTGATGAGCTTCGTCTCCAGCGGCTGGTGACACGGTGGTTTGAAATTTCCGCGTAAATTCCTATGTCTCATGGGTGAGGTAAGCAGGATCCACCATCCATGAGAGGAGCCATGCAGACTGACACGTTGAATGCCGACGAAGTGAAATCCGAAGAGGCGAAAACCGAACATGCCCCGGTCAAGAACGCGACCGATGCGCGCCAGGCGGAAAGCGGCCAAGGCGGGCGCATTGTTCTTGCCCTCTCGCTCACCACGGGCGCCATCGTTCTGGCGCTGATCGCGGGAACCATATTGGGGCCGGTCTAGGGGCCGCCCCGCTCCCTCTTTTTTAAGCGCTAGAGAAGCGCGCGCCGCTCTATTCCCGCGCGTGCCTGCCCACGGCTTTTGCTTGCGCCGGCTGCCGCGCCCGGCTAGGCAAAGGCATGAGCCGTTTGCGTGCCGATTTTCTTTTGCTGATTACCGCCCTTGTCTGGGGGTCCGCCTTTGTGGGCCAGGCGACGGCCATGGCTCATGTCGGCCCCTTCACCTTTGTTGGCGGGCGTTTTTTGCTGGCGGCGTTGGCCGTCGCCCCTTTCGCGCTTTGGGAGACACGGCGGCATGCGCGCCCGCTGACCGGGCGGCACGGTCTGCTTACCGCCGGGATCGGTTTCGTCTTCTTTCTCGCCTGCGTCACACAGCAGCTCGGCTTGCAGGTCACCAGCGTGACCAATGCCGGTTTTCTGACCGCGCTTTATGTTGTGCTGGTGCCGATTCTGGGCGCCGCGATCTGGCGCTATAAGGCGCCGGGCATCATCTGGGCGGCGGCCTTGCTTTCCTTCGGCGGCACATTCCTTCTTTCCGGTGGAAATGGCGCGGCCCTCAATTGGGGCGATGGGATCATGGTGGTGAGCGCGTTCTTCTGGGCGTTGCAGGTGCTGCTGGTCGGCAAATATGTGGAAGCGCTGGAGCGCCCCTTCGCCATCGCGTTCATGCAGTTTCTTGTGACCGGGCTTCTGGGCATGGCGCTCGGCGTCGCGCTGGAAGCGGACCGCCTTTCCGCCGAAGCCTTTGCGGGGGCCGGTTTCGAGTTTCTCTATACCGGCATTCTGTCCGGCGGGCTCTGCTTCACGCTGCAAAGCCTGGCCCAGCGCCACACGCCGCCCTCGGATGCAGCCATCATCATGTCCGGTGAGGCGCTTTTCGCCGCGCTTTTCGGGGCGGTTCTCTTGGGCGAGCGGCTGACCCCTTCGGGCTGGAGCGGGGCCGCGCTCATTCTCCTGGCGGTGCTCGCCACCCAGCTTGGCCCCACCTTGCGGCGGCGCCATCTGCGCGGCTGATGCTCCTGCCATCTTCCTGTCAGGAGACTGCCGCTTCCTGACAGGTTGGGCCTAGCCAGAGCGGGCTGGCGACCCCATATTGGGGCGCATGAACACCAAGACCACATCCCGCAAGAAAGCCCCGAAATCCGCCCCCAAAGCCGGGACAGCGGACCCGCAGGGCTTTGCCGAAGCGCCCGGCGCCGCCTTCGTGCATGAGGGGGCCGCTGCCGTCGATCTCTCCTTCCTCGACAACAAGCCGCCGCGCCCCGAAAAGAGCGAAGGCGGCATCAAGCTCGAGATCGTCTCGGAATATGAGCCGAAGGGCGACCAGCCCACCGCCATTGCCGAGCTGGTGGACGGCATCAAGCAGGCGGAGCGGGATCAGGTGCTGCTCGGCGTCACAGGCTCGGGCAAGACCTTCACCATGGCGCAGGTGATCGAGAAGACCCAGCGCCCTGCCCTGATCCTCGCGCCGAACAAGACGCTGGCGGCGCAGCTTTACGGCGAGTTCAAGAGCTTCTTCCCGAACAATGCGGTGGAGTATTTCGTCTCCTATTACGATTACTACCAGCCGGAAGCCTATGTGCCGCGCACGGACACCTATATCGAGAAGGAAAGCTCGATCAACGAGCAGATCGACCGGATGCGCCACTCCGCCACCCGAGCGCTTTTGGAACGCGATGACGTCATCATCGTCGCCTCCGTTTCCTGCATTTACGGCATCGGCTCGGTCGAGACCTATTCGGAGATGACCTTCTCCGTGAAGCGCGGCGACAGGCTGGACCGCACGCAGCTTCTCGCCGATCTCGTGGCGCTGCAATATAAGCGCAACGATCAGGCGTTTCAGCGCGGCACCTTCCGGGTGCGCGGCGATGTGGTGGAAATCTTCCCCGCCCACTATGAGGACAGCGCCTGGCGCATTTCCCTGTTCGGCGACGAGGTGGAGGAGATCACGGAGTTCGACCCGCTGACCGGCCACAAGAGCGCGAAGCTCGACCACATCAAGGTTTACGCCAACTCGCACTATGTGACCCCGCGCCCGACGCTGCAGCAGGCCATCAAGCAGATCAAGATCGACCTCAAGGACCGGCTGGAAGAGCTGAACGCGGAAGGCAAGCTGCTGGAAGCGCAGCGGCTGGAACAGCGCACCCGCTTCGACATCGAGATGATGGAGGCGACGGGCGCCTGCGCCGGCATCGAAAACTATTCGCGCTATCTGACGGGCCGCAAGCCCGGCGAGCCGCCGCCCACCCTCTTTGAATATCTGCCGGACAATGCGCTGGTCTTTGCCGATGAAAGCCACGTCTCCGTGCCGCAGATCGGCGCCATGTATAAGGGCGACTACCGGCGCAAGGCGACGCTGGCCGAATATGGCTTCCGCCTGCCCTCCTGCGTGGACAATAGGCCGCTCAAATTCGAGGAATGGAACGCCATGCGGCCGCAGACGGTCTATGTCTCGGCAACGCCCGGCCCCTGGGAGATGGACCAGACCGGCGGCGTTTTCACCGAACAGGTCATCCGCCCGACCGGCCTCATCGACCCGGTCTGCGAGATCCGCCCCGCCTCCACCCAGGTGGATGATCTGGTGGCGGAGTGCCACGAGATGGCGAAGAAGGGCCAGCGCGTGCTCGTCACCACGCTCACCAAGCGCATGGCCGAAGACCTGACCGAGTATATGTATGAGCAGGGCCTGCGCGTGCGCTACATGCATTCGGACATCGACACGCTGGAGCGGATCGAGATCATCCGCGATCTGCGCCTCGGCACCTTTGACATTCTGATCGGCATCAACCTTTTGCGCGAAGGGCTCGACATTCCCGAATGCGCGCTGGTCGCCATTCTGGATACGGACAAGGAGGGCTTCCTGCGCTCGGAAACCTCGCTGGTGCAGACCATCGGCCGCGCGGCGCGCAATGTGGACGGGCGCGTTCTTCTTTATGCGGATAACATGACCGGCTCGCTCGAGCGCGCCATCGCGGAAACCAACCGCCGCCGCGAAAAGCAGATGGCCTATAATGAGGAACACGGCATCACGCCGGAAAGCATCCGCAAGAATATCGGCGACATTCTGGAAAGCGTCTATGAGCGCGACCATGTGCGCGTCGATACCGGCGATGACGGCACGGTGGAACTCGTCGGCCACAATCTGCGCGCCCATATCGAGGATATGGAAAAGCGCATGAAAGACGCCGCCGCCGACCTCGAATTCGAAGAAGCCGCGCGCCTGCGCGACGAAATCAAACGGCTGCAGGACGTGGAGCTTGCGGTCGCGGACGACCCCATGGCCCGGCAAAGCGCGGTGGCGGAAAAGTCCTCGAGCCGGACGTCAGGGCGTTCCACCGGCGGCAAGGCCGGCACGCGGACGTATAAGAAGCGCGGGGGTCAGGGGGGCCGGAAAAGGCGGGGGGTTTAGCGCTCCGGTTCATCCAAGAACTTTTGCAACTTTTTTTGCAAGCCAGCTAAGTCCTTTGCTTTCGTTTCGCACTCCCAAACAACAAGAGCGCTCCATCCTGCCTCCTTCAGCTTCTTCAGCGTTTCTGCGTCACGCTGCGTATTCCGCTCCAGCTTCGGCAACCAGTAATCCAACCGGCTTTTAGGCAATCTCGCAATTTTGCATTCAGGATCGGGATGCTGGTGCCAAAAACAGCCATGCACGAAAATAACTTTCCGGCGCGGACCAAAAACAAGATCGGGTTTTCCTGGCAGTTCTTTCCGGTGAAGGCGGAACCTGTAGCCGAGACTGTGCACCAATGAGCGCACCCGCATCTCCGGCTTCATATTCTTCGACCGGATACGGCGCATGTTTTCGGAGCGCTCGTTTCTAGTCAGTTTGTCCGCCATAAGGCTAAATGGCCAAATCTAATGGAAGGTCTGATATGTCTCTCAACCGCTTCCCTTCAATCATTATGGAAAGCATTTCCTGGGCATCTTGATAATCAAGTTCTGCCACCGCTTCCTTTAACTCTGGAAGCGCAATGTGATAAACGCAGTCAACATCACCCGTTCCGAGAGCAAGTGAAGCGATACGGCTCGGCATAGGCTCGCCAGTAATGGCCACGAAATGCGGCAAACGGCCTTTTCTGTTGCGGACCAAGTTCAACCCTTCGGAACGCGCATTCTGCGCCCGGTCACTTCTCAAAGTCCACTTGCAAGAGATACTTGCATGCAGGATCGGAAGCTCATTATTAGCCTTCCTCAAGCTTGCGTATTTCACAAATTCGTCACCGACAATTTGCGCGTGTTTATTTATTTCCGCATCGTCTTCCGGATACCGGCAAACCACAATGTCGGGACGGATAAGGTACTCATTACCCAGAACCGTCGCCAAAATGGGATCGGCTTTGGATGCCGCCTCAAGTTCAGCTAAATGCTGATACTGCTCAAACTTCGCAATCGCCAATCTTCCGCCTGATGAACGTTCAACCTCCCATGTCCCCGGGCGTAAGAACGAAAGGTGCTGAAATGTTTCCTGCAAGAAGCTCTCACAAACCGACTCGAACTTGTGTCCAGAAGTCTGGCCAGGCAACCGCTCTGCTGTTGCTGTATGCGCAAGCCTGTTCAGCACCCCCGAAGCAATCCCGCGGCTAAGCCTGCTATCCTTGTCTGCGTTGGTTGCGACACCGGCATTATTCAGGTGCAGAACACCATCGAGCAACGTTTTGTGAAACCGGCGGCGCGCCAATGCTATAAGTGAATTGTCCGTCATTCAGCAGCCTGGAATAGAAACACCTGCTTCTTGGAAAGCGCAGAAGTAATTTCCTTCGCAACAGCCCGTGCGACGGGAGGCGGAAATGCGTTTCCAACCTGCCGGTAGGCATTCGTCTTATTCCCAGTAATGTGCCAATCGTCAGGAAACCCCTGAAGCCTTGCAACCATCTTAACTGTCAGCTTCGGGTTACCATCGAAACCGGGGTCGGGGGCTTCGTTCGCAATACCCATTCCATTCACGCCAAGCTCCAGCCATGCCTGCTTGGCGCGTGTGGGCCCAAGATCAGGGCCGCCATGTTTTTTTGAACCGCCAACAATTGTCGGAGCAATTCTATCTGCCGTGCGGCTCCAATCCGCAGCACCCTTCCAACCGTTCCCGGCCATCAGGTCTAAAAGTGTTTCTCCAACAGACAGGCTTTTCTGCAACGGCACCTTCGGCCACTCGAAGAAATCCTGGTATTCGTTCTTGAGTGCCACCAGCACAACCCGCGGACGGAGTTGCGGAACCCCAAAATCGGAGGCATTCAGAAGCTTCCAGCTATGGCTATACCCCATCGCACGCAGCTTTCTTCCAAGCAATTCTCTGTATTCTTCAAACGACTTTCCGAGCATCCCGCGGACGTTTTCGAACATCACAGCGCGCGGCTGCATCTCATTAATAATTTCGATGCCCCGGTTAAACAGATTGCGCTCATCTTTTTCTCCCAATTGCTTCCCAGCAATGGAAAAAGGCGGACAAGGCAACCCCCCGGCGAGCAAATCAATCCCCTTATATCTGGACGGTATGAAGTTGACGGGTGAGTTCAGGTCTTCTTCGAACACCGTCCACTGAGGCCGGTTTGTCCTTAAGGTTTGACAAGCGTGGGCGTCAATTTCCACCAAGGCTTCGTGTTCGTAACCAGCTTGCTCCAAGCCCAACGCTTGGCCTCCAGCTCCGGCACAAAGTTCTACAGAGACCAGCGTCATGATGTTTCCCTACTTCTTGCCTTTAAGCGTTTATCAGATTCTCTGAAGAACATAAGGAGAACAATATAGCGAGACAACTATTTTCTACCGGATCATGCCGCAGCATGATTCAACTGTGAAAAACTGAGCGCGAGGCAAACTCTGGACTATCCAAAAACTTATCCCCGCCTTCTCCCCCGCCCTTAATCTGAAGCCATCCCGTTTCGTGGAGGGGGTGGACGGACCGGCCGCCTGCTGAAACGGGTGCGGCGCCCGCGCCGCGCGGGAGTAACGGTCCTGCGCGTCCCGGGGGGTACCTCAGAGTGGGACCAAGCACTACGACTTGGTACTGGCATGCCGGGAGTCCCGGGTGCCGGTAGGCTGACGGGTGGCGAGGTAACAAAGCCAAAACCGCCGCGCAAGGAGCGCCGTCAGGCGAACCGTATCTAGCTAGGATCGTCGTCTGCGGCGCGACCATCTTCCTTTTTGGGCACCTCCTTTTCCGGGGGCGGAAAGACCCACACCTCCGGGCGGACGCGCCGCCGCGGGGCTTTTGGTGTTGGGGTGGTTTGTTTCCGCTCCCTCACGCGTCATCCCGGCACTTGTTGCCGGGATCCATTGGCTTCTCGAAGGCGAAAGAAGAAGCCGGTTTCTGCTGCCTCGCCGCTTGCTTTCTTTCCGGCTTCGGCAAGCGGCGATGCGAGTGGGCCCCGGCAACAAGTGCCGGGGCGACATGGGGGAGAAAACGGGCGTGACAATGCTTAGTCCGCCGCCGCCATTTCCCGTTCGGCTTCCGCCTCTTTCACCACGGCGCGCATGCGCCCCAGGATGAGAGAGGTGTTGCGCTTGACCGTTTTGTAGAAGGTGCCGAGCGTGCTCAGTTGGACGTCGCCCACCGTGCGGGCGGGCCGCACGGAGTAGACGGGGATGCCGGTGAGGCCCGTGAAGAGCCCCTCGGCCACGGCGTTGCCCAGGAGCTCGCCCCAATCGGTCTGGTAAGATTCGAGGCCGCTGGAGACGAGGCGTTCTTCGAAGACGGGTTCGCCGCCTTCTTTCGGCGTGACGCGGTAGGTGACGGCCATGCGGTAGCCCATGCCGGCAACTTCCGGCTTCACCTCATACTCGTCGATCTCGATGGAGAGGTCATAGCGCGGGGTGGCGGCGGCGCCCTTTTCAGGCACGAGGTTGTTCTCCACGAAATAATAGCGGAAGCGGCTTGCGGTGTAGGCCTGCAGCCCGCCGCTCTCTTCGACGAAGTCTTCCACCCCGGCGCGCGTGATCTCGTTCGGAAAGACGCTTTCCATCGTGAAGTCGCCGGCCGGGTCGCTCATCTCGAAGGCGTGATACAGCGAATCGGACTGGCTCATGGCGAGGACGGGCTTGTAGTCCTTCGCCGACGAACAGCCCGCCGCGCCCAGGGCGCCCAGAAGGAGCGCGCTCAGCAAAATATGTTTCATGATATCCCCCCAATAGGTTTTATGATGAAACATGAAATTCATATTTGGTTCAAGCCACGCTTTCTCCTTTGCGACGCTGCGTCAGCCCGTGCTACGCAAAATTTTTTCGCTTTCCCCTGCGTAATCCCTCTTGACCGGACGGCGCTGGACATAGTAAGTAAAGTTTACTTACTACTTGACGGTGCTCCCGTCTTGCAAAGGGCCGGGGCGCATGCGACATGAACACGGTTTTTAGCCTGGATAATTCAGGGTTCTGACCGGACGAGTTCTCCCCAATGTTGCATCGCCCCGCCCTTCTTTTTGATCTCGACGGCACGCTGGCCGACACCGCTCCCGATCTTTGCCACACGATGAATGTCATTCTGGACCGGCATGGCCGCGCGCCGGTGCCGCAGGAGCGCGTGCGCCATCTCGTGGGCGGCGGGGCGCGGCTCCTCATGGAGCGCGGTTTCATGGAGACGGGCGCGCCCGCCCCGGAAGCGCAGCTCGACGAGGCGTTTCATCAGTTCATTGATTATTACAGCGATCACATTGCCGATCATTCCGTGCTCTGGCCCGGCGTGCGCGACAACCTGGAGCGGCTGGCGGCGCGGGGCGTGCCCATGGCCGTCTGCACCAACAAGCTGGAAGGGCTGGCGCGCCAGGCGCTGGAGGCGCTGGGCATTGCCGGTTTTTTCCCCGTGGTGATTGGCGGGGATACGCTGGCCGTGAAGAAGCCGGACCCGGAGCATCTGTTCGAGGCGCTGCGCCAGCTCGGGCATCCTGCAGATGCGGCGATCATGGTGGGGGATTCTTCGCCCGACATCGACGCGGCGCTGGCGGCGGGCCTGCCTTCCATCGCGCTGTCCTTTGGCTATACGCGCGTGCCGGTGGAAGAGCTTGGCGCAAGTGTCGTCATCGATCATTTCGACGCCTTCCCCGCCGCGCTGAAGCAGCTTGCGCCGGAGGCGTTTGACGATTTGTGAGAGGCCAGTGTGGCCGCTTCGCCTTTCCTTCTGCTGTCATCCCGCGACTTGATCGCGGGATCCAAGCAGCGTTGCACCGTGCCGCAGACTCAGTATGGACCCCGCGATCAAGTCGCGGGGTGACATCGGTGGAGATGGGTCGGCCGAAACTGCACGCAGATCATAAGGGCACCCTCACACCACCCGCACGCGCTCGCGCCCGTCCACCAGGTCGATGCGGTCATAGGTGCACACGCCCTCCCCGCGCTGGAAGCAGGAGACGGCGATGAGCCAGACGGCGACGACTTTCTTCGGCAGCGGGCCGCCAATGGCGGTTTCATAATCGGCCTTGAGGGGGCGGGCTTCGTCGAGCCAGCGGCCGAGGTCCCCCGGCCCGCGCACCACCCAATGGGTTTCGCGCTGGTCCCACCAGGGAAGAGGGCAGCGGAAGATGGTGCCGGGCTTCAGTTTCGCCGACCACATATACGTCAGGTCCTGGCCGTTATCGAACTCCACCGCGATGGAGAGGTAATCATGGGTGGGCTGGATGTTTTCCGCCAGCGATGAGGGCAGCCGGTCCACCTTCCAGCACCAGTCCAGGGTGAGCGTGTCGGTGAGCGGCATTTCCACCGGATATTGCAGGATGCCGACATCCTCTTTCGTGTGGCAGTGCATGCAATTATCGGCACTCGCCTCCTGGCGGTAGATTTCGCCCTCGCCGAGGCGCCAGAGATAGCGCCAGCCTTCTGGCGTTTTGATGGGCGCTTCGAGGCGTTTCCATTCGCGCTCGAAAAGCGGGTGAAAGGATGTGAGCGGCGCAAGGTGCGCGCGCGTATGGCCGTTCTTCCAGAGCGCGATGCCGACGCAGAAAGCGCCGTCCAGTTTCTCGCGCGGGTAAGCGGGGTCGAAGCGGCCTTCCTCCGTCAGCCATTCGCCCGGCGGCTTGGTGATGAGGGTCAGCCGCCCGCCCTCCTCTGCGATGCCGGTATGGGTCGCGCCCCGCATCTTCCTCACCGGCCCCTCGCCGATGCGGAACCAGAGGCCGGTTTGCGGGCCGAAGCGCAGGTCGAGGGGCTTTGCCAGCCAGACGGCTCCCGCAGCGAAGAGCGAAAAAGGCTGGCCGGGTTTGAGATCGATGCTGGTGTCCACCCAGTCTGCCGCCTGCCCCGGCGCCTCGCATAGCGCCCAGGCGGCCAGATGGGGCGCGGCTTTCGCCATGGCTGCGGTGAAGGCATCGGTAAAGGCGGCAGCCTCTTTTTGCGGGTCCGCGCCGCCGTTCAGCCGGCGCTTCAGGCCGCGGCCCGCAAGCCGCGCCAGAAGGCCCGCCTGAGCGAGGGCCGAGGGTTTTGCCAAGCGGTTTTCCGCCTTTCGTCTAAGGGCCATGAGGCCGCCTCCTCTCCCAATTCTTTGCCCACCCTAACGCCCCGCGGGCTTGACTGAAAAGCCCGGCCAGCCTATAGACGGCCATCCTGATGCGCCGCTTCTTCCGGCGCGTCCCCGGGCGGTTAGCTCAGTTGGTAGAGCACAGTGTTCACATCGCTGGGGTCACTGGTTCGAATCCAGTACCGCCCACCATTTTCCTCAGATTTTTGCCTTTTCGCTGGACAGATTTCCGCACGGATTTCCACGGGGGCCGTGTTAGACGTTTATGTTACCGTTAAATGACATTCTAGTGCGGCTGGGTGCGGCGGATGAAATTGACTGTAAGTGACCGGAGCCTTGAGATAGGCCCACGGACGGTAGATGGCTGGATTTTGGGGCTGCTCTTCATCCCCTCCTTCCTTTTCATCGGATATCTTCTGGCGACAGGCGACTGGAACCAGGGCGAGGGCTTTCAGGAGAACGATCCCGGCGAGCTGATGCAGTCCGTCTATATCTTCCTGGCCGCCATGCTGTTTCTCGCCGCCGCCTGGCAGGCCGCACGGCCGGACAGGTATGTGTTCTGCGGCGGGGCGCTGGTGCTGCTCTTGATGTTCGAGCGGGAAACGGAGGCGGAAAACACCTGGGCCGAGCCCTATTTCGGACCGGTCATTGAAAGCGATCTGCATTACGCGGCGCTTGGCGTGTTGCTGCTTGTTCTGCTTGCCCGCGCCTGGCCCATCTTTGACCAATCTGTCCGGCAATTCCTTCTCTGGGCCCGCTCCCCCGCGGCCTGGATGACCTTTCTCGCCATCGCGCTCTACATCTTTTCCGACTCCACCGAAAAGCAGGTGCTGATCGACGGCATCGGGCCGGCAAAGATGATCGAAGAGGCCATCGAGAGTGTGGCCGGTTGTTTCTTTCTCGCCTCCGCCTATCTGACCTGGGCCGCGTTCCGCCTGCCTGCGCCGCAGCGCCGTGCCGTGCCGGCGGAGTGATCCGACATCCTCCCTTTACCCTGCCCTGTTACACTGCTTGCAGGTATTTGACCTCAACTCGCCGCAGCGCGTAAGACTCTTTATCGGAATCTGGCGGTTTCAGGCACAGGAGAGCGGGCGCAAGGCATGAAGGAAAAGGAACTCCGGCTTGCGCTCGTCTGTTATGGCGGCGTTTCCCTTGCCGTTTACATGCATGGCGTGACGAAGGAAGTGCAGAAGCTCGTCCGCGCCTCGCGTATTTTCCACGGCCCCGGCTCCCCCGCCGAGCGGAGCGGAAAATCCTACGCCGACCTGAATGACGACGCGGACCGGGAAACGGATACCGAAGCGATCTATTACGAGCTTCTGGAACGTATCGGCGCGGATCTGGAACTCCGTGTCTTCGTGGATGTGATTGCCGGGGCCTCCGCCGGGGGCATTAACGGGGTCATGCTTGCCCGCGCGCTTGCCCATGATCTGCCGCTCGATACGCATCGGGACATGTGGCTGAAAAAAGCGGATGTCACGGCGCTGCTCGACGAAGAAGCCATTGCGGGTAAGTGGAGCAAGTTCTTCATCCGGCCATTGTTCTGGGGCATCAACAACCGCTGGCTCACGAAGCTGGTGCCGGATGCCGAAGCCCGGCAAAAGGCCTCGCTCTTTTTGCGCTCCCGCTGGTTCAAACCGCCCTTCTCCGGCAAAACACTGACGCACATGCTGCTCGATGCAGCGGAGTCGATGGGACGGCCTGTCTCCCCGCGCGCCTCTCTGCTGCCGCTTGGCCACCGGCTTGAGCTTTTCGTGACGGTGACGGATTTTTACGGGTTCACACAAAAGATCCCGCTGCACGATCCGCCGCTTATCGAAGAGCGTGAGCACCGGCATGTGCTGCGTTTCAATTATTACCAGCACCCCGGCAGCGCAGTAGACACGGAATTCGACATGGATCACGTGCCGGGGCTTGCTTTCGCCGCGCGGGCAACATCGTGTTTTCCTGGCGCGTTTCCGCCCGCGCAAATCTCGGAAATGGATGAGGTAACGCAGGCACGCGGCACAGCATGGCCCTCACGGCAGAGCTTTATCGACAACAACTTCAAACCCATCATCGATGCGGGCGTGGACCCTGTGACGTCGAGCTTTATCGATGGCAGTGTGCTGAACAACAAACCCTTTGCCGAAGCGATCGACGCGCTGCGCAACCGGCCCGCTTTCCGGGAAGTGGACCGGCGCATCGTCTATATCGACCCTGATCCGGAGGGCCGGAACCGCAAACGCAAGCACAAGCTGCCTGGCTTTTTCCAGGCAATCCGCGGCGCGCTTTCCGACATTCCGCGCAACCAGCCGGTGCGGGACGAGCTGGAAACCTTGCAGCGCATGGGCAAGAAAACCCACCAGTACCGGGAAGTCGTGCGCGCCACGCGGGCCCATGTGGCCGATGTCGTTGCCCCCATCATTGCCGGAGACCCGAGCCTTGCGCCCACTGTCACCACGCTGGCGCATTGGCGGCATCAGGCCAATGCGCGGGCGGTGAAGGAAGCGGGATATGCCTATGACGGTTATATTCAGATAAAGGTGCTTGCCGTTCTCGATGATCTGACCTCACTCATCGAGGAAATGTCCGCGGCCATTCATCATCCGAGCGAGCGGCTTGTGCTCTCACAATCGCTCGAGCAATGGGCCGAAGCGAAAGGCATCTTTCCGGTGCGCTGGCGCCAGCCTGCGGATAGCGACGGACAGAAGCCGGCAAGCGAATGGATAACCTTTCTCAGAAATTTCGACCGCTCGTTCCGCGTAAGACGGCTTCGCTTTGTCATCCGGCGGCTGAACGAACTCTATCAGAAAGCCCTCTCCCAACAGGACGCGGAAATCGACAGCGAAGCGCTGGATGATTTCAAGCGGCTCTTATATGGCTCGCTCGACCACTTGCAGGCGCGCTCCGAGCTTGCCTTTTTCGACAGCGCTTTCCGGGAGAAAGTTTCGGCGCTGCTTAAAGAGCGGGGCGGGCGCCTGGAGATTGACGAGATAGACGAAATTCTGGCCGCGCTTGCGCCGCTTGTATCACTGAAGGAAGTGGACCGGGAGGTGGACGAAATTTTCTCCATCATGGGCGTGAATACGTTGCCGGAAACGGAGCGGCGCGAGCTTTTGCAAACCTATCTCGGCTTTCCTTTCTTCGATGTACTCACCTATCCGCTTCTGGTGAATGACGATGTGGATGATGTGGATGCGATCCGCGTGGACCGTATCAGTCCGCTCGATGCAAAGATGTTGAGCCGCGGCGGCAATGTCATGGCGCTTCGTGGACGCGACCTTGGGCGGTTCGGCGCCTTTTTCAGCCGCACGGCGCGGGAGCATGATTATCTTTGGGGCCGTCTTCACGCTGCCGAGCGGCTGGTGGAGATCGTATCCAGCTCATTGACGCGTCACATGCTGAGCGACAGGGAAAAAGAGGAATTCAAAAGCCGCCTCTTTATTTCCATTCTGGACGCGGAAACACCGCATCTTGGCCAAGTGAGCGGCCTTGTCGAAAAACTGCGGCGGCGGGCGAAAGCGCGGCTAAAGCGGAACGGCACCGCAGAGCCTGCTTAAGGCGCGCCGCCTGGTGCTTGCGCCGCATCGCAGACAGCCGCGCTCTGCGCACCGGCGGCAAAGCAGGCAGGTGTAATATCTTCGCCAGACGGCAATGAAGCCCGCTTGCCGCTTATCCAGGCTTCTATGTCCTGCCACACCCGCTCTGCCTGCAGATCACGCAGCAACATGTGATAGCCATTGGCATAATAAGCGGCGGTGACAGGCGTGCGCAGCCGCCCAGCGGTGCGGCGCACGGCTTCCGGCGGCACAATCTCGTCCATCGCGCCGTAAAGAAGCAGCACGGGGGTGCCCTCCACGCCGGGCGCAGCCTGATAGCCCGCCTCCATCAGATTGACGAGGCCGTAAACAGCATCAATGCGCGTGCCCTTGATGACAAGCGGGTCTGCCGCCAGCGCTTTCAGCATGTCGATATTGTCCGAGGGGCGGATCTCAAGTCCCCTGCCCGTCAATATCTCGCCCGGCAGCGTGTGGGCGCCGAGCCAGAGTGCGGCGCTATAGGCAAGATTGAGGTTCGACCAGCCCCAGACGGCGGGCGCCACCAGAACGGCGCCGTCTACCGGCGGCGTGGCCGGGTCCGCCAGGGCTGTCAGCGTGACGGCGCCGCCCATACTGGTGCCTATGACATAGAGCGGGATGCCAGGATGCGCGCCGCGCACAAGCTCGATCATGGATTGGAGATCGCGCTTCATGACGCCTGCTCCCGCCCAGATGCCACGCCCCGGCGCGCGCCCGAAGCCGCGTTGGTCATAAGCGTAAAGCGTGATACCGCGCTCAGCGAACCAGGCGCCAGCGGAGGCAAAGGCATTGGCATAATCATTCATGCCATGCACGCCGATGATGATAGCGCGCGGCTTTTCCGCCTTTGCATGCCAGACCTGCATGGGCAGCCGCGCGGCATCGGCCATTACCGCTTCGCCGCTTTGCAGGACGGGCGCGGTGTAAGGTGTGCCTGCGGTTTGGATATTGGGCACACAGGCCGCGAGCCAGGTGAACGCGGTCAGGACCAGAAGCTTATGCAACAAGACGGGCCACCTCTTGCCTGAGATAAGGAATGACATTTTCTTCGAACCAGGGATGGCGCTTCAACCAGGCATTGTTACGCCATGAAGGATGCGGCAACGGCAGATACTGCGGCAGGTAGTCCCGCCAATGCTCGACGGTTTCGGTGAGGCTTTTCTTTCGCGCTTTGCCGAGATGCCAAGCCTGCGCATATTGGCCGATGAGGAGCACCAGTTCGACATTGGGCAGATGGGTGAATACATCCTCCCGCCAGGCCGGCGCACATTCCTTGCGCGGCGGCAGGTCGCCGCCTTTTGCATCGAGCCCCGGAAAGCAGAAACCCATGGGCACGATGGCAAGGCGCGTTTCGTCGTAGAACGTCTCGCGGGAAATACCCATCCAGTCGCGCAGGCGGTCGCCGCTCGGGTCGTTGAAGGGAATGCCGGAATTATGCACCCGCGTGCCCGGCGCCTGGCCCGCGATGCAAAGCCGCGCTTTGGCGTTGACGCGCAGCACGGGGCGCGGTTCATGGGGCAAGGGATTGCCGCGCGCGGGATTATCCACGCAGATCCGGCAGCCGCGGATCTCGCCCAGCAACTCTTCAAGAGAGGATGTGGATTTCTGCTTTGCCGCGCTCATGGAGGCGAGCATAGCGGCGGGAAAGCGCGCGCCCAATCAAATCCTGCCAATGCCGGAGATGAAGGACGCGCTCTTTGCTTATTGCTGCGCGGCGCGCACCAGATTGCGGCCAATGATCATCTGCTGGATCTGGCTTGTGCCTTCATAGATGCGGAAAATGCGCACATCGCGATAGAAGCGCTCGATGCCGTAATCGGAGACATAACCTGCGCCGCCAAAGATCTGCACTGCCTTGTCGGCCACGCGGCCCACCATCTCTGAGGCGAAGTATTTGCAGCAGGAGGATTCCGTTGCCACATCCTCGCCCTTGTCGCGGCGGCGGGCGGCGTCGAGCACCATGCAGCGGGCGGCATAGGCTTCGGTCTTGCAGTCGGCCAGCATGGCCTGCACGAGCTGATGTTCGCCAATGGCGACGCCGAACTGTTTGCGCTCGGCGGCGTAAGCCACACTGTCTTCCAGAAGGCGCTCGGCCACGCCCACACAAATGGCGGAGATATGCAAACGGCCGCGTTCCAGCACCTGCATGGCGGTGACGAAGCCCTTACCTTCCGTGTCGCCCAAAAGACAGGAAGCGGGAATGCGCGCATCCTCGAAAATCACGTCGCAAATATGCGCGCCCTGCTGGCCCATTTTCTTGTCGGACTTGCCGAGGGTGATGCCGGGCGTGTCCGCCGGGACAATGAAGGCGGAGACGCCTTTCGCGCCTGGTGTGTCCGGGGCCGTGCGGGCCATGAGCGTGAAGATGCCCGCCTTGCCCGCATTGGTGATAAAGCGCTTGGTGCCGTTGATGACGTAATGATCGCCGTCCTTGATGGCCGTGGTGCGCAGCGAGGCGGCGTCGGAGCCCGCTTCCGGTTCGGTCAGCGCGAAGCTGGCAATCACCTCACCGCTTGCCAGTTTCGGCAGCCATTCTTCCTTCTGGTCCGGGCGGCCGTGCATGACGATGCCCTGGCTGCCAATGCCGACATTGGTGCCGAAGACCGAGCGGAAGGCAGGCGAGGTGCGGCCCATCTCGAACATGAGAAGACACTCTTCTTCCATGGAAAGGCCAAGGCCGCCAAATTCTTCCGGGATGGAAATGCCGAAAAGCCCCAACTCCCGCATTTCCTGAATGACGTCATCCGGCACTTCATCATTTTCGGAGATCTGCGCTTCGAGGGGGCGCAGGCGTTCGTCCACAAAGCGGCGAATCGAGGAAATGAGCTGTTCGCGGGTTTCCGGGTCCAGGGCCATAAATCTTCTGCCTTCCTGTCTGTTTCGCCGCCCCATCCGAGGCCGGGCGGCCGATTGGCGGGGAATTTAGGCCAGGCTGGCCCCAACGTCAAAGCGGCAGAGGGAACCAAAATGGCCCCGGCTGGCCTTGGGCGGGGGTGCCTGCTAAACAGGCGCAACTTCACGTAATCGAGAGTTCAGGGCATGAAAGAGACGGCAACGGAAATCACCCTTCCTGAAGGATATGGCGGCTGGGACGGCACGGACCCCTTCGAGGACCATGCGGGGCCCTATTACTTCAAGGAAATGGAAGACGGATCGGTGCGCTGCGCCTTTATCTCCACGCCTACGCATTGCAATGGCGGCGGGTTCATTCATGGCGGCGCGCTGATGACTTTTGCCGATTATGCGCTTTTCGCCATCGCCAAGGATGTGACGGAGGGCCCTTGCGTTACTGTCTCCTTCAACAGTGAATTCGTTTCTGCCGGACCTGCAGGAAAGCTCATCGAGGCGACGGGAGAGGTTGTCCGCAACACAAAGAGCCTCATATTCGTTCGAGGAGAAATTATCTGCGAAGATGACACGCTGATGACCTTCAGCGGCATCATCAAACGCGTGGGACGGCGGGCTTAAGCCGTCCCGGGAGGAGACATGATCAAACTCGGTGTGCTGGACCAAAGCCCAATCCGCCGTGACGGCACGGCATCGGATGCAGTGAATGAAACCATCGATCTTGCGCGGGCCTGTGAATCTTACGGCTATCACCGCTACTGGGTGGCGGAACATCACAATTCGAAATCTTTTGCTGGCGCGGCGCCGGAAATTCTGATCGGCGCGCTGGGTGCGGCCACATCGCGCATCCGTGTGGGGTCCGGCGGGATCATGATGCCGCACTACAGCCCGCTGAAAGTGGCCGAACAGTTCCGCATGCTGGAGACGCTTTATCCGGACCGGATCGATCTCGGCCTCGGACGCGCGCCGGGCACCGATGGCCGCACCACGCGCGCACTGCAGCCGGGACCGCAGGCTTATGACATCTCCGTCTTTCCGCAACAGGTGGAGCTGCTCATCCAGTTTCTGGAAGACGCCAACGGGCTTTCAGGCGAGACGGGCGGCTTTCCGGACGAGCACCCTTACAAGGGCATTCATGCGATGCCGCGGGGTGAAGGGAACCCCGAGCTTTGGATGCTGGGTTCGGGCGGTGACGGCGCGGCTCATGCGGGCCAGTTCGGCATGCCCTACTCTTTTGCGCATTTCATCAACCAGGATGCGGGCACGTCGCCGGTCGAGATTTACCGGCAATGCTTCAAGCCGTCCCGGCGCCTCAGCCGGCCTTATGTGGCGGTCGGCGTGTCGGTGATGGTGGCAGACACGGAAGAAGAGGCCAAGCGCATTGCCGCCTCACGCAATCACTGGGTGGTCAAGCTTCTGCAGAACCAGGCCGAACGCTTCTGGCCGGTGGAAGATGCGCTCAACTATCCCTATTCCGACCGCGAAAAAGCGATGCTCAAGGCCATCGAGCAACGCTCCGTGACGGGCGCGCCGGAACAGGTGCGCGCGAAACTTCTGCAGATGGTGGATGAGTATGGCGCGGATGAACTCAACATCCTCACCATTACTCATGACCATGCGGATCGCTTGCGCTCCTACAAGCTGCTCGCCGACGCGTTCTCGCTCACCGGATCGCTCGCCGCGGATTGAGCGCGGCGGGCCTCCCGCTTCTCAAGCGCCGTGCGCAGCCGCGCCTGGCGTGCCGGCGTGATCGGGTATTGCCAGATGATGGCAAGCGAGGCGAGCCAAAGCACCAGCGGCAACAGACAATACATCGCAAGAAGCGCGAAGAGGGCTTCGGGCGAATTGGTGTCGATGGCTGGGTTGAAGCCGAACCAGGCGACAAGCGGCAGGGCAATGCCGACGCCCGCCGCCTCAAACACCTTGCGCACCATGCCGAGGAACGAGAAGAGAAAGCCCGTACGCTGCTCGCCGCTTTTCAGCGTGTCGAGGTCCGCCACATCGGCAAGGATCGACATGCCCAAAATGTTGGAAGCCGCCGCAGTGAAGCCGCGCACGACCGTGATGACGAGCATGGCCGGCAGAACCCATGAAAGATCATAGGGTTTGATCACATAAATGATGATGGGCACGCTGCCGAAAGCCGCCATGTTGATGATGCCGGCCACACCGATGGCCTTGTGCTTGCCAATACGGTTGCCAAGCTTGATCCAGAACGGCGCGCCGATAAGCGCCGCCACGAACAGCACAAAGATAAGCAGCAGACCAACCTCCCCAAGATCCGCCACATGCTCATAGAACATGATCGCCACGCTGGCATTCACCGAAGCGGCAAGTGCGCCGCAGATGGATGAGAGAAGGATGATGCGGAAGGGCCCGTTCTTGAGAACGAGCCGGACCTGACGCACCGTCTCCTTGCGGAAAGTCACGGCCGTTTCGGCCTTGCTCCGCGCGCCTTTGAGGGGTGGCGGTTCGCTGACGAAAGCAAAGAGAAGAAGCCCGCTGATGGGCACAAGAATGATTGTGAGCAAACCCAGCGCGCCCATCGCATCGCGGCTTGCGGCCTGATTGATGCCGCCGCCCTCACTGTCACCGATCTGCGTGCCGATGATGGGGGCGAGGAGCGCGAGCAGAATACCGAGCAGCAAAAAGACTTCGCGGCTGCCGGTAACCCGGTTGCGTTCCTCATAGCCCGTCACAAGCTCCGCGCCCCATGCGCCATAAGGAATTACGATCAGGGTGAAGCCGAAATAGATCGTGACGATGCACACGAGAAGATAGGTAAGCGACACATCGTCTGGCGGCAGAAAAAGCAGATAGGCCGAAACCACCATAATAGGCAGGCCCGCCAGCACCCAGGGCCGCCGCCGGCCCCAGCGTGTGCGTGTGAGATCCGAAAGGCGCCCGATGATCGGGTCCGTCACCACATCGCTGAGACGCGCCAGCATCAGGATCGCACCGATCATTGCGAGATCAAGACCGAGCGTGCCGCCATAGAAAGGAGGGATATAAATCGCGAGCGGCAGACCGACTACCGCAAGCGGCAACACCATCTGGCCATAAGCCAACAGCCGGCCCACGGATATTTCGTGGGCCGCCCCCTTATTGTCCGGCATGTGCTCCTCCCACCTGACGAAATTTTGGTAAATCTTGTTTACTATTCAAATGGCAACAGGTGCAAGGCGTTTTCAGCTTTCATTCATGTAGAAAACGCGAAGGTTCAGTCATGGCCTCGGCCATGACACACCCTACCCGCCAGCGTAATGGCGGGATGTCCTGGGGAATGCGGGGGGAGAGACAGCGCCTATAACGTACCCCCGGGCGCTGTCTCACCCCCTTCATTACCCTTGGTAAGGGCGGCGTCTTACGCCTTGGCGCTGGGCCGCGCGGAGACACGCGCGTGCCAGGCCTTCAGGTTCTTGCACTCATCCGGAACGGCAAGACCGGCAAAGGCAGCAAAATCCACCGTCGTCATGGCGATCACGTCTGCGGCCGAATAATAATCGTCCACAACGAAGTCGTGACCTTCCAGAGCGCGGTCAAAGAACTTCATGAAGCGAATCGCCCGGTCCTTGTTCTGGTTTCCCCATTCCGGGTTCTGCTGCTCAAGCTGCGCCATCATCTTGTTGGTGTGACGGAAGAAGAAGGCCGTCGGCATCATCAATCCGAACTCGATACGGCGCTGCCACATTTCCACATGCGCCTTTTCCACGGCTGTGCGACCAAAGAGCGGCGGCTCGGGATTGGTTTCCTCGAAGTAGCGGCAGATGGCGAGAGTTTCGGAAATGCAGGTGCCGTCATCCAGCTCCAGCGTCGGCACTTGCGAGAGCGGGTTCACTTTCTTGTAGTCCGGCGTCTTGTGCTCACCTTTCATCATGTCGACTTCAACGAAAGGCACCTCGATGCCCTTTTCGGCGAGAAAGACACGTACGCGGCGCGGGTTCGGCGCGAGTTTGGTTTCATAAATTTTCATGAGGTGCTCCCTTTCTCTTTCGCTTCTTGTTTTGACGCTGCTTATGACAATACGCCCATTACCGCGCCCGTCATAGAGGTGGCGAGCGTGCCTGCCACGAGTGCCTTCATGGCGAGGCTCACGATTTCCTCCCGCCGGTTTGGTGCCAGCACCGTCATACCGCCAATCATGATGCCGATGCTGCCCAGATTGGCGAAGCCACACATGGCATAGAGCATGATGATGTCGCTGCGCGGGCTGAGCGCATCCTCCGGCAATTTGGCAAAGTCGAGATAGGCGAGAAACTCATTGAGGATGGTTTTGGTGCCCATAAGCTGACCGGCCGTCATGGCCTCGCTCCACGGCACGCCCATCAGCCAGACAAGCGGCGCGAACACCCAGCCTAGCATGCGCTGCAGAGTAAGCGGTGTTGCCCCCACATCCGGCAGAAGACCGAGCACGATGTTGAGAATGGCGACAAGGGCGGTGAGCACCAGCAACATGGCAATGATGTTGAGGAGCAGCGTCAGCCCCTGCATCGTGCCCTGCGTCACGGCGTCCATGGCGCTTTTATAGCCTAGATCGAGATCGATTTTTTCCGCCTCCGTCACCTCTTCGCCCGGCACCATGATCTTGGCCATGAGGATGGCAGCGGGCAGAGAGATGAGCGAGGCAGTGATGATCTGTCCAAGCGCACCTTCAATGACCGGGCCGATGACGGCGGCATAGAGCACGATCACCGTGCCTGCGACGGTTGCAAGGCCAACGCTCATGAGCATGAAAAGCTCGGACCGGCTCAGCCGCTCGAAATAAGGCCGGATGAGAATGGGTGCTTCCACCATGCCGAGAAAGACGTTTGCCGCGGTGCCGAAGCCGACCGCGCCGCCCAGGCCGAGCGTCTTTTCCAGCGCCCAGGCAAAGCCCTTCGTCACCCAGGCAAGAATGCGCCAATACCAAAGCAGCGCCGAGAGCGCGGAGATGACGAGCACGAGGGGCAGCGCCTGAAAGCCGAGCACAAAAGCGTGCTGCGGTTCCGTCACCTCGAAAGGCGCCGGGCCGCCGCCCATATACCCGAAAACAAGCTCCGTGCCTGCCTGTGTCGCGTCGCTCAAGGCTGCAACGACGCCGTTCAGCGCCAGCAGTACGGCTCTTGCGGGCGGCACCTCGAGCAGGAAAAGCGCTATCGCAAATTGCAGCGCAATGCCGGTCAATACCATACGCCAGGGAAAGCGCCGCCGATCCTCGCTCAAGGCCCAGGCCAGCGCGCAGAAGGCGGCAAGCCCCCCGATGCTTTGCAGCGCGTAAATGCTCATTCAGCCCCCTTTTTTCGGTCCCGTCGCCCCTTTTCCCGCCCCCTCGGACGGGCGGCCATGATAGAGGGCAAGGCCGCGCTGGCAATGGCGGAATTGCCCGCCGCGGCGCGGAAATAAGACCTCCGGCGCGTCGCTGCGGAGCCGCTTGACCCCTCCCCGCCCATGGTGCAGAAAGGGCTCCAAATCTCCAAAGCTGTCAGGACGCATGTCCAGGCACCTGCGGACCGACTGCACAACAAAGTTCAAGGAGACGTCACTCATGAGCATTAGTTTCGAGGGCAAAGTTGCCATCGTGACCGGTGCGGGCGGGGGCCTCGGCCGTTGCCATGCGCTGGAATTCGCCCGCCGCGGCGCCAAAGTTGTGGTAAACGACCTCGGCGGTTCCGTTGACGGCACGGGCGGCAATTCCGAAGCTGCCGAAAAGGTCGTGGCCGAAATCAAGGCTGCTGGCGGCGAAGCGATCGCCAATGGCTCTTCCGTGACGGACGATGCCGGCGTCGAAAACATGATCAAGCAGACCATGGACGCCTTCGGCCGCATCGACATCCTGGTGAACAATGCCGGCATTCTGCGCGACAAAAGCTTCGCGAAGATGGAACTGAAGGACTTCACCGATGTGGTGGATGTTCACCTGCTGGGCTCCGTGAAGCCGACCAAAGCCGTCTGGCCGATCATGAAAGAACAGGGCTATGGCCGCATCATCGTGACGTCCTCTTCTTCGGGGCTCTACGGCAATTTCGGCCAGACCAACTATGGCGCCGCGAAGATGGGCGTTGTCGGCTTCATCAACACGTTGAAGCTGGAAGGCCAGAAGGACAATATCCGCGCCAATGCGCTCGCCCCTGTCGCTTACACGCGCATGACGTCTGACCTTATGCCGCCGGAAGCGGAACAGATGCTTACGCCGGGCAGCGTTTCCCCGGCCGTGATGTTCCTCACCTCCGAGGATGCGCCGACGGGTGAAATCATCTGCGCAGGTGCCGGTCATTTCGCCCGCGCACGCATCGTGGAAACGGAAGGCATGTTCTTCGGCCAGGGCGACGACGTTGCCGAAAAGATTGCCGAGAACTGGGAAAAGATCTCGGACCTTTCCACCGCCAAGCCCTATTTCATGGGCGGCGAGCAGACCGGCAAATTCATCGAATATGCCAGCGGCAAGCGGAAGTAAGCGGCCTGCCGCATAACGCTTTGAAGAGAGCCTCCGGCGTTTCCGGGGGCTCTTTTTGTTTTGGGGCACGGGAAGTCTATGATGGAACGAAACGACAAAGGCTTCCGCTTTGCTTCGCTTGCTTGCCCTTCTTTTTGCCCTGTGGCCAGCTCTGGCCCTGGCTCAATCTGCGCCGCCGCAATGCGGCGTAGAACAGCCCATCGTGTTTGGCGGGCTCGACTGGGATTCCAATGCGTTTCACACGGAAGTCGCGCGTCTCATTCTTGAAGAAGGGTATGGCTGCGAAACCGATGTGCTGCCCGGCACGCTGCTACCGCTTTTGACAGGTCTCGGGCGCGGCGATGTCGATGTCATCATGGAAGTCTGGCTCGACAATGTGACCGAGCCCTGGAACGAGGCCCTGGCACGAGGCGATGTCGTTTCTCTCGGCACGAATTATCCTGACGCCGTGCAGGGCTGGTATGTGCCGCGCTATCTTATCGAAGGTGATGAAGCGCGCGGCATCGAGGCCAAGGCGCCCGGCCTGACCCATGTGCGCGACCTGCCCCGCCACAAGAAACTGTTCCGCGATCCCGAAGTGCCGGAAAAGGGACGCTTCTATAATTGCATTCTGGGCTGGAACTGCGAGGTGATGAACACGGCAAAGCTCGCCGCCTACGGGCTTGACGCGCATTACACGAATTTCCGCCCCGGCACAGGGGCCGCGCTGGCGGCCGCGATTGCGGGCGCCTATGAGCGGGGCGAGCCAATTCTCACTTATTATTGGGGACCGACCTGGGTGCTTGGCGCGTTCGATCTCGTGAAGCTCGACGAGCCGCCTTATGAAAAAGAAAAATGGATCGCCTTTTCGAAAGACCCGGAAACCAATCCGCCAACTGCCTATCCCCAAGTCGAGGTCGTGGTGGGCGCCAATGCCAGCTTCGCCCGCAAGGCGCCGGACATTGCGCGATTTCTGACCGCCTATGAAAGCAGCAATGCGCTGACGAGCGAAGCGCTCGCCTATCTGCGGGAAAACCGGCAAGCAAATTCGCGCGATGCGGCGCGGCATTTCATCGAAACCCATGACGACATCTGGCAGGCCTGGGTGAGCCCGGAAGTGGCGGCCCGGATTGAAGGCGGCGCAGGGGCCGCAACCGCAGCGTTTCCCGCTTCCTTGCAGGTTTCCTTTGCGGAGCCGGTGAACGAAGCAATGCGCGCTTTCGTGCGCAATTACGGGGACACGTTCGAGCGGATCAGCGGCTGGCTGCTTGCGCTTATTCTGGGCGCGGAAGCGCTGCTTGCCGCCCTGCCCTGGTGGCTGCTTTTGCTCTTGGCTGCGGCGATTGGTTATCACGCCTTGCGGCGCTGGTATGCGCCGTTTCTCTTTGCGGGGCTGCTATTTGGTGTAGGCGCACTCGGCCTGTGGGAACTTGCCATTCAAACACTGGCACTGACAGTCGTTTCTGTCAGCTTTGCAGTGCTGCTCGGCCTTCCCGCCGGGATCGGTCTTTCCCGTTCCGCCCGTGCGCGCCAGGCGGTGAGCCCCGTTCTCGATGCGATGCAGACCTTGCCGAGCTTCGTTTATCTCATTCCGGCCCTGATGCTCTTCGGTCTCGGCAAGGTGCCTGCGCTTTTTGCAACGCTCATTTATGCAGTGCCACCACTCATACGCCTCACCGATCTGGGGCTCCGGCAGGTGGAAAGCCGGTTCAAGGAAGCGGCGGCCGACCTTGGCGCGACGCGCTGGCAGCGGCTTGTCGATATCGAATTGCCGCTGGCGCTGCCGACATTGATGGCGGGTCTCAACCAGACGATCATGATGGCCCTCTCCATGGTCGTCATCGCCTCCATGATCGGCGCGCGGGGACTGGGCGAGGAAGTGCTGCTTGGCATTCAGCGGCTCGATATAGGCCGCGGGCTGGCGGCCGGGCTTGCCATCGTCCTTCTGGCGATCCTCTTCGACAGGATCACGCAGGCTTATGGCAAGGGCGCGGCCAAATAGGCAAAAGAAAAGGCGGCACCGGAGCGCCGCCTTTTCAGAGAATATGCACCCGGCTCAAAGGCCCAGCACGGCTTTCGCCATGATGTTGCGCTGAACTTCGTTGGAGCCTGCGAAGATCGAGGTCTTGCGCACCGAGAAGTAATAAGGCGCGACGGTCTTCGCATAGTCCGGGCCGATGTCGGGCTCGTTCGTGTCGAGCAGCGGATCGGCCACGAAGGGGGTTACATAAACACCCGTCGCTTCGAGTTTCAGCTCGGTGCCGCGCTGCTGAAGCTCCGTGCCCCGGCATTTCAGCAGCGAGGATTCAGGGCCCACATTCTTGCCCGCGGAAAGCGCGGAGAAGATGCGCAGTTCCGTGAATTCCATCGCCTTGATCTGCGCTTCATAGTCGGCGACCTTGGCTGCAAATTCCGCATCCTCGATGAGCGGCTTGCCGTCCACGAGTTGTTCCGACGCGATTTCCTTGATCTCCGCGAGCGTATGATAGAGGCCCGGCGAATAGGCATTGCCGCGCTCGAACTCGAGAAGATATTTCGCATAGGTCCAGCCCTTGTTCTCCTCGCCGATGCGGTTCTCGATCGGAACCTTTACATCGTCGAAGAACACCTGGTTGACTTCCTGGTGCGGGGCCGGGGTGCCGTCGAGGCAGATGATCGGATCGATCTTGATGCCCGGCGTCTTCATGTCGATCAGGATGAAGGAAATCCCCTGCTGCGGCTTGCCTTCATTCGACGTGCGCACAAGGCAGAAGATCCAGTCCGCGTGCTGTGCAACGGAGGTCCAGATCTTCGTTCCGTTCACAAGGTAATGATCGCCCTTGTTTTCAGCCTTGCATTGGAGAGAGGCAAGGTCGGAGCCGGCGCCCGGCTCCGAATAGCCCTGACAGAACCAGATATCGGTAGACAGGATCTTGGGAAGGAAGAAATCCTTCTGCTCCTGGCTGCCGTATTTCATGATGACCGGGGCCACCATGGTGATGCCGAACGGAATGGTATGCGGCACATCCGCCTTCCCCATTTCGACGGAGAAAATGTATTTCTGCGTCGGGGTGAAGCCCGGACCGCCGAATTCCACCGGCCAGTTCGGTGCGGCCCAACCCTTCTTGTAGAGAGCCTTCTGCCATTTGAGGTGATCTTCCTTGTCGAGATACCCGTTCTTCGTGCGCTTCATCTTGTCGCGCAGATCGTCGGTGAAATTCTCGGCAATGAAGTCCTGCACTTCCTTGCGGAAGGCTTCGTCTTCAGGGCTGAATGTCAGGTCCATACCTGTCTCCAAAACACGTCACTTGCAGAAACGGACCGTTCTTAGTCGAGACGGTCCACGAATTTGAGGTCCGGCGCGCCATCAAGCGTTGCGCCGAGCGCAGGGAACGCAGCCTGGAAGTGTTCGGACTTGCCGTGCTTGTCCACGGCTTCCTGGCTCTCATACTGTTCCATGATGATGTAGGTCTGCGGGTCGGATTTCAGCTTGCAGAGGTCATACTGCAGGCAGCCCGGCTCATTCGCCTTCACCTTGCCCTGCAGGTCCTTGAAGACCTTTTCGAACTCAGCTTCCTTACCGGCCTGCACTTTCATCGTGGCTACGATACCGACAACACCCATTTGATTTTCCTCGCCTGTTAAGTTGATTGATTGAAAGATTCTGATGGGGCGCAATGTAAAGCGTTGATGCCCCTACGGCAAATCCTTCCTTCCCCCCAAATTCCTCAATGGAATCAAAAGGATAAAAGGATTTTGCCGGTTCCGCGCCCTGTCCGTTTATGAAGAGGGAAAAGACGCGGGCGAACAGCCTTGAAGAAGAGTCCCCAGGCCGCCCGCAACGCGCTTACCGGCCTTTATATTCCGGAGCGCGTTTCTCGAAGAAGGCGTCCAGCGCCTCCATGTGGTCTTCGGTGTTGTGAGCCAGCGCCTGCATGGAGGCGGACATGTCCATCACCGTGTCGAAAGAGGAATTGATGCCTGCCCGCATGAGCCGCTTGGTCATGCGCAGCACATCCGCCGGCTGAGCCGCCATCTTGTCTGCCAGCGTCTTTGCCTCCTCCATCAGCGTGTCATGGGGCACGACGCGGGAGACGAGGCCCCATTCGGCGGCCGTTTCAGCGCTCACCACATCGCCCGTGTAGAAAAGCTCTGCCGCGCGGGCCATGCCGATGATCTTCGGCAGGAGCCAGGCTCCGCCATCCCCCGGCACAAGGCCGATCTTGAGGAAGGTCACGCCGAACTTCGCCTTATCGGAGGCAAGGCGCGTGTCGCACATGCAGGCCACATCATTGCCGAGGCCGATGGCCGGACCGTTGACGGCAGCAATCACCGGCACCTCAAGGCCCCAGACAGAGCGGACGATGCGGTGAATGCGGTGACGGTAGGTCGAATCCTGCACGGCGATCTGCGGGCCGTCGAAAGCGCCTGATTTCTCGCGCATGGCCTTCACATTACCGCCTGCGGAAAAGGCGGAGCCTGCGCCCGTCAGGATGACGCACCGCACATCGCGGTCTTCATTGATGCGGTTGGCAGCAGCCTGGAAGTTTTCCGCATCGTCCGGCTCGCCCAGCGGGTTGCGCATGTCGGGACGGTTAATGGTGAGGGTGACGACGGGGCCGTCTTTCTCGAACAAAAGGGCATCTGTGATGGACATAAAGCCTCCCGCAAAAAATTCTGTTGTTGCCGTTCTTATACACTGTCCGGGGTGCTTGCCGTAACCCGTTGAAAAACGCGCATTCTGGCAAAGCGATCCACCGATTGCTTCAAATTGGACTCAAGCTTTCCTCAAATTTAACCAGATTCCGGAAGTCCTTCTTAAGAAGTTTGCCCGACCCTTCGGCTCGCACGGAGGCACGCAGGGGCGGGCCTGCCTTGCAAGCGAGGGGTGATTTCCAATGGTGCGGCTCGATGCTCAGGTTACGGCGCGTAACGCTACGTCCGCCGCGGCCAAGGCCGGGACATTTCTGAGGAAACTGGGCGCACGCGTGCCAGAGGCGCGCGCGCAGCGGGGCCGCCGTATCCGCGCAGATCAGCTCAAGGTATTTGCCGAACTGCAGTCGCATTCGGTCATCTTCGCGCCTGTGATTCTTGCTTTCTTCGCCGCCTGCTTTGCCATCGAATGGGTATCCTTCGAACGCGCCACATTGTGGTGGGGCGCTATGATGGGCGTGCTTTTTCTGAATTATGCGGTGGTCAGGCGATTCTTGCGGGATGCCGACCGCACCGAAAGCCAGACCGGCCGGTGGGAACAGCGCTGGCATTATGGCCTCGCTTTCACGAGTCTCATCGTCTCTCTTTGCTGGGCCAGCTTCTCCTTCGTGTTCTGGGCCGAGGGAAATGCGCTCAACAATGCGTTGATCATCGCCTCGCTTACCGCCTCCACCGCCCCGCTCGCCATTTTCGCCTGCTCCTACCACCCGGCCTTTTATACGACGGTGGTGCCGGTTTGCGCCGTCACCGTCTTGCGGCTGCTTTCAACGCCTGAACCGATCAACTGGCTGGGCGCGCTCGTCTTCGCGCTTTTCACCATGCTGCTCTCGCGCATGTGCGCTTATGTGAATGACTTCCTGCAGCGCTCTTTCTATCTGGCCGAAGAGCGCAAAGGGCTAATCGATGCGCTCTCGCACGAAAAACGCGCGCTCGACAAGGCCCGGCGCAAGGCAGAGGAAGCCAGCCGCGCCAAGACGCTGTTCCTGGCGAATATGAGCCACGAACTCCGCACCCCGCTCAACGCAATTATCGGCTTTTCCGAAGTCATGCATTCGGAACTGTTCGGGCGGCATGTGCATGAGAATTACCGGCAATATGCCAAGGACATCAATTCGAGCGGGCAACATCTGCTTGGGCTCATCAATGACATTCTGGATCTTTCGCGTATTGAGGCGGGCCGGATGGAACTGGTGGAAGAACTACTCGACATGCCCCAGCTTGCCCGCGACTGCTGCAAACTCGTGGAGCTGCGTGCCAGTGTGCATAACGTCACCATCGTCGAGGAGTTCGATGCGGAGCTTCCGCTCCTTCGCGCCGATGGCCGCGCGCTTCGTCAGACCTGGCTGAATCTGCTCACCAATGCGGTGAAGTTCTCCCCGCCCGACCGCTCCGTCTTCCTGCTCGCAAAACAGACGGAAGATGGCGGCCTGATGATCGGCGTCGCCGATGAGGGGCCGGGCATTGCCGAAGATGAGCTTGAAACCGTGCTTCATTCCTTCGCGCAAGGAGCGGCCGGCAAAAAGAACCCGGGCTCCGGCACCGGGCTTGGTCTTGCCATCGTCAGGGGGCTGGTGGAAGAACATGGCGGGATGTTCCGCTTGACCAGCCGCCTCGGCGAAGGCACGCAAGCCACCGCTATTTTTCCGCCCTCCCGCGTCGTCGACCGGAACCTGCCGGATGAGATCGATGCGGATGCCTGCGAGGAAGCGCGCCGGTTGGCGGGCTGAGCGCCTCAGCGGGGCGGCAGCAGTTTCTTTTCCTGAAAGAGCCGGAAGTATTTGCAGAACATATCTTCCGTATCGATCACCTCATGAAATCCGGCCTGACGCAGCTTGATGGTGGAGACGAGCGCGGCAGGCGTTTCCCGGTCTGCACCATAGGCCATCGTGAAGTCCGCATAGTGGAAGGACTCGCCCACAAAGGCCTGCAGGTCCGGGGAGACGAGGTTATGCATCTTGCGCAGCCGGTCCCAGTCTGCCTCCCGTTCCGGCATGGTTTGGCCGAGGGCCATCGGCACATCCTTCCCCGCTTCCATCCCAAGCGCATCGGCGATGGCGGGCCAGAGATTTTGCCAGTTGAAGACATCCCCGTTCGTGACGTTGAATATCTCACCTGCGCCCGCGCCGCTCTCGCCCGCCCAGGCAATCGCGCCTGCCAGGAGATCAGCGTCCACAGCTTCAAGCACAGAGGCCGGGCCGCCGGGATAATGCAGCGGCTGCCCCTCCTCTTTCAGCAGCGCGCCATAAACACCAATGGCGGGAATGAGGTTCATCGCCGCGCCAAGCGAGAAGCCGAAAATGATCTGGGGGCGGAAAATTGCCCAATTCCACGCCTGGCCTTCCTGCTTGGCGCGGATGTAATCCTCCTGTTCCCAGTAGAAATTGGCTTGAGACTTCAACTCGTCCCGGTTTTCCCGGGCAGGTGTCGATATGCGCCGCACATGTGCGCCATACGCCTTCGTGCCCTGCAGCACCGAAACATGACGCAAGCCTTTGGCCGCTTCTTCAAGCGGGTCAAACAGGTTTTCAAGCATGCGCTGATTGGTTTCGATCTGGTCCGCCTCAAGCCAGCCCGGCATGAGCCCCGGCTTTTCATAAAGCGCGGCATAGACGAGGCGCGTAACGTCTTTCACGCCACCCATCACCTCGGCGCAGGCCGCCCGGTCCGTCAGATCGAGAGAGATGTGCTGCGCGCCGAAAGTCTCGAAAGGCTTGCGCCGCGAGAGCGCGGTCACCTTGAAGCCGCGTTCGGCGAAATGTTTCATCGCCGCAAAACCCACAAGGCCGCTCGCGCCCGCCACGAGAATGTGTTCGCTCATGTCCGTCCTCCCCTGCTTCTTTTCACAGAAGGTTAGAGCGTCCGGGCGCAAAGAAAAAGGCCGCCTCTTGCGAGACGGCCTCCTTGAACGCGGTTGCGCGCGGTTTACGCAGCGCTGGCGTAGCGCTTGAGGTGATGATCGACATTCCCGAACTGGGTATCGATCATGGTTAGGCGCTTGAAGTAATGGCCGACGCTCAGCTCGTCCGTCATGCCCATACCGCCGTGAAGCTGCACGGCCTGCTGGCCGACGAACCGGCCCGCCTTGCCGATCTGCACCTTTGCGCCGGAAGCGGCTTTGGTGCGTTCTGCTTCATCTTCCTCGATCTTGAGGTTCACCATATAGGTCATGGAAACGGACTGCTCATAAGCCATGAACATGTCCACCATGCGGTGCTGCAGCACCTGGAACTTGCCGATCGGCACACCGAACTGCTTGCGGGTCTTACAATATTCGACCGTCGCGTCGGTGAGTTCCTTCATGCCGCCGGTGGCTTCCGCCGAAAGCGCGGCGATGGCCTGGTCGGTTACTTTTTCGACGAGCGGCAGGCCCTTATCGACTTCACCAATCACGGCATCCGCGCCGACTTTCACATTCTCGAAGGTGATTTCGGACGCGCGGCGGCCATCGACCGTCGGATAGTCTCGGGTGGAAACGCCGGCGGCGCTCTTGTCCACGATGAAGACCGTCACGCCGTCACGGTCGCGCTGACCGCCGGAGGTGCGGGCCGTCACGGCGAGCTTGTCAGCCCAAGGAGCTGCGAGCACGACGCATTTGTAGCCATTGAGGACGAAGCCGTCGCCGTCCTTCTTCGCCGTGGTGGTGAGGTCGGCGAGGTTGTAACGGCCCTGCGGTTCGGCATAGGCGAACGCCCAGACATTTTCACCGCCGATGATGCCGGGGATATGCGCTTCTTTCTGCGCATCGGAACCGCCTTCACGCAGAAGGCCGCCTGCCAGCACAACCGTTTCCAGATAGGGCTCGACCACGAGGTTCCGGCCAAACTCTTCCATGATG
>Ga0207828_100163_pt1 | contig 62020 bp, 36 predicted proteins | sample TtaePargueraPR_11_FD_187276 | JGI IMG/M metagenome (GOLD analysis project Ga0207828, IMG submission 187276) | Aerobic enrichment media microbial communities from Bioluminiscent Bay, La Parguera, Puerto Rico - Tt and P2 (3) (SPAdes) | ecosystem: Environmental > Aquatic > Marine > Unclassified ...
GCACGGAGTACTGCACGCCGGTAGCGATAACAAAATCTTCCGGCTGCTCTTGTTGCAACATCATCCACTGCATACGCACGTAATCTTTGGCATGGCCCCAATCTCGTAAGGCGTCCATGTTACCCATATACAGGCATTGCTCTAACCCCTGGGCGATGTTGGCTAAACCACGAGTGATTTTGCGGGTAACGAAAGTTTCACCACGGCGCGGCGACTCGTGGTTAAACAAAATGCCGTTACAGGCGTACATACCGTAAGACTCACGGTAGTTAATGGTTATCCAGTATGCGTACAGCTTGGCAACCGCATAAGGTGAGCGCGGGTACATCGGCGTGGTTTCCTTTTGCGGGATTTCCTGCACTAAACCGTAAAGCTCAGACGTTGATGCCTGATAGAACTTAGTTTTCTTTTCAAGGCCCAGTAAACGAATGGCTTCGAGAATACGTAGAGTACCCATGGCATCGACATCCGCTGTGTACTCTGGCGCCTCAAAGCTTACGGCTACGTGCGACTGCGCACCTAAGTTGTACACTTCGTCGGGCTGAACTTCCTGCAAAATACGTGTGATATTCGAAGAGTCGGTCAAGTCACCGTAATGCAAAACAAAGTTTTGATGCTCTACATGCGGATCTTGATAAATATGATCAACGCGCTGCGTGTTAAACAACGAAGCACGACGCTTAATACCGTGTACTTCATATCCCTTTTCTAACAAAAACTCCGCTAAATAGGAGCCATCCTGGCCGGTTACACCGGTAATAAGTGCTTTTTTCATTATTTTTAGCTTTTTATAGTTTGGCCGTCAAAGCTTCGATAAGTTTATAGATACTATAAAGCCACCGTACAACGCATTATCTAATTATTGTAAACCGAATAAACTTATGCTTCTAACAGTGCTTTTAATACCATTGACACCAATTGCTGTTTCTGGACAAGGACATGTTCATCAACTTCCAATACATCGGTCAAAGCCCCACCGAAACAGTTTTTTTCAGAATCTGATTTATGACTTTCTATATCATAAGAAAAATCGATCCCTAACTCACGCTCCAGCCAGTTAAGCTCTTCCTTGTTATTGTCTATAATCGACTCCTTGACCCACTGCTGCAATCTTGGTTTATCAGTTAAGCCGCTCATCCTTTCAGCATCATTAATTAACTTAAGTAAGTGTGTAGAGTCTTTCTTGAAAACATTATTATCAGAAGGGTAAATAAACCTCCGATACTCATGCTGGATCAACATCCCCGCTGTTGACAATGACTCATTGGACTTTCCTATCTTTTTTGGAACTGTCAAATTTACGCCAAAGAAACTATTAATGAGCGAGTAAAAGTCAGAAACAACATCACCCTCCACAAGACGCTCTTTTTTAAACTCTCTAACCTCAATATTTTTAAAACTAAACTTCCAACGAGTATAAATATCTTTGTAGTAGAACTTATAATTATTCGGGTTCGCAAACTTACTGGAAGCTTTTATTCTTTGTTGGATTTGAGAAAGATATAGCTCAACTGGAGGTCTAAAATAAACAACAACTTTTATTTCAGAAAAGTTATATTGCTCGAGCAACTCTTTAAATAAAACAACCTCATCATCAGAAAAGCCACAGAAATACTCACCACTGAGAATAAGGTTCTTGTTATCTTGACTCAGAGCATAATCTAACGCTTGACGAATACTACTCCTGAAGCATTCATAATCGCTGTTCGCGCTAGGGTATTTAGAGCGAATATCTCTTCTTACTCTGTCATGAGGCATGACTAAAGTGCAGAGCTCGTTATGATTACTGAGAGAGCCAATCTTTGGATACGCGATACCGTTAAGAGCGTCTTCTTGTTGTTGCCTCTTTAAAGTTTTCTGGAGGGTCGAACTCCCTGTCTTTCCTGTACCAATATGCAAAAGTAACTTTTTCATATCAAACACTTTCCGCTGTGTTGTTAATAAGATCTTGAATTTCTCGGTATAACGATTCGCCTTCAACGCGTTCTAATGTCTGTAAAATCGCATCAGCTCTGGCTTCATATCGCTTCTGTGAGCCTATATCATCCTGACTTTCCAACGTTTTCATTCCTGAGTTGAGCCGTGCAACCCACCCCGACTGAGCCACTTTCTCACCTTGTTTAGCAGCTTTGGGGCGTGGCAAATCCCAAGCATCATCAAAATAAACATCCCACTTTCCAGGAACGCCTAATCGCCACAACAATTCTACCTTGGGTCTACGACCGTAGCAGAAAGCTTCATTAAATTCCTTTTTAGCATCATTTCTAAAAAGAATTTGTGGTTCTTCAATGGCATGAGGCATAAAGCCAGCCTGCAATAACACGTCATTATCAGTCACTCGCGTCATAGGCACTACGTGATAATGCGCTTTACGTTGACTAAGTACTTGGCCTCTGATTTGTTGCCACGCTTCGGCAGTGATGAAGCAATTACCATCAAAAGGGAGGACCCATCGAGCACGACTCCGACCATCTCTTAACGCCACATTTCTAGCGCCGTTATTATTCATCAGGTAATTGTTTTTTAACCTAACTAACGCCAATTCAAGCCTTTGCTTTTTCAGTTCCGGTAACGACGTGTAATCACCATTTAAGTGCTTAAGAGGTGAGCAATCTAAACCGATCTCTTTATATTCATTGTTATCAAATGGAATTTCTAAGTAAGGCGCTTTATGCTTTTCAAGAAGTGCGATTATCGCTGCGCGCTCTTCTTTATCTATCAGACGGTTAATAACAAAGCGCTTTTCACACCTAGGAAGCTCTGGCTCATTCTCCAATATAAAGCGAATGTTTTCACGCGATTGCCCCTTTGCATGGCGTGGTATCAAATCATTACCAATAATGCGATAGAGCACAAAGCTGTCATCTTTTACGCTGGCTCTTACACTCTCGGAAATATAATCAGGTTCAAGTTTATTGAGTGCATCAGAGATGCCGGTTACGCCAAACGAATTGTCATAACGTTCGATAAACAAATTTTTATCGTCAAACGAGAAGTTATGGGCTTTCGCTTCCCCTCCCCTAAAATCCTTGCGCCGATCATCTTCGAATAGTACCGACTCGACCGAGTAAATGAATTCATTTTGAGCGCGCGCAATGACGGTAATTTCGTTATCAGCACGATGGCTTTTATAGCCATCGAATAAAATAGCCTGATCGTATATACCGTATATCCAGTCTTTTCGAACCATACCAAACGCAGCGACACGGCCGTGCCATTTTCCGCAGTTAAAGCCCAATACCGCTTTACCACTTTGCGCTAATTGGTCATGGGCAATTTTAAGCCAGTTATCACCGGGCAACGCATCTTCGGCAAGATACACAATATATTTGGCATTACTGACCCTTGCAGTTTGGTTTAATGTTTTGATAAAACCTTGTCGTTTGGTGTCCACCGATACAACATAGTCAGCCTCAATACCCGCTTTAGCTTGCAAACGCGCGGCACATGCCAAACCCTTTTCCGTATCGATACACGGCATGACCACGCAAATATCTCTCGCCAACACGCCTTTGAGTTCGTCAACCTTAGCAACGTCTTTAAGGTATACGTTGCCCTTAATAGCCCAGTGGTCATAATTCTGCGCTTTGCTTGAGTCGACAATTAAGAAATTTCGATGTGTCGCTTTTACCGGTTTAATTAGCTGTTCAGATCCATCAGAGAGGGCTTTACGCCAGTCATTGTGTAAACCATAGATATAGCAAGATCCTACTTCGATACTCTCTTCAACACCGTTAAAGGCGCCACACAAGCCGTTATGTCGGGCTTGCTCAGCAAAAACCAGCCAGTCGCGACACGGAAACGCAAATTCATCAACAATCGTTAGCGAAGTAACCGAAGTATTATTAAGCAGGTTTTCTATTTCAGATTTAGTACAAAAACCTTCGCCAACCACAACGGCAGTTTTGACTGTTTTACCCGCACGCTGCGTCATCAACCTCGCCGCATCAACGCCCGCTTGCGAAGACGATGCGCTCACTAACACAATATCGCCCTCGATATCTAGGCGAGCTATATCCAGGTCCTCAATAAAGTGAATGTTTTGATCAACCTTATGCTCACCAAACCCAACAACACTTTGCCCAGACTGGTTATTCAACAACTGCAAATTGCGTTGTTGCTGTGGCTGAATAAACGTGTCGCTGTTGCCACTGGCGGCGTGGTAAAACAAGTTAAACCACTTAACAAAGTCTTTTGAGCAGGCAAACGGCTTGTCGCTGACAGCTTTGGCGCGCTGTGCAGCCAATTCAAAGCTTCCTAATGCGGCATTAAATGAGAACTGACGCAAATAAAGGCGGCGTGCAGCTTCAGTCATACGCTGAGTCGCCTTAGCATCAGCAAACAATTGCTGGATCTGCGCCACCATACCGTTCCAGTCACCAAAAGGTACTAGCTTTAAATAACCCTGGCGACCTAAGTCACCTAAATCTGAAATGTCATTAGCGATTACCGGTGTCTGCATGGCAAACGCGTCTGTCGCTTTATAAGGGAACTGATAGTGGCTGGCCGGAACATCCGGGTTAAGCCACAGAATCACCAGGTCGGCTGCATAATTAATTCGTGCCATACCCACGCGATCTTGCGGCGGCAACACGGTAATAGTGTCTTTATATTTTTCGACCAATTTGGCCTGATCAGGGGTCGGACGCGAACCGACAAACAACAACTTATAGCGCTTGTCACCAAGGCGCTCAACCAGCTCCACCAGTTCGTAAATGCCCTTGTGTTTGCGCAGTAAACCTCCGAATAAAATAATGCGATCGTCTTTTTTGTAACCCAGCTCATCACGAATACGGTCGCGGTCGTAATTACCCGGACTGTAAACTCGCTCATCTTTGAGATTACGCATATACAGCGTGTTACTGTTGTAATGCGAGTCCAACCCCTTATTGTGGGTGATCACCACCGGCGAGCGCTTCGCATAGGGGTCCAACAAATGTGACCACAAGTCAGAATAGGGGTTACTCAGCGCTTTATCTTTTAACTTCACGTCTTCAAAGCGGACTTCTTTGTGGACATCGCCAGCTTTAGGCGAACTAACCACAGTTTCTAAATCATTAATCTCCAACACATACGGAATAGCGCGCTGATAATTTACCGCCATCGCCAGACCTAAACTTGGTACCCGCGGCTTAACCACGTACATGATGTCACCGGTGACAGCATCCATCGCGGCTTTAAACGCCTCAAAAAAGTTAGGAAAATCTGAGCCTTTAAAATATTTGGTCTCAAAATCGGGGTTATCGTCTTTAAGCGGTCCAAAAATTCCCTCGTCAAAAAAGTCGAACGAGATTAACTCCACTTTATAACGTCGCGACAACGCCTCCGCCACGGAATACGGCTTAGAAAAATGATTGCGACAATGATCCCATACGATCACTGAGACTTTCTCAACCGGTTTCTGCACCGGCGCCGGTAACCCCTGACTAAAGTACTGCTCAATTTTACGGTTGATGATCGGAATACAGCTGTCATCCCCTTTGCGAAGCTGCGTTATTTGCTCAAGATTTTCATTACGCTGGTATAACGCAACAAACAATGGCACATGCAGAGGATCACGCAACCACGTGTACTTAAGCATCACATCATAATCTTGACGTCGGGTTAAGCTCGGATCAAAACCACCAAAGGCATCATATAGCTCCCGTTTATGGGCAAAGGTGTTCAAATCAATAAAGGGTTTGGTGATGAGCTTCTCGTGATTAAACGCAGGTCGATGGGTTGAGCGAATATCGATAGCGCCGTTTGCCTTTACCTGGTAATCAATAAAGTCAAAGTAAAGCGCCGAACGACCACCATTCTGCTGAAACGTGGTCACCACCAGCTTTAAATAATCGGGATGCCAGTAGTTATCGGTATCCAGATAACAAATAACCTCACCACGGGCTTTTGATAAGCCCAAATTTCGCGCCGCTGCGGCACCCGCATTGGCCTGCTTAACATAACGTACGCGCTCATCACCAATACCCCGAATTTTTTGTTCGGTGTCATCGGTGCTACCGTCATCACACACCAACAGCTCAAAATGCTGATAGCTTTGCTGCAGTGCCGAAGCCACCGCGTCTAATAGGATCGCGCTACGGTTATAGGTCGGCATAATCACTGACACCAACGGTTGGTAGTTGCCGATAAAAGCCGCTAGCCGCTGTTGGATTTGGCGTTCGTTGTCAGGTAATTTCGTCGCTACCAGCGCATCAAATTTGGAGCTACTTTTTAGCGATGACAACACCCGCTCGTATATGCCGTCGGTCAAGGTAACGGGGGGCACTTCAGGTTGCATCGTGCCGCTTATCAGGCTGCCGCGAAGGAGGGTCAGCGCCTCATCGCGGGCAATCGGCGCCGCTTTCCAGATTAAGGCATAAAGCGCCGCCGCAACATCGCTTCGGTTAACGCTTAAACGTTGGCAGGGATTATCGATGACTTTATTCAACAGGGTGTCGTTAAAAGTCTCGCAATCGCAGTCCTGAAGATGTGAAAGGTCACTTTGCGGGGCAACGCCCAATTTGTCCTTAAGCCGCTCGGCGGCCAGTTCCAAATTAAACTCAGCCATCGCAATCAGCCGATCATCATGAACCATCGCATGTACAAATAAGCGAATAGCGCGCGAATAATTTTCTTCGAGAAGGGCTGCATTGCCCTTGCTGATAAACCCGTTGGCCATAAATCCCGCAATTCCCTTTAAAGACGACGAGCACATATTATAAGGCGGAGAGCAGTGATTACTACCCTCCGCCTTAATTTCTATCAGTGTCAGATTATTGCTCGGTATCGTCTCCACTCACCAGAATAACAATTGGTATACCCGTGTCACGGGCAGGGTTGCTTCCTGGCTCAACGTAAATACGAACGGTGGTCGTGTAGGTGTTGCCGTTGGCATCGGTAATCACTATCTCAAATTCTATCCAACCTTCTTGTCCAGGGTGTGGGATAAAATTAAAACCGTCTTCGGTCTGTACCAGACGGCCGAAGCGTTTAGAGCCATCGGCTAGGGCCAAGTCGCTATACCCGTTTTGATAGCGAATCGTACCATCGCCAAGCAAGCACACATCATAGTAAACCGTCGTCGAGGATGACTCCAGCTGTTCAAATTCTGAACAACTTACGTGTGCATTGCCATAACTGGCCAGCGTCAGCCACGGCAAGTCCTTGCCCGGCTGGTAATCCCGAAGTGGCGTTCTACTCAATGATAACATCAACGGAGCATCGGCTTGTCGGTCCAGATCGGCGATCCCCTCGATAGAATCGATATCGTTATCATCTAACGCAACATACTCCAACGCTGGAAACATCGCCAACCAATCGATATGGGTAAGGTCTGTATTGATCGCGTTAATTCGACCCAGTGCCTCCTGCCCATAAAGGCTATCCAACCTCGAAATGGGGTTATTAGCTACACCAATCGAGTACAGGTTTTCAGGTAGTTGGATATTAACCAACGAGGTTAACCCATTGTCAGGCAAGTCAACATTGGTGAGCGACGACGGTAGCCTCAAACTATCCCTTGCGGCTAAATTCATACTGCCAAGCGCCAATGAACGCACATTACTATTCGCCTCAAGACGGTCTAATTCAGCCTGTAAATCGTTAATGGGGTTACCGGACAAGTACAAAAAGCCGCTAAAGTCTTCTGCAACGAAAGCATCAGGAATGCGAGTATATTGATTAAAATCGATATACGCATTATTCGGTTTATTCGTCACAAACCAGTTATCAAATAACGAAGGGTCCGAAAGCTCGTTCCCGTTGAGGTTGAGATTTTGCCAATAAAACGCAAACCCGCGATAATCACGTAACGGGTTGGCTGCAGCATCCGTGATTCCCTTTTCCATCAAGGTAAGCCACTCAAGCTTTTTAAGCGGCAGTATTGGGCTCAGATCATTTATCACCTCACCATTACCAAACATCTGGATATAGCGCAGTTCGGTAAAATGCTCCAGCCCCGTCAAGTCTGTCACCACATAGTTTGGCTCATCGCATAACATATAAATGAACTCATGTGCGTAAACAGCAGGTTCATCGCCATTCATGCGCACATTAAACGAACTTTCCGCCATGTCCTCGACGCATCGAGCAAGTTCAGGATCTGCAAAATCAATATCTTGATAGGCAACTGGCGTGGTTTTTTCTTGATCGTAACGAAAGACATACGACAGATCCGAGCCATCATCAAACTCAAGGTTAACCGAAGCCGAACGAATTCGGTCGCCTTCATATATCGGAGCCGTCAGCAACTCAACTTCCAACGGTTGCTCGGTCAACTCGGGTCTTACCAGTGACGGATAGTACGGTGCGCTGGCATTAACAATTTCAACGTTTTCTCGTCCGGGTGGCGGAACAATACGAAAACGGCGCTCATCAGTACGACAGCTGTGATAAAACAGTTGAACGTCTGCTTGCTGCTGAGCTTCTAATGCTTCAATCGCATCGCAATACAACGCCGAAACATTGCCGAGCGAGAGCAAATATAAGCCGGGATTGGTTTCTATCATTCGCACCAGCGCATCGCCATCGGTCGCTTGAGTCGAGTTGGCATAGACGTAATCTAACTTCGTAAAGCCCTCAAGCACCGAAAAACGGTCCAGATTGCTACCACTGACTGTGATGGCGTAAATGTTTGGCGCTATTTCGGATAACTCGCTTAACGGCGCCCAGTCACTTGAATCGACTTGTAAGACGAGGTATTCAACAGGAGCACCAGAGCGTGCCACCATATCATTAAACGTACTCATCGAGCCGCTAGAGGCCCGCCTAACTACCAGATCCTCAATCGTTGCGGGCAAGTTCCACTGGTCAAAATGAAATTCCGTTTGCTGTGGCGAAACACCACCCAACTCAAGCGATCGCAATTGCGTATCGCCCAACCCCGCGGCAAACGCATTCAAATCAACATTCTCCAATTCAACCAAGCCGACGGAATAGGTATTGGGGAAACGAGTAAGATCCGGCGCACGGTTAACAGAAACATTCTGTAACCCAAAACGATAAAGAGCCTCCCAGCGTTGCAAAAACGCATAAACGTCATTTCCAACATTGGGCATATTCCATAGTTCAAGGCTGGCAAGAGGGACTTTTTCCGGATCCAACAGCTCCAGCGACGCTACGTCGTTCAAGTAATTACGAAGATGAACCTGTCGCAACGACGGCATTTCATGAAATTCTTCTAATCCCTGTAAAATATGCTCATCACCCCCGGATAGATAAACAACCGACGTGTCGGTAAGCTGGCTGATTCCCTCAAGGTTACCTATCGAATAGTTGACACAAAAAAGTGCGTCAATATTTTCCGCAAACTCAACGTTTTGCTGTTCGACACAAGCCTGTAATTCCGGATCACTAAAGCTCAAATCGGATACCGGCGTTTGCTGTGCATAAGCGGAGGAGATCGACACTAGCCCTAGTGCAGCTAGTGTCGATAATTTGTGAGTCAGTATTTTTTTTAGATGGTTAGTCGATGTTTTCATTAACAATGCTCCCTTCCCTGTTTTCATTTAAACTAGAGCAATGTTAATAAAAAGTAAAATTTTCCTTGCGCTTTAATTTAAATTAATCGCTATTCTGACCATCTACTAAAATCACAATCGGAACACCACGACTCATTGCGGGGTTGGAGCCCGGTTCGATGTATAACTGCAGGGTAATGGTTTGGCTCAAACCATTCGCGTACGTGATCAACACGTCAACTTCTATCCAACCCTCTACACCCGGGTACGGCGAAAAGTTAAGCACCCCATTGACCATTTCGATACGCCCATAGCGCTGTGAGCCTTGTGCCAGAGCCGCATCGGGTTCATCGCCATAAATATACTCAGGGTTGATTCGAATTTGGCCGTCTTCCTGCTGGCAAACATTCCAGCTTACGTTAGTCGCAGAACCTTCTAATGCTTCAAACTGACTACAAGCGACATGCGCATTACCCATCGACTGTACCGTTAACCAAGATTTGTCCCGCGCCGGGGTATAATCCGTTAACGGGTTAAGCGATAAGTTCAGCCATAAATCATTATCACGACTGGTGTTGCTTAAAGCGGATAAATCGCTGATGTCATTTTCGCTCAAATCCAATTGTTGTAGATAAGGAAACCGATGAATCATAGCGACTGAAGATAACTCCGTATTGGCCAAAGCCAAAAACTCTAAACTCGTGAGATTTACTAATGCATCCACCGCTATTCCTGGATTATTATTAAGCAGTAATCCGGTTAAGTTCTCAGGTGCATTAAAACCTTCCATAGTCACCAGATCATTATTCGACAGACTCAGTGTGGTTAACGAATCAGGGAAAGTAAGGTCCGCCACCGAACCTATGTTCATCGCGTCTAAATACAAACGTGTCACCGAGCTGTTTTGCAACTGCGTTAACTCCGCTTGCAAATTGGTCAAAGGCAGACCGTTCGCTATCAGTAATCCCCCAAAGTCGCGATCTGACAACCACGCCGGCAGTCGTTCAAACTGGTTATTTTCCAGGACAACCTGGCTCGGCTTATTGCCATTAATCCAATGATCAAAGAGTGTTTCATCGGTGAGTGCGTTTCCGCCAAAATGCAACGACTGCCAATCACGAGCCAAACTGCGATATTCTCGCATCGACTCCATCACGTCGTCAGTCAGCCCTTTGTTTGATAACGTTAACCAACTTAAGCGCTTCAGCGACAATAATGGTGACACGTCCTGTATGTGCTCGTTTTCTCCCAGCATTTGAAGCACTTCAAGGTTTGAAAAATGCTCAAGGCCACTTAGGTCAGAGGCATAATGCCCTGATCGAGCATCACACAGTACCGCATACATCTCGTGCGCGTACTCAGGAACCTCGCCACCATTTACCTGAATATTAAGCGCCATCTCTCGACTATCGGCTACGCAGTTAGCCACTTCACCATCGGCAAATTCAATGTCAGCAATACGCACCGGCTCGGTTTTAGGCTGCGGGTAGCGTAAGGACAATTCACGACGAGAGCCGTTTTCGAACGTGACACTTACGCCTTGTTCATCCCAGCTCTCGTCATACTTAGGTAGCACATCGATTTGTATTTCACCGTCTTGCGCTGCCGGATAAGCCCCTATTGCACGTCGGCCATAAACACTGTCAGCTGAAACAATAGCACCATAACTTTCAGGCACATCCAATAAGCGGAACTGATATTCGTCGGTACGGCAAGCCTCTCCAAAGTAGCTAAGATACAGGCTTGAATAACCACTGTTGTCCAACAGTGCTCGATCTTCACAGCTCAAATAGCTAACGTTGCCCATGAACACAGACCAAATATTAGGACTGTTTTCTAACATTGTTAGGATCGGCTCGACACCTCCGTCAGCATCCTTTGTGTTATCCAAATAAACACGGTACATATCCGAAAAACTGGCAAGCTGTTCAAAATCGTCAAAGTTCGAAAAACCAACATCCAAGGTATCAATTGATGGGAAACGCTCAGCGTAGCTCCCGAGTTGGCTCCAGTCGTTTGCCTGAACCCAAAGACCAATATGCTGAAGTTGAACATCACTGGTTTCCAGTGCCTGCGCTAACGATTCCAATGAGTCCAACTGACCGTCTCGCAACCGTAGATAATTCAACGTCGATGGCAAATGCCAGTTTGCAGTATTAAAAATCGACGGCGTCATGTCACCACCACCAACGGTTAACGCCGTTAAATTTGAATCACTCCATGAGAGCACCACATCATCAGGTTGTAGTGGTGTATTGCTAATACTAAGACTCGTTAAGTTAGGCAATTGCTCGGGCAACGGAATAACCGATAGATATACATCAGCAAGAGTTAAGCTTTGTAATTGCGGAAAGCTGTACAGCCATGAGTAGATTGCGTCGTTAACATTTGACGTACTCATCAAGGCGATTGATTCAAGTGGGGCTTTTTCGGCATCGATCAAAGCAAATGACGTGACGTCATTTGCGTAATTTAAAAAGCGTACCGAGCGAATGTTAGCTAACTTATTGATAGCGGATATGTTTGCCAGAACCTCGCTATCATATGAGCGAAGGCTCAAGGTTTCGAGATGAGTGAGCTGCTCGATACCCTCAATATCCGTCACATTATAGCCGGTACAAAACAAGCTTCGCAGATCCTCCACATACTCTGTCCGACGGGATTCGTTTTGCACGCAGGCTTGTAGTTCTGAATCACTAAACTGGAGCGAGCCTAAAGGCGTTTGCTGTGCCTGAGCAGCTCCACTAAAAGCCACTAAGCCGAGTAATAATGACGAACTCAGCGTCGTTTTTGAACAGGTTAAAGACCGAAAAGCACCCATTGATAACATCCTTGTCGTTAAGTTGCATTTATGCACTTAAAAATAACAGGTTGTTACCTCTATGTAAATTTAAGACCAGTAACAAATCGGCACCAGGCTTTACCCCCCGGTGCCGATACATCGTATGTGAATTATTTATTACGTTCTGAATCGTTCAGCTTCTGTGCTTCCACCGCCATAATCAATAGCAATGCACCGCTACCCTGCGACGGTCTGACAAAGCGGAACTCTATCGAGCAGTCAGCGGTAACCGAATCAATCACGTAGTCACCACCATCCCAAGCTCCTGAGCCACAGGTGCTGTCCACATATGACCCGGTTTTCCACCCCTCCGCTGGTACTGCGCTGATCGATAGCGAATCACCGGCACCAACCTCCTGTGTACCCTCCGGTGTCAACGTCCCTTCTCCTCGGTAGGATAGGCTAACGTAATAAACGATAGGTATCTGACGATACTGAGCAGTCACATTCAGATCTTCAGTCACCTTATCAAAGGTTACGCTCCAACCCGTAAACTCCCAGCCTCGAGCAACCGAAAACTCTGGTGCTGCAGCTGCACCGCCATGCACCACGGTCTGCTCAAGCGAACCTGAAACCAATGTGCCAGGTTCTCCCAACTCAAAAACGACCTGATAGCGCTTCTGTTGTGCTTCAGCGACAACCTGACAGTCCTCCTCAACAGCAGCCGTGGTATAAACCAAGCCGTCAAGAACGCCACCGCAACCGCTAACTGAAGTTAACTCATAGCCCTCATTTACCGTCAACCTAAAGGCCTGGGTTTGCCCCATCACCACCTGAGCGCTTCCGGGACTGATGCTTACGCCTTCACTGGCCTGGGTCGTCACCTGATAAAGCACAGGCTCAAAAGTAACGGTAATAACGCAGTCCTGCGTCACATTTGCTACATTAAACGAGTTACCATTACGCTCAATAGCTCCACAAGCCTGAATATTACCTATCCGGTAGCCATAATCCGGTGTTGCCGAAAACGAAACGTCATCGCCATAACGCACAGAGTTTTGGGCAACTTCAACACGGCCATTGTCAGTGTCCTGTGCACCAACCGAAAGCACTTTCCAGTCATAGTGGGCGGTTACCGACTTAGCCTCAGTCATCGCAACTTGGCAGGTCAGCGCACTACCACTACAGGCACCAGACCAATGACTGAATGTGGTATTGTCCGCGGCATTAACCGTTAAAGTCACCGTGGTATTTTTGGCCAGTGAGTACTCACATAGAACACCACAGTTCGCATTAACCGGCTCCACCCAGACGCCAACGCCACCGTCACCTTGTGTCTGTACGGTCAACGGAAGCGTTTCTCCCCTAACCAACCACACAGTTGCTCGCGAGCTGCTTTGCTGATACTCAACCCCATGGATGAAATCAATCGTTGCCGCTACGTTACCCGTGTCGTTCAGTGTCGATGACCATGGCCGAGCTTTAAACGAATCATCCATACCAAAGAGTACGCCGTCTTTAATCGTCGGACTGTCAGTGTCAGCGCGACATTGTTGTTGTGCCTGAGTCCAATAGCTCGGTTGCCCAGAAGCACAATAAACCAACGTTGCTAATTGCGCTTGCGATGGCAATTGCCAGCCATCTTGCTGCAATGCCTGCGCTTCGCTTACTGTTACCGTTTCTGCCGCTCCTTCGCAACGACCATCGGCCCATGTCTGTCCATAGGCGCAGCGCTGCCAGGTTAAACCACTCCAACGATCGGTTGCGGTACCATCATTATGTAAGACATAGCGCGCATTACTAACCTGCGGTACAAAGCTGGCAACCACTCTGCGTGCCTCACTCATTCGCACCAAACAGGTCGCTCCGTTACCCGAACAGGCGCCACTCCAACCATCAAACTGATAACCGGCAGCGGCGGTTGCATTCAGTACAATATAGGTGTTGGCCTCAAAACTTAATTCGCAGCTTTCAACGCATTCCAACTGCTGCGGCAGTACGCTCACTGTACCGCTATCGCTCGCACCATCGATGGTTACCGCCAACCGTTGTTCATTACGCTCGGTCGCCTGCGCCTCACGAACCAACCGCACAAAACCAGGCAAATCTGCAGCGGTCAAGTCCCCCTTAAACATGTTAAAACGGCGATAACCGCTGCCGTCATCCAGTGTCACAAGGTAGCGATGACCCGACCCCGGCAGCCAACCAAAAGTACTTAAATCCAGTTGTTGCAACGCTTCAAAGGTCGTCTCACACTCGCCTTTTTGATTAGGCCAGCGTGGCGAACGCGCATCGCGGCACATCAGCAAGGTGCGCATTTCACTCACCGTTGGTAAGCGCCAATTATCAGCACCGTCAAACTCAACGGCATCAGCATATTCTGCCGCGCTCTGGGCGTACAAAGACTCCGCGGTGTCTCGGCATGCCCCCTCGCGCCAAGTCGAGCCGACAGCACAGCGCTGCCAAATCAGACCCGTAGCCTTATCTTCAATACTTTGTTCATTAACCCAGCGATAACGTTCTGTACCCAACAGGACCTTAAATTGAGGTTGTACATTAAACGTATCGCCCGACTGAAGCTGTTCAGGCGATACTTCACAGAGTGCCGCATCGCCGCCGCAGTCGCCTTGCCATCCGACAAACTCGTAGCCGGGTAAGGCGGTAGCCATAAGTGTCAGTTTAGCTTGATCGGTAACACCGTGGGTGCAGTCGGTATCACAACTCGCGGTCACCTGGCCTTGCTGTAAAGTAACCATACCGGCATAAGATGGTGAGAACTGTACGCCAATCGTTACCGGCGCTGACGGTGCATCACGCACCAACAACACGGAGTGACTCCACGAATTGGTCACAACTTGCTCACCACTTGCAAAATCAATCCCCCAGTAAACCGGGTTCGATTCGGTCGCTTGCTCATGCAAGTCACGGCTGGCAACATGACCCAGGCCACCCGAAGCGGAAGCATACTGTAAAAGTTCAGGGTGAATTTTGAGGTCTGTTCCTCCGTACTCACAACGTTCCTGCCCTTCCTGCTTCCAAACGCCCGGGCTACACATAACGATGCTATTTAGCTCATCGATACTAGCAACACGCCAATCGCTGTGCCCCGCGTACGAGTAGTCATCGATTGTTGCTAATACGTTGGTAATATCACTGGCACCGGCTTGATGAACACAGCGATGTCCCTGACCTGATGGGCGCACCACAGCGCCTGCCGGGCAAATTTTCCAGGTCAGCTGGTGTTCTCGATCCGTTACTGTGCCATCTAAATTATTAACGTAACGTGACGTCGACTGTTTCATAAAAATCGCCTGAACCTGCTGGCCATCTTTAGCCGTGAGTCGACATTCACCGATGCCACTACAAGCGCCGCTCCAGCCAACAAACTCCGAGTCGGCATCGGCTTGGGCAGTTAACACCAGCGTTGAGCCTTTTGCTGCAAACCGGTGACAGTCATCTTCGCAAAGGGCTTGCGAGTCAAATTCAATGGCACCACTACCGCTCCCGTTAAAACGAAATCGAAGGTAGGCATGATTTTGTGGTACATCTTTAACCAACACGGCAAACGCTTCCGCCGTTGAGTCGACGGTTTGCCAGTCACCAGAACCATCAAAGACCAAGCGCGAATGATCTAATTCGCCTGCCGTGGTCGTCCATACATCAAAATTCCAGTATTGTGGGGTAACAACGCTATCGCGGTATCGTGAAAGAGTTCTTCCTTCGCACGCCTGAGTATGAGCAACCCCCAGCTTTTCATTCATTTGGCAATAAATGCGGCTGCCCAATTCGGTCTGGCTGGGCAGACGCCAATCGCTTTGTTGCGCCAAAACCAACGTATTAAGTTCGGTTTGAATCTCTGTGTAAGTGCCAGCCTGTCCATAATCAACACATTCACCATGAACCCATTCTTGGCCATAAACACAGCGGTACCAAACCAAGCCCGCTTGCGGATCATAGGCGGTACCATCCGAGTGCAGTTTAAAGCGCGATTCGGCCATATTCAGGCTAAACTGAGCCGTTACGTTAACACGCTCATCAGCGCGAACTTCACAGGTAGGCGCGCTGCCCGAGCAGCTCCCGCCCCAGCCGTCAAATACAGTACCCGGCGCTGGTTTCGCCGTCAGCGTCACGTGTTCACCATCGCTAAGATTGGCATGGCATTCACCGGTACAGCTCAAGTCACCGACCTCGATAGCACCAGCTCCGGTACCATCGACCGAAATCCGCAATAAGTTCGCAGTAACCGGGCCTTGGCGAACCAAGCGGGTCGCATAATTTGCCGTTGCTCGGCGCATCACCGTCTCACCTGACGAGAAGCTGACCGTCGCCGCAGTGCCCGCGACTTCATCGTATTGATTCGCCCAATAGGTCGTATTCACATCAAACTGAAAATACGTCCGCTCGATGGTCGGTTCGGTAAACACACCCTCACATTGTTCGGCATCTGTATCAGCCAAATAGAACGCCGGGCTGCCCGAACTGCAATAAACTAACCCACGCAATTCTGCACGTGTAGGCAGTCGCCAGTCGTCATAGCCAGCCACCGAACTCGCGTCAGCCAACTGCCGGGTTTCGTTAAAGTCCGTCCGATCACCGCTAAGCTCACAGCTATCACCGTTCCAACGATAGTTACTCGCACAGCGTTGCCAGGTCAGTTTGGTGGTAAGGTCGGTTACCGTGCCATCACCATTGTCGCGAAAACGAGCGTCAGTAGATTCCGGTGCAGCAGCGTGAGAAGTCAGAGAAAAAGAACATAAAAGGAGTCCGGCGCCAGCCAAAAACATACGGCGCAAAGAGGCATAAATACGATCCATGGGCTTTCCGAAAAAATGTTAGAAAATTTTTAACGGCGATATTTTACTGAAGATAACCCCTTGTTCAATAACAAATTTATAAAAAATTGACGCCTGACATTTTTTAGGTCAGCGGAAAAACCAACGGAATCGCAAACAAGGACAACGAGATATACACAAGCGCAACCGGTACGCCCGCAAGCAGGAAATGTTTTAGCCGGTAATTACTGGCATTGAACACCATCAGATTCGTCTGATAGCCATAAGGGGTGATAAAACTGGCCGATGCCGCAAACGCTACCCCAAGAATAATCGGGAAGGGATCAATCCCCATCCCCTGTGACAGGCTGTATGCCACCGGGAACATCAGCGCCGCTGCCGCATTATTGGTAATGACTTCGGTCAACAGGTAGGTAATCAGAAACACGCCAACCAACAACATAAACGGCGTATGTCCTGCCAGTCCGGCGCGGGCAAAATCCGCTATCGCGGCCGACGCCCCCGTATTCGTCAGGGCTTCGGCCAAACACAGAGCACTGGCAACAATTACCCAAATTTCGACCGGAAAACGCCGCTTGATTTCGTTGACATTCAGACAGCCACTGAACAGCAGCGCGCCGAGTAAAAACAGCACACCGTAAAACAGCGACGCACCAGTCAACACCGTGCCGCCAATCATCGCTAAAAAACCGTACAGAGTAAGTGATTCGCGCCAACCACTGAGCATGCTGTCCGGTTCCACACCGCTCAATAGATAAAAGTTTTTGCTCAAGTTGGTGCGCGAGGCGAAATCGGGACCGGTCGCCAATAACAGGAAGTCTCCCGCTTGCAAGGTCACTTCACCTAACTTACCGCTGATGTTGCCACCATCGCGCCGAATCGCCACTACCGCGGCGTCAAAACGCGCCCGGAAACCGGTCGACTTCAGCGTACGCCCGGTTAGTACCGACTCTTCTTTTACGATCACTTCGGTAAGCTGGTGAGTCTCGAGGCCATTGTCATCAGCGAACAGCTTCAAGCCGTCAAACTGGTTCAGCGTTTTCACTTTGCTGACGTCGCCACTGAATAACAACTTATCCCCCGCCTGCAACACATCGTAACGCGCCACCGGCCGCAGTATTTCATGACCCCCTTTACGGACTATCTCGGCAAGGAACAAGTCTTCCAAGTGACGCAGCCCGGCCTCATCAACGTGTTTACCGATAAGCGGTGAGTCATCACTTAACTCTGCTTCGACATAATACTCGGTGATTTCTTGCCTGTCGTCGTCATGGTGGGGCAAGAACCGGCTGACGATATACAGTGTCACAAGCCCGCCGCTCAGCACAATCAAGCCAACCAACGTAAAGTCAAAGAACATAAACCCGACGTGGCCGGTGTCGGTAAACATGGAGTTGACAATCAGGTTAGTGGAGGTGCCGATGAGCGTGAGCGTTCCACCGAGGATGGAAGCATAAGACAGTGGGATGAGCAGCCGCGACGCGGCTACTTTTTTGTTGTTGCGTACGGCGTTTAACAGCGCAGCGACAACGGCCGTGTTATTGAGTACCGAGGAAGCCAGCGCGCTCAGCCCCATGGTACGCCAAACACTAGCGGCCTCTGAGTCAGTGAACAGAAAGCGACTGACTTTGCGTAACAAGCCGGTTTTTTCCAGCGCAAAGGAAATCAGGATCAGCATAATCAAGGTCGCCAACCCCTGATTAGCGGCATTCGCCATCAGCTCGTCCGCCGAAATCCAGCCCGCAGCCAAAGTGACCAGCATCGCTCCGCCAAAAATCTTGGCGCTGTGTTGCTGGTAACGAATCAACAGCGCTACCATCAACAGCAACAATCCCGTTAATGCTATGGTATCTAGCATTTTAATCCTTCGTGTAAAGACTAAACATTGAAACGCAGAGAGCGCAGAGGACACAGAGGAAAACATTTAAAAGTAAAACCCCGTTGTTCAGAGTTTTGTCTTTCCCTTAAAAAATCTTTTCTCAGCGCCCTCTGCGCTCTCTGTGTTTCAGTGTTTAATGTTTAGTGTATATAACGCGCTCTACGCCCTCAGTGAGACGTTTTACATTAAAATTGATTAACAGACCAAGTTGCAAGCCGGATAATCTTAAATACGTTACCAGTTGCGCTTTGTGTATGGGAAGTAATTTCGTCACGGACTTTAATTCAACAATAACCTGTTGGTTCACCAATAAATCAATACGCAATCCATTATCGCAGCTGATTTCTTTGTAATAAATTGGCTGCATTACCTCTTGCGCAACAAGTAACTGTCGCTGTTGCAACTCATAAAACATGCATCGCTGATAAACAGACTCCAACAAACCCGGCCCTAATTCACGATGAACCTCAATCGCCGCCCCAATAATCGCATGCGTTAACTCCCGACTTTCCATGTCATTAGCTCCTTTATAAAAAGAGCCAATAACCATAGACCAAATACCAACAGCTTGCTAAAAACCCTAAACACTGAAACACAGAGAGCACAGAGGGCGCAGAGAAAACCTTTTAAAAGTAAAACCCGCTGTTTAGGGTTTTGTGTTTTCCCTTAAAAAATCTTTTCTCTGTGTTCTCTGTGCTCTCTGCGTTTCAGTGTTTAAGTGTTTAAGCGTTTAAGCGTTTAAGCGTTTAAGCGTTTAAGCGTTTAAGCGTTTTACAAGAAAGTCGTGCCAAAGGCACGACCTACTTCAACAGGTCTTTGGCGCCCCAGTGCGGGAAGTGTTTGCGAATGAGCGCGTTCAATTCAAGTTCGAAGTCGCTGTACTCGCCTTTCACTTCTTCACCGTCGTCCGACGACAACGCTTCGTCCACCATGCCGGCACCAACCGTGACATTGGTCATGCGATCGATGATGATAAACGCACCGGTTTCTTTATGGCTCTGGTATGGGTCAAACACAACCGGGTCGTGTACGTGCACATCAACCAGACCAATCTCATTCAGTTCCAGCTTACCGGCTTCTTTTTCTTTCAGCGTATTCACATCAATCTGATGATGAATATCCGTGATTTCCCCGCGGGTAAACTTGGAATTGAACTTAATATAATATTCACGGTGCGGCTCCATCGCCTTTTCATGCATCCACACCACTTTCGCGCGCATACGGTTTGACACATGCGGCAGATTATCCTTACGCACGATCATGTCGCCACGACTGATATCAATCTCGTCATTCAGCGTCAGTGTTACCGCCATTGGCGCATAGGCCTCATCGAGCTCACCGTCAAAGGTCACGATCGACTTGATGGTCGAGATCTTACCAGAGGGCAGCGCGCGGATGGTGTCACCCACTTTGATGTTGCCCGAGGTAATGGTGCCCTGAAAGCCACGGAATTCCGAGTTTGGACGACAGACCAACTGCACCGGCATGCGGAACTCTTCGGTGTCCTGCGCCTGGTCAATTTCGGCATTTTCCAGGTATTCCATCAGCGTTGAACCGCGGAACCAATCCAGCTTGTCACTGCGATTAACCACGTTATCGCCTTTTAACGCCGAAATCGGCACAAAACGGATATCAGGGATTTCCAGCGAGCCGGCCAGCTTCAGGTAGTCGTCCTGGATCTGCTTATAAACGTCCTGCGAATAGTCCACCAGGTCCATTTTGTTAATGGCAACCACCACGTGTTTGATGCCCAACAGCGAACAAATGTAACTGTGGCGGCGGGTTTGTGTCTGCACGCCCTGGCTGGCGTCAATCAAAATCACGGCCAGGTCACAGGTTGACGCACCGGTGGCCATGTTGCGGGTGTACTGCTCGTGCCCCGGTGTGTCGGCAATAATAAATTTACGCTTGTCAGTGGAGAAGTAACGGTAAGCCACGTCAATGGTGATGCCCTGCTCACGCTCCGACTGTAAACCATCAACCAACAAGGCCAGGTCCACTTCGTCGCCCTGGGTACCGGACTTTTTCGAATCTTCGGTAATCGCCGCCAGTTGATCTTCAAAGATCATTTTACTGTCATGCAGCAAACGACCGATCAGTGTGCTTTTACCGTCATCCACACTGCCGCAGGTGATAAAGCGCAACAGTTCTTTATTTTCGTGCTGCTCTAGATAAGCAAGAATGTCTTTTTCGATTAAAGGTGATGCGTGGCTCATTGTTAGAAATACCCTTCCATTTTCTTTTTCTCCATCGAACCCGCGCTATCGTGGTCGATAACCCGGCCCTGACGCTCTGACGTTTTGGTCAGCAACATTTCCTGAATGATTTCAGGCAGGGTTGCTGCGTCAGACTCAACCGCTCCGGTTAACGGATAGCAGCCCAGGGTACGGAAGCGCACCATCTTCATTTGCGGCGTTTCGCCGGCTTCCAACGGCATACGATCATCATCAACCATGATCAGCGTACCGTCACGCTCAACCACCGGACGCTCTTTCGCCAGGTACAATTGAGGGATGTCGATATTTTCTAAATAGATGTACTGCCAGATATCCAGCTCGGTCCAATTAGACAGAGGGAATACGCGAATGCTCTCGCCCTTATCGACCTTGCCGTTATAAATATTCCACAGTTCAGGGCGCTGGTTTTTCGGATCCCAGCGGTGGTTTTTATCACGGAACGAGTACACCCGTTCTTTTGCCCGCGACTTTTCTTCGTCACGACGGGCGCCGCCAAAAGCCGCATCAAACTTGTACTTGTTCAGCGCCTGCTTCAGCGCTTGAGTTTTCATGATATCGGTATGCTTGGCACTACCGTGTGTGAACGGGCCAACCCCCGCGTCGACACCTTCATGATTAATGTGCTCAATCAGTTCAAAGTCGTATTTTTCCGCCATCCGGTCACGAAACTCAATCATTTCGCGGAACTTCCAGGTGGTGTTGACGTGCATCAGTGGGAACGGGATCTTACCGGGGTAAAACGCCTTGCGCGCCAAGTGCAATAGTACCGAGGAATCCTTGCCTACCGAGTACAACATCACCGGGTTATCAAACTCCGCCGCGACCTCGCGGAAGATCTGAATCGACTCATTTTCCAGAGCTTTTAAGTGGGTTAATCGTTTCTCGTTCATGAGCATCCAATTTGCCTGTAGTAAAAATAAATCTTTTAAAAACTAAACATTGAAACGCAGAGAGCACGGAGGACGCAGAGAAAAAACTAAACAAAGGTGTTTTAATTTTAAATGTTTTTCCTCTGTGCCCTCTGTGCCCTCTGCGTTTCAATGTTTAATGTTTAGTGTTTCTGTAAAATCTCGTCGGTGATGGCGCCCAAGCGCATTGCCCAACTGTTGCGCTGGATAAAGTCATCAAATACCTGCGCGTTTAACTGCCCACGCAGACGGATTACCTCTTTCACACCCGCAATAAATTCATCATGCGTTGCGTTTTGCCATACATAATCGCATTTTGCGATGTTCGGCACATCAGTCGCGACCACCGGAACATGGTGCGTCAAATAAACATAAACCTTCAATGGATTCATGTTTTCCGTCAAATCCATACGCTGATGTGGCACTAACCCCACCGTGAACCTCTTAATATAGGCACCAACATAACGATAAGGCACAACCCCTGTCATGACCACATTTGGCAACTCAGCTAATCTTCGAATATCAGGGTTGGCATGGGTGGAGCCCACTAAAACAATCAGCGCCTCCGGTAACTCAGCCGATAATCGCCGCAACAGCGCTTCATCAATCTTTGCTTCCAGGTTACCCACGAACCCCAGCACCGGGCCATCATGCGCAACAACCCGCTGATAATGCTTGTTAGCCTCCGGTATCTCAACCTGCGGCACGCGCTCACAACCGTTCGGCACCAACGCGATGTTCTGATGAAACTCATACATCGACAACTTAACCGGTAAACAATTCGTGAGCACTTTATCAGCACCGCTCAGCATAGCCTGATAGTGTTGATGTAATTGTTGACGCTTTTTCTCATCCACATTGGGCCAGCTGCGGTGATCATCAACAACGTCGATGACTCGTTTCGCGGGTTTAAACTGCGTAATCAGCCGTTCGCCCCACTGCAATTTGGGGTACATCCAAAACACACTGCGCTGTGGGTCAATGTGCAGTTGCTGAAAACAGTCCGTCAAAAACGCAACATAGTCCTCAAAGCCCTGCTGTTGTTTATCGTAAATGAACACCCGTCGATAAAGATTATCGTGATCGCAAGCTCTGGCCGCGATGGCCTTAGTCCCCTCATAAACAAAATGGTTTTGATCAAAACGCTCACCTTCGTTACGTTTTTCCAAAGCCATTTCGTCAATAGGTGCATCCAGTACCAACACCTTGCCCACATCACTGCGGCCGGCTAAATACTTGGCCACCATATCACTGCGGCGGCCATACAGTTCGGAATCGTTCTGTTTCCAGAACATTACAACGTCAATCATGGATAGGTTGGGCAGTCTGTCAGTGCCAATCCATGGCGATCCTTTTCAGAAAGTTGTGGCTCACCATCAAGTGGCCAATCAATGGCTAAGGCTGGGTCATCGAAACGTAAGCTGTACTCATCATCCGGCGCATAATAGTCCGTACATTTATAAGAAAACTCTGCGGTTTCGCTCAACACGTAAAAGCCGTGCGCAAAGCCTGGTGGTACCCACAGCATCTGTCGGTTTTCATCGCTCAGTTCAACCCCTACCCAGTCACCAAAAGTCGGCGAACTCTGCCGCAAATCAACGGCGACATCAAAGACACGCCCCTGCGTGACCCGCACCAACTTACCCTGCGGCTGCTGCAACTGATAATGCAGTCCTCGTAAAATGCCATGCCGCGATTTGCTGTGGTTATCCTGTACAAACTGATAATCGCCACAATACTTTTCAAATTCGTTTTGCCGAAACGTTTCCATAAAAAAACCGCGCTCGTCACCGAACACCTGCGGGGTCATCAATACCACGTCAGCAATGGCAAGGGGTTGATACTTCATTCTTATCCTCTAAATGTTAGCTTAATAGCTCGTGCAGATATTGACCGTACTGGGTTTTATCCAACGCATTCGCATGGTCTTTAAGCTGCGCATCGGTTATCCATTTGTTTTTCCAGGCAATTTCTTCTAAACACGCGATTTTCAGTCCTTGTCGGTGTTCCACCGTTTGCACATAGGAGCTCGCTTCCAGCAGTGAATCATGTGTGCCGGTATCCAGCCATGCGAACCCTCGGCCCAGGCGCTCAACGTGCAAATCGCCGCGCTCGAGATAAGCGTTATTCACACTCGTTATTTCCAGCTCACCACGCTCCGATGGCTTCACCTGACGGGCAATATCAACCACATCGTTATCATAAAAATAAAGCCCGGTTACCGCATAATCAGACTTCGGTTGGGTTGGTTTTTCTTCAATCGAAAGAGCACGGCCCTCATCATCGAACTCAACCACCCCAAAACGCTCAGGATCTTTTACCATGTAGCCAAATACGGTTGCGCCATTGTCGCGTTTAGCAGCGCGTTTCAGTTGGTCCGAAAAGAACTGACCGTGAAAGATATTATCGCCCAACACCAAACAAACCGGATCGTTACCAATAAAATCAGCACCGATGGTGAACGCCTGCGCCAGGCCATCGGGCGAGGGCTGAACTTTATAAGAAAACGACACCCCGAAAGCACTGCCATCACCGAGTAAACGCTGATATTGCTCCATATCCTCCGGTGTTGAGATAACGAGGATGTCGCGGATACCGGCTAACATCAGCACCGATATCGGATAATAAATCATCGGCTTGTCATAAATCGGCAGTAACTGCTTAGATACGCCCCGTGTAATCGGATGCAACCGCGTTCCAGAACCACCGGCCAGTACAATCCCTTTATAAGCCATCCAAATACTCCGTTAATGTGTGATGCAGGCTCTGCTGCCAGGTTGGCAACGTGATGTTCAATGCCTGCTCAATTTTGTCGACGCTCAAACGCGAATTCAGCGGGCGTCGGGCAGGTGTCGGATACGAAGCTGTCGGTATCGCCTCAACCCGTTGCACGGCCAATGAGTGTCCATGGGCCTGCGCCTGCTCAAAGATAGCGGTGGCAAAACCATGCCAACTGGTTTCGCCGCGTGGTGCCACATGGTACACACCCGTCAGCTCATGTTCCAGCAAAGCCGGCACCGCCAGGGTTGCGACCTGCGCCAGCAGACGTGCCGGCGTTGGCGCGCCTACCTGGTCACTGACGATACTGAGTTGCTCGCGCTCTTTAGCTAAGCGCAACATGGTTTTCATAAAATTAGTGCCGCGCGCGCTGTACACCCAACTGGTTCGCAGAATGACGTGGTTACAACTGCTGCCAATAACGGCGCGGTCGCCCGCCCACTTACTGCGGCCATATTCAGAGAGAGGTCCGGTCTTGCTGTCCTCTGTGTAGGGCTTATCCCCCTCTCCCGGGTAGACGTAATCGGACGAGAAATGAATTAACGCGGCGCGATTGTCCAGGCAATACTCGGCCAGCTGTTTGGGTAACAGGTGATTAAGACGATCCGCCAGCTCCGGTTCCTGCTCGGCTTTATCCACGGCGGTATACGCTGCGGCATTGGCAATAAGTTGTGGCTGCTGCTGTTCGAGGTAGCGCTGCACGGCATGCGCATCGCTCAGATCAAGCTCATCGCGCGACGGCGCAAGGACTTCGCCAAACACCGACAGGCTACGGACTAACTCAAAGCCCACCTGCCCCGTCGCGCCCGTCACCAAAATCTTCATCACCCTCTCCTTAAAACGACTGCAACTTAAGCATTGAAAGACTTAAACACTGAACCGCAGAGAGCGCAGAGGACACAGAGAAAAGACGTTTAAATAGAAAACACTTTTTTCTTTACCTTGTTAAATGTTTTCTCTGCGCCCTCTGCGCTCTCTGCGGTTCAGTGTTTAATGTTTATGAATTAGCCAGCTACCAGTGGTTGCCACCAGTCTTTGCGTTCAAGGTACCATTGTACCGTTTTGCGCAAGCCGGTTTCGAACGTTTCCTGTGGCACCCAGCCGAGTTCCCGCTGGATTTTGCTGGCATCAATGGCATAGCGCACATCGTGCCCCGGCCGATCATCAACAAATGTAATCAAATCACGGTACGCACCAATACCCTGCGGTTTTTGCGGCACCAACTCTTCCAGCAAATCACAAATCAACTGCACCACTTCGATGTTTTTCTTCTCGTTATGGCCACCAATATTGTAGGTTTCACCAACCTCGCCCTCGTTCGCGACCTTAATCAGCGCCCGCGCGTGGTCTTCCACATAAAGCCAGTCACGAATTTGCGCGCCATCGCCATACACCGGTAACGACTTGCCCGCCAATGCATTCAATATCATTAACGGAATCAGTTTCTCCGGGAAATGATAGGGGCCATAATTATTCGAACAATTAGTAACCAGTGTAGGTAAATTATAGGTACGTTGCCACGCCCGAACTAAGTGATCAGAGCTGGCTTTACTGGCTGAATAAGGAGAGCTGGGGGCATACGGAGTGGTTTCAGTAAACAAATCATCACTGCCGTGCAGATCGCCGTAAACCTCGTCCGTAGAAATATGATGAAAACGAAAGCCTGCGGGGCGGCCTTGTTGCTGCCAATACCGACGCGCAGCCTCCAATAGTGTGTAGGTACCAATGATGTTGGTGTGGATAAACTCAGCCGGGCCATCGATCGAACGATCCACATGACTTTCTGCTGCCAAGTGCATCACCACATCGGGCTGGTACTGCTCAAACAAACGCGACACCTCAGCGCCATCGCAAATATCCACTTGTTCAAACACATACCGCGAGTCTTGGTCTACCTCACTGAGCGAGGCAAGATTGCCGGCATAGGTCAACTTATCCACGTTAACCACACGGTGGTTCGAATGTTTAATTAGCTCGCGCACCACCGCAGAGCCAATAAAGCCCGCTCCACCGGTGACCAGAAACGTCTTGCTCATTCCCTTTAACTACCTTTTTCATCCACTCACATTAAGGTGTGAGTGTACCGAAGGCCCTACTGCTATAGCAAGCACGTTCACCGTGAAACACTCAATATAGAAACGTAAAAAGCACAGAGGACACAGAGAAGACAGGTAACAGTCTTTTCCCTGCGCTCCCTGTGCTCTCTGCGTTTCAGTGCTTAAGATGCTTAATCGTTTTTGTCGTCTTCGTCTTCTTCTTCGGCGGCTTTTTCAGCAGCAGCTTGTTCCGCAGCGATAGCCGATAAGATCATTAAGATAGAGCCAGAACCGCGCGCCGCGTTAAACGCAAAGTTTACTCCGCAATCGTCATTAATTGGCCCAAAGCGATAGGTATTCGAAGCCCAGCTACCCTCCGGACAACTACCGGTCACTTCACGACTTAAGGTCAGCCCATTAAGCGGACTCACCGTTACCGACAAATAACTCCCGTCGCTTACGTACTGCACCGGCTCAATGTTCAACCGGCCCTGGTTCTCCGTATTCAGCACCACCCGGTTATTACCCGCAATCTGCTGGTAATTGGCGGTCACGGTTAACGGCGCAACCACACGTGAAAAGTCGCTATCCCAGCCAGCAAAATGCCAACCTTCCGCCACCCTGAAGTTAGGCGCTTGCGCCGCCTCACCCCAGCGCACCTGCTGGCTCAGATCGGGACCGTCTTGCCAATAGCCATAGTCACCTAAATCAAAATTCACGGTATACAACAGCTCATTGAATGAAGCCTGAACCGTACAATCCTCGACAACAGCGCCGGTTTGATATTCACTGCTGTTCACCAACGTACCATTACAGCCCGTGATGCTACTCAGCGTGTGCCCGGCTAATGGACTTACCGAGAGGATGGCCGTCGCCCCTTCCTCCACTTGCTGTGATTCCGGAGTCAAACGCCCCCCTCCGGTTACCGAGGTCGTCACTTCAAACATCGGCTTACTGAACACGGCTCGCACGCGGCTATCCTCAGTCACGGTCAACTCACAGCTTGGCGCTTTACCACTGCACGAACCTTCCCAACCGTCAAAGTTAAAACCTGGGTCAGGCTCTGCGTAGATCACGGTGGTTTCGCCATCCGCTAACGACCAATCGCATTCACTGCGGCAGAACAATCCGGTGTTGGTGCGCACTGCTCCATGGTTACCGTCAACCGTAACTGACAATGAACGTGACGTAATATAGTTCCCCGTCCACTGCACATTATCCAGGTAACCCCGGTCGTCGCCGTTCGAAACAGAGGCGTCTTTCGCATAACGCCAGACAATCTCATGCGCACCGTCATCATCAAGCGTATAAGTTTTGCTTTGCCAGTCTGTTTCGCCACTGATTTCGTCAATCAGTGCGCCATCAATGTATAGCTCTAAAAAGTCCCAATTCGCCTCGCTACTCACCCGCCAATCAAAACTTATCTCACCAGGGCCATAGACTTGAGTTGAAATACTGCTAACATCCCCATCACTGATGTCCGCACTGACGGCTGCGCTACCACCCACCGTACTGCTGTCGGTGGTTACAACCCAACTGTTCGGGGCAGAATAAAAATCCAGTTCAGCATTATCCAACGATTCGGTGTAATCAATGGTCGATTCGGGTTTGGAGAAATACGCAAACGCATCAACGGCCTGCTCCACGGTGACCTGACATTGGGTTTGTTGTCCTCGACAGGCGCCGCCCCAGCCCAAAAACTGCTGGCCGCTATCGGCTACGGCATTGAAGGTAAGCAGCTCTCCGACGTCCGCCCCGGTGACACAGGTTTCACGGCATCGGTTGAAGCGCCCCAGCAGGTCAACCGCGCCCATTCCTTCAACCTTTAGCTCCACTCGCACCGGTTGCTCGCCAGTTCGAGCATACTGAACATTATCCAGCCACGCCCGATCATCGCCCGCAGACACAGTGCCGTCTTTTCGGTAAACAAATTCGATGGAATTGAACAGTAGTCCAGTATTGCGAACCTCAACGCGATAGCTCTGCCAGCCGCGCTCGCCACTGATAAACTCGATCTCGGCGCCGTTAACATAAACCGACAAGCCATCATAACTTGCTTCAGAGCTGACTTTGGCATCAAACGTCACTTCCCCATAACCTTCAACCACCGTTGAGATATAGGTGCTCTCATTGCCGTTAATAATGGGGCTGCGCATAGCCGAATCACCCACTGAAACCTCTTGCGCCTGAGCGCGCCACGGCGCGGATTGCCCGGTAATGAAGAACAACTGATCATTATCCAACGCCTGACTGATCGGAATATCGAGATAGCTTTCCTGGAAAACAGCAATGACATTGGTGGTGTCATTAATGGTAACTTCACATTCCAGTTCAGCCCCCGAACAACCATTGCCGCGCCATTCGACAAACTCAATGTCGCTCGTTGCGGTTGCCGTCAACGTTATCGTGCTACCACGACTCACCGTGTACGAACAGCTCTCTCCAGATTCACACACCTGGTCATCGACCGATACACTGCCAAGGCCGCTGGTAACCGTCAGCAACTCTCCGCTAACCTCCTGCGCATCCCGAATGGTGGTAATCTGGTCACGCCGTAACGTTAACGCTCTTACGCTATCAGCCCCATTCGTCGTATCGGTATGGTCAACACCACAGTCGTAGCTTTCAGCACAAGTCAGTTCCGGCGAGGAAAACTTGTACTCCCGCGATGCCCCGCCAAAGGCCTGTGGATACGCCATTACGGTAGTAAATACACTGTCAACGCCATAACCAAGCGCATAAGGGTAGACGTGTCCCTGACCATTTTGTCGACGTGAATGGCTTAACCCCATATTGTGACCCAGTTCATGCGCATTCACTTCATCGCCGCAATCTAAGGAGGTGTGAGACACCATTAACGACGGATTGTACTCAGAGTCGTTGCCACCACCCAACCAGGCGATACCGCAAATCCCATCATTCACGTAGGGTCGAAAAGCAATTAAAAAATCAGCGCCAAGCCGATCGGTCTGTGCCCGGGCATGAGCAAAATAGGCGGCGTCACTATTGAAGCCGGTCAATGCGTCAAGCGCCGTTTCGCTGCCTATTTCGTTATCATCGTCGTAGGCAACTTCAATAATATCCATGACGTTGATTTGTAGATCCAACGTCGAGTTGGCGTAAATTTCATTGGTCGCTTCAACCACGTCGTTAATACGGGTCAAGACTCCATCGCGGCCGCCGTAAACTTCCAGTAACGGGGTAGTGTAAACAATAACAACATCTGCGGTATTGCCGGCCTCTGTCGCCGGCGCTGACTTTGATTGAGACTGAGCCTGTGTGGATGGCTTTTTGCTATCGGGCGGCTCAAGCCCGTCGTCTTTGATGCCTTTATCGGACACGCTAGGAAGATCACTGTTCTTGTACAAGGCACCATAACGGCCCCGAGCACTTAGCTTCCAGCGCTCGCCGTCAATCACTAACGTACCGCTGACCGCTTGCCCTTTTTGGCTTATCCGCAGCATGACATCATTGCCGCGAGCGCTCAACGTGGTTATACCCAACGCGTTGGTTTTTCTCGGCAGCATTTGCAGCGCGATCGCATCGCCATTGGGCGACAACAAACGGACGTCTTGTCCATCGGTTAACTGTGCAAGTTGCTGCGTGTCGAGTTGCACCCATTGCAACGACGCTAATCCATTCGGACTGGTCTTACGCAATCTTTCAATCAAGGTCGCCAATTGCTGGGCTTGTTGGCCATCGGCTGCACTCGCCGCGTTAGCCGCCACCGTCGGCTCAGTTTGAGTAAACGTCCAAAGCGATGAAGACTGACCAAACGCCGCTGAGGTGCACAACAGAAAAAGGGCGCCGACGGCAACCCGAAAGATAAATGAACTCATGACCCATCACTCGTCAACAAATGAATATTAAACACACAGAATTCAAGTTTAATTAACTAACACAATATTTACAAAATAAAATTACAAACATCGGAACCGTACCGTGCACCCCGCCGCTCGCTCGATAAAACGCTAAACATTGAAACGCAGAGGCCGCGGAGAACACAGAGAAAAGACAGTTAACTGGGAAAACCCTATTTGGCGTTTGTTTTTAACGTTAATTATCTCTTCTCTGTGCCCTCTGCGCCCTCTGTGTTTCAATGTTTAATCGCGCCACGCAGCGACCTACTCAATCGCACCCAGAATTTTCAGAATCCACGAGGACTCGGTACGCGCGCTGCGTTCTTTTAAGCGCAACACCAAATCGATATTTTGATCCGCATTCAGCGCACACAGCTTGCCACCACTGCTGCTCTCCAAACACGCATAATCCCAATAATCAACCTGGAAGCCCTCAGCTAATTCGGCCCGACAATCCACCACCGAGCCAACTTCTGGCTCATACTCAGAACAGGTGACCGTACCGCCTTCAGCCGGTAGCACCTGCACCGAAATCGTTACATAGGTGTCCATCACTGTCGGATTATCATCCACGCCATCTAAAATACCATCGCCATCGGTATCCTCGTTACGCGGATCCGTACCCGCTAGAAACTCCTCCAGGTTGCTTAACCCATCGCCATCAGCATCGGCGCCAGCATCGCTCGGATCATACTTATCCAGACCATGTGCGTCCTCAAACGCATCCGACATGCCATCACCATCCGAGTCTTTTATCGACCACTGACTTTGGCCCCAGTTGCCTTGCCCCCAGACCAACGTGTCAGCCAGCGCAACCTTGGCATACCCTAAACTCACCAAACTAAGCGCAAGAGCCGATGCCAACTTTGTTCGTTTCATCACCAGCCCGCCTAGTTTTTAATCAGTTCAAGTAACTTCGAGAAATCTTCTTTAGCCATGCAGTTACTACCCGGGTAGTCCACCAGCCAGTCCACCCCCGGCGCATCAATTGCGGTTACCCCCTCACAAAAAAACCGGCTGTAATCCACATTGCTCAGGTTAATCAACTGCCCTCGCGAACTCCACACATTCACTTCGTCAGCCCAAATCGCCGTCCGGTCAAACCTAAAGTTCGCGTCACCGATAAAAATTTCGCCCGAGATACTTCCCTCAAACAGAGATACCATCCCCTGGTCACGCACATTCAGGACATTACTGATACTCGGCGAACCACTCAGTTCAGCCCCGGCAAACACGCCGACACTCGGTACCGATACATCATAAAGAGCCAACGTTGCGTTCGAAAAAACTTGGGTGTTATCGCGAATACTTCCCTCATTCACTACCGCATTAGCCGTGTCTTTCACCCTCAATACATCGGTTGTCAAACGCTGCAACTCGGCCGAGGCCGAATCGACCGTGACCTCGTCAGCTTGTGCGTTAAAGATATCAAGTACGCTTTGCTGCTCAACGAAAAGCTTACCGGTACCAAGCAATAACTCGCTGAAGTCGCCCGCATAGGATGAGCCATTGGTTAGTTTTACGGCATACTCCGTTGGCGCTTCACTGTCTCTGTTAACTCTGAGTTCGCCAAATCCTCGAACTCGAGCAGAATTTACCGTCACCCCCTTATTGCGGGCATTGATGGTCACATCACCCAGCAGTCTCAACAGGCCACCATTGATCACATGAATTCCTTCGGCAAAGCCAGAAATAACCGTTGCACCAACATAAACCTGAGCGCCCTCTTGTACTTGAAGGCCTCGGAGCAGGTCCGCTCCAGGAGCAGCTCGCAGAGTTACCCCAGAAAGATCGCCATGACCATTGCGGCTAAATAAAATACCACCAGCATCATTAGCACCCAACTCAACCGATAAGTTGCTTAAATATAAACCGCCAGCAAAACCGCTATACAGGTCTACCGCCTGTGTACTCGGATGAGGAATTATGCTCGCGGGCGTTTCACCGACCGAGCGAATATTCAGTGTCTGCCCCATAATCTGGTGGTTGTTGATAGCACCATCTGGGGTCATCACATAATCACCATTCTCATCTCGCATTAAGTTTATCGAACCATAACAGCTGCCACTGATGAGAAAGTTGATTTCGCGAAAATGCTTAACCTCGTTATACACTTTATTCAAAATGTGCGGGTCAGCATCACAGTCCAGTCGTTCAGATACGTACTCGCCTTGTGTAAGGTCGTGCTCTAAACCGGTAATTTCATCAGCCAGATAATTGAAGTTTTGATTTACGTCCTCAGCGACAGCCGGTGTGTTGGCTTCAAACTGATTCGGCACTTGTCGCTCTTGCGCGGTGCCGCTTATACTCAATAACGATAACGTCGCAATAGCGCAAAGATGTGTCCTTGGTTTCATGTGGCTTCCTTTTTACATTTTGTTAACACCAAGACTACGTGCTTTTTTATAGAATTAAAACCTCTACCATCAACAAGGAGTCCTCGTGCAGCTATGGGTTAACCTCAGTTTATACGCCCTCATCAGCTTACTTTCAGCGGCTGCTTCAGCGGGTTCGGACAAGCCCGAGGCCGATACCGGGCAAAACAGTGCCGTCTTCAGCGAAGACTTCGATGGCTTTTTCCGCAGTAGCGAAGCCAGCACACTTCATCATTTGGAGTTGGCCAGCATTGTCTTCAACGAAGGCACTGATGCCAGTAAAGCCCTAAAGGTGTATTACCAGGGCTATGACCGGGGCAGTAAGCGAGTGGTCAAAACCTTGCCCCTGCCGCAGGCGATGACATCCGCCACGTTAAGCTTTGCAGTAAAGTTTTGTGAGGGCTTTGATTTCGCCAAAGGCGGAAAGCTACATGGTTTCGCGCCATCAAATCCGGTAACCGGCGGCGCTCCCATTAAGCCGGACGGGTGGAGCGTGCGCGCCATGTGGGGAAAAAATGGGCAGCTTAAAACCTACGTTTATCATCAGGGCATGAAAGGTAAGTACGGTGACGCCAAGCCAGCTCCGACGTTTCGCTTTAAACCGGGCCGTTATTATCAACTCAGTTATCAGCTTACGCTTAACCAACCGGCCAGCGCCAGCAACGGGGAATTTAGCCTTTGGGTTGACGGCGAAAGGGTCGTAACGCATAGCGGGCTACAACTGAGGGCCAGCGACGATCCCAGCACGCTCATCCGCCAGTTCATGTTTAACACCTTCCACGGCGGCAGCTCGCCAGAATGGGCGCCTCGTGACGCGAGCGGCAACTACAAACGCGATTGCGCCTATTTTGATGATATTCGCATAACACCGTAACGTCGTACCGTGCGCCCTGACGCACGGTTTAAATTTAACATTGAAACGCAGAGAGCACAGAGGGCGGCGGAACGCAAGCTAATCAATTGCCCCCAGGATCTTCAAGATCCAGGATGATTCAGTCCGTGCGCTACGCTCTTTTAAACGCAATACCAGATCAATGTTTTGGTCAGCACTCAGCGCGCACAGTTTGCCACCGCTACTGCCTTCTAAACACGCATAATCCCAGTAATCCACCTGATAACCCTCAGCCAGTTCCGCACGACAATCCACAACCGCGCCGACTTCCGGCTCATACTCCGAACAGGCGACCGAGCCCCCCTCTGCCGGCACTACCTGCACCGAAATGGTTACATAGGTATCAACCACAGTCGGGTTATCGTCTACACCATCTAAAATACCATCGCCATCGGTATCCTCGTTATGCGGATCACTACCAGCCAGAAACTCTTCCAAGTTGGTTAAGCCATCGCCATCAGCATCCACATTAGCATCACTAGGATCATACTTATCCAGCCCGTTTGCATCTTCAAATGCATCCGACATGCCATCGCCATCGCTGTCTTTTATCTGCCAGCTAGCCTGGTTCCAGTTGCTCGCTCCCCATACCATCGGATCAGCAGCAGCTGCTGTCGACAGACCTAACGTACTGAGCACCGCCAGCGACAACGCCCTTTGTGTAAAGCGTTTCATAAGCGGCTCCTTATAAATCAGGTTGCGCCAGCACAAATTCAGAAATTGAATCCGAACTCATACAAGCCGTTTCCATTAACTCGTCGGTAATGTCTGTGCCTTCTATATCAATCACACTCATACCGTGGCAGCTAATTTGCGATAAGTCACCACTGGTGCCGGCATTTACAAAGCCTCTACTATTAATCAAATTGGTTGCATCATTTATCGCCGAGTCAAACAACGTGAAGTTCGACCGGTCCAGTAAAATCGGCGCGTTAAAGGTTGCCCCGCTCCCCTCGAGCTTCGAGTCATAAACTTCGATCGATGTCTGGTTAGTAAAACCGCCGGCAAGCAGCGACTGGCTGTATACTCGAATGTTCTGAATACTGCCCGCATCGACATAGCCTCCGCTAGATACACTCAATTCCAGCAAATCACTAATTGTTATATTCTGCACACCCAAAAACGCATTATTTACCGCATAAACGCGGGCTGCCTCCATGTTATCGATGTGCGCATCACTGCTCCCTATACGTAAGGTGTTATCAGTGTATAAATTCGCAACCGTCAACACACTGCGGTCATTAACCACAGACTGCGACCCATTCGCTGTCAGCGTCATTCCCCAACCCAGCCAGGTTGTGCCATGAGTCAGCACCAGGTTTTCGTCTTGGGCGGCTAATATGACCTCAGCCTGTTGCCGAAAAACGCTGGAACGCCCGGCAATGCCAAACCGGGTGTTCTGAATATCAACCGGCCCTAAAATTCGTACAACACCACCGTTAATGCTTGAGATACCCGTGTGCAAGTTCCGCGCTGTAAAATTACCGACATATACTTGCGCGCCTTCCTGAACCGCAATGCCATGAGCAATGTCCAGGCTATTACCCGTTACGGTAGTATCTAAAACATCACCATGTCCGTTGCGACTAAACAACACTCCATAGGTCTCATCAGCGCCAATGCTAATATCTACTCGATCCAAATAAATCCCGCCCCCGAAGCTGGTAGTTAAATCAGTCACACCGGTTGTCGGATTAGGCACTATCGCCACGCGGTTATCGTCCACCGGATAAATATTGAGACTTTGCCCCTTTACCTGAAACCGTCGTGGAATCCCATCATCAATTACAGGGTTACCTTCAGTATCTAGCACCAAGCGAATATCCCCGTAACAGGTCCCCGTAGCAGCAAGATTCACTTCGGTGTGTTGAGCGCCCTCGTTAAACGCCTTAACAAGTCCCCATGGGTCAGCATCACAATCAACTTCCTGGGTAAATTCAGCCTGTGTAGCCGTGTCAATTTCGTCAGTTAAATAATCAAAATTCGCGTTAACTTCTTCAGCATAAGCGGGCTGATTTTCTTCAAACTGATAAGGTACCTGCCGCTGTTGCGCACTAACGTTAAAACTAATTAATAAGGAGGGTATATACAGCCAATAAAGTGTTTTCATTGTTTCTGTCTCTAAGTTGCATATCCAAAGCAACTTTAATAAGTAGAACATGATGGTAACATTTGCAATATTTTGTATTTAATTTACAACACAATACGTAGCACGCTTATCAACATCGATTTTTCGCCCGCCAAGGTGGGAATTGACGCATATGAAGATCGACATGACATGTTGTTTTGCGGTATCTTTCACGTTTTTATAAGAAAGGCGTCATAATAAAAACATGGATACGGTGAATAAACTGAGTTGGCGGGAAAAGTTTGAGCGGGCACTGGCCGAGCGCACGCGTCGTCGGATGCTGACTAACGCCGCTAATGTGGACTGGGTCTCTTACCATATTCCAAAAACCGCGGGTACGTCATTTCGTGCTGCACTCAAGCAGGCCTTTGGCGAACGCCAGTTTTTTGCCGTTTACGAGTTCTCAGGGGCCAATGAGCTAACCCAAGGTGAGCCGATTTGGCTACCGGCAACCGCACAAGTGGTGCACGGGCATTTTCGTCCACACCCTCGTCACCGACAATTATTCCCTAATGGTAAACGAATCACCTGGATGCGCGATCCGGTTAAGCGCGCTTGGTCACTACTGAATCACACGCTGGATGTACAAAACAACGACAAGGTGTATGAATTCATCAAGAGCCAATTTTTAGATCAAGGTCTTAGTGATCGTGAAGAAATCTTCAGGGCCATGATTAAAAACGAACAAAGCGCACGATTCTTCAATATCTACCAACGCGATTACCAAGGTTTTAACAACAAATTCTTTTTCTTTGTCGGCTGCACCGAACGCTACAACGATGATCTGCAGCGCCTCGCTGAAATGATGCAAAAGCCACTCGCCAGCGAGCAGCTCAACCCCAGCAAAAACAAACAGCCGGCGCCCGATCTTAGCGATAAAGAACGGGCTTACTTTGATGCAGAATACCTTATTTACGATCGCCTGTTGAACAATAAATAACGGGCCCCTGCGGCTTAACTCATAGCTATTACTGCGCTTTCGCTGCCTCACTGGATAAAATTAACAGCAGCGAGCCCGAAGCCATCACCGAGCCAAAACCCAATGTAACCGAGCAATCCGCATTAATCGGGCCAAACCGATAGGTATTCTGCTGCCATTCGCCTGACGGACACGAGCCGCCAACCTGGCGGTTGACTCGCTGACCCGCTTCCGGCGTCAGGGTAACGCTGACCGACTCGCCCGGCGCAATGTACTGCAACGGCTGTAAATTCATGCGTCCGCCTCTACCTAACTCAATTGACACACGATGATTACCGTCCATCGGCTGAAAAATAGCTTCCACCTCAAGGTCTTCTTTCACACGGCTGAAATCATCACTCCAGGCCGCAAAATGCCAGCCATCTTCAACCTCAAAAATAGGTGCCTCAGCGGCATCGCCCCAATTGACCCGCTGGCGTAAATCTCCCCCACCGGTACGATAACCGTACCACCCTAAATCAAAGTTTACTTCGTGCTGAATTGCTTCAAAGTCAGCATAAACCGTGCAATCAGCCAAGACGGGGGCGCTACGATAGACCCCCTGTTTGACCCGTGTTACGTCACAGCCCGATACGGACGGCTGTTGATAACCCTCCAGCGCTGTCGTATTAAAGGTAACAACCTCTCCTTGATTAACTTCTACGCGCTGGGGATTAATGATGCCGCCGTCACTGGAACTCGCCGTAACCCGGTATTGTGGTATCGCGAACACGGCCGTAGCCTGACGATCACCGGCCATCGACAACTCACACACCGTCGCATTCCCACTACAGACCCCCTCCCAGCGCACAAACTCAGTCTCTGGATCGGGCTCGGCGATTAATGTTTGTATTTGTCCTTGTAGCACAACCTGATCGCAGTCATCACGGCACATAAACTGTTTATCGGCACGGATTGCGCCACCACCTCCGGCAGTCGATAAAGACAAATTAACAAATTGTGGCGCATCGCCGGTCCAACTGATGTTGTCCAGTCGTAAGCGGTTTTCATCGGCCTGCACATCGGCTTCGTGTACAAACTCCCACACGACTTCATGCCGTCCTTCAGGAACCGATAGGCTTACAAGCTGCTGCCACGACATGGCGCCTGAGTCGGACAAAATGGTTTCACCGTCTATTTTTAAATTCATCCCGGCACGATCCGTATTGGCCTCAATTTTATAATCAAAACTAAGGCTACCCGGGCCGGTGATATAACTAATGACACGGGTATATTCCCCTGGCTTAACCGCGGGTGATGTCAATACCGTGTCGGTATCTGCCTCAGCGTCCTCTACAACTAACCAGTCGCGCTCAGGCGTAAAAAAGCTTAGTGACGCATTGTCCAGCGCATCATTGTAGCTCGCATTAACGATAAAATTTTGTTCAAAAAAGGCATAGATGATCACATCATCACGCACCTCAATTTGGCACTCAGGTAGCGCGCCAGCACATGCTCCACCCCAGCCAACAAACTCACTCTGCCATGGTTCAACGGTCGTTAAATTGAATACTCCGCCTGACGTCTCAACGCTACACTCACCCTGACAGACGCCCGCCGTCGTGCTCAGGTAACCCGCACCCACGACGTTGAGTGTTACTTTTTTAACCGTTGGCTCACCACTCGGAACAAAACGAATGTCATCCAGCCATGCAGTATCATTGCCAGCGCTGACCGAGTCATCTTTTGTATATTCAAAATCAATAACGAAGGTATCGCTACCATCATTAATCACCGGCACGGAATAGGCTTGCCAGTCTTGTTCACCACTCAGTTCCTGAACGACCTCGCCATTCACTTTTACCAACAGCTTGTCGTAATCGCGCTCAGAGCTCACTTTGGCAGCAAACGACAATTCGCCACCCTCAGCAACCCGGGTTCGCAATATCGATGCCCCCCTACCATCAAGTTCTGCTGCGCGAACCGCGCTATCACCCGAATTAGCATGCTCGTAGGTCTCGCGCCACGGCGCCCCCGCATTGGTTTCGAATGTTAACGTCTCATTACCCACTGCCGCGCCGGCATCAATGGTCGTAAACAAGGTCGTGAAATCCGCGATCACATTGCGGGTACCGTTCGCTGTGATGTCGCATTGAGTACTATCGGCCTGCGCACAGTCACCGCGCCAGCCTTCAAATGTGGCCACATCGCCAGCTTCTGCCGTCAATGCCAGCGAGCCTCCGGCTTCTACCTCCAGCTCACACACCTGATTCTCGGCACATATTTGATCGCCATAACGCACCTGCCCAGCACCTAAAACATTAATGACCACTAACTCACCGGCAACATTTTGACGCTGTCGTACATCAGCAATTTGTTGCGCCCGCAAGTTAAGCGCGTGCACAGCATCCGCGCCTTGATCGGCCTTTTCGTAAGAAATACCGCAAGACGAGCCATTACAATCTAAATTCGGCGATGAAAATTTCGTAATCCGCGTGCGGGTATCAAATGATTCGGGGTAGGCCATGATAGTGGCAAAATCACCATCTTCGCCATAACCCAGCGCGTAGGGATAGACATAGCCGGCGCCGTCCTGTCGACGGGAATGATTGAGCCCCATGTTATGGCCTAACTCGTGCGCCGTCACAATATCATCACAGTCTAATGAAGTATGCGAGACCATGTTACCGGCGACGTATTCACTGTCGTTGCTGCCGCTTAAGTACGCAATACCGCAATAACCGTCATTAGCATAAGGCCGAAACATGACGGTAAAGTCCGCGCCGACGCGCTCGGTTTGCCGACGAACATGGCTGAAGAGTTCAGTCTCGCCGGTAAAGCCGGCTACCATATCCAGCACACCACTACTCGGCAGACTATTATCAGGATCCACATCTACCGCTATTGCATCGACCACCTGCATATTAAGCGGCACGCCACTATCAGCATAAGCTTGGTTCGCGGTAGAAAAAACATCGGCAATACGTGCCAGTACCGCGTCTTCGCTACCATAAATGTCCACTAGCGAGGTGGAGTAAGCAACCACCACATCCGCCGTCAGAGGCTCATCCAATGCCTGCGGCAGCGGTGGCGTATGGCTTACCGTTGGTTGTGAGCGCTTTGCCGCTGGTGGTACAACAGCATCGGTTTTTACATGCTGCTTAGCACCGCCATAGCCAACGCTAGGCAACTCATCCGCACGATAGGTAAACCCGGCCTTGCCGCGCATAACAACTTTCCAGCGCTGACCGTCTTTGATAAAACTACCGCTGGCAGCAATACCTTTTACGGACAATCGCACCGGAGTCTTGTTGTCAGGCAAGGTAAAATTAAGTTGGGTGACACCCAGCGGGCTGGGTGCTTGTGGGATTGTCGATTGTGTTTTTAGGTGACGCTGCGTCGCTGCTAATAAAGCGTCGTTACCCGACAACCATCGCAATGAGGCCAGCTGATTAGGACTGACCGTCCGCAGGTGTTCCGCTAGCTGCGTCAGTTCTGTGCGGGGTGGCACCGCTGCCCACGTTGATAAACTCATCAGCGTCGGCAACATCGTCGCCATAACAAATCGTTTGATTCTCATATCAGTCCCTTGACTATTGACGGTTTTTAGACCTGAGGGCTCCATGTCAAAAAGGTAGCTTGCGCATCGTGCGCAAGCTATTGCTCTTCTTTTGTTTCTTCTTGCTTATCTTTCTTGGCTGCTTCCACCGCCATGATTAAGATAAGCGCGCCGCCGGATTGCTCACTTGCGTTGTTAAATTCAAAGGCAACGGTGCAGTCACTATTAATCGGTCCAAAACGGTATTGGGTCTTGCTCTCCCATTCACCAGCGGGGCAATTACCACTTACCTTTTGGTTCAGGTAGTAGCCTTTTAATGGATGAACCGGTACCGTTAGATAATCCCCCGTCGGCACAAACTGAACGTTAGATAACGGTGTCGTACCACCTTCTTGCAATACCAAGTCAATACGTATACCGTCCTCAATCCGCTGGTACAGCGCTTCTATAGAGCGGTTAGACGTTACTTTTTGTAACGACTCACTCCAGCCTGCAAAGTGCCAACCGTCTGCAACGGTTAGTGCAGGCGCCTCGGCGGCCGCACCGTGCGGTACAGTTTGCTGCAGCGCGCCGCCGCCCGCATACTGACCATAATCACCTAACGAGAATTCAACCTGATACTGGTTTTTCTCAAATTCGGCGTTCACTGTGCAAGGTTCAGTAATTGGCCCAACGTGATAACGCGAGCCTAGTAATTCACCGCCACAGCCGGTAATGGCTGACAGGCTATTGCCAACGATAGGCGAAACTTCAAAGTAACCGACTTCATTTGGCATTAAATAGAGCGTATCAGGGGACAAAAAGCCGTTACCGCTTGCCCGGCTTGATACTTGCTCACCTCGATACGCTTCGAATATCGCTGTCACACTCACCGCCTTTGACGGTTCAACGTTACAAATGGGCTCACTACCCGAACAAGCCCCCTCCCAATGTGAGAACCGATAATCAGCTAGCGCTGCCGCCTGCAGTGTTAGCGACTGCTCAGCGACCAGCACGTCACACGTAGCATCACAATAAATACCATTACCGCCACTAATCGAACCGCCCTCAGTGGCACTTAACGTCAACCTAGAAACAGGCCGGGGGGTCGTCCCAGTCCATTGCACGTTATCGATATTAGCACTACCGGTAAACAGTGGCTCGCCGCCGAACGGCTTGGTCATCCGCCACTCAACAAAATGTTCCCCTTCGCCCAGTTCTATCTCTTCAGTAACCCAGTTCTGCTCAGGACCGATCCATACTATGGGCTCATTATTAACCCAAACGGATAACAGCGAACCTAAAAAATCGAACACTTCATGAGATTCATTGGTATACCAATCAAATGATAATGTGCCAGGCCCTTCTAACTGAGTGGTAATTGACACGTAGCCTGAGTCTTCTTCTGTATAACTGGCCTTAGCACTCTCATTGCCTGCACGTGCGTTGCTCCCGTCTGCCTTCCAAAAAGCGGCACTGTCAGCACTGCTGGTCATATTGAAAAAAAGTTTATCGTTGTCCAGCCATTCTGATAAATCAGCTGAAACAACAGATTCGGCATCATCAAAAATAGCGGTAACTTCAGTATCCTCCGTTACCGAAATTTCACAAGTTAACGACTGTCCTTGGCAATCACCGCCCCATCCGACAAATGACCTACCCTTTTCGGGCTCAGGCGTTAATGAGACCAAAACCTCGTCATAAAAATACATAATGCAATTATCAAGACATGAAGCACTTAAGGCATACCCCTCTATGACTTCATCATTAATACTGCCCGAGCCTTTCATATTTATTTTTAGTACGCCAACTTTGTTATCATCAGCGCGTTCAAAATGAATATCATCAAGAAGTAAACCGTTGTATCCAGTTCCTCCGCTTGCTGTGTCGAGATAACGAAACGATAGATACCGTTGAGGTAAGTAAAACTCCGAAAAAGCCTCTTCCGGAAAAACCACCTCATAGCGCTGCCAACCAACATTGGGCTCAATAACTACGTCTTCACCGCTAATCGTAAGGGAGGCTGTTTCACCAGGCACAGCATCTAATTTAGCCCAAAACGATAACTCACCGGGACCTCCGGCGGCGATAAAACTCAAATCGTGGCTAAAATCTTGCTCTTGGGTAAAGTCTTTTAATAGATACAGAAGCGGCGAACGAATGACATCCGCACCTTGTAAACGATCGCCCTCAACGACACTCCAAAATGGATCATGGGTATCGAACAGACTAAACCCGGTGAAATCCGTTGTTAAAAAAACTGTGTCACTGTCGTTAACGCCATTAATGGCGCTATGCAGCCGACTTTTATCCAGTTTGCTCCCCACGGGGAAGGTCTGCGTAAAATTAGCCGAAACACTGGTAACTAAATCAGTATTTATGTGACAGATAGGCTCCTGACCAAAAGACTCACAAGCACTGCCCCACCCCTCAAATGTTTCACCCGGTATAGCAATTGCTTCTAGTCGCACGGTGTCCGCACGAGGTACATACCCACCACAAATACTGGTCGCCCCGCAGTTTAGACTCGATGAAGATGCTTCAATATAGCCACCACCATTTACAGTTGCTACGGCGGCTATACCATCTTTAGCACCGCTACGCTGACCAATATCCATCATCAAGTGTCTCAAGCTGTTTAACGCATAAACTGCATCAGCGCCATCACTTTGGTTTCGGTCAACACCACAAGGTAAACCGTCGCAATCGAGCTCGGGTGACGAAAATACCGGTATCTCAGAAGCGTTAAATGCAGACCCGTAGGCCATGACGGTTACAAACTCGTTATCGACGCCATAGCCACGAGCAAAATAGTAACTGAACCCATCGCCATCCTGTCGTTGCGCATGAGTTAGCCCCATATTGTGGCCTAATTCGTGTGCAAGTGTGCTGTCGCCACAATCGTACGCAACGTACGAGAACATCCGCCGTGAATGAAACCGTTCACTTTCATTGGGATATCCACCGCCATATGCCATACCACAAGCATCATCGCCATCGACAAACGGTTTAAAAATCACTTTAAAGTCAGCACCACGCTCACGGGCATCAAAGCGCGAGCCTGCAAAAACATCACCGTAGCCGTAGTCAGATAGAGTGGCCGACGAATCTCGCTCATTTTCCGGGTCATAATCAACCAGCTCTGCCGTAAGCAGGTTCGCCTCTATAAAAACACCACTGTCTCGATAAATTTGATTAGTCACGTCAATCAGGTTGGCTATTTTCGCAATAACCCCGTCCTTGCCAAGTTCTTCGACACCTGCGGGAGTATAGGTCGCATAGATATCAATGGTCGCCATTTCGCCTTCAGGCAATGGTGTTCCGTCATCTTCAGAGGGTTGGGACAGCTTATCAATACCTTTCTCAGGCTCAATCACATCGTCATGAAACTTCAGCGGCAACGCATCGCTCGGGTACCGGTAACTCACGTCCGGGTACTGAACATAAGTCCAGGCTTTACCATCGAGGGTTATTCGAGCGATGGTTACGTCACCGTATTGGGTGATTATGGCACGATCACCGGTTACATCGCTTTTAGCCACTAAACTAATCACACCCTGGCTATGTTGTTTACGTTGACTGATTTTTAATGGCGCTTGGTTATCGCTTATCTCTAGCCCCAATTCACTACCTAGCCGCAAAACCTGCATATCCCATTGTGGATTAAACCAAGCCTGCGGCAATTGTTCAGCCTGGCCACTGGTCATTTCATTTATGCGCTCGAGTGAGCGTAAACCACTATCGGTTGCAAACGCGCTAAACGATGCAACTAAAAGGAGCGAAAAGACTTTTCTAGCCAGTTTTTGCATTGATCGATGATATCCCTGTTGCATGTCACATTCCTTCTCTATTTGAGCTACTTTATTCCTTGGCCAGCGCGCTGATGATCAACAGCAATGAAGATTTTGCAGGCGTTGTCGTGTCACAGACAATTTGTCATGCTTCGGCGGGTTCAACGCGAGTCGTAATGGTGACACGTATAACTGTGCGCCCTCTTGCATTAACGCCATTTGATGTGTTACGCCTAAAGTTTCATTGGCAATATTAAGCTCCTGAAGTGACTCCGAGCTCGTTTTGGTATTCTCAGGGTCATAATCCACTAATACACTTTCGGCCAAATTGACCCGCAGCTGCGCATTACTGTCTTCGTAAATCTCGTTTGTTGTATCGATAATGTCAGCAAGCCGGGTTAAGACCAACTGCTCCGATTCATAAAAGTCGATAGTCGCTTGCGTATAAGCCATCATCAGGTCGTAAGTCATGACCGAGTTATTGGCTGCTGGAGATTCGACCTGATAATTGAATTCTGTCTGCGCCTGAGCGGCCTTAGGTGGTTTTAGGACATCATCCGCGACGATCCTACGCGGGATTTCGTGAGCATTGTAAACCAACGAGGAGTCCGCAATAGAAATCACCTTCCAGCGAGCGTCATCTGTACGGACGGTTGTAATCGCGAATCGCTTGTTACGATTTACTCTAATAGCAGTATTGCCGGCTCGACCTTTAAAGGTCGACACGCCATTCGGATCCGTGTCGGTAAGCTGCAGTTTCGCCGAGTATTTATCTCCATTAGGGAGATCCACCGAAAATGATAAGTCGCCTTTGGCAGAGAGATTTTTCAATGGGTTGGATGCACGTACCTGTAAGCTTTCGAGTCGTTGGTCGGCAGACTGCTGTAGTCGCTCTGCCAAACGAGTGATAGTCTCATGTGCAGTCAGTGGTTCGATTGCCTCAGCGGTCTTGGCTAAGCCTATACAAAGAAGTGACAAAAACCCAATTAAAAAACCTTTTTTCATTAGTCGTACCTCTGGTTATTCCTTTGACTCACTCTCGGCTGACAGTATCAATAATAACGATCCACTTTTTAACACCGAGGTTGCACTAAACTGTGCCGTGCATGTTTCTGTAATTGAGGGAATAGTATAATAATTCTTATTCCAATCACCCTTAGGGCAAGTTCCGTTGACCGTTCGGCTGACCTGGTAGCCAACATCCGGCATCACTTCCACTGTCAATGAAGTCTTTGGTTGAATATATTGAACAGATTGGCGCGACAAATGTGCGTTGTCAGAAACACTTAAATTTACCCGCAGTGCGCCTTCTACCTCCTGATAAATGGCATCAACCGCAAGGTCTCGGGTCACTTTAGTAAAGCTTTCTGACCAGCCTGCAAAATGCCAGTCATCGAAAGGTTCCAATTCTGGCGCTTCGGCATTTTCACCCCAAAGAACACGTTGTTCAAGCGCACCGCCACCAATATGCTCACCGTACTCACCTAAGTCAAAGGTGACGTTATATTCGAGGGGTTTAAACTCAGCAAAAACTTCGCACGTTTCAAAGATAGCTGCCGTTGTAAACGTGTTACCTGAGCGAGTTCCTCCACACCCCCAAACATCTTGAATAGCATGCCCAACATACGGTATCAGGTTAACCTGCCCGCTCTCCCCGACAACCACATCTTGTTTAGCCGGGGTTGCTATTCCGCCATCACCACTGTGTGCGAAAACCGTTCGACTGTCATTTTCAAATATTGCGGTAACTGTCAGGGCGTCTATGGTGTCCGCATCAAAGGTACAAGTATCTTTAAGCCCCGAACAGGCTCCCTCCCATCGCACAAATTCTGCAACATTATTTGCTTCCGCATAAAGTCTGACCCTACTACCAGCTAAAGCATCGACCACCGAGATCCTGCAGCTATCCCGACAATAATCTCCATGACTTGTTCTAACCGCACCGCGGCCGCCTACTATATTTAAATCAATAGTTTTCTGCGCTCCGGGCTCGCCGGTCCACTGAACATTATCTATCGCAACGAAATAATCTTCTTGTTCATTTTCTTCGCCGTTTCGTCGCAATTGCCATTTGATTGAATGTTCTCCTCCCGGCGATTCGGCCGAGTAGGTAATCCAATTATCCGAGTTGGAACTGAGATCTACCGAGCGGCCATTGATGATTAATTTAAACGTATCACCTGCATCTACGTTTGCATTTAACTTATAATCAAATGTTAGCCGGCCACTACCACTTATACTGGTAGCTAGGGTGAAGGTAGTTCGCCTATCTATTTGACTAGTCCGTAACGACGTAGAACCCGAGCTGCCTTCATCTCTAATTATCCAATATTCATCGCCAACATCATGAAAGTACAAGTTGTCATTATTCAATGCATTGCTGAGACTTTTGGCATCTAAGGGCGCTGTTTCTTTAGTAAAATAGGCATAAATGTCACGATATTTATCGGCATTAACTGTACATTCTAAATTGGTGCCTCGACAGTCCCCTCCCCAACCAATAAATTCATAGCCGTCATCCGGCGTCACAATCAAGGAATGCTGACCTTCAACAGGCTCGGGATAGTAGTAACAAGTTTTTCTGCATTTTTTCCAGCGCTCTTTTTTAAATGAAATGTTTCCGCGGCCATTTACATTTAACAACACGGGCTTAAGCGCGTCGGGATCCGGAGTAAAGGTCATCCCATCTACCCAAAAGCGCCTTTCGCCATCCGGATTCTCTTCTAACGAAGAAAGACTAATCTCTATATTATTAAAAAGATTAACTACGGGGACTGAATACTGAGTCCAACTAGTAGTCCCAGCGATCTCCTCAATCACATCCCCATCACGCTCTATCATTTGTAGTGGCAGACTAAACCCTTAGACTATTTGCTATTACAATAACCACAACTTGTAAAACAATAACTGATTGTAATGATTTTGTTAATACTGCAATAAAGGGTTTTTGCCGACTACGAGCTAAAAAAGCCACCCTTGTTGTGGGTGGCTTTGGATTGTTGCTGATTAGTCTTGTTGTTCGGCGAATATTGTCCAGAATAAAAAGCTGCGAATAACACCATCATTGACGTTGTGCTGGAAGAACTTTACAACCAGTTCACAATCGGCGGTTATAACGTCGGTTTGGTACTGGTTGTTCTTTAGGTGACTCACTCCGCAACCGCTGACATCTGCCAGACGATAACCTCGCGCGGCATTAATGCTAAAGGTTTTTTGTTCACCCCAGGCCACAAGTGGCTCTTCGGGCGATACTGTGCCCTCACCGACAATCCAGAAGCTTACTTTAAATTGACTTAACTCGTATTCAGCGGTAACCGTTAAGTCAGCCGTGATTGAATCAAAAGCAACATCCCAGCCGGTAAAGGTATGGCCTTCACGGGTTGGAGCTTCTGGTGCGGTTGCAGCGGATTGATACTCAACCGTTTGCGTGTCTAAGACTGTGCCATCATGGTCTACGAAGGTGACTGTGTAACCGTCTGTATCGTACTGCGCGGTAACCGTTAAGTCAGCCGTGATTGAATCAAAAGCAACATCCCAGCCGGTAAAGGTATGGCCTTCACGAGTTGGAACTTCTGGCGCTGTTGCAGCGGATTGATACTCAACCGATTGCGTATCCAACACGGTGCCGTCGTGATCCGCAAAAGTGACCGTGTAGCTGTTAATCGAATACTGTGCGGTAATCGTGATATCGCCAGTAATCGAGCTAAAGTCACCTTCCCAACCAGTAAAGCTATAACCGGTACGCGTTGGCTCCGCCGGTGCAGTAGCCGCTGACTGGTACTCTACGCTTTGTGTATCCAATACCGAGCCATCATGATCCGCAAAGGTTACCGTGTAGCTGTTGATTACGTACTGAGCAGTAATGGTGGTATCGCCAGTGATCGATCCAAAACTACTATCCCAGCCATCAAACGTATAACCCGTGCGCGTTGGCTGCGCCGGTGCGGTTGCTGCGGATTGGTATTCAACCGACTGCGTATCCAATACCGTGCCGTCATGGTCGGCAAACGTTACTGAGTAGCTATTGATCGAGTACTGCGCCGTAACCGTCGTATCACCGGTGATTGAACTGAAGCCAGCATCCCAACCAGTAAAGCTGTAGCCGGTCCGGGTTGGCTCTGCCGGTGCGGTAGCTGCAGCTTGGTAGTCAACACTTTGCGTATCTAAAACCGTGCCGTCATGATCCGCAAAGGTTACTGAGTAGCTGTTAATTGAATACTGTGCGGTAATCGTGATATCGCCAGAAATCGAGCTAAAGTCACCTTCCCAGCCGGTAAACGTGTAGCCGGTGCGCGTAGGTTGTGCCGGTGCAGTAGCCGCTGACTGGTATTCCACCGATTGCGTATCCAACACGGTACCGTCATGGTCGGCAAAGGTTACTGAGTAGCTGTTGATCGAATACTGCGCCGTAATCGTGATATCGCCAATAATCGAACTAAAGTCACCTTCCCAGCCGGTAAACGTGTAGCCGGTGCGCGTAGGTTGCGCAGGTGCTGTCGCCGCAGATTGGTACTCAACACTTTGCGTATCTAAAACCGTACCGTCGTGGTCGGCAAAGGTCACGCTGTAGCTGTTAATCGAATACTGTGCCGTAATCGTGATATCGCCTGTAATCGAGCCAAAACTACTATCCCAGCCATCAAAGGTATAACCTGTGCGCGTTGGCTGCGCCGGTGCGGTAGCTGCAGCCTGGTATTCCACCGATTGCGTATCCAACACGGTACCGTCGTGGTCGGCAAAGGTTACTGCGTAGCTGTTAATTACGTACTGAGCAGTAATGGTGGTATCGCCAGTGATCGAACCAAAACTACTGTCCCAGCCATCAAAGGTATAGCCGGTGCGAGTAGGCTGCGTCGGTGCGGTAGCCGCAGCCTGGTATTCCACCGGCTGCGTATCCAGCACCGTGCCATCGTAATCGGCAAAGGTTACCGTGTAGCTGTTAATCGAATACTGCGCCGTAACATCCAGCGCCGCAGTAATTGAACTAATATCGCTGCTCCAGCCACTAAACGTGTAGCCTACGCGTTCTGGTGCAGCCGGCGCGACAGTATTAGCATCGCTACCGTAGTCGACGCTTTGCGTTGTTAATAAGTTATTGAGGTGATCATAAAAACGTACTTGGTAGCTGTTGATCGCAAACTGCGCAGTAACCGTCAAATCGCCAGTCACCTCACTAAAGTCGATATCCCACCCCGTAAAAGAGTAGCCGGTTACTGTCGGCGAGCCGGGAGCGGACGCGGCGTTACCATGCAACACTTGCTGCTGGCCAAACTCAGTTCCATTGACAACAAAGGTCACGGTGTATTCGTTCTGCGCAAAATTCGCTGTTACCGACACATCAGCAGCAACACTCAAATCCTGACGCTCAGCCGTGGTTACCCCATCACTCCAGTCAACGAACGAATAGCCGGTATCGGCAACCGCCGTCACCGCTGAACCGTCTGTGCCTTCTTCTACCGTTTGCGACGCGTTACCACTGATCGAACCGCCAGTACTTGCTGCGTAATTCAAGCTGTAATAAACCGAGTCTGGCAACCACTGGGCATATAAATCAACATCGCTACCACTAATCGTGACACTGTCCTGCGCAGCATACGCTGTGCCAGTTCCATCGGCCAACGTATTCCAGCCACTAAACGTGTAATCAGTGCGGCTCAAATCACCCGCATCGCTAGCCGTAAACGACTTTCCATCAGACAAGCTATAGCCAAGTTCAGGCACATCACCGGTGCCACCATTGGCATGGTAGGTGACATAATAAGGTTGCGTAGCATCAAACTGATAGGCCCCAATATCGGGATTATTCGAACGGCTGTAGCCACGTTGATCAAGATCAGGAACATCGCTAGTGACGACGCCGGCGCCAATAGCGGGGCTGCCCGCTGTTAACGCAAACAATGCGGTATTGCCACCATAGTTACCAAAAGTATCAAACAGTGGGTCTGCTTCAATCACGTTAATTTTGTTAACCGTCGAGTCACCCGATGATGAAATATGCTCCGCAATCGTATTACGTATATTAATGGTTGCAGAGCCACCTATAACTCCAATACTTGCTTCGGCTTCAAAGGACGTTGATACATTTTGCCAAAAAATATTGTTGACGATTTCGTGCTGAGTATTTTTTGAAGAGGTAAACCCTATACCTCCACCTTTACCAGGCGCTTCATTATTCACAAATGTAGAGTTGACTAACGTGAACGGAGTGGAACTATTAACGACAATAGCACCGCCCGCCATGTCCTCGCGGATCGAAAGGTCACCCGTATAAGTCGCTTTGTTGTCTTTAAATGTCGAGTTAGTAATAACGCCACCGTCACGGATGGCAATAGCTCCCCCACCGAATAAACGGCTCGCAGCCATCGCAACATGATTACCTTCAAACAAGCAATTATCGACGGTAATACTTTTTTGAGCGTATATAGCACCACCCAATGCATTGTTACCGCGAGCACTCAAATGATTATTACTCACCTCACAGTTCTGCAAAACAATAGGGCTATAAGCATCGATGCCGCCACCAGTAGCTCCTTGACTCCCATAAACCTGTCCGTGACGAATAGTCACGTCAGAAAAAATAACATCGGTGAGTCCGCTATCTACTCTAAAAATCCTATCGCCCGCAGTATCTGCGGTTGCCGCAGCCTGAATAATGGTTTTACCTGCGCCAGCGCCTACAATTGCGAGGTTTTTATCAACGTCAATGCCTTTTTCTGTGTGTTCTCCTTGCTCGATTTGCAATATCTGATAAGGCTGAGCAGCCGCTATAGCCGCTTTTATGGTTGCATAATCTCCGCTAGCCCCGACACTTAGCGCATCTCTGAATTGCAGCACTATGTCGCTTGTTACCGCACCTGAGGTATTGTCGGCTGAAGTATTACCGCCCCCCAAAAAGGCTGTGTCAAAAAACGTCACGCCAACATTGCTGATACTGTCAGCCATCGAAGCCGATTGTGCATTGCCTTCAAACGAAAGGGTCAATTCCGTTGCGCTTTGATAAATCACTTTGGCATTAAGACCGGCAGGTACATTGCTTAAACTCACCCGGCCGCTTTGCACAAGATCTTCACCGAAAACGCCATTAAACGTCTGACCGTCAGTGTTATTGTGGGTAATAGCAACTGTTTGAGTAAAAGAACCGTCGTTTGCTAGCGACTCGATAAAGAGCTTGCTGGCGTAAGAAATCCCAGGGCCTGCAACGGTCACTCTAATCGTATCACCTGACCCCATCATAGATTGCCAACCTTGTTCAGGCGGCGTATTTGCCTGGCTATCGTTGTAAATCTCCCTCATCATCAAGTCAGGACCAATATTCCAAGAATATCCATCAAAAAAGATGAGTACTTCACCAGACCAACTTTCGGGCGTGTCTTTTCGGTAGTAGGGTTTACCAGAGTTTTCGCCGGTTTCAATGTAAGTACCATTAAAATAATCCGGATACGATACCCCAGACACCTTATAATCAGTGGCCTGAGCGCCGGTTGCGAATACAGCAGAACATAAACATAGTAGGGCAAAAAGCGAGCGTGCGATCATGAGCAACGTCCTTGTCAATCAACAGCACACGTTGAACTAAACAACTTGTCGACTTGTGCGGAGTGGTTAATATCTGAACAACTTAAACAGCACAAATTATAGGGCTTTTACATAAAATTTACAGAAGAATTTATGATTTATATCATGTGAGATTACAGCAGATTAACAGTTACCGGATCTCCGTGCGTCGGGACGCACGTTACGGGGTGGTTTCGTGCTCGTTAAACAACTCACCCTGACCGGGCAGCCCTTCGCTGCTGGCACCGAAGCGTTTTTGCAACAACAGTTGCCACTGCTCTCTCAGATAATCGAGTTGCTGTTGCAAACGCGACTTCTCAGCCTGCTCTGTTTGCAGCTGAGATTGCATGTCGAGAAGCATCTTTTTCAGGCTCTCAACATCATCCGGGAGTGTGTTTGCATCGCTCGTTTTCATGGGGGCTATTATACCCCAAAAGCACCGCCGAAGCCGCTATTTTAGCGGGTTTACTTAGACCGATTCGTGATCGTAAAACGGTTTTTATGCAGGATCCTTATAAGTCATTTTCGATCAGATAGTGGCACTAAAATGCAATGGCTGATGGCCTTTCATCAGGGTAATATCGAGGCCTTCGAGTAACCACTGCCATTGCTGTGCGCTTAAATTAAAGACATCGCCTTTTACCTTGCGCGGCCATTTAAACTTATTCTTTTCTAGGCGTTTATACAAAGGCAAAAACCGGTTTTGTCCCAGTAAAGCGCCCGGACTTTATCGCGCTGGCGGTTGCAGAACACAAACACGGCACCGCTGAACGGCGAGCGGTCCATCTCGGCTTCGACAATAGCGCTGAGACCATTGATGCTCTTGCGAAAATCGACCGGCTGCTTATACAAATAAATCGCCGGCGGCTCGACGAACATCTTCATACGCTGAGGGCTTTGACCAGCTCGGCCACCCAGCGGGGCGATACCGACATCGGTAATACTAACTGCGCATCGCCGACGCGAACCTGCATGGCCGCCGCGGATGCCGGCGACGACTCAGTCGCCACCTGTGCAAAACCGGTACTCTCGGTTTCCTGCTGCAACTGACGGCGGCGCTGACTAAAGTAGTCCGGATTAATACCCCGGGCTTCACAAAACGCCTTGCGGCTTAGACCGCTTTGCTCAAACTCATTAATTAGCGCCTGCCACTGCGCTTTAGAGCGGTATGCTCGACTCATAAATCACCTCGTTGGTTAGAACGTGGCGATAAATTAGGCTATCTGCAACGTGCTGACTAGGCGTGGTTTATGTGACGCTTACAATTCGTCTTCGCTAAATAATGACGCCTTTGTTGCAGTTTGAGAGGCGGCGGTAGCTGAGTCGCGCCAAAGGCGCGACCTACTCGATGTTTTGGATCTGCTCACGCATCTGCTCAATCAACACTTTCAAATCCACGGCGGCGGCGGTGATGTCGGCGTTAATGGATTTAGAGGCGAGGGTGTTGGCTTCGCGGTTGAACTCTTGCATCATGAAATCGAGGCGACGTCCGCACGGCCCACCTTTTTTGAGGATTTTGCGGGCTTCTTCTACGTGAGCGTCCAAACGATCGAGCTCTTCAGCAACGTCGACTTTTTGCGCCAGCATGATCATTTCCTGTTCAAGGCGCTGAGGGTCAAGTTCGATTTTCGCTTCTTCGAAACGGGTTAGTAAGCGCTCACGTTGCCATTTCATCACTTCTGGCATACGTTCACGGACAAAAGTTACCTGTTTACTGACACCATCAAGGCGTTCCTGCAACATCCGGTCAATGGCCGCGCCTTCGCTTTTGCGGTTATCAATAAAGTCAGCGGTGGCTTTATCCAGCGCCTGCAAGATTTCATGTTGCAAAGCGTCCATATCCTGCTCTTCGGCGCTCACCACGCCGGGCCACTTTAATACGTCAATCGGGTTGAGTTGTCCGGCCGCCGCGTGCTGACTGACCCATTTAGCACCGGCAATAACACTTTTCGCCAGCTCTTTATTGATCGATAGTTCGGTCTGACGTGTTTCGTCCATGTGGACATACAGCTTGCATTCGACTTTGCCGCGCTGCAGTTTTTTACGGAATTGATCGCGCAGGGTGTTTTCCAACGCACGGAAGTTTTCCGGCAAGCGGAAAAAGGTTTCCAGATACCGCTGGTTTACCGAGCGTATCTCCCACGTTGCGGTACCCCAATCTGCTTTATGTTCGTAGCGAGCATAGCCCGTCATACTTTGAATCATGGTCTTTCCTTATTTTTTCGCGTGTTTTTCGCGATTTTTTTGTTTCTGTTCGGCGTTTTTCTTCAGCATCACATACACTGCACCGCGGCCACCGTGCGGTCGTTGCGCGCTGTGAAAGGCTAATACCGGCGGCATCTCGCGCAACCATTTGTTGGTGTAACTCTTTATTAATGCCGGATGCGGCTTGCTGTGTTTGCCCTGGCCGTGAATCACCAACGCGGTACGGATACCAGCCTGGTGACAGTCCTGAATGAAGTTAAACACCGCTGTACGGGCTTCCCGTAGTGTGTGGTGGTGCAAATTCAGGCTTGCCTCCATCGCATAACGGCCTTGTTTAAGGCGTTTAAAAACACCGGTTTGCACGCCATCACGTTGATATTCAATCACTTCGTCCGGCTCAACCAGCTCAACGTATTCGGTCGAAAGAAAATTCACATTTTCCTGTTCTTCCGCTTCCGCCGCCCGACGCCGCTCCTTCTGCGCTAATGTCGGCTCAAACGCTGTGCGGATATCCGCCACCTCATCGCCGACTAAGGGCGTTACATCGTTCATTTCCTGGCGGAACAATTCAAACTCTTCGTCATCTGAACGCGACATACTGCCTCCCGCTCATCGTTGCTTGTCGTATAGTGTAATACGTTGATGGAGGTTAAGCGATCCATTAACTGCACGAATTTGCTACAATACGTGCTCATAAACCTTCAAGCCAATCACAGGAGATGCCATGCGTCCAAGCGGCCGTACTGCCCAACAAATTCGTCCGGTTACCATTACTCGCAATTTCACCAAACACGCGGAAGGCTCAGTACTTATCGAGTTTGGCGATACCAAAGTACTTTGCAATGCTAGCGTTGAAACGGGCGTACCACGTTTCTTAAAAGGTCAGGGACAAGGCTGGGTAACGGCTGAATACAGTATGCTGCCACGCTCGACGCACACTCGTTCGCAGCGCGAGGCCGCACGTGGTAAACAAGGCGGCCGCACCATGGAAATTCAACGGCTGATCGCCCGTTCTCTTCGTGCCTGCCTCGATTTAAAAGCGCTGGGTGAGAACACCATTACGTTGGACTGTGATGTGTTACAGGCTGACGGTGGTACCCGTACGGCGTCGATCACCGGTGCCTGTGTGGCGTTGGTCGATGCAATTAATTACATGCGCAGCAAAGGCTTAATTAAAGTGAACCCATTAAAGGAAATGGTTGCGGCCATTTCTGTCGGCATCGTCAATGGCGAACCGGTCAGCGACCTCGAGTACATTGAGGACTCAAAAGCAGAGACCGACATGAACGTGGTCATGACCGAAGCCGGCAAGTTTATTGAAATTCAGGGCACCGCCGAAGGCGAAGCCTTCAGCTACGATGAAATGCAAAGCCTGGTGGAAATTGCCCGCCACAGCATCAAAGAGCTGATTGATATCCAGAAATCGGCATTGGCGTAAGCGGTCAGGAGTCACACAGTGAAAGACTATCAAAAACAGTTTATTGAGTTTGCCATCGAGCGAGGCGTGCTAAAATTTGGTGAATTCACGTTAAAATCAGGTCGCACCAGCCCGTACTTTTTTAATGCGGGTTTATTTAACAAAGGTTCGGACCTTGCCAAACTGGGACGCTTCTACGCGGCCGCACTGATGGATGCAAATGTCGACTTTGATGTGCTCTTTGGCCCAGCCTACAAGGGCATTCCCATTGCTACGGCAACCGCTGTAGCGTTATACGACCATCATCAGAAGGACACGCCGTACTGTTTTAACCGTAAAGAAAAGAAAGACCACGGCGAAGGCGGTAACCTGGTCGGCGCTGAACTGACCGGCAAGGTCATGCTGGTGGACGACGTCATTACCGCCGGCACGGCCATTCGTGAATCCATGGAAATTGTCGAAGCCAATGGCGCCAGCCTGGCCGGTGTGCTGATTGCACTGGATCGTCAGGAAAAGGGCAAAGGCGAATTGTCCGCCATTCAGGAAGTGGAACGCGACTTTGGTGCGACCATTATCTCTATCGTTGGCCTTAATGACATCATCGAATTCTTGAAAGACGATCCGGAGTTCAACGAGCACTTACCAAAAGTACAAGCCTACCGCGAGCAATACGGCGTGTAGGTTGCGCCTTTGGCGCAACACAAAAGCGGACGGGGGAGGATTGCTGGGCATCTTAACCCCTTTTTCAAAAGACGCCCGCAAGTACGTCCCTGTAGGGCTTGACTGGCGCCATCCCTGGCACCAGACACTTTTGAAAAAGGGGGTTTTCGATGCCTTAACGCAATCCACCCCCGCCCACTTTTCAGCGCGATTAACGCAGGTTATAGCTGCTCTTCTGGTTGGTAAGCAATACCAATTTTGCCGTTAATGATTTGACATTCACCACCAGCGCTGGCCGTACGGCTGCTGTCATCAATACGTGCAACCAGACGGTAATCGTTATTTAATAACGTCATTTCTTTACGATCGCCACACAATACTCGCATCGAGTCGATTAAGCCGCGGTCACTCAAGAAGTTGGTGGTTGGCTCGGTTTTAACGATGTTGCTGCCTTTCGAAAACTCTGCCGTTTGCAGGCCAAACGGGTTCATCATACCGGACGCTCCAGCGACCAAATAATGAAACGTTGCCGCGACGGCGTTTGCTGCACCTTGCGCATGTTCGACGAAGAACACCCCACGTTCACCGATGATATCGAAATCGCCTTTTTCCAGATTTACCAGCATGGCGGTATTCTCATCAATACCGATGGATAGTGGCGTGGTGCTGTCAGCAGCTAATCGAATTAAACGGCCCTGCCGGCCACGCTCTGAGAAGTGTGTATCCAGGCTGGCAAAATGAAACAGTGCCAGGCCACCAAACGGGTGATAAGTCAGCGTATCAGGGCCGGTATTAGCCGGGCAGGTGTTATCCAGGTCACAGCCGAACGGCGGTGGATTGGTGGCGACGCTGCCATCTTTAATTGCCGATGCTGTGGTACCGTTGGAAATCATTGGTTTCGCGGTTAACACCGCAGTACCTGCGCTGGTTCCGCCGACCACCAGCTTCTTCTGCTGGACTCTGGCGACGATCATACGCAGTAGATCTGATGGGCTGTTATCGTCCTTGACGAACGTATTACGTGTCAGGTTCTGGTCACCGCCATTAAAAAATATCGCGTCGGCATTGGCGAGCATTTCATACTCTGCTTCCGCGGACTTACAAAATTCTACCTGTTGCTGGTAATCGTCACGATGGACCCGATCCCGATCGTACGCACCGAGCACTTCTTCCTGAACCTCGTTGAGTTCGTCACAACGGCCTTCTGCGCGCGCTTCAACCACCGCTGAATCCAGCGGCAACCAGCGTGCATCGGCGCCAAGCTGGGTAAATAAGCTGTGATAGAAATCGATGGCTTCATATGGGTCACGAGAGGCTGAGGTTGAAAAGTAAACGACCGGCTGCTTACCTTCTGCGACATTTTGAGCGGCAATGTCCATGAAGCGGCGATACAGTGATGCAGCCTCTTGGTTCAATGATTCGTCGACATTGACCACTTCCGGGAAGTCACTCGACATCGGTACTTCCAGCAGATCAATGATCTTCCCATACTCGGCGTCAGACAGCAGGTTGTACGTTGGCAGTGTCGCCCGGCGGGTAAACTCGCGTTCGAAAACACGCTCGGAGATGATGTCTTCATTCACCCGTTCGTGAATCAACTCCAAGGCATCGACGACTTTCTTCCGGGTTTCCTCACGGTAGGCGCTCCAGACTCGGTCAGAGGTGGCCTCAAGACGAAATTTCTCGGATAGATTCAAATAACGGTCGGTGCGCATTTTTTCGCTATCAATCCAGTCAACCTCATCACAGTTGTTGGAATTAAAGCTTGAGCACAACGTCAGTGCACCACCTGCCATGAATAAATGGCGATAGTTGTCGTCATTTTCCTGAGCTACCGCGCTCGACATTCCGACTGCCGTTAATGCAGCGAACGCAAGACTTTGAGTAACGCGCTTGAACATAAATTCAGACCTCTGTTGATACATCACCGCATACGTAGAGCGACACTACTATGCTATTTAGTAAAATTGACAGCCTTTCACGCTAATGCTATCCCTATAAAACAGTCAATGCTGACTGCGATAATAAGAACATTATAACGACTATGCTGAAAAAAGCTTATCAACTATCCAGCTATCACTACGATAGCTTCTACTTGTCAGAATGGTTTGACGAATAGGCCACGGTAACCGCCCGGTTACTGCGGCGAGCGTGTGTCAAATCACCTCTTCCGCTTTGGCTATCTAGCCAACTCATCGTTATTCATGAGCCGCCGTCTGTCCGATTTGTGACAGGACTCGTGACATAAAATTCCCTGCCGTTGAGCAGGTTTCTCTAAAAATAATTAAAAAACCACAAAGGAGATTTATTATGTCCAAGTGGAGTCTGATCGTACCCGTAGCGGGTCTGTGCCTATCCCCGATCGCGGCTGCTATGCAGCAAGCGCAGGACGCACAACAAACAGAACAACAACAAGACGTTGAAACTATCCAGGTCACCGGTTCACGCCTAAAAGGGGTGGACATGGAAGGTGCTAATCCAGTTCAAGTATTTAGCCAGGAAGATATTGTCGATCGTGGTCACCTTACCATCGGTTCGTTTCTGCGCGATTTACCTCAGGCGGCAACAGCCGGCACGTTTACCACCAACGGCAACGTCGGTGGTGCTGATGGTGCGCCGGCGGGTTCAGCCGGGGTTAGTTTACGAGGTTTAGGAAGCAGTTCGACATTGGTGCTGGTTAACGGTCGCCGTGTTAACGTCAGCTCGTTTGCCAATGGCTCCGATTCGTTTGTCAATGTGAACAACATCCCTATGGCGGCGATTGAACGGGTGGATGTACTCACCGACGGCGCGTCCAGTGTCTACGGTTCTGATGCCATCGCGGGTGTCATTAACTTTATTCTACGCGATGACTACGAAGGCCACGAACTCTCGCTGATGTACGGTGATGACACCGCCAGTTCCGATGCCAGCCGTGTCAATGCCACTTATGTCGGTGGTTTCTCCACCAAGAATTCAAACACCACGGTCATTCTTGATGTGGTCAAACAAAATGCTCTATTTAACTCAGACCGCCCCATCGATGTTACTTATGAGTCAAATACCTTTGTTGAAATCGACGGCACCGAATACGCCGAACCGTACTGCAACGACGGTACCGCGGTAGCCGGCGAGCGTTGTGATTATGACTACGTCATACAGCGTGCGATCCAACCGGATTATGACAACATGGGGGCTACGCTCAGTCACATTTATCGTATCGACGACACCACTGAGTTTTTTGCTGAAGCGATGTACCAACAGAATGAAGGGCACTCCTACGATTCGGGTGCGGCCTTTTCGGTTACCGTTCCTGCTGACTCACCCGTGATTCCCGATTGGGCTAAGCAAATCGATCAGCAGGACGGCAGCGAAGACCCTATCTATGTTGATTCCCGTTTTCCGGATCGCCGAACACAGAGTTACACCGATGAATCAATCCGGGTATTGGCCGGCCTGCGTGGTGAATTCGATTACTGGCAATGGGAAACCGCGTTAGCCTACGGCAAGACCGAAAATGAAATTCTGCATACCGGTGGCTTTTATTCAGTAGCCGCGGTCGATGCGGCAACGGCGGCTGGCGAGTTTAATCCATTCAACTTGGGGCGTGACAACAGCGAGGCTGTGCTGGCATCGCTACGCACATTAGCGCCGCGTCGTGGTGAATCGGAGCTTACCTCTTTTGATTTTAACCTCAGTGGCGATCTGTTCCAATTACCCGCCGGCTACGTTAAATCCGTCTTTGGGGGCGAATATCGTACCGAAGAAATTTGGGATAATCCCGCTGATATTGCCGCCAACAACGGTGTGTTTGCGTTAGGTGCGAGTCAGGCCGCTGCCGATCGTGACCAGTATGCTGTTTACGGTGAGTTTCATGTGCCGTTAACCGATACCATTGATACCATTTGGGCGTTGCGCTATGACCATTATTCCGACTTTGGCGGCGACACCAATCCAAAAGTATCGATTCGCTGGCGTGCAACCGATGATCTTGTCCTGCGTGCTTCGGCAAGTACGGGTTTCCGCGCGCCATCGCTTAACCAGTTGGGTGCCGGAACGTCATTATCCGCGGCCTATGTTGACTGTGAAGCAGGTTCTCCGTATGCCAGCTTATGTGGTGACAATGGCGCAGCGTTGGGCGAATTAGAGCTGGATCAGGAAACCATCGGTAACCCTAATCTCAAAGCCGAAAACTCAACCGCCTATAATACCGGTGTGTCATGGAACATTACTGACAACTGGCAAGTTACCGCCGATTACTGGCGTTACGACCATGAAGATATTGTCGATATCGATGCCAATACAACGTTGGACGCCTGTGTTGCCGGTAACGCGCCTGTGGTCAACACCATTGCTGAATTAAACGGTGAGTTTGGCTGTGTGGTCGATGGTGACGGTGATATTTTTTATATGCGCACCGGCTACTTTAATGTTGGTGAGCAAACCACCGATGGCCTCGACATCAACACCAATTACGATCTCGACACAGACGCTTATGGCCAATTCAAATTGTTTGCAACGGCCACAAAGACCTTCAGTTATGAGCGTAAGGCCACCGAGGATGCCGAACCCGAAGACTTGCTCGGTCGTTTAAGCGGGGCTGCCGAAATTGCCCGTCCTGATTTTGTTGCCGACTTCGGTGTGCAGTGGTATCAGGGCGCAATTGATGCCAGCCTGATCGGCCATTATGTCAGCAGTATGGGCGACGGTGACTTCCAGTGGGGCGGCAACACTGAGGTCGATTCCTGGCTAACCTGGAATGCCAGCTTTGGTTATCAAATTATGGACAACCACAAACTGTTGTTAACGGTCAGTAACCTGTTGGACGAGGAGCCTCCTTATGCGTCATCGCCAACCAATGGCTATGCGTCGTCAATTCATGACTGGATGGGACGTGAAGTCGGTTTACGTTACACCGTTAACTTCTAACGGCAAACGCGATGACAAATCATAACCAAAAGATGGCCATGCCCGATGCGCTGGTCATCTTATTCTTCGTTTCATTGTTCGCAGCACTAACCGCCTGGTTAGTGCCTGCGGGCGCTTTTACGGTACAAACCGTTGAGCAAGACAGTGCCAATGGCACAACCTCAAGAACCGTTATCGAACCCGGAAGTTTTCAATACGCCGACGAAGCATCCAGTGCACCACCGCTATTTGCCGAAGGTGGTGACATGGGCCTGGCTAATGTTGCCTTCGAAGGGTTGGTGTCCGGCACCAAATGGGGTTCTGCCATTGGCGTTATTGCCTTCATTCTTATCGTTGGTGGCTCCTTCGGTATCATTTTAAAAACACAGGCCATTGAGAATGGCGTATTGCGTCTGATTCAAAAAACGCAGGCCTTTGACCGCGCGTTTTTAGTCGCCATGTTTCTCTTATTTTCACTGGGTGGCGCCATTTTTGGCATGGGAGAAGAAGCCATCGCATTTTGCCTGGTGCTGTATCCGGTGATGCGATCGTTGGGCTATAACGCCGCCACGACGGTACTCATCACCTATGTTGCCACACAAATTGGCTTTGCTACGTCATGGATGAACCCGTTCAGCGTCGCCATCGCTCAGGGCATCGCCGAAGTACCGCTGTTGTCCGGTGCTGCATACCGCGGTTTATTGTGGTTCTGCTTTACCTTGCTGGGATTGGTTTTTACGCTGCGGTACAGCGAACGAACCAAGTCACAGGCGGCGAGAGGCCAGGCGGAAACCATCAACGCACGCTTTAGTGCCACCGACGGCAGTATTTTATTCCTAGATTCAACTAATAACTGCAACACTCGCTCATAGCCTGTTGCAATTGCTCTTTAAAAATTATGTCTGGCTGAATAAACCCCAGAGTTTTCCTGGGCCGTAAATTCAGGCGTTGCTGATATTTAG
>Ga0207828_100164_pt1 | contig 61759 bp, 55 predicted proteins | sample TtaePargueraPR_11_FD_187276 | JGI IMG/M metagenome (GOLD analysis project Ga0207828, IMG submission 187276) | Aerobic enrichment media microbial communities from Bioluminiscent Bay, La Parguera, Puerto Rico - Tt and P2 (3) (SPAdes) | ecosystem: Environmental > Aquatic > Marine > Unclassified ...
CCCGCCATAAAAATCAGTGCGGCGGCCCCTAGAATATAGGATGCCAACTGTGGCCAAGTGACCTGGGGAAGGCTGGACAGCACCACAGCCACCCCGATGCCCATGGGCGAGATCAGTGGTGCCAGCGAAAATCCACGCAGTAGCGCCAGCATCATACGTCGCTGGCGGGCCTGCTGTACCCAGGTGCGGCCCTGGGCGGCGCTCAGGGTATTGCTCTTTTCGATCATCGCGGCGAACAGGTTCAGCACGCCAATGTTCAGAATGATGCCAAACAGCGCCGAGCCCAGCGATAGGATCGGATAACGGCGGCTGGGGGGCTGCAACAGCATGCTCTGCCCACAGCGGCGCACTAGGCGGGAGCGGTAGGCAGGTAAACGCAGCATGCTGAGCGCCACCACGAAGGTGGCAAAAAAGGCAAAACGCCCGCTCGCCTCGAATAGCAGCTGGCCGGAGGTTGGCGAGCGCCATAGCGCGAGCAGCGTGAGAACGCCGGCAGCACACAGCAGTCCCTTGGCCATACGGGTGAGTTGACCTTTTAGGGTGGCCAAATAGAGCAGCAGCGCCACAACGCCTGCGGCTTGCCACGCAACGCTGCCACCGACTAAATGAATCAGCGTGGCAAGCGTCACCAGTAACAAACAGGAAACCCGCAGACGGGCTGGACTCACTCGCTAGGCTCCCTCAACTGCGGGTCGGGAGTACCTTGCGAGGATTCGCTGCCGCTACGGCGACGAAAAGAGCCTTCTCCCATAGCGACAAGGTTGCCCCGTTCATCCACGATCTCACCGCTGGTCATGAAGGTTTTTTGCCCGCCGCCGCGCAGCGTGCCCGTCGCCCGCAACACGCCTTGCCGAGCAGGGCCCACGAAGGTGGTCGTTAGTGATAGCGTCATCCCGCGACGAATATTCCCCGGCACATCGCAGTGCAGGCCCGCCAAGCTTAGGGCGCTATCCAGCATCGAGGCCAGCACACCGCCGTGTACATTGCCGCTGCGGTTCAGGTGCTTGGGCTCGATGGTGAGCTCCACCACCGCGCGCCCCTCTTCCCACTCCACGACGTGCATGCCCAGCAATTCGTGATAGCCCATCAGCGCCTGGGGCGTGGTTGAGCCGCCGTTGCTGTCTACGCCGCTCATAAAGCGCTCTCCCCTTGGGCCAGGTCGCGCAGTCGACCCTTGAGAATCTTACCGCTGGCGGTGGAAGGCAGCGCATCCATGAAGACGATCTGGGTAGGCCGCTTATAGGGTGCCAGCCGTTCGGCAATGAAGGCTTTGAGCTCTGCCAACTCGACGTCGATGCCCGGCTCACACTGTACGAACGCCACCACCTCCTCATTGCCTGCCACCTGCCGCCCCACCACAGCGGTCAAGGTGACTGCCGGGTGCTCGTTGATCACCGCCTCCACATCCGGTGGGTAAATATTAAAGCCCGAGCGAATGATCAGCTCTTTACTACGGCCCACGATATAGAGCTGATCGTCGTGATCCAGCTTGGCGATATCGCCCGTATTGAGCCAGCCATCTTCCGACAAGGTAGCGCGGGTGGCGTCCGGCTGGCGGAAGTAGCCCTTCATGATATTGGGGCCACGCACCCACAGCTCGCCCACCTCATCGCCCGCTTTTTCTGACGTGCCGCTGCTACCTAAGGGTTCCAGCCGATACTCCAACAACGGCAGCACGCGGCCTACGGTGCTGCTCTGATGACGATCATCGATGCGGGTTTGGCTAATCGTTGGGCTGGCTTCGGTGAGGCCGTAGCCATTATGAAGCGTTAACCCAAAGACGGCTTCCACGCGGGTTTTGGTATCGCTATCCAGCGGCGAGCCGCCTGCCGACATATAGATAAGCGCGGGCGCTTCTAATGCACGCTGCTCACGCTTCAAATACTCCAGGGCGCGAGCGTACATGGCGGGCACGCCCTGAAGCACGGTAATGCGCTCCTCTTTGAGCGTTGCCAGCAGCTGTGCCGCATCGAAGCGAGGGACGGTATAGAGACAAGCGCCGTTATAAAGCGAGCCCATGCACACCGATGAGAGGCCGAACACATGGGACATGGGAAGCACGCCGTACACCCGCTGCCCTTCACTCAAATGGCGCATGCCACCAGAAATAGAAGCGATATAGAGAATGCCGCGATGGGTGAGCATCACGCCTTTCGGTGTGCCGGTGGTGCCTGAGGTGTAGATCATCGCGGCGACCTGCTCGGCACCGCTGGCGTGAACGGGCTCAGGTTCGCTCTCGAAAAGCGGTGAAATCGCTAGGCCGCCGAGCTGCGGATGCTGGTAGCGATCGGCCGCATGGCGCTCGGCGTGCTGGCTCGCCTCTTGAGAGGCTTCGCAGGTGTAAAACACCCGGCGCGGTAGGCAGTTGCCCTGGATCAAATCCACTTCCTGAGCGGAGAGTCGCGAATTGACAATCGCGACCCAAACGTCCATTTCACTAGCGGCCAACAGCAGTACCACCAGGGCACGACAGTTTTCACTGACCGTCATGATACGATCGCCGGGCCGTACGCCGAGATTGGCTAACCAATCGCAGGCAGCGTAGACCTCTTGCCCCAGTTCGGCGTAGCTCCAGCGAATACTGCCATCCACCAGCGCGGGATGATCCGCTAAACGTTTCGCATTTTCCAGCACGCGGGTGCTCAAGCGCTCGGGGAGTTCTGCTAACAGCTCGCTAGCCAGACGGCCAAAAATCATCTCGTCTGGCGCTTGGTAAGGGACCGACAGAGCCATTAGGACGCCTCCCGCACCATGTTCCGGGCAATCACCAGCTGCTGAATTTGTGTGGTTCCTTCGTAAATACGGAACAAACGCACGTCCCGGTAGAAGCGCTCGACGGCGTATTCTGACATGTAGCCCGCACCGCCGTGCACCTGCACGGCGCGATCCGCGACGCGGCCGACCATTTCGGCGCAGAACAGCTTGCAGCAGGAGGCCAGTGTTGAGACGTTTTCGCCATCATCCTTACGGCGTGCGGCGTCCATCACCATGGTTTTGCCTGCGTAGGCTTCGGTTTTGCTATCGGCCAGCATGGCCTGCACCAGCTGATGCTCCGCCAGCGGCGCACCGAACTGCTTACGCTCCATGGTGTAGCGCAGCGACTCGTCGACCAAGCGCTCGGCCACGCCCACACACACCGCAGAGATATGCAGGCGGCCACGATCCAGCACCTTCATGGCGGTTTTAAAGCCTTGTCCCTCTTTGCCGCCAATGATGTTGTCAGCCGGTACGCGACAGTTATCGAAGATGATGTCGCAGGTATGTGCGCCCTTTTGGCCCATTTTGTTATCCGCCGGGCCGCGGATCAGCCCCGGCGTGCTGCCTTCGACGATAAAAGCAGAGATACCGCCCGCGCCTTTGTTGTCGGGGTCGGTACGCGCCATCACGGTGAACAGGTCGGCTTCTGGGCCGTTGGTGATATAGCGCTTAGTGCCATTCAACACGTAGTAGTCGCCATCGCGCACGGCGGTGGTGCGCAAGCTAGCCGCATCGGAGCCAGAGTCCGGTTCGGTCAAGCAGAACGAGCTGAGAATCTCGCCGGTGGCCAAGCGCGGCACGTATTTGGCTTTCTGCTCGTCAGTGCCATCGATCAAAATCCCCTGAGCGCCGATGCCATTGTTGGTACCGAATACCGAGCGGAACGCGGGAGACGTTTTGCCAATCTCCATGGCGACCAACGCTTCTTCTTCCATGGTGAGCCCTAACCCGCCGTACTCTTCAGGAATGGATAGCCCAAACAACCCCATCTCCTTCATTTCCGACAAAATTTCGGCGGGCACTGCATCCTCTTCGGCCAGCCGCGCCTCATTGGGAATCAAACGCTCCCGGACGAAGCGGGCAATGGTATCAACCAACTGATTCAACAGTTCGGGATCACGGATCATAACGGCTCCTGGTGGCAACGATATTTTTATGGTTGGCGTTCGCGCGGGCAGTGAGGCCTGCCATAGTTCTGCATGGCGAAACTAGCGTTCATTCTCTTGTCAGGCACTTTTGCATAGCCTAGGATGGCAGTCAATAAACGAAATGCTATTTTGCAATGCAGAATAAAAACACTAGCAGCGAGGATGTTGACCTATGGCTTATGACGCAGTCGCCCATTCATTCAAAACGCTTGGTATCGTCGGCACGGGAGCCATGGGGAGAGGCATTGCCCAGCTCGCCGCGCAGGCAGGCCTCGACGTCATGCTATTCGATGTCAAAGACGGCGCGGTGGCGGAAGCGACTGCCTTTATTCATGGGTTATGGCAGCGCAGCGCCGACAAGCAGCGTATTACTCAAGCCCAAGCCGAGCAGTACGGGGAGCGATTGATCGAAGCACGCGACCTCGCGGCCCTCGCCCCCTGCGATATCGTCGTTGAAGCCATTATCGAGAAGCTGGAGGCCAAACAGGGACTGTTTAACGATTTAGAGAGCATCGTTCGCCAGGATGCCGTACTGGCCACCAACACCTCTTCACTCTCCGTTACTGCCATTGCAGCGGCCTGCCAGCACCCAGAGCGCGTGATTGGCTTCCACTTTTTCAATCCCGTTCCGCTGATGAAAATCGTCGAAGTGATTCCGGGGTTACGTACCGCTTACGATGTCACCCAGCGGGTCGATGCCTTGGGTACTGCGATGGGCCACTTCACGGCCCAGGCCACTGACACGCCCGGGTTTCTGGTCAATCACGCCGGGCGCGCCTTCGGTACTGAAGCGTTGCGCATTTTGAGTGAGAGCGTAGCCGACCCCGCTACCATCGACCGCATCATGGTGGATCAAGGTGGTTTTCGAATGGGGCCGTTTACCCTGCTGGACCTGACGGGCCTGGATGTTTCCCATGCGGTGATGGAGTCGGTGTACCACCAATATTACGAAGAGCCGCGCTTTCGCCCGTCACCCCTCACCCGCCAGCGGCTCTCAGCAGGCTTGCTGGGACGCAAAACCGGTGAAGGCTTTTATCGCTACGTGAATGGCCAGCAACAGATGCCGGAAGAACCCGCCATTGCGTCGACCCCACCTTGCCCCGTGTGGATCAGCCAAGACGACCCGTGTAGCGCCACGCAGCTTGCCGAATTGGTTACCACAGCGGGCTGGCCACTAGAAAGTGCGGCTCAGCCCTCTTCAGAGGCGCTGTGCCTGCTGACACCGCTGGGCGAAGACACCACTCAGTGCGCGCTGCGCCAAGGCTTGAATGCCGAGCAGTGCGTCGCGGTGGATATGCTAGCGGGGCTGGATAAACGCCGCAGCCTGATGGCCTCCCCCATTACCCGCCCCGATCTGATCGATGCCGCTGCCAGCCTATTGAATGCTGATGGCACCCCGGTCAGCACGCTTCAAGACAGCACCGGCTTTGTGCTGCAGCGGGTGGTGGCATGCATCGTCAATGTGGGCGCCGATATCGCTCAGCAAGGCGTCGCAGCCCCCGCCACCATCGATCGCGCGGTGGAGCTTGGCTTGGGCTACCCGTTTGGACCGCTGCACATGGGCGACCACTACGGCGCTTCGCGCATCCTGACCATTTTGAACAACCTATTGGAGGCCACCGGCGACCCTCGCTATCGCCCTAGCCCGTGGCTGCGCCGTCGCGCCGCGCTGGGTATGCCGCTGACCGACGGGCCAAGAGGCTGACACATCTCAGTGTCAAATACGGCTTACACGAACCAGGAGAATAACCTTGCAAGACGCCTATATTTACGACGGATTACGCACCCCTTTTGGTCGCCATGGCGGCAGCCTGGCGGCCATTCGTCCGGATGAACTACTGGGGCTAACGCTAAAAGCACTGGTAGCGCGTAATCCGTTTGCCTTAGAGAGCTATGAAGAAGTGTTGGCAGGCTGTACGAACCAAGCGGGGGAAGATTCCCGTAACGTGGCGCGTCATGGTGCGCTGCTGGCGGGCCTGCCGATCGAGGTGGCAGGCCAAACCGTCAACCGCCTGTGCGGCAGCGGCCTAGCCGCCATGATGGATGCCGCCCGCGCCGCTCGCTTAGGCGAGGGCGAGCTATTTTTGGCTGGCGGCGTGGAGTCCATGTCCCGCGCGCCTTACGTGCTGGGCAAGGCCGACTCCCCCTACGCGCGCAATCAACCGATGTTCGATACCGTGATCGGATCGCGCTTCCCTAACCCCTGGATCGCCAAAGAGTACGGCAGCCACAGCATGCCGGAAACTGCCGACAACATCGCCCACGACCTGAACATTGGCCGCGAAGCCAGCGATGCCTTTGCCGCCCGTTCGCAGGCGCGCTATGCCCAGGCGCTGGCAAACGGCTTTTATGATGGCGAAATGTTTAGCGTCGAAGTACCCCAAGGGCGCAAACAGCCGCCGCGGTTGCTAGATAAAGATGAACACCCGCGAGCTGAAAGCACCGAAGAGAAACTGGCCAAACTCGGTGCTCTATTCGAAGGCGGTGTCGTGACCGCAGGCAACGCCTCTGGTTTGAACGATGGGGCTGCCGCCCTGATCGTGGGCACGCGTGCGGCAGGCGAGCGGGCTGGGCTTGCGCCGCGAGCGCGTATCGTTGCCAGCGCCGTGGCGGGCGTTGCCCCACGCGTCATGGGCTTGGGGCCGGTACCCGCTTCGCAAAAAGCGCTGGCTCGGGCTGGCCTTTCGCTTGACCAGATGGACGTGATTGAAATCAACGAAGCCTTTGCCGTCCAGGTGTTGGGCTGCGTTCAACAGTTGGGGCTCTCCGCCGACGACCCGCGCTTGAATGCCAACGGCGGCGCGATTGCCATTGGCCATCCGCTGGGTGCCTCTGGGGCGCGCTTGGCCCTCACCGCGCTGCGCCAGCTAGAAGCCACCGGCGGCCGCTATGCGTTAGTCACCATGTGCATTGGCGTTGGCCAGGGCATTGCGACCATCATTGAGCGTCTGGACCGCTAACCCCGATAGCCACCCAACATAGCGGCGCTGCCAAACAGCGTCGCAGGCCAAGCGTTGACTAAGCTTCCTTTTCACGCTTTGCAACGCCCCAGCGCAGGTATGCGATACTTACCACTCAATGATTGATTAGCCGAGACGCTTGATGGAACCCACCGACGCCGCTGCCGATGAGCCGCAATCACCGGAAAAAGATCGCAACTTTGTCACCGCGCTCGCGCGTGGGCTAGAACTACTCCGTGCCTTTGGGACGGGTGAGGAGTACCTGGGCAATGCAGAGCTCTCGAATCGTACCCAAATCCCCCGCCCCACGGTGTCTCGGTTAACCTATACGCTGACCCAATTAGGCTACCTGCAACATAACCGCCATTTGGAGAAGTACCGCCTTGGGCCGGGTGTGCTGGCATTGGGCTACCGCTTTCTGGCCAATATGGGCATTCGCGAAATTGCCCGTCCCCACTTACAGCACTTTGCCGACGCCACCGATTGTAATGTCAGCCTGGGCGGTGCCGACCGCAGCGACATGGTGTATCTGGAAACCTGTCACGGCCACGGGCCGCTGATCATTCGGCTAGATGTTGGCTCACGCCTACCGATTGCCACGTCAGCGATTGGCCGCGCTTGGCTGTGCGGGTTATCGGGTGAGCGCCGCCAGCAGGTGATGCAAGAGCTGGCTGCGTTTCACGGCAGCGATTGGCCCCGCCTGCAGGCTGGTATCGAGCAGAGTATGCGCGATTATGCCGAGTACGGCTTTTGCCTCTCCGAGCAGGATTGGCAGCGGGATATCAGCGCCGTTGCCATGCCGCTCATTTTAGAGGATGGTGCCGAAGTGATGGCCATCAACTGCGGCGGCTCTAGCCTGCGGTTGGATCATGACCGACTGGTCCATAACCTTGGGCCTCGACTCAAAGAGGTAGCTGCCAAAATCAAGCAGGAGCTGGCGCCCAAGTATCGTGCGTCACGTTAAGAAACGTCGTCTTTCCTTTCACTAACGCTCGTTTGATTGCATCATGGTCTTCACTGTCATGTGAACGCACTGAGGAGCAGGGATGCCAAACGAGTGGATCACTCAACAGGGTGAGGTCGTTACACTGGGTGGCGAGTGGACGCTACGCCACTATACCGAGCTAAAGCACGTCCTAAAGCGGCGCGAAGAACTAGGTTCGGCATTGCTATCACTGCCTGGCTTCGAAGCACTCGATACTGCCGGTGCGGCGCTGATCGTCGAGCTCTTAGGGATCGACAAAACCAAACAGGCTGCCAACGACCTACCCCACGCGCAGCAGATGTTACTGATTCGGATTGCAGAAGCCATGGAGGCTCCTGTCGAGAGCACGCGCACTCATTCCCATCGAATTACCGATGCGTTGGCATCGGTGGGCCGCCAAATGGTGGCCATGACAGTGCAACAGCGGCAGCTATTGGCGTTCATCGGCTTGGTCTTGGCGACGTTTGCTTCGCTGCTGTTTCGCCCCCGCCATTGGCGTATGACCGCCACCGTTGCTCATGTTCAGCAAAGTGGTTTGAATGCAGTGCCTATCGTTGCGCTACTTACCTTCATGGTGGGGGCCGTGGTGGCCTTTCTTGGGGCGACCGTGTTGGAAGATTTCGGCGCAACGGTGTATACCATTGACCTGGTGGCGTTCTCCTTTCTGCGTGAGTTCGGCGTGCTGCTAGCCGCCATTCTTTTGGCAGGTCGCACCGCCAGCGCCTTTACTGCCCAGCTCGGTGCGATGAAATCCAATGAAGAGATCGATGCCTTGAAGACACTTGGGCTAGATCCTATCGAGCTGCTCGTGCTTCCTCGGGTGATGGCGCTGTTGATTAGCCTGCCGCTCCTGGCGTTTGTCGGCATGCTAAGCGGCCTCTTGGGCGGTGCGGTAGTGGCGTCGCTGTCGCTGGATATTTCTACTAGCCAGTTTATGGCAACGCTGCAAAAAGATGTGTCGGTAACGCATTTCCTAGTGGGATTGAGCAAAGCACCGGTCTTTGCCTTCGTAATTGCGGTCATTGGCTGTCTGCAAGGATTCAACGTCAGCGGAAGCGCCCAATCGGTGGGTGCCCACACGACATCCAGTGTGGTGCAAGCCATCTTCATGGTGATTCTCATCGATGCATTAGCGGCGTTATTTTTCATGGAGATGGGCTGGTGAACGACAGATCTTCTCCGACATCGCAAAAATGTCAAAGCAAGGAAGCCGTCATTTGTGTGCAAGGGCTGGTAAATCGATTTGGCGATAATGTCGTTCACGAAGGAGTAGATTTGACCCTCTATCGTCGAGAAATTCTCGGCGTCGTTGGCGGTTCTGGCACGGGTAAATCGGTCCTGCTACGCAGTATCGTAGGGCTCAAGCATCCTAATGATGGCACCGTCGAGGTGCTGGGCCAGCGGTTGAATGCGCTAAGCGGCTCCCAGCGCAGCCAAATCGAACGGCGCTTTGGGGTGCTTTTCCAGCGCGGGGCCTTGTTTAGTTCGCTCAATCTGCAAGAGAACGTCGCGCTACCGCTCATTGAGCACGCTGGGCTGCCTCGGGAAGAGGCTGAATATCTGGCGCGCATCAAACTTTCTTTGGTGGGCTTGGCACCGCAAGCGGCACGGCAGTTTCCAGCATCACTCTCAGGGGGCATGATAAAACGTGCAGCCCTTGCCAGAGCGCTCGCCTTGGACCCGGACATTTTATTCCTCGATGAACCGACAGCCGGGCTCGACCCCATTGGTGCCGCTGCGTTTGACCAGTTGCTCGTGACCCTTCGCGATGCACTTGGCTTCAGCGTTTTTTTGGTCACTCACGACCTGGATACCCTCTACGCAGCCTGTGATCGCGTTGCCGTGCTGTCACAAAAGCGCGTTTTGGTCGCCGATACGCTGGAGCGAGTCGCCGAAACGGACGACGAGTGGGTACAAGATTACTTTAACGGTCCGCGTGGACGCGCTGCACAGCGTGCTGCTGACACACCATCGTCTAAGGAGTGACGCACATGGAAACTCGCGCACACCATGTATTGATTGGATTGTTTACCGTGTTAACGGCTGCGGCCGCCCTGCTGTTTGCGCTATGGATGAGCTATGACGCTGGCCAACGGGATTACCTACCTTACCGTATTCTGTTCGAACGCAACGTCAGCGGCCTCTCGGAGGGCAGCAAGGTACAGTACAACGGCATCGAAGTCGGCGATGTCACCGAGCTGTCCTTGAACCCTGACGACCCCCGCCAAGTGATTACTCGGATTCGCGTGTATCAAGACACGCCCATCAAAGTCGATACACGGGCAAAATTAGCGTTTGCCAGCATTACCGGTAGCATGTCGGTGCAGCTACATGGCGGAACGCCGGCTAGCCCACGCTTATCATCGCAAAGTAACGACACGGCCCCCTTCATCCCAGCCGACCCGTCGCCCATTGCCACGCTGTTCGATGAGGGCGAGGAGATGATCGAGAACCTCAACGCGATCCTTCAGAGCGTGAACGAACTCTTCAATGACGACAATCGACAGCAGGCGGGCAACATATTGACCAACATTGCCCAAATCACGGAAATGATTGCCTCTCAGCAGGCTGCTTTGGATGAAAACATGGCGCTTTTTGGCGATGTGTCACGCCAAGCCACCACCACGCTCGAGAGCATCGAGACACTTAGCCAGGAGGCGAATCGACTGCTGAACCAAGAGGGCCAACAAGTCATGCGCAGTGCCGAGAACGCCAGCCGCGACGTTGCTAGTGCTGCTCAGCGGATAGAGCAATTGGTAAACGATAACGCAGGGGCCGTGGAAGGCACCTTACAAAGCACTCGCGACATTGCCCCAGCGCTCGCGGCGCTCCGCTCGACACTCGCCACCCTTGATCGCATTACGCGAGAGCTCGAAGAGAGTCCAACGGACTTTTTCCTTGGCCGCGACCACGTAGAGGAGTTTCGCCCGTGAACATACCTATTTTTCGCATCGTCGTTATGATGAGCGCGCTGTCCCTTCTTTCGGCCTGCTCAGTATTACCCGAAAAGGCGCCATCGACGCTGTATCGACTGCCTGCAATGGCAACGCAGGCTACCCCTGATGCCACTCGCCTACCAGGTCGACTTGGCATCGCAACGCCAGAAGCGGGCCACTTGCTAAGCAGCAACCGTATCGTAGTGTTTCCCGAAGGCAACGTGGTAAATGTGTATGAAGGCGCGCGATGGCATGAAGATGCCCCCCAACTGCTGCAGGCCAAGCTCATTGCAGGCCTGCAACAGCACGCTCTATTCGCCGATGTGAGCAGCGATCGGCTTCCCTACGACCTGCTGCTACTGAGCGAGCTGCGTCACTTCCAAAGCGAATACGACGTGACCCCGCCCAGCGTCAATTTACAGTTAGATGTTCAATTAGTCGGCGCAGATCAACAACCAACGGCCTCTACCAGTTTCGCGATTCGCGAACGTGCCAAGAGCGCGGAAATACCTGACGTGGTCAACGCCTTTGGCAGCGCCACCGACCGCTTGACCGAGCAGTTGGCACGCTGGCTCGCGGCCAATGCACCTAGATGAAAAGGCCGTTTCTAGTGTGGCGGTAAGGGGTGCGAGTACCGCTTAAGATACTCTTTTGGATCTTTGGGGTAGAAGTATTCCGGCTGTCGCTCTAAATGGGTAAAAAAACGAGTGTCCTTGTAGGGCATCTTCATGAACCCCGACACGCCCAGTCCCTCTATTTGACTGACGGCAGCGAGCATACGACTGAGCAAATCCCGAAACTCCTGCTCCCGCCGGGGATCGAGTAGCCGATAGTAGCTGTGGATCTTGAGATGCTTGGGTAGCGCTTCGAAAATGATCATGCCTGTGTGATGGATCTCGTTGAGCCGCTTGAGCGTTCGCATGATGGTATCCGGCAACACCAACAGCTCCTCAGGGTCCGGGCCATCCTCGAAATAGCTATGCTGACGGGTGCGATCCTCCATTTCGGGTACGGCGCTCACCTCGTAAGCAATCGCCGTATCGGGATCACAATGAAACGCTTCCTCGGGGGTTGCGCGCTCTAAGTGCAGGGTTTGGCGGGCATTGAACAAACAGCTTTTGAATACCCCCTGGCGATGAATGGCACGTGCCAAGTGAACCATGTTGTTCACCGCCTCGATGAAGGCGGGCTTGAGCGCTGGGTCATGCAAATTGAGCGACGAATCGATATACACGCCCTCGCGCTCCCAGCGTACGGCCAAACCACCCACCACCGGATATTTGCCCAATCGGCTCACCGAGGCCAAAAAGGCTTTTTCGGTCTCGCCCATGCCCTGCATGAACTGCTTGTAGTAGCGGTCAAGCTGGACATCGTTCACATCGTTGAGCGTCTCCTCGGAATGGGCCTCTCGCAAGAAGGCTTTACGAGAGCTATAAACCACGGTGTCTATCTCGGCGGTAGCCACGTGGTGACGACCTTTACCCCACACCGGCACCAGCGGTGTTTGCAGCACACCAGGCAGATCGAGCATGACCAATTTAGCCATGCGCGGCATTTCTCGGATAAAGTAATTACCCGCCTGATATCGCACCTGAGGGTTGGGATCGAGCATGCCATCCAGCGTGCGAGCGAACTCCATGGGAAGTCCGAGCGAGCTTGCCGGAATGGCGCGATGGCCAAAACGACATGATTGCGCCGACGCGAGCGCATAGAGCGTCCCCGCCACCCCCTGCTCGTCGAAGCGCGGCGATGAGAGCGCGCCATTGAGCTGCTCTTCACCAATGAAATACACGTCCCCCAGTCGGGCATTGGTTTGCTGGAGATTGTCCGACATTAGTTCCATTACATTGGCACCCACGAACTGCAGCGAGGCATCCAATTGTGCGAACACCGATGAGCCCCAGTCGATCAACGCGATGGATTCACTGACCGAATCGAAAACGAGATTGGAGGGTTTGATATCACCATGCACCACTGGCCGGGCGTGCGGCCCGGCCTCACGACGCAGTGCCTTGAGAATATCCGCCAGTTGCGCGGCGATACGCATGATCAAGCGGGGCGAGAGCTTGCCCTGCTTGAGTGAGACTTGCTCTAGGTTCCAGCCAGGCGCGCGTTCCATGACCAAAATCGACTGACCACGGGCACGTTGATAGGTAATGAGCTTTGGAATCCGCGGGTGTGACACTTGATCGAGCATGAACGCCTCCTCCTCGAGGCGCTCTTGCAGATGGGTGGGCAGCGTAATGCGTGAAAACTTGAACACATAGTCGGCCCTAGCCCCTTGATGCCAAGCGCACCCTGCAAAGACGAAACCGTAAGCGCCTTTTCCCACCAACTCGATATCGGCGTATCCCAACTGGGCCAACTGTGACTGACACAGCGCTACCCAGTCCTTGAGCTTACGCGCATCATGATGGCTCAGTAGGTAAACCGACTGCTCTTCGGGTATGTAAAACTGCTGCAGCGGCGCCTGACTCATCGCAACATGCCTACACGGTCATGCCAAGTGAAGGAGCATGCTTTCCGGCGCTTCTAGGAATCCTTTCCAGGCGTTGCAGAAGCGAGCAATGGTGCCGCCATCGATAAAGCGGTGATCTCCCGCCCACGTCACCGTCAAAATCGCCCGGCGCTGCACGGCGCCATGCTCATCGAAACGCGGCAGCCATTGGGTTTTGCCAATCGCCACGATGGCGGCTTCCGGGGCGTTGATGATCGGCGCGGCGTAGGTACCCCCCAAAGCACCAATGTTGGAAATGCTGATGGTGCCGCCTTTCAGGTCGGCCTGATCGACTCGCCCGTCTCGCGCAGCCTGGGTCAGCCTGCCGACCTCCTTGGCGATCTCGAACAGGGTCAACTGCTCGACGCCTTTCACGTTGGGCACCAAGAGGCCGGCCTTGCTATCGACGGCCATACCGATATTGCAGTGGTCGTAGTAGCTCAGCTCGTCGGCAGCGTCGTTTAACTGGGCATTGATGATCGGCGTTTCTGCAACAGCCAGCGCCATCGCCTTCATGAAGAACGGCATCAGCGTGAGTCGCTCTCCCTGCGCCTCCACCTGGGGCTTGAGACGCTCGCGCAGCGCCAACAGCTCGGTGACGTCGATCTCTTCGCCGTAATGAAAATGGGGAATGGAACTGGCGGATTCGACCATGCGCTTGGCCATCACCGCGCGCACGCCGCGCAGGGGCTCCACCCTGGCGGGCCCCGAACCCGGTAATGTCGATGGGGATACGTATGCCTCGTTATCAGCGACCGACGGCGCATTGAGGTGGGCCAGCACGTCTTCTTTCAACACGCGCCCCTCTTTACCACTGCCGGTGATGTCCGCCAGTACCAGATCGTGCTCCCTGACTAAACGCCTAACGGCGGGGCTAGCGGGGACTTTATGGGCTAAAGCACTCGGCTCGGCGGGAGCGCGCGTCGACGGCTCGACGTCGTCACGTTGCGGCGTGGACTCTCGAGGGTTAGCGGTCGACTTTTCGGTGGAGGCGTCTGCCGTAGGCTCGCTGGAAGATGAACCTGCCGTTTGGTACGCGTAGAGGGGCGCGTGGACCTTGGCGATTTGCCCCTGGGGCACATAAAGCTTGGTGACGGTGCCTGCTTCGGGCGCCGTAATTTCGACCAGGGCCTTGTCGGTCATCACCTCGACGATGGGCTGGTCCTCTTCGATGGTGTCGCCTTCGGCAACGCGCCACTCCACCACTTCACACTCGACGATCCCTTCGCCGATGTCCGGCAATAAAAAATCACTCATGACTGTTCTCCCTAGCGCTAGAAGTTCACGCTTTCGCGGATCGCTTCAAAAATTTTCAGGTGGTCGGGCAGATACTCTTTTTCCAGCACCAGCGGGAAAGGGGTATCCAACCCGGTGACCCGAGTAATCGGCGATTCCAAGTAAAGAAAACAGCGCTCCTGTATCGTCGCAGCGACTTCTCCGGCAAAACCACCGGTCAAAGGAGCTTCGTGACTGACGATCATGCGGCCCGTTTTGAAGACGGATTCCGCCACGGTATCGACATCCCAAGGCAACAGCGAGCGCAGGTCAATGACCTCGCAAGAGATACCCTGCTCTTCAGCTAGCTCGGCGGCTTTGCCGATTACCTCCATCTGTGCGCCCCAGCCGACCAAGGTAAGATCACTGCCCTCTTTGACGATCTCCGCTTCGCCGATGGGCAACTGATAATCGTCGTCCGGCACATCGCCCACGGCCGCTCGGTAGAGCCGCTTGGGCTCTAAAAAAAGCACCGGGTCAGGATCACGGATGGCCGCGAGCAGCAGTCCCTTGGCTTGATAGGGATTACGTGGCACGACGACTTTCAGACCGGGCGTATGAGTGAAGTAGGCCTCGGGTGATTGGGAGTGATAAAGCCCCCCCGAAATACCGCCACCGTAAGGCGTTCGGATGGTGAGGCCACCTACATTAAAGAGATCCCCGGAGCGGTAGCGGAACTTGGCGGTTTCGTTGACGATTTGATCGAAGGCCGGAAAAATGTAGTCGGCAAACTGAATCTCCGCGACAGGTACCGATCCTTGCGCAGCCAGCCCGTTGGCGAAACCGATGATGCCTTGCTCTACCAGCGGGGTATTGAAACAGCGCGATTTGCCGTACTTCTCCTGTAAATGGCTGGTGGCCCGAAACACCCCGCCGAACACCCCAACGTCTTCGCCGAAGCAGATCACTTTTTCGTCTTCTGCCATGGCGATATCGAGCGCATTGTTGATCGCCTGAAGCATGTTCATGGTCGTCATCTTACGCATCCCCCTGATGATCGGCGGCTGACGAGAGGGAAGGATCGAGCGACTGAGCGCCACGCGGGTAAGCATCGGGATAACGACGAATATGCCGCTTGAGCTGATCCAGTTGACGCTGCAACGCGGGCGTAACATCCGCATAGACATCGCTGATCAGCGATTCGAGCGGCGGCGGCGGGCGCTTTTCGGCCCGCTTCATGGTGTCCAGCACCTCACGTCGCAAGGTCTCTTGTTGGCTGGACTCTTCTTCATCGCTCCACCACCCTTTCTTCGCCATCCAGCGCTGCATGCGCAGCAAGGGATCTTTGACGCGCCACGCCTCCTCTTCGCTTTTCGCACGATAGCCCGAGGGGTCATCCGAAGAGGAGTGGGCCGCCAAGCGATAGGACATGGCCTCGATGAGCACCGGCTGATTTTTTTCTACCGCAATGCGTCTTGCCTGACGCGTCGCTTCGAAGACCGCCAATGCATCGTTGCCATCCACACGAATCACGTGCATGTGGTAGCCAAACGCACGGGGAGCAATACCGTCGGCAGCAAACTGCTCGGTGGCTGGCGTCGAGATAGCGTAACCATTGTTACGGCAGAAGAAGATGACCGGCACTTGGTGCACCGACGCCATGTTGAGGGCAGCGTGGAAATCTCCCTCGGATGCGGCGCCCTCGCCAAAGAAGGTCAGCGTGCAGTGGCCTTCACCGGCCAGCTTTTGGCCATAGGCATACCCGGTGGCTTGGGGAATCTGCGTCGCCAGCGGCGATGAGATGGTCATATAGTGCAGTTTACGGGAGCCGTAGTGAATCGGCATTTGACGGCCTTTGCCGTAATCGAGCTCGTTGCCAAATAGCTGATTCATGAACTCGTCGATGGAGAAGCCGCGATACATCAAGGCGCCCTGCTCACGGTACTGGGCCATGATCATGTCCGCATCGTCCAGTGCTGCCGTCGCTCCCACAACGGCAGCCTCTTCACCGGTGCACTGCATGTAAAAGCTGAGACGCCCTTGGCGTTGAGCAGCCATCATGCGCTCATCAAGAATGCGGGTGGCTAGCATGGCCTGATACAGTCGGCGGGCGTGCTCTTGCGTGATCTCGGGTGCTCGAGCGCCTTCGTAAAGCTCGCCATCGGGGTTCAGCAGGGCGAACGTCTCGATGGCAAACTCGTCGCCGGTCATGAAGGCCGGCTGGTGTACGTACTGAGTCATCATTATTGTCCTTGTTTTTACCCCTTTTGAGGGCAGTGTTGTCGGTGATGACCGTTTGTGCCAGTGGATTTATCTGACACGGGTCAACGCAACACTGGGACAGTAACTCAGTGGAAGCGGTTTAGGGATTCGACTTAAGATGCAGAGAGACGCTGACGCAGCGTCTGCTGATAGACATTGAAAGCGCTATCGAGGCAGAGCGCCAGAAGCGCGATCAAAAGAGCACCTTGCAGTACGTAGGCCACATTACCGTTGACGATGCCCGCAATGATCGGGTCGCCCAGGTTACTCGCACCCACTGTCGCGCCCAGCGCAGCCGTGGCGATATTGATCGTCACCGAGGTGCGCACGCCCGCCAAAATGACCGGCGCCGCCAGCGGAAGTTCGACTTGTCGCAACACTTGCCAGGGCGTCATACCCATGGCCAGGGCCGACTGTTTGATCGTTGGGTCGACATCATTGATACCCGCCAGGGTATTACGCACGATGGGCAGCAGTCCGTAGAGCATGAGGGCAACGATGATGGGCAGCGTGCCAAAGCCGAGCACCGGAACGGCTAACGCCAATACGGCGACCGGTGGAAACGTCTGCCCCAGCGATGCCAGTTGCCCGATCAGCGGCAAAAAATCACGCCCTCTCTCACGCGTGACGGCCACCCCCGCCGCCACGCCCGCGATGATCGTCACCACCGCCGCCACGCCAACGACCAGGACATGACGGCCGAGCAACTCGTAAAATGCCGCGCGAGCATAAACGACCTGTCTAGCGTCAGGCTCTATCCAACGAAACAAGCTCTCTAGCAGAGGCATACCAATGATGCCCGCCGCCAACAGTGCAGCCCATGCCAGTGGAAGAAGCCACTGGACGTTAGCGACATTCGACAGATCGTTGTTACCGGACTTACGATTCACGCTGACTCGTCCTATCCCACTGTGCTTCTTTGACGATACGGCGAAGCGACAGCTCACCAATCGGCACATCGTTTTGATCGACGACCGTCAAGCGATCACAGTGATCACGCAACATCATGGAGAGCGCTTGGCGCAGCGAAAAATCAGCGGGAATGCGCGACTGCGCCGGCAAGGTAGGCCCCAGCGATGTCATGTGGTCTTTCACCCGTGTGAGCGCTGCTTGCTTCAATCCCCGCTCCAGGCCCCCGAGTAACGACTCGACAAACGGATCGTGGGGATGCTGTAAAAGCGCTAGTGGCGTGCCCTGTTGAACGATGCGACCGTCGCGCATGACGACAAGGTGGTCGGCCAACCTCAGTGCTTCATCCATATCGTGGGTCACGAACACGATGGTTTTGTGCAGCCGAGACTGTATTTTGGCAAGCTCCTCTTGGAGCTTTTCCCGGGTGATGGGGTCTAGCGCCCCAAAGGGCTCATCCATGAGCAAGATATCGGGATCGCCGGCAAGCGCGCGAGCCACACCTACCCGTTGGGCCTGCCCGCCGGAGAGTTGGTGAGGATATTTATGGGCGAACTCCTCCACAGGCAGTCCTAGCAACCCCATCAACTTTTCGACTCGAGCGGTAGTATCGGTAGCCGACCACTTCAATAGCCGAGGCACCAATCCAATGTTGCGTGCAACGCTCCAGTGAGGAAATAGTCCTGTGCTCTGAATCACGTAACCAATGCGACGGCGAAGCTTCACTGGATCGTACTGCTCGATCGCCTGGCCATCCAAGATGATGTCGCCACTGCTGTGATCGATGAGTCGATTGATCATGCGCAGCGTGGTGGATTTACCGCAGCCGGAAGTACCTACCAACGCACAGAGCTTGCCTTTTGCAACCCGCATGGTAATGTCATCCACCGCGGTGGCGTCGCCGAACGTCTTTGAAACATGGGAAAGCTCGATCATTGCCGTCCTCCGGGACGCAGCGCGTCCGCTAACGCACCAAGCCCTGCATCCACCATGAGCGCCAAGATCAAAATGGGTAACGCACCCAACAGCACCATATCCATGGCAGCCTGACCCAGCCCTTGAAAAATAAATGTGCCTAAGCCGCCCGCCCCAATCAATGCCGCTACCGCGGTAAGCCCCACGGCTTGAACGGCGGTAATACGCACGCCTTCCAACAGCACGGGAAGTGCCAACGGAAACCGCACTTGCCAAAAACGTTGGGTCGTTCGCATTCCCATGGCTTTGGCGGCCTGCAATGTATCCTCGCTCACTTCTTCGAGGGCGATGTAGGTATTGCGCACCATTGGCAGCAGGCTGTAGGCGATGAGCGCGATCAGCGCCGGCGCGTTGCCAATGCCACTCACCCCTAGCGCCGCCAGCGTTGGGACATTCGCTGCCAGCCAGGCAAGGGGCGCTAGCAGAAGCCCAAACAGCGCCAAGCTGGGGATGGTTTGTAAAAAATTCAGCAGCGTAAACGCTACTTTTTGTAGCCGCTCATAGCGACGCATGAGCATGGCCAGCAGCGACCCCAGCACCACGCTGACGCCTACGGCCGTGCTCACCAGCACCATGTGCTGCATCAGTGCCTGATAAAACTGCCCCTGCCGAGCTTGGAACTCCTGTACCAGGGCAAGGCGATCCAGCCAGAGCGCGGCACAGCCCCACCAGACAACGCTTACACCGAATAACAGTAGCGCCGTCCACCATCGAGATAACCCAAGACGCAGACGAAGCTCTACCAAGCAGAGCAATAAAACGAACAGTACGGTCCAGTAGGCCGGACCAATACCAAGACGCGCCTGAGGTAAGGAAGGGTCGACCAACCAGTGGCCAGCCACCATCAAACCAAACGGCATGAGTAGTAAGGTTAGCGTAACGATGGCCAGCACCGCTCGATAGTGCCGGACGTTAGGCATCAATGCCAACGTCGCCATAGCGAGAGAGAGCAATGACACCAGGGCTGCCCCTGGCCAACCAATGGCATCGACCATGCCAAAGGCGGTACCGGAAACGATACGATTAGGGGCGACACTCACCACGTTCAGTAGCCATGCAGCGGCTAACATGCTCCCGCTGAGACAGCACAGTACGACATTAGGCTGCCAAGGGCGTCGTTTAAAGGATGGCGATGGTAGGGCGTCGATCAACGACATTCATCAGTCATCCAGGCTGTCGAGGTAGTCACTCGCTACTTGATCCGGCGAGACACCATTCACCGCGACATTCGCATTGAGCTCTTGCAGCGTCACGAGGTCTAGCGTGGCAAACACCTCATTCAGCAACGCTTCCATGTCAGGGTAAGCGTCAAGCACTTCTTCACGCACCACGGGAGCGGGTTGATACACCGGCTGTACGCCTTTGGAGTCTTCGAGCACGACGAGGCCCAGGGCGCTCAGACCACCGTCGGTACCGTAGGTCATGGCGCCATTGACACCGCTGGTTTGCTGCGCGGCCGCACGCATCGTAGCAGCCGTGTTGCCACCCGAAAGGACGAGCAGCTGATCATCGCTCAACTCGAAACCATAGGCGTCCTGGAAAGCCGGTAGCGCCTGGGCGGATTCGACGAATTCAGCGCTGGCGGCAAATTTGAACGTTCCGCCATCGGCCAGATATGCAGCCAAATCATCCAGCGTGGTCAAATCATTGGCGTCGGCCACGTCTTGGCGAATGCTCATGGCCCAAGTGTTGTTGGCACTGGCGGGCTGTAGCCAAATCAACCCCTGCTCGGCATCGCGTTCGCTGACGGTTTGATAAGCGTCGTCGGCGCTGTTCCAGACGGGGCTATCGGTCATGTCGAAGAAGAAGGCGCCGTTCCCCGTGTATTCTGGGTAAAGATCGATCTCCCCTGCTTGCAGCGCGCTACGTACCACGCTAGTGCCCCCTAACTGAAGGCGATCTTCCGTAGGAATGCCGTTGCGTTCCAATGTTTGAATGATCAGTTCGCCCAACACCGAGCCTTCCGTATCGATTTTCGAAGACACCACGACGGGATCGTTGGCGCTGGCCGTGGAAAGAGTGACTACAGAGAAGGCTACCGTCGATAGACAGGCAGCCAGCGAAGGTGTGAACAATGAGCGCATGGGGTCGTCCTTTTCAGTGTGCGTCTGTGGCGTACCGGATCAGTATAAGAGCCTACTGCGTTGAAGTCAGACGCCGTTTTCACGGCGTCCGACATATCACCACGATCAAGGCGCTTCGATGACCCAGGTCGTCCCTTCCCGGGAGTCCTTGAGAACGATGCCGAGCGCTGCCAGCTCGTCACGAATGGCGTCCGCGCGGGCAAAATCCTTACTGGTTTTTGCATCATGACGTTCGGCGATTTTGGCTTCGATCTCCTCCTCGCTAAGCGCTACCTGCTGCTGAGCGCCTTTGAGGAAGGTTTCCGGCACTTGCTGTAATAACCCCAGCACCCCGGCCAAGCGCTTTAATTCGCCTGCCAAGCGCGGCGCTTCCGCTGGCTGGTCGCTTTTCGCGCGGTTGAGATCGCGGGCCAAGTCGAACAGCGCGGCCAAAGCGACAGGGGTGTTGAAGTCGTCGTCCATGGCCGCGGTAAAGCGCTCGGCCGCCTCGCTGGCGACTGCCTGCTCGTCAGCGTCCACGCCTTCCAACGCCGTATATAGTCGCGTCAGCGACTTGCGTGCTTCGACCAGCGAATCCAACGAGTAGTTGATGGCGCTGCGGTAGTGGCTGGCGACCAACAGATAGCGAACGACTTCCGGATCATGCTCGGCAAGTACGTCACGGATGGTGAAGAAATTGCCCAAGGACTTGGACATCTTTTCCTGATTCACACGCACGGCGCCGGCATGCATCCAGGTATTGACGTAGGTTTTCCCTGTCGCTGCTTCCGATTGGGCGATCTCGTTCTCATGATGAGGAAAGGTCAAATCCGGCCCGCCGCCATGGATATCGAAGGTATCACCCAAGCAGCAGGTCGACATTGCAGAGCACTCGATGTGCCAGCCGGGGCGACCCTCTCCCCAAGGAGAGTGCCAGTGGGCTTCACCGGGTTTGGCCGCTTTCCAAAGCACGAAATCCAGCGGATCCTCTTTATGTACATCCACATCCACGCGCGCTCCCGAGCGCATGTCATCCAACTGACGGTTGTTCAATTTGCCGTAGTCGGTGAACTTGCGCACTCGGTAGTAGACATCACCATTGGCCGCGGCATAGGCAAAGCCTTTGTCGATGAGCGTTTCGATCATCGCGATGATATCGTCGATGTGCCCCGTTGCCCGGGGCTCCTGACTGGGTGGCAGCACGTTGAGGCGAGCTTCGTCCTCCTGCATCGCGGCAATCATGCGCTCGGTGAGCGCGTCGATGGGCTCGCCGTTCTCCTCGGCCCGCTTGAGGATTTTATCGTCGATATCGGTGATGTTGCGGACATAGGTCACGTCATAACCGCGATGGCGCAGGTAGCGGGTAATCACGTCAAAGGCCACCATCACCCGGGCGTGGCCAAGGTGACAGTAGTCATACACCGTCATACCGCAAACGTACATGCTGACCTTGCCGGCCACCAGCGGGCGAAAAGGGTCTTTGCGGCGAGTCAGCGTATTGTAAATATGCATATGACGTTTCCTTAGCCCTTCTGTTTGATTTTCGCCCAGCTATCTTTCAACCCAACGGTACGGTTGAACACCAGGTGGTCGTTAGTGGAGACATGGCGATCAGCACAGAAATAACCGACTCGCTCGAATTGGAAGCGATCTTCCGGCGCGGCGCTGGCCAGGCTTGGCTCGCCAATGGCGTTGCATACCACCAGCGACTCGGGGTTCAAATGCTCGAGGAAGTCGACGTCCTTGTCACGATCGGGCTGCTCGACCATGAACAGGTTATCGTAGAGGCGCACTTCCATCGGCACGCCGTGGGCCGCGCTGACCCAGTGAATCACCCCTTTCACCTTGCGGCCTTCGGGGTTTTTACCCAGGGTGTCGAAATCGACGGAGCAGCGCAGCTCGACGATCTCGCCTGCGTCATCTTTGATAACCTCATCACAACGGATCACATAGCTATTACGCAGACGGACTTCTTTACCGGGCGCTAAGCGGAAGAATTTTTTCGGTGCGTCTTCCATGAAGTCGTCTTGGTCGATGTAGAGTTCACGACCAAACGGCACCTTGCGCATCGGCATATCGTCACGCGCTGGGTGGCCCGGCACCTCGTACACTTCCTCGTGATCTTCCGGCACGTTCGTCAGCACTACTTTCAGCGGCTTGAGCACGCACATGGCGCGGGGTGCGTTATCTTCCAGGTCCGAACGAATGGCGTGGGTCAGCATGGCGATATCCACCAAACCACCGTCGGAACGGGTCACGCCGATCATTTCACAGAATTTACGAATCGAAGCGGGCGTATAGCCGCGGCGACGCATACCGGAAATGGTCGGCATTCGCGGGTCATCCCAACCATCGACGATCTGCTCATCCACCAACAGCTTCAGCTTACGTTTGGAGGTCAGCGTGTAGTCGAGGTTCAGTCTGGCAAATTCAATCTGGCGCGGCTTGGCGGGCACCGGCAGATTGTTCAAGAACCACTCGTATAGCGGGCGGTGGTCTTCGAACTCCAGCGTACAGATGGAGTGAGTAATACCCTCGATGGCATCCGACTGACCGTGGGTAAAATCGTACGAGGGGTAGATTTTCCACTTGTCACCTGTTTGGTGATGATGCGCATGACGAATGCGGTACAAGATCGGATCGCGCAAATTGATGTTGGGCGACGCCATATCGATTTTGGCGCGCAGCACTTTTTCGCCTTCACCAAACTCACCGTTACGCATCCGTTCTAGAAGGTCCAAGCTCTCTTCGGCGCTGCGCTCACGGTAGGGGCTAGGCTTGCCGGGCTCGGTCAGCGTGCCTCGATACTCGCGAATCTCATCCGGGGAGAGTTCATCCACATAGGCTTTGTCTTCACGAATCAGATGCTGCGCCCAGGCGTAGAGCTGATCGAAATAATCAGAGGCAAAGCGCACCGGTCCGGCCCACTCGAAGCCCAGCCAGCTGACGTCCTCTTTGATGGCATCGATGTACGCCTGCTCTTCTTTGGCAGGGTTGGTGTCGTCAAAGCGCAGATGACACTCACCACCCAACTGCTCTGCCAACCCGAAATTCAAACAGATCGACTTGGCGTGGCCGATATGCAAAAAGCCGTTGGGCTCCGGGGGAAAGCGCGTCACGATTTTGGTGACCTGGCCGCCCGCTATCTCGTCGCGTACTTGGTTGCGAATGAAGTTCGGCGCTGGGGTGGTCTCGTTGGTCATGGTGGTGTTGATAACCTCATGGTGGATGGCGTGCTGGGCAAACGATGCAAAGGCAATCAGGGTTAGCGCTTCGCGGTGCCGAGCAAAACCGCTATTATAACGTGACGCCGATGCACAGCGCCAAGGCGAACGCTTTTATTGAACAGGAATTTATCCATGATCGTATTACAGACGAACCACGGTGACATCACCATCGCGCTCAATCATGAAAAAGCCCCGGTTACGGCAGCCAATTTCGAGCAGTACGTGCGCGACGGTTTTTACGACGGCACGCTGTTTCACCGGGTCATTGATGGCTTCATGATTCAAGGTGGCGGTTTCGACCAGGACTTCAACCAAAAACCGACCCGTGACCCTATCGAGAACGAAGCCGATAACGGCTTGCAAAACACCATCGGCACGCTGGCCATGGCGCGCACCCAAGACCCCCACTCTGCTACGGCACAGTTTTTCATCAATGTCGGTAACAACAGCTTCCTTAACCATAGTGGCAAAAGCTTGCAAGGCTGGGGCTATGCGGTGTTCGGAGAAGTCGTTGAAGGCATGGATGTGGTGAACGCGATCAAAGGCGTCAGCACCACACGTCGCGGCATGCACGCCGATGTGCCTGCGGAAGATGTCATCATCGAACGCGCCTACGTGAAGGAAGCGGAATAATCGTTGGGAGCTTTATGCGTACGCTGCTAATCGCTGATATGCATCTAAGTCACGAGACACCTGAGATCAATCAGGGGTTTTATCGCTACTTAGAACAGACGGCCAGTGGGGCACAGGCGCTCTACATCCTGGGAGATCTTTTCGATGCCTGGATGGGTGACGACCTGCTGGACACCCCTCACCCACTGAGCACCGTGGCCCATGACGTCATTCGACGACTGCACGCACTCAGCGAAGCTGGCACTGCCGTCTATTTCATCCATGGCAACCGAGACTTTTTACTGGGTGAACGTTTTATTCACGCCTGTGGCGCCACCCTGCTACCGGAAAGCGAACAAGTAGAGCTGCAAGGCGTTCCCGCCGTCATTCTCCACGGCGATAGCCTCTGCACCAAAGACGAGGCGTATATGGCTTTTCGCGCTCAGTCGCGCAGCGAACAGTGGCAGCAGCAAATTCTTTCGCTGCCCCTGGAGCAGCGGTTGGAGCTTGCCAAAAGCCTGCGCATGCAGTCGGGTGATGCCAATGCGGGCAAAGCCGACGACATCATGGACGTCACCCAAGATGAGGTTGTGGCACTCATGGAACGTTACGGTGTAACGACCATGATTCATGGGCACACCCATCGGCCCAAGGTGCACGACCTCACGGTCGAAGACGTTCCTGCCAAGCGCTTCGTACTGGGCGACTGGGACAACCAACACGGCTGGGATGTGGTGGTAGAGCCTGCTAATGAGCGTCATGCCGAACCCGTTCTGCGTCAGTTTTCGCTCGACGCTCTGCCTTGACTTGCGATACGAGCGACAAAAAAAGCCGATCACTCGATCGGCTTTTTCTCGGCTCATTGCAAGCGCCCACGCGGGCACTTGCATTTATTCCAATGGGGTATTTCAAGGACTTAGCGCTCGATCTCCGCATCGTTACGTAGATCGTCGATCAACCCCTGGATAACCGACTGGGCACGAAGCTGCTCGGCCATTTGCGCAACGAACGCGGTCATCTGCTCGTCCACTTCGCCTACAAAAACGCGATCTAGCGCAACGACAGCCACACCTTGCGGCATAGTCACCGCACGATAAACGCTTTCGCCCTCGCTGGGACGCGGCATACGGAACACTTCGCCCACAAGCGATTGAGGCAGTGCGCTATCCGACTGACGCGACACGTCATTGGCTTCCAGCCACTCCAGCTCGACATTTTCACCGTTCCGCAAGGAAGCAATCAACTCTCCCGCCTGAGCCTGAAGGGCCTCTTGACGCTGCTGAGCTGCGACGGCCTGTTCGACCTCATCGCGCACGTCTTCCAAAGGCAGAACCGTCGCGTCACGATGCTCGGCCACCCGTAGCACCAAACGACGGTCGTTATCGAGTTCGATGACTTCGCTGTTATAGCCCTCTTCCAGCACGTCTGCACTGAAGGCTTCATCTAGCACGCCAGGCTCGGAAAGTACGCCTTCCCCTTCATCACGGGCAATCCACTGCGTTCGCTCGAGTGTCAGGCCGAGATCATCGGCGACGCTTTGAAGGTCATCCGCGGCAAAACTCTCATCGATCAAGCGCTGAACCCGTTCGTTGAACGCGTCATTCACTTCCCGAAGTGCCACGTCTTGAGCCAGTGCATCACGCTGCTCTTCGAAGGTGGGGCCTGCCAGCTCGGTCACGCGGAGAATGTGGAAAGCACCATCCATTTCTACCAGCTGAGAGGTTTCGCCCACACCCAGGGAAAACGCCGCCTCGTCAAAAGCATCACCAAAAAAGCCGCGACTGATGACACCTAGATCACCGCCATCTTCGGCACTAGCCGTGTCATCGGAATAGCGCGCGGCCGTATCAGCAAAGCTTTCGCCTTCGTTGAGGGACGCAAGCGCTTCGCTAGCCCGCGCCTGAGCTTCTTCACGGCTACGCTCGTCACCGAAAGTGATCATAATGTGCGATACGCGACGATCAGCGCTTTGGCTCTGCGCTCGCCACGCGTCGCGAAGCGCCTGTTCGTCGACATCGACGTCCTCCGCCATAGCTTGGCGATCGATCAACACATACTCTACGCGCACCTGCTCAGGACGCTCGAAACGCGACTGATTGGCATCGTAGTAAGCCTGCATCTGCTCGTCGGTAACGTTGACGTCGATATTGGCGTCTTCGGCGCTCAGCATGACGTAACGAAAATCTCGCTGCTGCCGCTGTAAGTCAGCCAAACGCTCTTCTTCACTAGCCAGGGTGAAATCGCTAAAGGCAAGCCCTTGCTGTAAATGCTGTCGCTTGATGTCTACTCGTAGCTCTTCACGAAACGAGAGAGGCGTGTAACCTGCACCGGCGAGACGGTTACGGAAAATGTCTGCTGAGAATCGTCCATCTTGATCATGGAACTCGGGCAAGCTAACGATCATTTGATCCAATTGAGCATCGGAGACGTAAAAACCGCCCTCTTCCGCGTACTGGGTCAGTAAGGATTGGGTAATCAGCTGATCGAGCATATCGTTGCGCAAGGCGCGCTCTTGCTCTGGCGGCACCTGTCCAGAGCGCAACGCACGTTGAACGTTCAGCTCGACTTCTTGACGCATAATGGGCTCACCATTGACGCTGGCGACCTCGTTGGGATCGCTGCCGAACACGCTAAACAGCGACTCCACGCCAAACAGTGCCATGGCTGCCACCATGAGACCGATAATTAACTTGGCACCCCAGCTTCTGGAGCCATCTCGTATACTTTGCAGCATGCTAGCCTCAGATCATCAAAGCCATCTATTGCCCGAAATAGCGGGCCAGAAAATAACATGGGCGCATCGCGGATGCGATGCGCCCATTAATTTACAGCCAACGCGACCCAATTAGTTGACGGCGTCTTTCAGCGCTTTACCGGCTTTAAAGCTAGGTACTTTGGCGGCGCTGATTTCGATGGGCTGACCCGTCTGCGGGTTACGGCCAGTACGCGCAGCACGCTCTTTGATCGCAAATGTACCAAAACCGACCAGAGAAACACTCTCGCCTTTTTTGAGGCTATCGGTGACAGACTCCACCATGGCATCCAATGCGCGGGTTGCCGCTGCTTTCGGAATATCTGCAGACGCGGCAATAGCTTCAATCAGCTCGGACTTATTCACACTTCACCCCTTAACTGTTTCAAAAAATGGCTCTGAACGGTACGGTCACCGAGTGCATCAACCTCAAAGCATAGCTGCGTTTTATAGCAATGCCTTGAAACACCTGTCAAGCGACCTGGCCGTGAAATGCCCGCCGCTCAAGGCATTGGGCAAATTTATTAAGTAAAATTAAAGCAGACGTTGCTTTAACGCTTAATGGGTACTTGCAATAGCATTCGTACTGAACGACGTGTCTGCGCCTTTCAACGTGGCACCTTCGGCAACGTTACCCGTCAACGCGACCGCCAGCACGTCATCTATCCACCGTACGGGACGAATATCAAGTGCATCTTTGATATTTTCCGGTACTTCCTTGAGATCTCGACGATTTTCCTCAGGAATTAGGACGGTCTTTATACCACCCCGCCGAGCCGCCAGCAATTTCTCCTTTAGCCCCCCAATCGGCAGTACTTCGCCGCGCAGATTGACCTCACCCGTCATAGCGACCTCACAACGCACCGGGCGCTGCGTATACGCGGAGACAATGGCTGTCACCATGGCAATACCCGCGCTAGGGCCGTCTTTAGGCGTGGCACCCTCGGGCACGTGGATATGCAGGTCTTCGTTCTCGAAACGCTGAGGATCGATCCCGTAACGCTCGGCTCGCGCCTTGACCACCGTCTGGGCAGCGCTCACCGACTCTTTCATGACATCCCCTAAAGAGCCGGTTTTATGGATGCGCCCTTTACCTGGCGTAACCACCGATTCGATATTGAGCAGCTCGCCACCCACCGAGGTCCAGGCCAAGCCCGTGACACGACCGACCTGATCCTCCTGTTCCGCCAATCCATAGCTGTAGCGTCGCACACCGGCATAGGTTTCGATCTGCTCGGCCGTCAGTATTTGCTGCGCCTGCAGCTTGCTGCCCGCTTTATCTGTTGATTTACGCTCTGCTTCTAGACGCTCACGCAGTACCTTACGACACACTTTCGCGATCTGACGCTCGAGTTCACGCACCCCGGCTTCGCGTGTGTAGTAGCGCACGAGCTCCAGCAGAGCATCATCACCCAGTGCCAGCTCATGGGTTTCCAGACCGTTCGCTTCAAGCTGCTTAGGCAACAAATAGCGCTTGGCGATAGCAAGTTTTTCATCTTCGGTGTAGCCCGGAAGACGAATGATCTCCATACGATCCAACAGCGGTCCGGGAATGTTCATCGAGTTCGCCGTACAAATGAACAGCGTCTCGGAAAGGTCATAATCCAGCTCGAGGTAATGGTCGCTAAAGCTACCGTTCTGCTCTGGGTCCAGCACTTCTAGCAGTGCCGATGCAGGATCGCCCCGATGATCCATGCCCAGCTTGTCCACCTCATCCAGGAGGAAAAGCGGGTTTTTAACACCGGCTCGACTCATACGTTGCATCAGCTTACCTGGCAGCGATCCAATGTAGGTGCGACGATGGCCGCGAATCTCCGACTCATCACGGACGCCACCCAAGGCAAGACGTACATACTTACGGTTAGTCGCGCGAGCAATGGATTGACCAAGCGACGTTTTACCCACCCCGGGCGGACCAACCAAACAAAGCACTGGGCCTTTCAACTTGCGCACGCGTTTTTGTACGGCAAGATATTCAAGAATGCGTGCCTTGACCTCTTCCAACCCGTAGTGATCCGCATCCAGCACTTCTTGCGCTTTGACCAGATCGTGTTTTACCCGGGTGCGCTTTTTCCAAGGCACTGCAATAAGCCAGTCCAGATACGATCGCACCACGGTTGCTTCGGCAGAGTTGGAAGCCATCATTTTGAGCTTGTTGAGCTCTTGCGTTGCCTTTTCTGATGCCTCTTTGGGCATACCGGACGCTTTGATCGCTTGCTCGTACTTCTCTGCCTCATTGGGCACGTTATCCAGCTCACCCATCTCTTTTTGGATGGCTTTCATCTGCTCGTTGAGATAGTACTCTCGCTGAGTCTTCTCCATCTGCTCTTTGACACGCGAGCGAATGCGCTTCTCGACCTGAAGCAGATCGATTTCTGACTCGATCAACGCCATCAAGTGCTCGATACGATCCCGGACGCGATCCATTTCGAGCAACTCTTGCTTGTCGCCAATTTTTAGTGACAAATGCGCACAAATGGTGTCGACCAGCCGACTCGGGTCTTCGATGCCGGACAGCGAATTCAGCACCTCGTTAGGCACTTTCTTGGAAAGCTTCACGTACTGTTCGAACTGATTGAGCAGTACCCGTACGAGCGCCTCTTGCTCACGGTTAGTGAGTGGTTCGCTTTCCCGTGGCGTCAAATACGCCTGAGTGTAGCCCGCTTCGCTTTCCTCGATATCGATGACATCCGCCCGGAAACTGCCTTCGATCAATACCTTGACGGTACCATCGGGCAGCTTGAGCAGTTGCATGATGTCAGCAACGGTCCCCATCGCATAGAGGTCCGCGTTATCAGGGTCGTCTTGCGAGGCCTCGCGTTGAGCCACCAGCAGTACACGCTTGTCGGCTTCCATCGCGGCTTCCAGCGCCTGTATGGATTTCTCACGACCAACAAAAAGCGGAATAACCATTTGCGGGTAGACGACGACATCCCGCAACGGCAACAGGGGTAGACATTGTGTCTGTTCGGCGTTCTGCTGCATCGCAGACGTTCCTCAAATTCGGATGAGTACTTGATGGGTACTTAGTCAAGTACCACACAGTGGAAAGGGCATGGCAGGACACGCTCACTGCGTGCTGGTCAGCCATTTCAAGTCGCGTATTAACAGCAAGGGGCCGCCTAGGCGACCCCTTGGTTTGGCACAAGCGGTGGAGAGCTAGGCCGTGGCGGGCACCTTATGATTAACCGTCGGTACCATCGACACGAGTCTCTTGCTGCTGCGAGTAGATCAACAGCGGTTCACTTTCGCCAGCGATGACGGAACCATCGATGACGACTTTGCTCACCCCTTCCAAGGATGGAATTTCATACATCGTATCGAGCAGAACCGACTCTAAAATGGAGCGAAGTCCACGTGCGCCGGTTTTTCTCTCCATGGCTTTTGCCGCCACGGCTCTCAGGGCATCGTCTCTGAACTCCAGAGTGACGTCTTCCATTTCGAAGAGTTTGCCATACTGTTTGATCAACGAATTCTTTGGCTCGGTCAAGATTTGCACCAAGGCCTCTTCGGTGAGTTCTGTCAATGTGGCGATCACTGGTAAACGGCCGACGAACTCGGGTATCAAACCGAACTTGACGAGATCTTCAGGCTCGACATCTGCAAGAAGCTCCCCTACACCACGAGAAGTCTCTTTGCTTTTCACGCTGGCATTGAAGCCAATGCCACCTTTTTCAGCGCGATCACGAATCACCTTGTCCAGTCCGGCAAACGCACCGCCCACGATAAACAGGATATTGGCCGTGTTTACCTGCACGAACTCCTGCTGGGGATGCTTGCGACCGCCTTGAGGAGGTACGGACGCCGTAGTGCCCTCGATCAGTTTCAACAGCGCCTGCTGCACCCCTTCGCCCGAGACATCACGGGTAATCGAAGGGTTGTCCGATTTACGCGAAATCTTATCGATTTCATCGATATAAACAATACCGCGCTCGGCCTTCTCGACATCGTAGTCGCACTTTTGCAGCAGTTTCTGGATGATGTTTTCGACATCTTCACCCACATACCCTGCTTCGGTCAGCGTCGTTGCATCAGCAATGGTAAAAGGTACATTCAGTAGCCGCGCCATGGTCTCGGCCAGCAGCGTCTTACCGCTTCCCGTCGGACCAATCAGGAGGATGTTGGATTTACCTAGCTCCACATCGCCTTCACGCACTTCTGACTTCAGACGCTTGTAGTGGTTATACACCGCTACGGACAGCACCATTTTGGCGCGGTCTTGTCCGATGACGTAGTCGTCCAGCGTATGACGTATTTCGCGGGGCGTAGGTAGACGCTCCTCATCGCTCTCGGCATCGGCTTCGAGAACTTCTTCGCGAATGATGTCATTACACAAGTCGACACACTCATCGCAGATATACACGGACGGGCCAGCAATCAGCTTACGTACTTCGTTTTGATTTTTGCCACAAAACGAGCAGTAGAGCAGTTTGCCACCTTCGTCCTTGCCTTTGCCGTCGGCCATTCGCGTACCTCTGTCACTGCGGCGGCTGACGCCGCCTTAAAAGCTCGTTAGAAAAGCAGAATCCTATCACGCTATCAGGATGTAGGCCGCTTATCCAGCACTGCGTCAATCAAGCCATACTCTTTGGCTTTATTGGCGCTCATGAAATTGTCACGGTCGGTATCTTGGGCCACTTTATCAATGTCTTGGCCAGTATGGTGGGCCAAGATTTGATTCAACTTCTCCCGGATACCAAGAATTTCACGGGTGTGAATCTCGATATCCGATGCTTGCCCCTGGTAACCGCCCAGCGGCTGATGAATCATCACACGTGAGTTCGGCAAGCAGTAACGCTTGCCTGCAGCACCTGCGGTAAGCAGTAGCGCGCCCATGCTGGCGGCTTGACCGATACACACGGTGGAAACGTCCGGCTTGATGAACTGCATGGTGTCATAGATGGACATCCCTGCCGTCACAGAGCCGCCGGGCGAGTTGATATATAAGTGAATGTCTTTGTCGGGATTTTCAGACTCAAGAAACAGCAGTTGCGCCACGACAAGGTTGGCCATGTAGTCTTCTACAGGGCCCACCAGGAAAATCACGCGCTCTTTCAGCAGACGCGAATAGATATCGTAGGCTCTTTCCCCTTTGGCGCTCTGCTCAACCACCATGGGCACTAGACCGCCGGCGTTTTGAATATCAAACTCACTCATTCGGGTGATTCCTTGCGTCCGGTAAGGGAAAAGCGCACCCAAGCAGGGTGCGCCACGCGATGAGATCAGGCGCTTGCCTGTTCGCCCTCTTCATTCTCATCTTGCTCAGCCTGTTGCTGAGCAGCAGCCAGCGCTTGCTGGTAAGACATTTCCACATCTTTGACGTTCGTTTGCTCAAGCAGTTTATCGACCGCCTTCTCTTCAAGAATGGCAGATTTCACTTGGGTTTTCAGCTGCTCGTTACCCATGTAGTACTCCACCACTTCGGCGGGATCTTGGTACTGCTCTGCCAGCTCTTCGACTTTGGCTTTGATTTCAGCGTCGTCAGCATCCAACTCGTGAGCTTTGATCACTTCGGCCAACAGCAGACCGACTTGAACACGTCCTTTAGCTTGCTCCTCGAACAACTCGTTCGGCAGTTGGGTAACATCAAAATCCTCACCCAAACCGAACTGCTGAGCGGCCTGACGCTTCATACCGTCAGTTTCTTGCTGAACTAGCGCGCTGGGAACGGGAATGTCGTTTGCCTTCTTGAGGGCATCCAGCACCTGTTGCTTGACACGGTTATCGACCGCCTGAGAAGCCTCACGCGTCATGTTTTTCTTGATTTCAGCCCGAAATTTGGCTTCATCACCACCTTCGACACCAAAACGCTCAATGAACGCCGTATCCACTTCCGGCAGCTTTTGAGTACTCACTTTGTGAACGGTGACTTTGAAAGTCGCGTCTTGACCAGCAAGGTGCTCGGCTTGGTAATCTGCCGGGAACGTAACAGAAATAGTTTTCTCTTCGCCCGCTTTCGCACCAATCAGTTGCTCTTCGAAGCCCGGAATAAAGCTGTTGGAACCGATGACCAAGGCATGACCTTCAGCGCTGCCACCCTCGAACGGCTCGTCACCCAAGAAGCCTTGAAAGTCGATGGTAACCTGGTCGCCATCCGCTGCGGCCGTATCGACCTCTTCCCACTCAGCATTTTGCTTGCGAAGCGTATCGATCATTTCATCGACATCGGCCTCGCTGACAGAAACCACCGGACGCTCTACGTCCGTGCCTTCGATAGACGCCAGCTCGACCTGCGGGTAGACCTCCATGGTGGCAACGAACTCAAGATCTTTACCCGCTTGGTTTACCTTCGGTTCAATCTGCGGAAAACCAGCGGGATTGAGACCTTCTTCAGTGATGGCGCGTACGTAGCGCTCACGCATCACTTCGCCCACCACTTCATTGCGCACGCTGTCGCCATAGCGCTGACGCACGACGGCCATGGGCACTCGGCCTTGGCGGAAACCGTTCAAGCGAACGTTTTTCGCGGTGTCTTTCAAGCGAGCGCTGACGGCCTCGTCGATGTCTGCTGCCGGCACTTGAATAGTGATACGGCGTTCGATCTGGGAGGTCGTCTCGACGGAAACTTGCATGAATTGTCCTCTAGCGGATAGGCGTTGTGTTGATTGCGTAAAATGTATTCAAGGGGATCAATTTTAAGAACCCTGACGCATGGTGGCAAGCGCCATGCTCGCAAGATGGGGGCGTGACCATCGATTACAAGGGGTTAGCAGAACAAAAACTCACATTTCCCGTGCTGTCCACCATAACGATACGGCGTGCAGTAAAAGTCCGCACGTTGCCGCATGCGAGATAAATACCTGCCAACTGATCCAGTCGGTAAATATGGCGTGCCAAGCGCCCATCACTATAGCGCCTGCCACCAACATCACGATCAAGCGCTTGATGAGCCCCGGAAGCGTTTGCCTTGCGCTTTGAGACAGCATCTTCCACTGAAAAATAGCTGCTCCAGCCACTAGAACCAGAGCCATCACCAGCAGCGTTTGGCGCGTCTCGTGGCCACCCGCCATATAACGCGGTAGCGCTGCCAGCATCACCACACATAGGCCAATCGCCACACTGACACGCTCAGAGGAATAGGCTGATCGCTGCATGTTCAGGCGACCTTCAGCTGTTGATCGTCGATCCATTCTTCTACCCAAGGCAGCGCCGCATCATCTGCCATAAAGGTTTCCATGGCATCAATTTCAAGGCGCTCTCCTAGGCGGCGAGCGCCGAGATCCTGTAGCAGCTCATCCAGCGCTCTTCCCGCGCCACAAAACGTATCACCGTAAGAGCTATCGCCTAATGCGATGAGACCGTAACGTAACTTTGTTAGCGAGGGGCTTTGATCTTTCAAGCTGCGTACAAAGGGTACGAAATTACCGGGAAAATCACCGCTACCTGTGGTCGAAACGCAAAACAAGCTCAAGTCACTACCCTGGGTTACATCTTCCACCGTTGGCTGCTCTGAAATTTCGACCGTATAACCTGCCTGTTCGAATAGCGGCTTCACCTGTTCAGCCACATCCAATGCACCACCATACATGGTGCCCACTACAATGGTTAACGTCGGCATTGCTCTACTCCTCGACGAAGATGTCGTACTGAGTGCCCTTGCGCATTAAACGTTCGCTCATCAGCGCTTGGCTCGTAAAGTCAGTCGACAAATACCTGATGAATTTGCTCAAATATTACCACGATCAGCAAAAACGACGCACGCCCACGATGGGCTCAATCAATCGTCCAATAGGAGCGCTTATGCAGCAGGCCTTCGAGACATGGATCACGCCCATAATGATTGGCGGCCTGATCATTTTCATGTGCTTTATCATTTGGGACCTGGCCAAAAAGTCGAACGCAGGCAAATTTGGCACGATCATGCTGTTTATCGTACTGGGCGCGGGGATGCTCGGTTACGTCATTAAAGTCGTCATCACTTGGCTCATCGAAGGACGAGGCATTTAGCCACTTACCAAGCTAGTCGCCCGTAGAGCTCGCATCAAAGGGCGAGCTCCAAACACTAAAAGGAGTGCCTAGGCACTCCTTTTGAGTAAGCGAACAGCAAAAAAGAAACTATTGGCTGCTCGAATAGCGCTCCACTTGCTGCTTGAGCTTCTGGCCTGGGCGAAACGTCACCACGCGCCGAGCGGAAATGGGAATTTCCTCACCGGTTTTCGGGTTACGCCCAGGCCGCTCACGCTTATCACGTAGGTCAAAGTTGCCAAAGCCCGACAGTTTTACCTGTTCGTTTTCGCGCAAACAGGCGCGGATTTCTTCAAAGAACGCCTCTACCATCGCTTTTGCTTCTCGCTTTGACAGCGCAAGCTCTGTATGTAAATGCTCAGCCAGCTCTGCTTTGGTCAACGCACCCATAGGGCTCCTCCATGTAGCATACGCATTGCCAAGAACGTGATAAGCGTCGTGTCATGGCATAGCTTAGTTAGCCGCGAAGTTCGGCATCTAATTCGGCTCGCACGTTTGTAATGATCGAGTCGACCAACTGATTGATTTCCTCATCATTTAGCGTGCGTGAAGCGTGCTGCCAGGTCAAGCCCAATGCAATGCTCTTATATCCCTCGGCCACGCCTTTACCAGCATAGACATCAAATAGCTTTATGTCTTTGAGGTAATCACCAGCCTTGGCCTTTGCACAATCCAGCAACGCTTGTACCGGTGTCTCTGCCTTGATCAAGAAGGCCAAATCGCGACGAACTTCCGGATAACGCGAAAGCGGTTCGAAGGCGGGAATCGAACCTTGGCTCAACGCATCCAATCGGACCTCGAACAGCACGGCATCCACTTTGAGCCCTAACGTTGCACGGACCTGGGGATGAAGCGTACCAATCCAGCCAGCAGGTTTCCCTTCATGGAAGAGCTGCGCCGTTTGACCGGGATGCAGCGAAGGATGCACTCCAGGCTCGAAGCGCCAGGCTGCTAGGCCACCCCCCATGGCTAAAAGACTCTCCAGATCCCCCTTCAAATCGTAGAAGTCTACCTGCGCTTTAGCACCATCCCAGCCTTCAGCTTCTCGCCCACCACATACCAGCGCCCCCATCATCGGGACTTGGGTTAGGTGGTCCAGAGAGCCATTGAACACCAACCCCGTCTCAAAAATGCGCACTCGCGTCTGCTGGCGATTCAGGTTGTGCTCCAGTGCTCTAACTAGCCCAGGAAATAGGCTGGCGCGCATCACAGAGAGGTCTGACGAGATCGGATTGGCCAATACCGGCGACACTGCGTCCGGTAACAGCGCTGCCTGTAGATCAGGAGCAACGAAACTGTAAGTGACAGCTTCTTGAAAACCACGCGCAACCATTTGGTGACGCAGTTGCGATGGTGTCAATGTCGATTCATTCGCAGAACGCAGTGCCAATCGAGCAGCTGGACGTCGCACCGGTAGATTGTTGTAGCCATGAATACGCGCCACTTCCTCGATGAGGTCTTCCTCGATGGCAACGTCAAACCGCCAGCTAGGCGCGACCACCGACCAACCCTCCGCATGCTTATCGACATCAAGACCAAGACGCTGGAGTATATCGGTAACATCGTCCGCCGATAGCCGCTTGGAAAGCGCGCTTTCTAGACGGGCTTCACGCAGCGTAATGGCGCGCGGCGCGGGCAAGTGCTCTTCGCTAACGGTTTCCACCACCGGGCCTGCCTGACCGCCACAAATCTCCAACAGAAGCTGTGAAGCACGCTCGACCGCTACGAGAGGAAGCTCAGGGTCGACGCCACGCTCAAAACGGTGCGATGCATCGGTATGCAGGCCGTAAGAGCGCGCCTGTCCGGCAATCGCAAGTGGCGCGAAGAACGCCGACTCTAGAAAAATGGCCTGGGTATTTTCGCTGACCCCAGAGTTTTCGCCCCCCATGATGCCAGCCATGGCCAGAGGGCCGCGCTCATCGGCAATGACGAGCGTTTCTGGGCGTAGGGTGACTTCTTGGCCATCCAACAGCGTCAAGCGCTCTGCGTCTTTGGCCAAACGCACGGTAATACTGCCCTGCAAATGATCGCGATCGAATGCGTGCAACGGCTGGCCAAGCTCCAGCATGACGTAGTTGGTGATATCCACCACAGGGTCGATGGAGCGTACACCGCTGCGACGCAGTCGCTCTACCATCCATAGCGGCGTTTCTGCATTCGTAGCCACGCCTTCGATCACACGCCCTACATAGCGCGGACACTGTTCAGGAGCCTCGACCTTCACAGGAAACGTTGTATCGATCGTTGGCGCCACAGCCGCAATGCTTGGGCCGCTCACCGGCAAGCGGTTGAGCACTCCCACTTCCCTGGCTAGCCCTTTGATACTCAGGCAGTCGCCCCGATTTGGCGTCAAATCCACCTCGATCGTCATATCATCGAGCTGCATGTAGTCACGAAAGCTTGTGCCTACCGGCGCCGACGCTGGCAATACCAGGATACCCGGAGAAGTCTCCTCCTCAAGCCCCAGCTCGGACGCCGAACAGATCATGCCACGAGACTCAACGCCTCGCAGTTTGGCTTTTTTGATCTTGAAGTCTCCCGGCAGCACGCCTCCTACCTGAGCGAAGGGAATTTTCTGACCTACATCGACATTCGGCGCTCCACAAACGACCTGCACCGGTGCTGCCGACCCATCATTCACCGTACAAACATTGAGCTTATCGGCGTCGGGGTGCTTCTCTTTGGTGAGTACTTCCGCCACAACAACGCCGCTAAATGAAGCGGCCACTGGCTCAACGGCATCCACTTCAAGGCCCGCCATGGTGATCTGGTCGGCGATGGCCTGTGTATCCAGCTGCGGAGTTACCCAATCACGCAACCACTGTTCTGAAAATTTCATGTTGATTCCCGTCGCTGGCAGCAGTCTTTAGGTGAATTGACGAAGGAAGCGCAGATCGTTTTCGAAAAACAAGCGCAAATCATTGACGCCATAGCGCAGCATGGCCAAACGCTCGGCACCCATCCCAAAGGCAAAGCCCGTATAGCGCTCGGCGTCGATACCAGAGTGTCTGAACACCTCCGGATGCACCATGCCGCACCCCATCACCTCTAACCAGCCACTATGGGAGCAAACGCGACAACCGTTACCACTACACATCACGCACTGAATATCCACCTCGGCAGAGGGCTCAGTGAATGGAAAGTATGAGGGCCGGAAACGAACCGAAAGGTCGTCGCGCTCGAAGAATGCTTGCAAGAAGTCTTCGATCGTTCCTTTCAAGTCAGCGAAACTGATGCCCTCATCTACCAACAGCCCTTCGACTTGGTGAAACATGGGCGTATGCGTCAAATCCGAATCGCTACGATACACGCGACCTGGACACACGATGCGAATAGGCGGCTCACTGCTCTTCATCGTACGAACCTGTACGGGAGACGTGTGGGTGCGTAGCAAACGCGTCGCGTCGAAATAGAAGGTATCCGCCATCCCCCTAGCCGGGTGGTGAGCCGGAATATTGAGCGCTTCGAAATTGTGGTAGTCGTCTTCGATCTCTGGCCCCACGGCCACATCAAAACCAATGCGAGTGAATAACCCCTCGATACGCTCCAACGTACGCGTTACTGGGTGCAGTCCACCGCTCTCCTGCCCTCTCCCAGGCAACGTGACGTCGATGCGCTCAGCCGCTAGGCGAGCATTGAGTGCCTCGCTCTCCAGCTGCTCACGCTTAGCGTCAATGTCACTCGACAACGCTTGCTTGGCTTGGTTGATTTGCTCGCCAGCCGCAGGGCGCTCTTCTGGTGACAGCTTGCCCAAGCCTTTTAGTAAGGCGGTGACTTCGCCTTTTTTACCTAAGTAACGTACGCGCAACTCATCTAGCGCTGAGACGCTCTGCGCAGCTTGAATAGCATCGCGGGCCTCTGACACCAGAGTAGGAAGGTGATCCATCCAATTTACTCCGAATTAAGCGGTCCCATCCCCGAGGATGGCTGGCATGTTGAAGGTGACAAAAAACAGGGGAAGAGCGGCTGCTCTTCCCCTGCATGGGTCACACTGAAATGACCTTGGGCATTTCACACGGGCATTAAACCAGTGCAAATAGCCTTATTGGGCAGCCTTGGCTTTTTCCACGATAGCAGCAAAAGCTGCTTTTTCGTGTACTGCCAGGTCGGCCAATACTTTACGGTCGATTTCAATACCGGCTTTCTTCAGACCGCCAACAAAGCGGCTGTAAGACATGCCGTTGATGCGCGCACCAGCGTTGATACGCTGAATCCACAGCGCGCGGAATTGGCGCTTGCGGTTGCGGCGGTCACGGTACGCATACTGGCCAGCTTTGATAACAGCCTGTTTGGCTACACGGAAAACACGCGAACGTGCACCATAGTAACCTTTGGCCTGCTTCAGAACTTTTTTATGGCGACGACGGGCAACTACGCCACGCTTAACACGGGTCATAACACACTCCTGACTTTATGACTGAGGCTAGAGGCACTCAGATAAGAAAACTCGACCTTACAGGTTCGGCAGCATGCGCTGAATCAACGCTTTGTCGGAAGCATGAATCTGCTTCATGCCACGCAGCTGACGCTTACGCTTGGTCGACTTCTTGGTCAAGATGTGGCTACGGAAAGACTGTTTGTGTTTGAAGCCATTCGCAGTCTTTTTGAAGCGCTTGGCAGCGCCGCTGTTGCTTTTGATTTTCGGCATGAGAAAACTCCGCTCGATATTTTTTAGAAAACCCAGGGCCGACTAGCGCCTAAGCGCTAGCCCGTTGACTTCGCCGTTGGATCACTTCTTTTTCGGGGCAAGGATCATGATCATTTGGCGGCCTTCCATTTTCGGGAAAGACTCCACCGCTCCGATCTCTTCCAGGTCTGACGCAATCCGTTCCATCAGCTTACGACCGATGTCTTGGTGCGCCATTTCACGACCGCGGAAGCGCAATGTGACCTTACCCTTGTCACCACCTTCCAAGAAACGGGTCAGGTTTTTGAGCTTCACCTGATAATCGCCTTCGTCGGTGCCAGGACGGAATTTGACTTCCTTGACCTGGATTTGCTTTTGCTTCTTCTTTTGAGCCGCTTTTTGCTTTTTGGTCTCAAAAACGAATTTGCCATAATCCATGATCTTGCAAACGATCGGATCGGCATTCGAAATTTGCACGAGATCTAAACCGGCAGCTTCCGCACGTTCAAGAGCCTCAGTGGTGGGCACAACGCCCAACTGCTCGCCTTCGGCATCGATTAAACGTACTTCTTCTTCGGTAATTCGCTCGTTCATTGGTGGGCGTTTATCTTGTGGACGCCCGCGCTGGTTGCTTCGCTTGATTGCTCTGTCTCCTTAGGCAATTGACGATGTCGCCAGGGCTGCTCGCTCGGCATTGATACGTTCGATGAAGTCATCGACGGTCAAAGTTCCGAGGTTTTCGCCGCTGCGAGTTCGCACGGCCACTGAGTCAGCTTCGACTTCCTTATCTCCGACCACAAGGAGATAGGGAATTTTCTGTAACGTATGCTCACGGATTTTAAAGCCGATCTTCTCGTTCCTCAAGTCTGCTTTGACTCGAAGACCGCTTTTTTGCAAGCGTTTCTCCAATTTCAGCGCATATTCGCGCTGTGAATCGGTAATATTCATGATGACCACTTGCTCTGGTGCCAACCATAATGGCATAGCACCTGCATAATGTTCAATCAGGATGCCGATGAAGCGCTCCATGGAGCCGACGATCGCCCGGTGAAGCATGACCGGCGCCTTGCGCTCGCCCTCTTCGGTTACATATTGTGCGCCAAGGCGCTCGGGCATCATAAAGTCCACCTGCATGGTGCCGACCTGCCATTCGCGACCCAAGCAATCCTTCATGTGATACTCGATCTTCGGGCCATAGAACGCGCCTTCGCCGGGAAGTTCCTGCCAATCAACGCCGCAGGCTTTTAGCGCACCGCGAAGGGCGTCTTCAGCGCGATCCCACACTTCGTCACTACCAATACGCTTTTCCGGACGCAGCGCGATTTTGATTGCGATATCTTCAAAACCGAAGTCTTGATACACCTTTAGTGCTTGGCGATGAAAGCTCGTTACTTCCGGCTCGACCTGCTCTTCGGTACAGAAGACATGGCCGTCGTCTTGAGTAAAAGCACGTACGCGCATGATCCCGTGCAAGGCGCCTGAAGGCTCGTTACGATGGCAGCCACCAAACTCACCAAAGCGAACTGGTAGCTCACGGTAGCTACGCAGTCCTGAGTTGAATACCTGCACGTGCCCCGGGCAGTTCATCGGCTTGAGCGCGTATTCGCGCTTTTCCGACTCGGTAAAGAACATCCCATCGGCATAGTTGTCCCAGTGGCCTGACTTTTTCCACAGCGACACATCCATCACTTGCGGACAGCGAATCTCTTGATAGCCACCCTCTTTGTAAACGCCGCGCATGTACTGCTCGACCTGCTGCCAAAGCGCCCAGCCCTTGGGATGCCAGAACACCATCCCAGGCGCCTCTTCCTGCATGTGGAAAAGATCGAGCCGCCGCGCCAGCTTGCGGTGATCGCGTTTTTCGGCCTCTTCCAGGCGTTTAAGGTACGCCTTTAACTGTTTTTTATCCCCCCACGCAGTCCCATAGATACGCGTCAGCATGGGGTTGGAGGAGTCACCGCGCCAGTACGCACCGGCCAACTTGGTTAATTTGAAGGCCTTCAAATGACGCGTGTTGGGCACGTGCGGTCCACGACACATGTCCGTGTACTCTTCATGATGGTACAGCCGAATCGCCGCGCCTTCAGGGATGTCGCGAATGATCTCCTGCTTGTAAGTCTCATTACGTTTTTCGAACGTAGTCATCGCTTGATCGCGATCGACGTACTCACGAATAACGTCATATTCATGGTCGATCAGCGCCTGCATCCGCTTCTCGATAGCGTCCATATCATCAGGCGTTATCGATTTACCAAAATCGACGTCGTAGTAAAAGCCATCATCAATGACCGGACCAATGGCCATTTTGGCATCGGGATAAAGCTGCTTAACCGCGTGCCCAATCAAGTGAGCACAGGAGTGGCGGATAATCTCTAGACCTTCTTCATCCCGGGCAGTAATGATAGAAACATCGGCATCCTGCTCGATGATATCGGCAGCATCTACCAGCACACCATCTATTTTGCCCGCCACACAGGCCTTGGCCAAACCAGGGCCAATGGACTCTGCCAGTTGCATGATAGAGAGGGGCGCTTCGAACGTTCTTTGGCTGCCGTCAGGCAGTGTCACTATGGGCATTCAGGTATTCCTTGAGCGCAGTGGTGATCCATACCAGGGATCACATTTCGCTATCAATGGGTTAGGGTCTTCATGGGGCTTTTAGGGCCGCCAAGCCTATCAGACTTTGTGACGCCGTAAAATAAAACGGGAGGCATACGCCTCCCGTTCTGTGTCAAAGGGTGTCATCGACGCTCAGGTCGAGGCAGCCTTTTCACGATACTGTCGTGTGGATTAGTTCCACTCGTCCAGTTCTACACGGCGGTTCTGGAAACGACCCTCTTCGGTATCGTTGGTTGCCACGGGACGCTCTTCACCGTAGCCTACAGCACGCATACGGTTAGCTTCCACGCCGCGCTGGTTCAGATAGGTTGCAACGGACTCAGCACGACGCTGAGACAGGTCCTTGTTGTACTGGTCAGAACCACGAGAGTCGGTGTGGCCTTCGATGCTCACACGAACGTCTGGGTTGTTGACCAGACGCTCAGCTACGCCGTTCAGGACGTTCTGTGCATTTGCAGTCAACTGAGCGGAATCAAACTCAAAGTTAACTTCGCGAAGTACCACGCTATCCGGGCAACCCAGCGCGTTGACTTCTACACCCGCCGGAGTATCCGGGCACTGGTCGCGATAGTCCGGAACGCCGTCGTTATCAGAATCCAGCGGGCAGCCGTTGGCATTGACTGCTACACCAGCCGGGGTGCCCGGGCACTGGTCGCGGTAATCAGGCACGCCGTCACCGTCGGAATCCAGCGGGCAGCCTTCGGCATCAACGGCAACACCCGCAGGCACTTCGCCGTAGCTCGGGCACTGAGGTGCTACCGGCTCAGGTGTACGATCTGCACACAGCAGACCACCGATAGCTGCACCTGCCGCTGCACCGGTTGCGGCACCCGCATCTTCATCTGAGCTGCTGCTGGTGGCATAGCCAATGCTACCGCCGATGATGCTGCCCGCCAAACCACAAACCGCGGGGTGCTGGTACCAGCTTTGGCCGCTGTTGGCGCCTGCTTGGCCAGAAGACTGAGAGGCTGAGCTAGCGCAACCTGACAGGCCGACGACTAAAGCAGAACCGATTAGCAAGCCAGTCGTTGATTTTTTCATGCAAGACTCCTTCTTGATCCAATGCTGACATGGTCTAGAGACCAAATCTATCCAATGCTTCTTATGGCGAGAGCATCCATTTTTCGCTGTTCTGATCCAGGACGGGGTTCCCTGCCCGTGAAACTGAACGTGGTGCCTATCATTAACGTTTCAGCGTTAGAAGGCAACAATGCCGAGATATCAACTTCTTGCCAATACCGACCTTACCAGCATAGCAAAGCTCACATCGATGGCATTAAAAATTTTTAATGAAGAGCGGAAGGGCCTTTAGCGCGCCATTTAATTACCTCTGCGGCGGCTGCGAGCACCGCAGGGCGCATCTCATCTTCCACAGCTAGCCTTTCCTTGTCCTCTTGCATTCTTTCCCGTGGGGTCAACTGTTTGCGCGCAGAGTGCGTCTTGAGATGACGCGTACGGTTATAAACCTCGGCGAACGCCTGAAACTCAGGTCGTTCAGAAAGACTTGGATCGACGATTTCAAGCAGCACTTTACAGCGCCAGGAACCCTCGGTGATGTCGACTTGCTCTTGGACGAGAGCGCTCACCACGTAGTCCAGATTTTCTAGGCTGTTTTGCTGAGCACGCCGCTCTTCTTCCAGTCTAAACGCTTCACGGCGCTTCACTTCGCTTCGCAATTTATGGGCGTAGACGACCAACCCGGCGATGATTAGCACAGCGACAACGAACAGTAAAAGTGCAACCGTTGAACTCATAAAGCCCCTGAAACGTATAAAATAGCTTAACGAGAATTGTACACCCAATTAGCATCAGTAGACCAACCCAATTCGTCGTTTGCACGCCGTCGTAAGGGCAGTGTCGCGGTTAGCTAAAACGTGAATGCAGCTTGTCCGCCTGGGACAAAGAAGACGTCACCACTTGAACACCGGTACGATATCGCCAACACCACCAAGCCCACCCAAGGCTCAAGGCAAGTCCTACGGCGCCAGCGGTGTGTAGTAAGGCCAGCCATAAAGGCAGCCACAACAAGACATTCGCAATCCCCAGCCCTACCTGGAGGCCATAAGCGATGAGCACACCCACCAAGGCATTACTCACCGGCTGTAGGCCCCGATAACGCCACCAAAGCAGTAACAATAGCCCTCCTAATAAAAGAGCGCCCAATCGATGAACCATATGGATCGCCGTGCGCGCATCGGCATGGAGCTGCCCGTGCAAGTAACTAGGCCCCACCGTTTGCGTTAGATGAAACCCTTCACTGAGGTCCATGGCTGGCCACCACTGCGTGTTGCAGGTCGGAAACCCTTGGCAAGCAATACCCGCATAGTTACTAGTGACCCAGCCTCCCAGCGCCAGCTGAAGCACCAGCGCGGCTCCCGCTACGTACCAGAGAAGATTGCCAGCCCTGGCTGCACCACCTTTGTTGCGCCACGCCCTGCGCAACCGAAGATGCAGCCAGAAAAACAGCATCAAAACACTCAATCCTCCGAGCAAATGCAGCGTGACAACCTGTGGCCACAACTTAAGAGTAACGGTAAACGCACCAAACGCGCCCTGAACGAGAATAACGATCAGTAACGCCAAGCTAAGTCGCCATGGATATTCTGGACGTTTGCGCAGTGACCACCCCATTGCCACGATGGTGAGCACAATCAAGCCCAATAAACTGGCTACATAGCGGTGAGCCATCTCTACCCAGGCTTTGAAGGGCTCTAAAGGAGCATCAGGATGTCGAAGCGCCGCATGATCACTATCGGGAACAATGAGTTTGCCATAACAACCAGGCCAGTCAGGGCAGCCTAATCCTGCGTCGACCAAACGGGTCCACGCACCTACCAATATCACACAGGTAGTCAGTAACGTACCTACTAACGTCAACCTTACAAGCCAGTCAAGGCGCTGTGAGTAGCTATGCATCGAGCTTCCTTACGGCTAAAACTAGCCGAGCAAAGGCTATATTGGATTGACTTTAAACAGGTGACGTATGTCATCCAGTATGTCGGCCGTAGCCGTTTCGTCACTAAAAGAGAGCGCTGGCCTGCCCATCGGATCGAACAACCACACGCGGTTTTCACCCCCCCAAGAAGGAGAATGTTGCCATTTTGTCACCACCTCGCCTGGCAGTGCAGTGGCCTCCCCACCAATCCTCAACCGCTGCAGTCGCGGCGCCTCACGCCCTAAGGCACGGTGTAGGCGCCAAAGTGCGTCCTGCTTTTCTTCGCATTGGCTACTGCAGTCAAATACCAGGGTCCACCGTTCTGAAGAGGGGGCACTCACCGCCAGCGGCCACTGTCGCAATGGGGGAACATCTAGGATGACTTGCCCATGAGCCGTATGCGCCTGCGGAATACCGACTTGCCACGTTAACATCCCCCAGGCAGTGACGATCGGCGCAGCAAAGATCACGAACAAACATAGCAGCTTGATTCTGGGATAACGTACTGGACGGTGAGACTGCATATTAACGTCCTCTTTCATAATGCTCGCGACGATCAGCCGCTAGGCGATGTCCGCCAAACAGCATGATGACGAAAGCCGTCAATGCCAAGGCCCACCACTGAACAGCATAGCCAACATGACGGCTTGCTGGCATAACGCTTGCCTCCCACCATGGCGTTAACACACCGTCCCCTTGCTCTGCATGCAGCCAGCCATGATGGCTGAATTCGCCCAAAGCCCCTTCCCAAGGCGCGAGACTTAGCTGCTGAAGGCGTACGCCCTCCTGGTTAGCCCCATAAAGGGGGCCTTGTGCTTGCGCTTTCTGCCACTCGCCCGACACGTCGATGACGCCTTCGGGAGTCGACACATGAGGCGCGTCTCTACTAAACCCCGTCTCCAAAAAACCACGTTGAACCAACCACAGTTGACCATTCATGTCTCTCAGCGGCGTCAGCACCGCCACGCCTAAGCGTCCAGAGGCCATACGATTATCCAGATAGAGCGTGTGTTGCGGCAGATACCTGCCTCGAAGATATACTTGCGCCCCGTCTGATGGTGTATCGACGGGCTCGATCATTGACGGAGCCGCGGCCCTCCTGGCCAGTAAATCGCGCTTGTCATCGGCCCGCTCCCACTGCCATAGTCCCAACAAAATGCCAAGCGTCACCACGACAGACCAAAACAAATACCAGGCATAGAATCTCACTGGATAACGAGAGGGCTTGATCATGTGGTTAAAACTACTCATTGCCGTCGTGTTTATTGGAATCGTCGCCAGTCTTGCCGCAGGAGCAGGCTTTTTGCTACGAGACGACAGCACCTCAAGGCGTCTACTCATATCGTTAAAATGGCGTATCGCTCTCACCTGCCTACTCATCGTGCTGCTACTTATTGGCTTTTTGTCTGGCGAGCTTGGGTAACGCACTAAAACACATAGACAAAGATGAAGAGGCCAACCCACACCACATCGACGAAGTGCCAATACCAGCAGGATGCTTCGAAGCCAAAGTGGTGGTCATTAGCAAAATGCCCTTTGATGATCCTAATTAGCATGCTGGCCAAGATGAGCGTACCAATGATTACGTGAAGGCCATGAAACCCGGTCAAAATGAAGAAAGTAGCGCCAAAAATCCCCGCCTCCAGGGTAATCCCATAGTGATGGTAGGCCTCGTAATACTCGACCCCTTGAATGACGATGAAGCAGAGACCTAGCAATACTGTCCCTGCTAACCAATTACGACACGTTTGTCGCTCACCCAGCTTGAGCGCCTCATGCGCAACGGTCAGCGTGATACTGGACGTAACGAGTATCAGCGTATTGACTAGAGGAAGCTGCCAGGGACTAAGCACACTGGTAGGCCCTGACACGGAGGTATCAGGTGGGTTGAGAAGTGGCCATTGAGGTACGAAATCAGGCCAGAGCAAGGCCGAAACACCCTTGGCGCCTTCTCCCCCTAGCCAGGGCAACGTGAACGTTCTGATATAGAACAAAGCGCCAAAAAAGGCGGCGAAAAACATGACTTCTGAGAAGATGAACCAGCCCATGCCCCATCGAAATGACCGGTCCATTTGCGCATCGTAGAGACCGCCCATCGACTCATGGATCACATCCCGAAACCATAGCCCCATGACGCTGACGACCCCTACTAACCCAATGACAAGCAGAGGCGCTCCCGTGTCGTATACCAATTGGATGCCGATCCCTAACATCAAGGCACCCAGGGCCAATGAACCTAAAATGGGCCACCGACTGGTAGCAGGAACGTAGTAGCTGCCGCTGCTCATGTGTTATCCCCCGCCAAGTGATTGTTATAGGCCGTTTGCAGCGGCGTCCGCTGTACCGGATAAAGGGTGTATACCAACGTGATCGTATTGATCTCTTCGGGTAAGTCTTTCGCTAACTGAAATACCAGAGGAATCGTGAGTCGCTCCTCTCCCTGCAACTGCTGCTCTTGAAAACAGAAACAGCTGACCTTGCGTAAATGCGTCGTGGCACTGGAGGGAGACACACTAGGCACCGCCCGCCCCCAGCTTTCTATGGCACTGTTGTTGGTGAAAGTAAAATCTACCTCTGCCGTTTGCCCGGGATGAACGCGCATTTGCCGCGTTGCGACACTCATTTGCCAGGGTAAGCCTGCACTGCCGCGGGTAATGAATTGAACCGTGACGAAACGCGTCTGATCGACCTCCTCATGAACAATGGCCTGAGCAGTCGTATCGACCTTGCCATTCAATCCCGTCACTTTGCAGAACACGTCGTAAAGGGGCACTAATGCAAAGGCAAAAGCGAACATCCCAAGCAGGGCGGCAACGCTGCGAATGACCGTCTTATTCACTCCGTCTCTTTGAGCTCGATCTATGCCCATGTTGATCCCCTGAATCTAATGCAGCGCTCACCGCTTATTCGTGGGTTTGAGCACGGTGAAAGACAGGTGGCGTTTCAAATGTATGCAGCGGAGCAGGACTTGGCACGCTCCATTCTAGATCCACCGCGCCCTCCCAAGCTTTCGCGGGTGCTTTTTGCCCTCCTCGAACGCACAGCACGATAACCAAGACGAACAGCAGCTGAGAGGCCCCAAAGAAAAACGCTCCGATGCTCGATAGCAAGTTGAAATCGGCAAACTGCAAGGCGTAATCGGGAATACGCCTGGGCATACCGGCCAAACCGGCAAAGTGCATGGGGAAAAACGTCAGGTTGACGCCAATGATGGAGCACCAGAAATGGCATTGCGCCAACCGCTCATTGGGATAGTGGCCCGTCCATTTTGGCAACCAGTAATAAACGCCTGCCATGATGGCAAAAATAGCGCCAGGCACGAGGACGTAATGAAAATGGGCAACCACAAAATAGGTGTCGTGGTACTGAAAATCCGCTGGCGCAATGGCCAGCATCAGTCCTGAAAAACCGCCAATGGTGAACAGGACGACGAATGCCAGCGCAAACAGCATAGGAGGTTCAAAACTGATCGAGCCACGAAACAACGTGGTCACCCAGTTAAACACCTTGACCCCGGTAGGCACGGCAATGAGCATCGTGGAGTACATGAAAAACAGCTCAGCGGTCAGCGGTAGACCCACGATGAACATATGATGCGCCCATACTAAAAAAGATAGCAGGGCGATGGCTGCGGTGGCGTACACCATCGAGGCATACCCAAACAGTGGTTTACGCGCAAACGTTGGAATGATGGCCGACACGATACCAAACGCTGGTAATATCATGATGTAGACTTCGGGGTGTCCGAAGAACCAGAACAAATGTTGAAATAGTACGGGGTCTCCTCCGCCCGCGGCATCGAAGAAACTGGTACCGAAATTGATGTCCATCAACATCATGGTAATGACCCCTGCCAACACCGGCATCACCGCAATTAGCAGAAAAGCGGTTATCAGCCATGTCCAAACGAACAGCGGCATGTCCATCATGCGCATGCCAGGGGCTCGCATATTGAGAATCGTCGCGATGATGTTGATCGCTCCTAAAATCGAACTAATCCCCGCGATATGCAGCGCTAGAATAAAAAACGTCGTGGACGCAGGCGCATAAGTCGTCGATAAGGGAGCATAAAACGTCCAACCGAAATTAGGGCCACCGCCTGGCATCAATAACGTGGAAAGCAGCAGCGCAAAGGCAACGGGCAAGAGCCAAAAGCTGAAGTTATTGAGCCGTGGAAGCGCCATGTCGGGCGCGCCAATTTGTAGCGGTATCATCCAGTTGGCCAATCCGGTAAAAGCGGGCATCACGGCTGCAAACACCATGATCAAACCGTGCATGGTGGTCATTTGATTGAAAAACTCAGGCTCGACCAGCTGCAATCCCGGTTGAAACAGCTCGGCTCTCACCACCAGCGCAAAAATGCCACCCACGAAAAACATCGTCAGCGAGAAAATCAGATAAAGCGACCCAATCTCTTTATGATTGGTAGTCAGCAACCACCTTAATAGGCCTTTCGGCGGAGTATGATGCGCATGGCCTTCATGCGACTGACCACCCGCGACGGCCGTTGAACTGTGTTGCAGGGGGTTGTGTGGAGGAAGTTTCGGCGCCATGAGTCTCTCCGCGTACTTTATCGTTGTATTGGAAGATGGTGTTTAACGCTTCACTTATTGCGCAATACGTTCGGCCACTGTCGCAGGCTGAACAGCATCCCCCGTATCATTTCCCCAAGCATTCCGCGTGAACGTGACGACAGCGGCTATCTCTACTGGATTGAGCGTACTTCGAAAAGCGGGCATGGCCGCCCCCGACACACCGTTAATGACTCGGTCTAAATGCCAGTCCTGGTCGTCGATCAGCTGATCGTTGCCCGCCAGCGCCGGGAAGGCAGGAGGCGCCCCTTGACCTTCACTTTGATGGCAAGAGGAACATATCGATTGATAAACGGTTTCGCCACGTGCCATCAACTCATCGAGTGCCCATTCACGATCGATACCCATGGCTTCCTGCTCGGCTGCCGCTTTACGCTCTTCGAGCCACGTCTCGTACTCCGCTTCCTCCATGGCATGCACCACGATGGGCATGAAGCCATGATTCACCCCACATAGCTCGGCACACTGGCCGCGGTATATGCCAGGCTCGTTGATCTGCACCCAGTTTTCGTTGATAAAGCCTGGGATCGTATCCTGTTTGACGGCCAGCGCCGGCACCCACCAGGAGTGGATGACATCATCGGATGTCATCAAAAAGCGGACTTTACGATTGATAGGAAGCACGAGAGGCTCGTCTACATCAAGCAGGTAATGCTCGTCTCGCTCGGCCTCTCCACGGATTTGCTCGCGACTGGTACTAAGGTTGGAGGTGAATGCAATATCTTCACCTAAATATTCGTAGCGCCAGCGCCACTGCTGCCCCGTAATCATGATATCCAGGTCGGCTTCGGAAGCATCATACATGTTCTTCAGTGTCGCCGTTGCTGGCACTGCCATACCCACCAATATCAAAATCGGGATGGCCGTCCATAGCACTTCTACGGAGGTATGTTCATGAAAACTTGCCGCTTTGGCGCCCTTGGCATGGCGATAGCGAAACAAGGAGTAAAACATCACACCGAAAACGATCACGCCAATCACCACACACACCCAAAAAATGGTCATGTGAAGGCCAAAAATATCGCGGCTAATATCGGTGACACCGACCGGCATGTTCCAGCTGCTGGCCTGGGCCTGGGAGATACTTGCGACACTGGTCATGGTGAGAAGCCATCGCCACGGTAGGTGCATAGCAGCCTCCTTTTTATTGTTGTTCTCGCCATCCCGTTTATTAGGTCAGGATGAAGTGATGTCTTGTGAGTATAGAAAACAAATGGCATTCGTCACGCACTGCAAGCGTGATGTTTCTCAACGATTCACCCCGCGGCAAACATTGCTATGCTCGCTAGCACCAGAACGAACAACAACGTGACGACGATCGCCGTGAAAATGAACGCAGCAGGCTTGCCATTCGAAAAATCGTGCTGCCGTTGACGGTCATTCTGAACGCCGATCAGCGCTGCCAGCACCGACTTGATGACTGACCACATAGCTACTCCCTCATTGCTCAGGCATGTCACGTTACATTCGGCCGCTGTGTTAGAGCACCCGCCTACCGTTGATGATAGGCAATTTTGAGCATCTTGCTGCGGCTCGAAATTCAAGCAGCCACGCATGATCAGTCATAACAGCAGCACTTTGCTATGAATAAGCTTGCGGCAAAACGTGGGTCCATTCACACTTGTCGAACATTTGTCGCTACCGCAATGGACTGTCAATGGAGTCTTCTATGCCCAAGCATCGTGGCGTCGCACAGCGCGTCTGCATCGTCATGCTTTCCTCTCTCTTGCTCACTGGATGCACGACTTACACATGGCCAGACGGCTCTCAGGAAACCGTATTGGGCGTCGTCGCTGAAGATGAGAATCGCCGGTACGAAGAGCCTCGTGCTGACGGCGTTCGCTATCGTAAACCGGGAGAACTCCCTAACGCAGACAGTGACGATAACGACTGAATCTGCCTAGCCCCTCATTCGTGCCGTCGTTTGGTAGACGCCGTGGCTTGAGCCGTTAGCGGATCTTCTGGCCACGGGTGTTTGGGATAGCGACCCCGCATCTCTTTGCGTACCTCAGGGTAACCATTGATCCAAAAGCTCTTTAAATCTTGAGTCACTTGAAGCGGGCGCCGCGCAGGCGACAGCAAATGAAGTATTATCGATACACGCCCATCGACGACGGTAGGCGTTGATTGCCAACCAAAAGCCTCTTGTAGCTTCAATGCCAATACTGGCGCCTGCTCCACTTGGCACGGCGCGTAATCCACGTTGATGGCGCGACCGCTCGGCGCCGTGATCACGCTTGGCACCAAGCGCTCCAATTGCTGCTGTTGCTCCCACGCCAGTGTATTCATGAGGCAGCTATGAAATGGCAACCTTTCGACCTGCGCCATGCGCGTCAACCCCGCGACATAGGGCGCCAGCCACGTCTCCAACGTCCCCATTAGCACCGCCTCCGACCAATCGGGCCACTGCTCCGGCCATAGTCGTGAGAGCAACGCCATTCGCCCCTGCAATTGGCGAACGTCCTCCGTTATCACTAGCTGCGGGCGTTGCTTGAGCGCCTCTAGGAGCGCTTTTTCCATCGCCTCTGCCGACAGCTGGGGCAACGGACGAACGGCTAACACCAGCTCGCCGTGCCGCTGTACGGCCTCGCCGACCAGCTTACCCTGCTCCTCCGACCAGCCCACGCATTCTTCCCAACGTCCGGTATCAGGATAGAGCTGGACCAAAGTGGTTATCGTGATGGGTTCTGCGACGTAAATGCGGGCTTCACTGGTTGCACTCTCGATCGCTACCGCCACTAGCCAGTCGTGTTGGGCAAATGGATGACGCTCAGGCAGCGTTGCCGTTTTGCCATTCGCCAGTTTGAAGCGCCCAATGCCGATGCGCTGGGCGACACGGTCTGGGTATGCCAAACACAGCAGAGCGCTGAGCGCCCCTAGATCAACGACACGAGGCATGGAGACGTCCATCGACCTCGCTAGGCGCTGGGTCTGCTGATGCCATTGCGAAAAAGCAGAAGGCTTTTGCAATCGCTGGGTCAGCGCATCACGCAGCGATCCTTGCACCCGCTCTCGGCCCTCCATCAATGCTGCCAGTGCACAGGCCAGAGGTATCGCCTGCAAAGCTTTCGCCCCCACTAGCATGGCGGCTAAACGCGGCTCCAAGGCTAGCGCCGCACTCTGCCGACCGAGCTGCGTCAATCCCCCGCCTGGCGCTCGTAAGCGAAGCTGATCCAGAAGCGCCTGAGCTGATCTCAGCGCCCCCTCAGGAGGCGATGTGACCCACGACAAAGCTCTGGGTTCATGGACACCCCATAGGGCGGTTTCTAGCACGAGGTTGGATAAATCGGCCTGAAGTATCTCCGGTTCCGCATAGCCCACCAGGGGCTGTTCCGCAGCCCAAAGCCGATAGCAGACGCCCGGCTGCTGGCGACCGGCACGCCCACGACGCTGATCGGCACTCGCCTTGTTGACACGACGGGTGGTTAGTTTGGTCAGCCCCGTACTAGGATTGAACAGAGGCACCCGCTCGAATCCTGCATCGATCACGACGTTGACACCGTCGATCGTCACACTGGACTCGGCAATCGCGGTCGAGACGATCACCCGCCGACGCTCTGCACGTGGCCGCATGGCCGCCTGCTGTAACTCCAAAGGCAACCTTCCATGCAGCGGGTGCACCTCGACATCCAGAGGGCTCTCTTCCACGGCGTCAACGAGTTGAGCGATGTCGGCTACGCCGGGTAAGATTATCAGAACGTCTTGGCTCTCTGGACGTATCAGGGCCTCATGAAGCACTCGCAGCGCGGTGTCGCTCAGCGAAGCTTCCCCCAACGGCGGTCGATAGTGGGTCTCGACGGGGAAGGCTCGCCCCTCGCTTTCGATGACCGCTATATCACTCCCTAACACTCGCTTGAGCGCTGTCACATCCAAGGTGGCCGACATTACCAATAGACGCAGGTCGTCACGCACGCTCTCTTGCACATCGAGCGCCAGAGCGAGGCCTAAATCTGCCTCAAGGCTTCGCTCGTGAAACTCGTCAAAAATGATTCCCGCTACGCCCTCTAATAACGGGTCATCCTGCAGCATACGAATAAGCACGCCCTGCGTGACCACCTCCAGCCGGGTTTTACGGCCAGTTTGGCTGTCGCCCCGCATCCGATACCCAACGGTCTCACCCACTTGCTCATTGAGCTGGGCCGCCATGAAGGTGGCGGCGAGTTTGGCGGCAACCCGACGCGGCTCCAGCAGTAGCAGTTTCTGCCCCTGCGCCCACGCACACGACAGCAGCGTTAGCGGTACGCGCGTGGTTTTACCGGCTCCTGGCTGCGCTACGAGTATCAGACGGTTTTGGCTCGCCAGCACGGAACGAATTTGATTCAGATGCTGCTCAATAGGAAGCGATGTACTCATGGGTCATTGGGTCAGCGCGTCAGAGGGTGCAATACCGCACCCCTTGAGAATGACGTGCTCCAAGAATTGGCAAATGGACAACAGATCCGCCTCGCCAAGGGATTCCTCGCCAAGAATACCGGATACCTGAGCACTGTATTCCGTGTAGTGCTGGGTGGCTGACCAAATCAAAAAAATCAGCCAGCGTGGGTCCACATCATCCATCTTGCCCTGCCGCGACCACGCGCGCATGATGGCGGTACGGGAAGCGACCCACGCTTTGAGCTCACCGGAGAGGTACTCCTTCAAAAACGGTGCCCCCGCCAGAATTTCCGCTGCGAACAGTTTTGACCCCTCTGGATAGCGCTGCCCCAGCGCCATTTTGGTGCGTATGAAGTCGCGGAGTACTTGGGCAGGATCGCTGTCTTCATGGATATCTTCTAGCACCGCGTTCCATCGCGTCATCATTCGGTTCAATAGACGTACATAGAGTGCTTGCTTGCTCCCCATGTAATAGAGAACGTTAGCTTTGGGCAGCCCGGCAAGATCGGCAATCGCTTGAAGACTCGCCCCCCGATAACCATGCTGCGAAAACACCTGTTCAGCCGCGCTCAAGATGGTCTGTTCGATACGTTCTCTGCTGGCGTTTTCTGGATTCGCGGTATCGACCGACATTCAGTAGGCTCCTTATGATCGCTCGCTAGCGAACGGGTCAGCGGTACTGGGCAGCACGCCACATTACCGTGCACTTTCAGTAAAATGCACTTTAAAAGTGCGTGACACATCGTGTTTAACAAAGTCTTGCAAGGTGCGCCGTTTTGTCCCAAGCTCAACGATATTGACCAATCGGTCAGAACAATCATAACGGAGTTTGGCATGGCGACAATTGAGTTTTTGCTCAATGGCACCCCGACCCAGTGTCAGGTGCCCCCTGACACCAGCATTCTAACGTTGTTGCGCGATCATTTGGGCATGACGGGTACGAAAGAGGGTTGCGCTTCGGGAGACTGCGGCGCCTGCACCGTGGCGATGAAAGGCCCTACAGCCTCTGAGTTTGCCAGTCTCAATGCCTGTATTACACCTGCCCATCAATTACAGGGTCAGCACCTAGTGACGGTAGAAGGCTTATCGGTCAATGGACAGCTTCACCCGGCGCAACGCGCGATGGTCGAGTGCCATGGAAGTCAATGTGGCTTCTGTACGCCTGGTATTGTCATGTCACTCTTCACACTTCACGCCCAACAACACCAGCGACCGGCGCCTTTAAGTCCGGAGCGACTGGAAGCCTCGTTGGGGGGCAACCTATGTCGCTGCACCGGTTATCGCCCTATTCGGGATGCTGCCCTCAGCATGTCGTCCTACGAGTGGCAGACGCCGCAGTGGTTCGACGCCACTCAGCCATGTCCGTCAGCACTGACGCCCACCTGCCTGGAAGAGACCGTCTCCCGCTTCTTTGCGCAGCCCACCACGCTTAAAGAGCTGACCGCTCTTCGCCGCCGTTATCCCTCGGCGCGCTTGGTCGCAGGCGCTACCGATCTATGGCTCGAAAACACTCAGCGACTTGCTACGCTGAATCAATTAATCGATGTCACACGCGTCGAATCGCTTCACCACATCGAGGAAGCCACACTGGCAGAGCAGCCCGGTTGGTGGATAGGCGCAGGCGTTACCTATTCCCAGTTAGAGCCGCTATTCGAAGCGCACTTCCCGGCGTTTGCTCATCTGCTACAGCGACTTGGTTCTCAACAGGTGCGCAATCGAGGCACGCTAGGCGGCAATATCGCCAATGCCTCGCCCATTGGCGATACACCACCGGTGCTGTTAGCGCTGAACGCCTCGATAGAGCTTGTCCATCAGGGCGGTCGCCGCCTACTCCCTCTGAGCGATTTCTTCTTGGACTATAAAAAAACGGCGCTCGCTGACGATGAAATCATTAGCCGAATATTCCTCCCTCGCTTGGCCGAAGGTTGCGACCTGAAAGTGTGGAAACTCTCTAAACGCCGTGAGGACGATATTTCGGCCGTGTTAGGCGCCTTTCACTATCGCCTGAGTGACGGTGTTTTGAGCGATGTGCGCGTCGCCTTTGGCGGCATGGCTGCCGTACCCAAGCGCGCCTTGCAAGCAGAAGCCGCTTTGACGAACACCCCCGTATCGCAAGAGTCCTTCCAAGCTGCTCAGCAAGCACTCGCCGATGACTTTCAGCCGATGAGCGACGTACGCGGCGGTCGACACTATCGACAGCAAGCCGCTGCTAACCTCATGGAGCGGCTTTATCTCTCGCTCTCGGCACCGACACAGGAGGTGATGCTCGATGCGTACGCTCACTAAGCTCGATGGCGATAGTCGCCGTGCTCGTCGCGAATTACGCGATCACATCCAGGGCTCTGGTCCACTGGCCCGCCATACGGTCGACAGTCACGGGCAGCGGCAAGCCGGTGCCTCCAGCTTTCACGAGAGTGCCGAAAAACATGTGACCGGCAAAGCGACCTACATTGACGATCTCAAGACGCCCCAGGATGCGCTCCATATAGCGCTGGGACTATCGCCCATCGCTCACGGCAAGCTCGTATCGTTGGAGCTGGACGCTGTACGTCAGGCGCCTGGCGTGGTCGATGTGATTACCTTTCACGATGTTCCTGGCCATACCGACATTGGCCCCGTGTTTCCCGGCGACCCGATTTTCGTTGATCACGACATCAGCTATGCCGGACAGTGTCTTTTTGCCGTAGCGGCGACGTCTCATCATGCCGCTCGTCAAGCAGTCACATTGGCCTCGATGCAGTTCGATGAGCAGCCAGCCAGTCTCGATCCAGTCACCTCCGCCGAACGGCAAGAGGTCGTTCGCCCTACCCACGTACAAGAATGTGGGGACTGGGAAGCTACACTAGAAGGTGCCGAGCAGGTGGTCGACGGCGACCTGTTCATCGGAGGACAGGAGCACTTTTATCTCGAGGGCCAGGCCTGTGTGGTGATCCCCACCGAGGACGAAGGCGTCATGGTGCATACCTCGAACCAGCACCCCAGCGAAACGCAAAAGCTGGTTGCCGAGGTGCTAGGTATCCCTTTCCATGCAGTGACGGTGGAGGTACGCCGCATGGGCGGCGGGTTTGGGGGGAAAGAGACGCAAGCATCGCCCTGGGCATGCATCGCTGCGATCATTGCGCGCCGTACGGGCAGAGCTACGCGGCTGCGTCTACCACGAAGTGTCGATATGCGAATCACGGGCAAGCGCCATCCTTTTCATAATCGATACCGATTGGCGATCGACGCTCGCGGCGTGATTCAAGGTGGCGATATCACCGTCATCGGCGACTGCGGCTACTCACCTGACCTCTCGGACGCTATCGTGGATCGTGCCATGTTCCACGCGGACAACGCTTACTCACTGGGTGATGCCCGCGTTACCGGCCACCGTGCCAAAACCCACACGGCGTCCAATACCGCCTTCCGTGGCTTTGGTGGTCCACAGGGCATGATGATCATTGAAGCGGCGATGGATGACATTGCCCGTCACGTCGGCGAAGACCCGCTCACCATTCGTAAGCGCAATTTCTATCGCGAGGGTCGAGACACAACGCATTACGGTCAGCAGGTGGATCAAAAGCAACTGCTGCATACGCTCGTCGATACGCTGGAAGCCAGTAGCGATTACTGGTCGCGACGCCAACAGGTACGTGACTTCAACGCGACAAGCCCCGTCATCAAAAAAGGGCTAGCGCTGACGCCGGTTAAATTCGGGATTTCATTCACCGCTCAGCACCTCAATCAGGCGGGTGCTCTGCTCCATGTTTATACCGACGGCAGCATCATGATCAACCATGGCGGTACGGAAATGGGTCAGGGGCTGCACACGAAAATTTGCCAGGTGGTTGCCCGTGAACTAGGACTGGATTTAGACAGCGTCCGCATCAGCGCAACGCGCACTGACAAAGTCCCCAACACGTCGCCCACCGCCGCCTCTAGCGGTGCCGATCTCAACGGCATGGCGGCCAGAGATGCCGCCAGTAAACTTCGTGAGCGGCTGTTCGATTTTGCCGCTGGACATTTCGAGGGGGGGCTAGATCGCGAGGGCATGCGACTGGAAAATGGCATGCTGGTCGCAGGCAGCGGAGAGAGCGAACGGCGCATCCCGTGGGGAGAGCTCATCCAAACGGCATATTTGAACCGCGTCTCGCTGTCGAAAAAAGGCTTCTATGCAACCCCTTTGATTCACTACAACCGAGCGACGGGGCAAGGTCGTCCCTTCTACTACTATGCCTTTGGAGCAGCGGTCGCCGAAGTGAGTGTCGACACTCTAAGCGGTGAATATCTCGTCGACCGAGTGGACATCCTCCACGATGTCGGCAATTCACTCAACCCAGCCATCGATATCGGCCAAATCGAAGGAGGCTTCATTCAGGGAATGGGCTGGTTGACCAGCGAAGAGCTCAAATGGAGCGATAAAGGTGTGCTGATGAGCGACGGACCGGCGACCTATAAAATCCCTACTTACGGTGACCTGCCCCGCGTCTTCAATGTCGAGCTCATGGAGGGGCACCCTAACTCCATGGCAAGCCTATACCGCTCCAAAGCTGTGGGCGAACCCCCTTTCATGCTGGGTATTTGCGTATGGTCGGCGCTAAGAGACGCACTGTCGAGCCTGACGGACTATCGTACATCCCCTCACTTAGACACCCCCGCCACGCCGGAAAGAGTCATGCTTGCAGCCCATGCAATTAGGAAAAAAGCGTTATGACCACGCCCCCTGAAACTTGGCATGCTGCGCTTCATCGTTTACAGCAAAGCGGTACGCCGCATGTCCTCGCGACCCAAGTGACGTGTGCAGGTTCGACCCCCCGCGAGCCGGGATCTCGCATGGTGATTACCGATGATGCTCTTTTCGACACGCTGGGGGGTGGCACCTTCGAGTGGCAAACCATTAGCGCTGCCAGAGGTTTACTGCGACAAGGAGACGCTGGGTTTCATCTCGAGGCTTTTTCCCTAGGCGGTCGTAGCGGTCAGTGCTGCGGTGGCTTCGTCAACGTGCTACTCGAGGTATTCCCAGGCACTTCCCCACGCCTCGCGCTATTTGGCGCTGGTCATGTCGGCCATGAAATCGTCAAACTGAGCGCCCCTCTTCCTTGGCATATCGATTGGTACGATAGCCGCAGCGACAGTTTCCGCAACTGCGCAGACGAACAGCCGCGATTGAGCTGTCATCTATTGCAAAACGTGACTTCTTGCATCATGGCCCTCCCTGCCGCATGCCACGCTCTTGTGATGACTCACAGCCACGATGAAGATTACGCCCTGATTGCAGCGCTACTCAAACGCCCGGACATAACCACCATTGGGCTAATCGGTTCGGACAGTAAATGGGTAAGCTTTCAACGACGCTTATCGCGTGATGGCTTTCAACCCAACGAGATTCAGCGCGTACGCTGCCCTATTGGCGCGATCCACGGCAACAAACTTAGCAACAAAACGCCCTATGCGATTGCCATGACCGTCGTCACCGAGCTTTTATCACTAACTGACAAACCCATTGATCGACAAACACGCGGGCTTGAGCCCGCTGTTCTGCGCTCTCTATTTAACGATACGGCGACATCCTCGAGCTAATATGACTTCTACCGATACGTTGATTCGTGCAGAGCTGGTGAGCTTTGCTCGTGACCCAGGGGACGATGACCTACCGACACCTGGCAGCCTCGAGCATTACAACGATGGTGTCCTGTGGCTTCGAGAGGGCCATATCCAGGCGGTTGGCCACTACGCCGATCTCGTCGCTCAACTTCCGCTGCACAGCCAGATCCTCGACTATCGCGGCAAATTGATCCTGCCCGGTTTTATCGACACCCACGTTCACTATGTTCAGCTCGATATCATGGCGTCGTATGGCCGCCAGCTTTTGGACTGGCTGAATGACTACACCTTTCCTGAGGAGTGCCGCTTTGCCAACCATGCTCATGCACAAGCGCTGTCCAATGCCTTTCTAGACGAGATGCTAAGAGCCGGCACGACGACGGCTCAAGTATTCGGCTCTAGCCATCCAGGATCGGTCGATGCATTCTTTAGTGCTTGCCAGAAGCGCCAGTTACGCATGCTCGTTGGAAAAGTCCTGATGGACCGCAATGCACCCGATGCATTAATGGACGGTGCGACGGGCATTGCCGATACGGAGCGTTTGATCGAGGATTGGCACGGCCAACAGCGGCTAGGCTACAGCGTAACGCCTCGCTTTGCGCCCACGTCGACGAAGGCTCAAATGGATGCGGCGGGTGCCCTGCTACGCAACGACCCATCGCTATGGCTGCAAACACACCTTGCCGAAAATAGCGGCGAACTCGACTGGGTGGCCGAACTTTTCCCAGGCAGTCGAGATTACCTAGCGGTGTACGAGGACGCTGGCCTCGTAGGCCCTCGCAGCACCTTTGCTCACGGTATTCATCTCGACAACGGCATGCGTCAACGTCTAGCCGAGCGAGGCGCCAACATTGCGTTCTGCCCAAGCTCTAATCTATTTCTGGGTAGCGGACTTTTCGATCGAGACGCTGCAAAAGAAACAGGTATGTCCTTTACCTACGCCAGCGACATTGGTGCCGGTACCGATCTTTCGGGTTTCGGAACGTTGAAAAGCGCTTACCAGGTGGGCCAACTGCGCGGCCAGCCACTGACGGCATGGCAAGGTTTTTACGGCTTGACCCACGGTAACGCCAAAGCGCTGTCACTGGATCATCACATTGGACAGCTTGCCCCCTCCTATGAGGCTGATTTCGTCGTCATCGATCCACATGCCACGTCGCTTCTTGAGCGCCGCATTCAGCACTGCACCACCCTGGGCGAGCGCCTCTTCGCCCTCATGATGCTGGCCGATGATCGCGCCATCTATGAAACCTGGGCAGGCGGCGTTTGCCAGCATCGCCGGGATTGATTGCGAAATCGACGCTCGCTAAACAAGCCTCTTCTCATCAGCGGCTTTTGTCACTTCCACGGCAGCGCAGACCGGTTATGGCCCACACGGCAAAAAGCCCCGCACACGGTGTGTACGGGGCTTATCGAGCGCGCAACAAAAAACCAGCCGGTTGGCTGGGTTCTTCGTTGAATAAGTGCCTGATTATGTTCGGGCCGGCCACCCGGCGGGCGGCGCTCCGCGACTTTACTCGTCTCATCCTGAGACTCGCCCTTCGGGCCCGCTGAAGCGGTTCCCGTTCGTTCCCGACGAACGGGTCCAGGGAGAGACCCCTTAACGACAAAACCCCGACCAGATGGCCGGGGTTTCTAAATAAGTGCCTGACGATGACCTACTCTCGCATGGGGAGACCCCACACTACCATCGGCGCTAAGCGGTTTCACTTCTGAGTTCGGCATGGGATCAGGTGGTTCACGCGTGCTATGGTCGTCAGGCGTAA